>Ga0302326_10001858_pt1 | contig 52616 bp, 45 predicted proteins | sample Palsa_T0_3_FD_202264 | JGI IMG/M metagenome (GOLD analysis project Ga0302326, IMG submission 202264) | Peat permafrost microbial communities from Stordalen Mire near Abisko, Sweden - Palsa_T0_3 | ecosystem: Environmental > Terrestrial > Soil > Palsa > Peat permafrost | place: Sweden: Abisko...
AGCGGATCGACTACAAGACGCGCGCCGGCCGCTGCCTGTTCGGGGTCGAAATGCGCTTGGTCGATGACGACGGCGCCGTCCTGCCGTTCGACGGCGTAGCGCAAGGTGAGCTGCATGTACGCGGCCCCTGGGTTGCCGCCGAATATTTCGACGACGACGACGCCACCGCTCGCGGCGTAACGGACGACGGCTGGCTGCGAACCGGCGACATCGCGAGCATCGATTCTGACGGCTATGTCACGATCCGCGACCGCTCGAAAGACGTCATCAAGTCCGGCGGCGAGTGGATCAGCTCGATCGATCTCGAGAACGTTGCCGTCGCGCACCCGGGCGTCGCCGAGGCCGCCGCCATCGGCATCCCTCATCCGACCTGGTCGGAGCGGCCGATCCTGTTCGTCGTCCCGAAGGCAGGTCACGCGGTCGACGCGGCAAGCGTCGTCGCATTCCTCGAAGGCAAGATCGCAAAATGGTGGATGCCCGACCAGGTGATCATCACTACTGAACTTCCGCACACGGCGACCGGGAAGATTTCGAAGCGCACGCTGCGCGAGCGCCTGGCCGAAAACGCACCGGCCGTTAACTGACGCTCGCTTAGCGCGAGGTTCCGGCCACTCGTTCGCGTATAGAGCGGGCAACATCCAGCCCCCCAGAGGTTGGCATAATGGCGAGAGATACTTCGCGTGACGGCTTCGGTAACGAGCTTCAGACGTACGTCTTGACGCACTTTCCAAACGTCTGGAAGTTCATTCAGGACGTCGGACCGCTGGCGAAGCTAGCCAACAAAACGCTGATCGATAGCGCGATCGAGACGATTCCGTCGCGGCCCTACGCTTACAGTCTGATGACGCTCGATCCGAACGTGCCCGACACGAACATTCCGAAAAAGACGGACACCTACACGTCGTGGGAGTCGCTGACCGATCGCCGTTACACGGGGCGCCACCTACCGCCCGACCCGGATTTCAATCGCGACGAAATGCTGCCGAAACTCGAAGACCTTGCCGTCCTTTTCCGCAAGAAAAGCGGCAAGACGATCCTGTCGGAAAAATCGACCATGCTCTTCCCGTATTGGGTACAGTGGTTTACCGACGGCTTCTTGCGCACCGATCGTTACAACCGGCTGCGGAACACCTCAAACCACCAGATCGATCTGTGCACCGTCTACGGCTTGGGGCCGGCGCAGACGCACATGCTGCGCAGCTTTCAGGGCGGCAAGCTCAAGAGCCAGCAACTGAACGGCGAGGAGTACCCACCGTTCTATTACGGAGATCCGCAAGCTGGAACGGTCAAACCGGAGTTCGACGGGCTCTACGTGCCCCTGAACGATGAAACGCGCCTGCCGCCCGCGCAAAAAGCGCTGCTCTTCGCGATGGGTGTCGAGCGCGCCAATATCCAGCTCGGTTTCGTGATGCTCAACACCCTCTGCCTGCGCGAGCACAACCGGCTCGCAACGCTGCTCGGCTCGAACTATCCCGCGTGGGACGACGAGCGTCTTTTCCAGACCGCGCGGGTGATCTTGATGGCCGAGATCATGAAGATCGTGATCGAAGAGTACATCAATCACATCGCGCCATACAATTTCAAGTTCATGGCCGATCCGAGCGGATTCCGGAACGAGAAATGGTACCGCGAAAACTGGATGGCGGTCGAGTTCACGCTCGTCTACCGCTGGCACAGCGCGCTTCCCGATACACTCGAATACTCGAGCAAGACGATGCCGATGGTCGACTCGCTCTGGAACAATCAAATGCTGATCGAGCGCGGGCTCGGAGCGCTGTTCGAGGAGACGTGCAAGCAGCCCGCGACCCGCATCGGCCTGTTCAACACCGCCGACTTTCTGATCGAGGCGGCCGAACTGCCGAGCATTGCGCTCGGCCGCCTGGCGCAACTCGCCAGCTACAACGACTATCGGGAGATGGCCGGTTTTCCACGCGTGACGGCCTTCGATCAGATCACTTCCGATACGGATGCCCAGCGCGAACTCGAACGCCTTTACGGGCATGTCGACAAGATCGAGTTCTACGTCGGCCTCTACGCCGAGGACGTGCGCGAGAACTCGGCGCTGCCGCCGCTGATCGGGCGCCTGGTCGGAATCGACGCCTTCTCGCAGGCGTTTACCAACCCGCTACTAGCCGAGCACATCTTTAACGTCGACACGTTCTCGCCGGTCGGCTGGAAGATCGTTCAGGCGCCCATTACGCTAGCTGAACTGGTCAATCGCAACGTCCCGCAAAGCGGGCGTCGCTATGACGTCACCTTCTACCGCGCCGGTAACGCCGCTGCGGCGGCAGCGACGATTTAGTCTTCCTTCCGGATGAGCAGCACGTTGGACATGTGCATGCGGCCCATCTTCGCCCGAAAACGTCCGCTCACCGTAGGTTGATCGCCGTTTTTCACGTCGGTCGTACCGAACTGCATGACAGTGATGCACTGCGTGTCGCAGAGGTCGTACTTCGTATAGGCGCCCCGTGGAGTGTTACCGGTACCGATATTTTTGACGGTTCCCTTGACCGTGATCGTCTGTTTGTCGTACGTCGCGACCGAACCGACGATCTGTGAGGGTGCCAGGGTTGGGGTGGCGTTGGTGTCGGCGCACGCGACGCCCGTCGTGATGAAACCAAGCGCAGCGAGCGCGACCAGACTTCTCATGTGGTTCCTCCGCCCGGTCAACGTGCCACGCGAGGCTTAGATTACGCTGAGAGTCGCAGCGCAAGAGCGCGAAAGCGACACGGCGGCAGCGGGGAGCAAGCAGCCGTACGCCCGATGTCGAGTGCGATAGATCACATTGCCTTGCAGTGTGATCCTTAACGTAGGGAAAGCGCCGATGCAACAGTTAAGAAATCTTTGCCATTAGTAAGCACTAATTCGTACGTTTGGAAGTGTGATCGATGAAGGCTGTTCTCGCGAATACGGACGCACAAAGGCAGTTCGAATGCCTCGTTGATCAATCAGCCGACATGTTCGTGCAGCTAAAGGAAAACGGCGCGGTCGAGTGCGTTTCCAAAGCCTCGCAGCGGCTCTTCGGTTACAAACCAGAGAAGCTGATCGGCACGAACCTCGCCTTGCTCATCCATCCGCACGACCGCCACTCGTTCGAGACGGATTGGCGCAATCTTCAACAGGGTGCGGAGCAAGTTGCCAGCGCATTTCGTATCCAGCACGAGGACGGCCGTTACATCTGGACGGAAACCGTTTTTCGTTCGGTGCCGTCCAAAGGAAAGCAACCGATGCGGGCCGCCGGTGTCGTTCGCGACATTTCCGAGCGGCTTTCCGCCGAGTTAACGCTCCGCGAGAGCGGCGAGCGTCTGCGTCTTTTGATCGACGGCGTGCTCGAATACGCGATCAGCATGCTCGATCTCGATGGCCTGGTAACGACCTGGAACCACGGTGCCGAGCGCATGAAGGGTTATCGCGAGCAAGAGATTATCGGCAAGAACTTTTCCGTTTTCTATACGGCGGAAGACGTGCTTGCGGCGGCGCCGGCACATGCATTGGAGATCGCCAAAGCAAACGGCACCTTCGAAGCGGAGGGCTGGCAAGTGCGCAAAGACGGCAGCCGCCTCTGGGCGAGCGTCGTCGTCAACCCCGTTCATGATTCGGTCGGACAGCTGATCGGATTTGCCATGGTCACCCGCGACGTAACGGCGCGAAAGGAAGCCGACGAGCTGCGCCATGCCGCCGCCGCCGATCTGCAAGAGTCCAACCGGCGCATGTTGATGGCGGAGGACATGGCCCACCTCGGCCACTGGCGCCTCGACCTGCTTTCCAACGAGCTCACGTGGTCAGACGAAATTTTCATGACGCACGGCCTGCCGAAGACGGCTCTACCGACACTCGAAGGTTCGATCGCCGTGTACGATGCGCCGGATCAAGCACGCATGCGGGAACTGATGGCCACCGTGGTCGCCGATGGTACGCCATATACATTCGAATCACGCATCAAGCGGCTCGACGGCACGCTGCGCGACGTCTACACGAACGGCCGCTTGGAGCGCGCGCCCGATGGGACCCCGATCGGGATCATCGGCGTCTTTCAGGACGTGACCGAACTCAAGATGAAGGACCGCGAACGCGAGCGGCTGATCGAGCGCGTAACGCTTGCGACGGGCGCGGGCCGAGTCGGCATTTGGGATTTGGACATCGCGACCAACGAAATGGTCTGCGATCCCAACATGTGCGCGCTTTACGGAATTCAAGAAACCGCCACGCCCTGGAAGTTTGATTTTTGGGCCGGGGCCATCCATTCCGAAGACTACACCCAAACGCTTTCGAAACTTGGAGAGGCCATCGCGGGCGGCGCTTCATTCGATCACGAGTTCCGAATCGTCTGGGAGAACGGCGAGACCAGCCACATGCACGCTCAGGCGATCGTGATTCGCGATGCCGGCGTTGCCGTGCGCATGGTCGGAACCAACTTGGACGTCACCGAGATTCGCGTCTTGGCGGAGCAGCTGCGCGACGAAAAAGAAAATCTGCTCGAGTCGGTCGAGAAGCTCAGCGTCGCGACGGAGACGGCGGTTCAGGCGAACCAGGCAAAGTCGGAATTTCTTGCGCGTATGAGCCACGAGATCCGCACCCCGATGAACGGGATGCTCGGCTTCGCGACGATCCTGCTCGACGGCAAGCTCGCCCCCGAGCAACGCCAGCAGTTGACCCATCTCGATGAGGCCGGCAAGTCGCTGCTCGCGATCATCAATGACATCCTGGATTTCTCGAAGATCGAAGCCGGAATCATCGAGCTCGAGCAGACCGCAATCAGTCCCTCGGCGCTCGTGAACGGCGCTTTGTCGATCGTGCAGGTTGCAGCCCGAGCCAAGGGGCTCAACATAATGGAGAACTTCGACCCCGACATCCCCTCTTGGGTCTTAGGCGATCCGACGCGACTGCGGCAGATTCTGCTCAATCTGCTCACCAACGCGGTCAAATTCACCGACAGCGGCTCCGTGTCTCTGACCGTCCGCCGCGAGCCCGACAGCGACCAAGCCCTCTTGCGCTTCGAAGTCTCCGATACCGGGATCGGCATCCCGGCGGACACCGAACACCTGCTGTTTCAAAATTTTTCTCAGCTCGAGCACGCACAGGGACGTCACTTCGGGGGCACGGGGCTCGGCCTGGCCATCTCCAAGCGCCTGGCTCAGGCGATGCAAGGCTCGATGAGCATGCGGCGCAATCCCAAAGGCGGCAGCACGTTCTGGTTTACCGCCGCACTACCGGAAATCGAAGCGCCGACGACCGAATCGGAGCGTACCCGCCGTGAAGCGACGCGTGCCTGCCGGATCTTGGTAGCCGAAGACAACACGATCAATCAAATCGTCGTCGAGACCTTGCTGAAGCACGATGGGCACGAAGTCGTTCTAGTCTCCAACGGCGCCGAGGCAGTCGAAGCGGTGCGCAACGGCACCTTCGATCTCGTGCTGATGGATATGGAAATGCCGGTCATGAAGGGCGACGAAGCGACCATCGTCATTCGCGAGATGGGACCCTACGGATTGAGCCTGCCGATCATTGCCTTGACGGCCAACGCGATGACCGACCAGATCAAGAAATGCCTCAATGCCGGCATGAACGCGCATCTTGCGAAACCGATCGATCGAGAGTTGCTACGGCGAACGATCGCCCACTGGGGTGCAAACACCGGCCCCGTTCCGCACGACGCTTCCACCTTCGGCGTGTCTCAGTTGCTCGAACTCTTTGAGGGCAACGTCGAATCCGTCGTCCACTTGCTGACAAAGGCGCAAGCGTCTATCGATACCGACCTTCGCCGTATCGAGCGATCTGCGGCTGCGAACGACTTCCGAGGCGTGAGCGATGCCGCACACCGCCTCAAAGGCACGACCGGGAGCATTTCGGCCGATCGCCTGAACAAGATCAGCGCTTCGATCGAGCGAGCCGCTCGCACGAATCAAATGGCGACACTGCTCTCCATGCTCCCGGAGCTTCGGGCCGCAGTATCAGTGACCGCTGCCGCCATCGTCTCGTATTCGCGCGCAAACGGCGTGACCGAGAGCGCCGCTTGAACGCCGTGCAGAACATTCCGGACGCGACCCCGCCTTTGCCGACGATTATCGTGGCGGACGATGATCAGGTCACGCGGCTGATGCTGCGCCACATTCTCTCGCGGCAGAACTACCGGGTCATTGAAGTTGAGAACGGGCTGCTCGCCTGTGAAGCGGCGCGGCGCCTGCATCCCGACATCATTCTGCTCGACTGGTCGATGCCGCTCATGGACGGCCTCGCCGCTTTGAAAGTGTTGAAGTCGGACGCCTCGACGCGAAGCATCCCGGTCATCATGCTGACGTCGCAGGCAGAGATGGCGGAGCGCGTTCTTGCGCTCGAAGCCGGCGCCCAGGACTTCTTGACGAAACCGTGTGACCCGCGCGAACTGGTCGCTCGCACGAATCAGCACCGCCACTGGCGCGATCTAGTGGCCGAAGACATATCGGCGGGCGCGGCGCTCACGCTAAGCAAGGAAACCGAATCGGACATCAAGCGTTTGCGGCATTCGGCCATGCACGACTTCTTGACGGGTCTGCCCAATCGTGTCTTGCTTCACGAGCGCATGGACCACACCATTGCCTACTCGAAGCGCCGCAATGAGTCGTTTGCCGTCCTGTTTCTCGATCTCGACGGTTTCAAACAGATCAACGACGCGCGAGGTCACGCGGTCGGTGACGAGGTCCTGAGAATTGTCGCGACCCGCATCGAAGGCATCTGCCGCGAAAGCGACACGGTCGCTCGCATCGGCGGAGACGAGTTCATGGTCCTGGCGCCCAACATGGAACATCCGCGCAATGCGCGCGAACTCGCCGGACGCCTGACGCACTCGCTCGCCTTGCCGATGCGAATCGGCGATGTCGCGGGCTCCGTCAGCGCGAGCATCGGGATCAGCATCTATCCGTTCGATGGGACGACGCGCGAAACGTTGAGTCATCTCGCAGATTCGGCGATGTACGCCGCTAAACAATCCGGCAAGAACTGCTATTGCAGTTGCAGCAGCGAAGCCTTCTATGAGGAGTGGCTCGCGCGAGCCGCGCTCGCACGAGCCACCACCTCCCCCTGAATTCGGGTCCTAGGGCGTTTCGGTTGGCCGGGGACGCGGCGCTTCGGTGCGCACCACCGGCGGCCGCGGGAGCGGCGTCCGAATCACCGGCGGGCGCGGAAGCGGCGTGCGGACAACGAGTGGCCGGACCGGGGTTGAGTGGACAATGATCGGGTGAATCACCGCGGGGACCGGCGTTACGAGCGGTGGCCGCGGCGTTAGATGGATGACGGGAGCGGGCCGTTCGAGCGGCGCGCGCACCGGCACGGGGCTCGGGACCGGGGCTGGTCTTTCCGGCGGCGCGCGCACCGGCTCGGCGGTGCGCACGGGCTCCGGCGTGTGGACGGTTTCCGGAATGACCGGTCGCACCGTTTCGGGGATCGCGGCGGGCTTAGCAACCGGAGCGAGGCCAGGACGCACGCCGGCCGGGCGGACGACCAGTTTCTCCGCAGCGGCCTTATCTTGCGCCTTGATCGGGATGATGCCGGCGGGTTTGAGCGCTGCGCTGTACGGGTGCGGGGCCACGACGATCGGCGGTGCTCCCGCATTCACGGACTTGAGGAGCCGGCGGTCCTGCCCGGCAATCCGGACGTGCTGCACTTGCACCGGGGTCATCGCGAGGTGATGCGCCTTTGCTACGAGGAGTTCGGGCGCGGTTGGGCGCGCGGCGATGCCACCCGGGCCCCCGTTGTAACCGGTTCGTTTGGCACGTGCGTTGTCGATGACGACCGTGCGGTCGACATACACGTTGGTGATGATCGTCGTGTTGACGACGTGAACGATGGCCGTGTTGTAGCTGAACTGATTATCCGACCAGCGCCCGCCGGCGTAGCCGTGACCGTAGTAACCGCCGCCGTAGTTCACGCCGCCGTAGAAGCCGATGTTCTGGGCCCAGTAGCCCGGGTGCCAACCGAAGTAGCCGTTGCTGAAGCCCCAATAGCCGGGCGTCCAAAGAAAACCAACCTCGGGCGCGGCTACCCAAGTGCCGGGAACCCAAAAATAACCGGCATCGCCCCAAGCCCAGTAGCCGGGCATCCAAATGTAGTTCGGATCGGGCACGGGCGGCAGCTCGTAGTCCGGTATAGGGGGCGGCGCCTGCGTGACGTATTCGTCCGCTTGCGCGTAACTTGGAACCCCTTGATCGGATTGTTCGTTTTGCGGCGCACCCGCGAGCGTAATCGCGACGATGCGATTCGTGTCGTCCCAATCAACGCTCGCACCTAGTGCCTCTGAGACGAAGCGCAGCGGGACAAACGTGCTAGCTCCCACGATGAACGGCGCTACGTCGATCGTTACGGGTGATCCGTCCACGGTCGCTTGCGTCGAACCAATCTGCAACGAGATGTCGCGCCCGTTTCCGGTCGCGTTGATCTGTCCGTTCGAATAGACGACGCTCGCGCCGAGGTTCTCGAAGACACCACGCAACGGCACGAAGACGCGACCCGCCGAAATCAGCGGTGGAGGCGCGACGTCGACCTCTTGCCCGTTGATCGTGATCGCGACCTGAGCGCTAGCGCTAAGGCCGAGCAACAGCGTGCATGCAAGCGTCGTCGCGCCCGCAAAGGCAAGCCGAAAAAGCCGGTTGATTTCCAAGACTGGTCCTCCGAAAACGCCCTAATCCTACCGGCGCAGTCGCCGATTCGGGCAGGTCACCACTTCAACGCGAAGTTGCAGGCATACGTTCCCAGGAAACGTGCGCGCGAAGCGTGAGCCTCAGGAGCTGCGCGTTCGGGCGAACCGTTCGTACCAGTCGAGGCTCGTCGGATCGGCCATCGCATCGCGACTCGCCACGCGGTCAGCGGCGACCCCGGCCAGGATGCGCCGGACCGGTATCTCCATCTTCTTACCGGTCAGGGTATACGGAATCGACGGCGCGGCAACGATCTCATCGGGCACATGACGTGGGCTGCAATCGCTGCGCAAGGTGCTTGTGATTCGGGCTTGGAGCGCCTCATCAAGCGTAGCGCCGTCAGCGAGCTTCACGAAGAGCGGCATGTAGAACGTACCGCCTTTTCCTTCGAGACAGACGATGAGACTGTCGGCGACGGCGTCGATGCGATCGACGGCGCGGTAGATTTCCGCCGACCCGACCCGAACGCCGAAGCGGTTGAGCGTCGCGTCGGAGCGTCCGTAAATGTACGCGCCGCCGCGGTCGTTGATTTTGATGAAGTCACCGTGACGCCAAACGCCGGGAAAACGTTCGAAATACGTCTCGCGGTAGCGCGCATCGTCCGGATCCTTCCAGAAGTGCAGCGGCATCGAGGGCGACGGACTCGTCACGACGAGCTCGCCGATCTCGTTCGTCAGCTCGACCCCGTCGTCACTCCACGCATGTACGTCCATGCCCAGGAGGCGCGCTTGAATTTCGCCCGCGTAGACGGGAAGGATCGGCGAGCCACCGACCAAGCCGGCGCAGAGCTCGGTGCCGCCCGAGGGCGATGTTACCCACAAATCTTCTTTGACGTTGCGATAGAACCACGCCGTCGATTCCGGCGATACCGGAGAGCCCGTCAGTAAAACACCGTTCAAGGCGCTCAAGTCGAAGTGGTCACGCGGAACGAGTCCCATCTTCTGCATGATCGCCACGTATGACGGGCTTGCTCCGAACGATGTCGCGCGCGCATCGGCGGCGAGTTTCCAAAGCAGCGCGGGCGACGGGGTAGCGGGATGACCGTCGTAGAGTACGACGGACGCTCCTTGCAGCAACGCCGAAAGCAGCGCGTTCCACATCATCCAGCCGGTCGTCGAGTAGAAAAACGTGCGCGCGCTCGGATCGAGGTTCTGGCCGAGTCCCGTCGACTTGAGGTGCTCGATAAGGATGCCGGCGTGGCCGTGCACGATTGCTTTCGGCAGTCCCGTCGTGCCCGAGGAGAAAAGGATCCAGAGCGGATGATCGTGCTCGACGTAGGTGTACTCGAACGCCTCGCGCGGCACGGGCTTGCCGGAGAGCAATGCAGACCACGGCAGGGCTCCGGTAAGCGGAATCGCGCGCTCGACTGGATGCAGGTAGGAGAACCAGACGACCTGACGCGCCGAAGGGAGCGCAGCGAGGATCGTGCGGATCTCGTTTTCGCGGTCGAAATCCTTGCCGCCAAAGCGATAGCCGTCGGCCACGAAAACGAGCGTCGGCTCGATCTGCGCGAAACGGTCGATGACGGCGCGCGCCCCAAACTCCGGCGCCGCCGACGCCCACACGGCGCCGATCGCCACCGTCGCAAGCATGGCGATCGCGGTCTCCGGAACGTTCGGCATGTAGGCCACGATGCGGTCGCCCGGTTCGATGCCGAGGTCGCGCAATTTCGTAGCGAGGAGGCGGACGGATGCGCCGAGTTCTTGCCACGACATGTGCTCGAGAGCGCGCAACTCCGAGCTGTGCACAAACACGGTTTCACCCGGCTCGGCAACGTTTTCGCGGCGCAGCATGTGCTCGCCATAGTTGACGCGCGAACCGCGAAACCAGTGCGCACCCGGCATCTTCCGGCTATCGAGCACGCTCTCGTACGGAGCGACGGAGTGTACGTCGTAAAAGTCCCAGACCGCGCTCCAGAAAGCCGGCAGATCGTCAACCGACCAGCGCCATAATTCTTCGTAGGAATCGACCCGCACGTTTCGTGACTCGGCAATCCAGCGGATGAAACGAGCGACCTGCGTTTGGGAGGCCGCCTCGGGATCCGGCGTCCAGAGCAACTCGCCTTCCTTCAACCGAACCTCCACGAACAATTGGTGCCGGCCGGCTTTAACCAGCCGCCCAGAGGGAGCATTGTTCCGTCTGCCATAGAAGCACCCCCATGAACGCGCATCGCTTTTTTGCCTCATGCATGGTCGCGGCGTTGGCCGCTGCGCCGCTTGCCGGAAGCGCCGCCACGGCGCGCCTCCCGCACGATCTGACGTTTCCGGTCTCGCGCGCGGCAAGCGTTGCGCGCGGCTCGCTGCGAACGAACATCGCAACGCAGAGCGACGTCGGGTCGGCGAACACCGCGACCGCAGATCCGCCTGTCGCGCGCCCCAATGAGGCTCCCTGCGTCGACGTGTTGTTCACCAACTTCATCTTCGAGAATTTCTCGGGCAACTTGTTCGACTACGCGCCGCCGGCGGGCTGCCCCGGGCCGTACGCGAAGATCGTCTTCAACGGCAATTTCGCCGTTTCAGCCGGCATTCAGTTCGACCGCACCGCTTCGGTTCAGATCGGCAACGTGCCGCTCTATTTCGGAACGACCGTGGAGCCGAACACGACGCTCGCTCCGTCCTGGCACGTCGAACGCGACGTCACGGACGATGCAGCTCTGCTAGCCGTCAAGCAATCGGGCGAGGCCGATATTTTCAACCTCGTCAATTCGCAGTTCACCGGCGTCATCACCGGCACGGCGTTCCTGCAGTTCTATCCGGCGCGCGGCTCATTCTTGGCGGCCGCCACACCGGACATCGTGCTGCCGCTTCCGCGCACCACGCCGGGCGGACCGCAGCATCTGCCGACGGGTGCGAGCCTGCTGACCGCGATCTATAAATTGCCGCCCAACGTCGACCGGGCATACCTCGACGTGTATGCTCAAAGCCAGCAGGAGGACGAACAGTGGTTCCTTTGCGCTCCGAGCGATGTGGCAAGCGAGCTTTTCGCGTGTCCGAACAGCGCGCTTCGCGAGACCGAGATTACGATCGATGGGAGACCGGCCGGCGTGGCGCCCGTGTACCCCTGGATCTTCACGGGTGGACTCGACCCCTTTCTGTGGGCGCCGATCCCGGGCGTGCAAACGCTTGATTTCGTGCCGTTCCGCGTTGATTTGACGCCGTTTGCCGCATTGCTGGACGATGGCAAGGCGCACACCTTCGCCATGTCCGTCGACAATGCGGACCAATACTTTCAAGGATTCGCGACGCTGCTCGCTTTCCGGGACCGCGGTTCGCGCCTGGTGACGGGCGGGCTGACACGCGATACGCTAGCCGCGGCGCCGGTTGCCGACATCTCGGAAAATCTGGCGGGGACATCGCCTTCGATCGACGGCACGATCGATCTTACGAGCGCGCGCAGTTACGATATCGATGGATTCGTCAATACTTCGAAGGGTCGCGTCGTCACCTCCCTCCACTCGGAGCTCGACTTCGGGAATCATCAAGTGTATTCAAATGAATCGGCAACCACGGGCACGCTGAAGGTTCTGCAGTCGACTGTCGACGACACGATCGTAACGACAGCCGGCGGCCCGCTCGCGGGTCAAGTCCAGCGCGCGTTCTCGTATCCGCTCGCCGTGAAGCTCGACGTCGTCCTCGACGACACGGGCACCGGCACCCAGGTCGGGACGATCGATCAACGCTTCTTTGAAGCGACCTTCGCGACCGGCGCGAATGGGCCGTTTCAGAGCTTCGTCGAAAACGAGGTCGCGCCGACCGATACACTCGACATCCTCGACGACGAGTTCATCACCGGAAACTCGAACCAGTCGAGCACGCAGCGTTACGTCTCCTTCGACACCCAAGGCGGATGCTACACGCAAACCGTAAAAGCCGCGAATAACCTCGTTTCAAGCGTCACTCCTCCCACCTGTGACCGCAGCGCAATCGCGAGAGCCTTTGCCTCAATGATGGGACGTTGAGGCACAACGACGGCGCGCTTCATCAAGCGATCATTGGCAAGCAAGCACTCGATGCTGATGCGCTTGCGATCGACAGGTACGGGGGATCCAAAAGCGCGCAAGCAAGCTCTCTCGAGGCTTCGGCCGTCAAGGCACTTACCTATTTAGCGGGACAAAGCGCCTAGAATCTTTACAATGTTGAAATTTTGGCCGATGGTTTGGTATGAAGGACTCTCCTGTCCTGACTGCGGTCTCCGAACAATCAGCGGTTGGGCTCGGTGACGCGCTCTCCGACTGGCAGCAGCGTTACGGAGCTATCGCGATCTGCGGTGCGCTTGCGCTAAGCGCCCTGCTGGCTGTAATCTTCGGACTGCATCAGGGCCCCGAGATCAAGCCCCTTCTTCCGATAACGTCGTCCATTTCGTCTTTTGCCGATCTTCTCACGGCGTTCTTGCTGATCGCGCAATACTACGTCAACGGCCGCTTCTCGTTCGCGGTGCTTTCCGCTGCATATGCGGTCAGCGGCGTGCTGACGTGGCTCTACTTGCTAACGTTCCCGGGGCTCTTCGCGACCCACCCGCTGACCGGCGGCGATCAAGATATCTTCGTGTACTTTTGGATGCTCTGGCACTGCAGCTTTCCGTTGCTCGTGATGCTCGCCGTACTCTTTGATTCGCCGTTCCATCGCATCGTCTCGCGCGGTGTGATCCTCCTGAGGACGATCCTGGCGGCGACCGTGCCGTTGCTCGTGGCTAGCCTGCTCGCGGCGCTCCTCTTCCTCAACCGCGAAGCACTGCCACAGCTGGTTCTGCACGGTCACCTGCTACCGCTTGACCGAATCGTCTTCCAGCCGGCGATTCTGGCGCTCAACGCCATCGCAACGCTCGTGGTGCTCATGCGCCATAAGAGAACGACCTCATTGCAACTGTGGCTTTGCGTCACAATGTTTGCCACCTGCCTCGATTCGCTGCTCGTAAACCTCAGCGCTTCGACCTACTCGTATGCATGGGATGTGGGCAAGATCATAACGGTGGTTTCTGCCTGCACGGTGCTGGTCATGATCCTCGCCGACATCGCCAGTTTGTACAGCCGGCTCGCAAAGGTCGCGCGGATCGATCCCCTGACACTGCTGCCGAACCGGCGCGCTCTTCAAGAACACTGGTTGCTCGTGATCCACAACGCCCAACGCACGAAAACGAGCGTGGCGATGCTTGTGATCGACATCGACAACTTCAAGCAATATAATGACGCGTACGGCCATGGCGCGGGCGATGAATGCCTGCGCGCCGTCGCCCACGAACTGGCGGTCCGCGTCTCGCGGCCGCTCGACCTCACCGCTCGTTACGGCGGCGAAGAGTTTATCGCAATCCTCCCCGACACGAGCCTGCAAGGCGCGACGTTCGTTGCCGAACGGATTCGTACAATCATTGAGGCGCTGCCACTGCCGCTCGCTCAAGGAGACATTACCCACGTAACGGTCTCGATCGGCGTCGGTTATGCGGCGCCCGGCACGGCCATTTCGGCTGCGGAGATATTCGACGCGGCCGATCGTGGTCTCTACGAAGCGAAAGACCACGGCCGCAACCGCGTCGCAGTTGGAGGCGCGAGTGACGATCAGCTTCGCGAACCCGCTACCCGAACAACGCGCTCGATCTCGGTCGTCGCCGATTTGGACCAGCTTCGCGCGCCCGCAGCGGCGTTACAAGACTCCTAGCGCCCCTCTTCAGCGTCCTGGTCGTCGAGATGTGACTTCATGTCGTTGAGCACATAGGAATTTGTCGCTTCGCGCTGCGCGCCGGAAACGTGTTCGTTAAAATAGCTGGTAAGTTCGGCATCGCTCGCCCCGCCACGAATGAGCTCGTCGAACTCATCGACCGAGACCCCCGAGCGCTCGAGAAATCCCGTGGACAGGCCGCAATACGCGATGTAATCAGCGGCGGTAGCCGCATGGTCCGCGCGGACTTTATCCGCGAGCCGCGCCAACCATGCATAGCCGCCAAGCTTCTCGCGTCCGCTTTGTGGCGGCGCGATGTTAAAATCCGGCGCAGTAACGTTCATAAGTCCCTCCGAGAAGTAACTTGCAGGCCGTTTACCCCGCGCTACGAGGACGCAACCATATTTGTCCCGCGACAGCCGAACGAGGCCTGCCCCGTCGTTTCTTCAGCCGAGTCTAGGACCTTGTAGGGTCGCTAAATGGTTGATCTCCGGATGGGCGAAGCAAGGAACCGCAAGGGTCGAATCGGAGGGTGCCGGCATTGGAAAGACCTACGGTCGTTTCGAGGCAAGAGTGGTTGGTCGCACGCAAGGCATTGCTCGAACGTGAGAAAGAAGCGACGCGAGAACGAGACGCGCTGAGCGCCGCGCGCCGCGGCCTTCCGATGGTCGAAATCGACAAAGCGTATGGCTTCGATGGCCCGGCGGGACGCGTGCAGCTCATCGACCTCTTCGGCGATCAACCTCAGCTGATCGTTTACCACTTTATGTTCGACCCGAGCTGGGACGAAGGTTGCAAGAGCTGTTCGTATCTGGCCGATAATTTGGCGGGAAGCCTGAGTCATCTGGCCGCGCGCGATACCGCCTTCGCCCTTGTTTCACGTGCACCGCTCGCTCGGATCGAGTCCTTCAAGAAACGTATGGGATGGGACGTCCCGTGGTACTCGTCGTTCGGAAGCGACTTCAACTACGACTTCCACGTGACCGTGGCCGACGACGCTCCAGCCTTTACCTACGAAAACGGTGTGGCCTCAAAGCCTGCCTCTGATGTAGCGACGAGCGAGGCTCCAGGCCTCAGCGTCTTCTTGCGCGACGGCGACCGTGTCTTTCACACGTATTCGACTTACCAACGCGGGCTGGACGGACTCATCGGGACCTACAACTACCTCGACCTGACGCCGCTCGGACGCCACGAGGACGAACTCTCGTGGTCCATGGAGTGGTTGCGCCACCACGACCGGTACACGCTGTGAGCCGGCGAGCGCTCGCGGCGGCCGCCGTAGGCGCTCTGGCACTCGGCTGTCTTGCGATCGGCGCCGTCGCTCTCGGGATCGTCGCGATCGGGCGGCTGACGGTGGGGTACGCGAAGCTCCAAGCGCTGCACGTTGATGAACTTCACGTGGACTCGATTACCATTGCCGGCAAAGCATGGCCACCGGAAATCACGTAGCCGTGCGCGCGCGCGGATTTGCCGCGCTCGCGGCGATCGTGCTGGTCGTCTTCCCAGCGCTCGGACAAAGCGCCACCACGAACGGTGACCATGCGACCCGCACTCCGCCCGGTGGCTCAGCGTTCGTGGTCCTTTTAAATGGAGTTGCCGCCGCAACGTTCTCGGCAGCAAACCTTCCGGCGCTTCGCATCCCGGTTCCCGGCGTTCCAAGGAACGGCTCTTCGGGCATCGGCGTTACGCTCAAACGCGGCATCGCCCACGGCCACGCGCTGTCAAACTGGGTGGAGCAGGCACGGGAGCAGCACGGTCGCGCGAGCAGCTCCGTCACGCTCGTCGGTTATGCGCCGAGTGGCGACGTTGTGGTGCGATACGAGTTGCAAGACGCGTGGCCGGCGAACTACGAAGGTCCCAATTTGAATTCGCAGGGCAACGACGTGGCGATTGAGCTGCTCGAGATTGAATGCGAAAGGATCACGATCGTGAGTCCATCCCGTTAGCACGACTATAGCGGATCGGCCGGCGCGATTAAGGCCGAGCCTGTACGTGCGCAACCCGAAGCTCTACCGCCACCGGTCACCCGGCGTGGTCACGTACGTCTTCCTGAGGTATCCCCACGGAAGCAGGAGCGGCACGATCACGACGCCCGGGAAGATGCCTGAGAACGAATCGGCGGTGTCGGGATCCAGCGTGTGACCCAGGTACGGGGGAAGCCACGCTGCCAGCACCCAGATGAGCTTCCACGTGAATTCGAACATCAGCAGCGGCATCATCCTGACCGGATACCGCACGCCGAAAAGACAGAGCAGCGTAAGGGCGCCAAAGAAGCTCACCCCGACGCCATGCCAGAAATCCCACGGCTGCGTGTGATGCAGGATCGCCGGCCACGTTCGCGCGCCCTGCCCCAAACCAATCAGGAGATACGAAGCCCTGAGCACGTAGAGGCGATAAAGCGGAAGCTCCGGCCTGGATTGTATCTGGACCATGCCGTACCTGCGGCGTCAATTGCCGCCATCTTTCATTCTTCTTTTATAGCGAAATCACCGCGACGGTGCAGCATCTGTTACGCATTCATCCGGCGAATGCGGGACTATATCTGTTGGGTCGTTCCGCCGTCGATGACGAATTCTGCTCCGACCAAATACGATGCGCAGTCGGACGCGAGAAACGCGACGAGCTCGGCGACCTCTTCGGGCCGGCCCGGCCGTCTCGCCGTCGGTGTTTGCCTCTCGTGCCGTCCGCTCGATCCGTGCACGCGCACCGGCCGTTTCGATGAAGCCGGGCGTGATCACGTTCACGCGCACACCGTGCGGCGCGACCTCGTTGGCGAGCGACTTGCTGTAGTTCGTCAGGGCCGCCTTCGAGGCCGCGTAAGCGGGGGACGAATTGTGCGGCCGGCGCCACTGCACCGAAGAAACGTGGATGACGGCACCGGTTCCGCGTTCGACCATCGACGGCACGAGCGCCCGATTGAGGCGTACGGCCGGAAAGAAGTTCGTGGCCAGCGCGAGGTCCCAATCCTCGTCGCCGAGCGCGAAGACGCCGCCCGGTTTGGAGAATGACGCGCCGACGTTGTGAACCAGAACGTCCACGCCGCCGAGATCGCCCAGGGCGCGCTCCGCGAGCGCGCTTGCGCCGGTCGCCGTGCCGACGTCGGCCCGCACGAACGACACGCGCTCCGGTAGCCTGCCGCCCGGCTCGGAGCGCGCGGTAACCAGCACCGTAGCACCGGCACGCGCGAGTCGCGCGGCGATCGCCTCGCCAACCCCTTTGGTGCCGCCGGTTACGAGGACCCGCTTGCCCGCAAAACTGTCGTCGCCGGCCTCGTGCTGCATACGATCGTTCGTGATCGCTGTATTTATCATAGCGCTCCGAGGATACCACCGGGGATACTGCTGTAAACATTCAGAGCGAGCGCGAATCCATCGAGTGGCCGAGCGGGTCCTTAACCCCGAAGGAACGGAATCATGGAATTTGCTAGCGACGTGGCGTTCTCGCCGAGCGTCAAGCGCATTCAGAGCGAGCGCGGCTCGCGCAGCTCTTACGCTCGGATGGAACAACAGCGCGGCGGCTTCGCCGACGCGATCGACTCGGAGGTTGCGGCGTTCATTCGCAAGCGCGATAGCGCATTCTTAGCCACGGCTAGTGCGGATGGACAGCCATACGTTCAGCATCGCGGCGGTCCGCGCGGCTTTATCAAGGTGCTCGATCCCAAGACGCTCGGGTTTGCCGACTTTTTGGGTAACCGTCAGTACATCACGACCGGCAACCTCGCGGAGAACGATCGGGCATTCTTGTTTTTGATGAACTACGAAGCACGCGAGCGCATCAAAATCTGGGGCCGAGCCCGCGTCATTACAGACGACCCAAGGTTGTTCGAAAAGCTTGCGGACCCAGCGTATGATGCGCGGATCGAACAGGCAATCATCTTTGAGGTGGCTGCGTGGGATGCAAACTGTCACCAGCACATCCCACGCCTCTTGGACGCTGAGCGCGTCGAGGCTTCCACGAACGCTTTGCGCGCGCGTATCGGATATCTCGAAGCGACGTTGCGCGACGCTAAGATCCCGTTCTCCGCATCGTAGGAGCGTAGCGCGCGTTCGGCCGCCTCCGGCGATGCATTTACTTTTAAATAGCGTCCGCTTATACTGCCCGCATGCCACGTCCGCTCGCGCTCCCTGGTGCGAGCGGCGCATGGCTAGCGGCGAGAGGACGCACCGAGCCACAGCGCAGACTTCGCTCCGCGCGACGGCTTGGCGCCGCGATGACCGCGCTCGCAAGCAACTTCATACGCTGATACTAACAATCGAGGAGTTTCCATGAGCAGCATCATCACGAAAGACGGAAGTGAAATCTACTACAAAGACTGGGGGTCGGGGCAGCCGGTGGTCTTCAGTCATGGTTGGCCGCTCAGCGCCGATGCGTGGGAAGATCAAATGTTCTTTCTGGCTTCCCGCGGCTATCGTTGCATTGCGGCCGATCGTCGCGGCCACGGACGCTCGAGTCAGCCCTGGAACGGCAATGACATGGATACCTATTCGGACGACCTTGCCGAACTGGTCGAGAAGTTGGACCTGCACGATGCGATCCACGTCGGGCACTCGACCGGCGGCGGGGAGGTAGCGCGCTATCTCGGCCGTCATGGCACCAAACGCGTAACCGGCGCGGTGCTCGTTAGCGACATCACGCCGGTCATGATCAAATCGGCGACAAATCCCGCGGGAACGCCGATCGAGGTCTTCGATCAGATTCGCGCCGGCATCGTTACGGATCGCGCCCAGTACTTCTACGATCTGAGCGCGCCGTTCTATAGTGCAAACCGGCCCGGCTCAAAGGTATCGGAAGGTTTGCGCGACTTCTTCGTGACGCAATCGTTGCAAGCGGGTTTTCCCGCTTGTTATTTCTGCGTCAAAGTTTTCGCCGAAACCGACTTAACCGAAGACCTCAAGAAAATCGACGTTCCGACGTTGATCATTCACGGCGACGACGACCAGATCGTCCCGATCGCCGACTCGGCGCTGCTTTCCTCGAAGATCGTAAAGGACGCCACCCTGAAGATCTACGAGGGCGCCCCGCACGGCCTGCCGTCGACGCACAAGGATCGGCTAAGTGCAGACTTACTCGAGTTCGCAAAAACGGTCAGCCGCAAGCTAAGCCCCGTTTAGGCGGGGAGCGGGCGGGCTTGCTCGGCAGCTCTACGTACCGAGTGAGCCCCGCCCGCGGGCAGATCGAGGCGCTCGCGTGAATCCGGCGCGACGAGCTTATGCGTTACGTCGCACAAGAAACCAAGCGACGCGAGGATCTGCTAAGAATGAGCGCGGGCGATTTCGATTACGACGCAAATGGGGCGGGCTACGCGCAGCAACGCCGGCCCGATCCGAGGATCGCCGCCGCGATCAATGCAGCGCTCGGGGACGCCCGGACCGTTCTCAACGTGGGCGCCGGCACTGGTTCCTACGAGCCGGCCGGCCGCTACGTTTTTGCGCTGGAACCGTCAGCGCGGATGCGCGCGCAGCGGCCTCCGGGCGCGGCGCCGGCGCTGCGCGGTATCGCGGAAGACCTTCCTTTCGATGAGGGGTCGATCGATGCGTCGATGGCGGTGGCCACAATTCACCAGTGGAAGAATCTTACGAAAGGCCTGAGCGAACTGACCCGCGTGACGCGCGGACCGGTCGTCGTCGTCACCTTTGATGGAGATATGCTGGAGCAGTACTGGCTCTCGCACTACGCGCCGGAACTTATCGCTGCGGAGCGCTATCGGTATCCGCCGATCGATACACTTCGTGCGTGGCTTGGCACCCGGGGTCGCAGCGTAGAGGTTCGCGCAATTCCCATTCCGAGCGACTGCAGCGACGGCATCATCGAAGCATACTACGCGCGCCCCGAGCGGCTGCTCGAGAGCGCCGTGCGGCAGGCGCAGTCCTCGTGGGGTTTTGTCGCCGAAGAAGTACAGGCACGCTTCGTTGCCCGCTTACGCGAAGATCTACGAACGGGTGCGTGGGACGAACGCTACGGAGCGCTGCGAAACCAGCCCCTCTACGACGGCTCCTTGCGTCTGGTCGTAAGCGTTCCGCGCGAGTTACCGCGCCTCGTCAAGTAAGACAGTGCGTGCCGTCGATGATCTCGTGAATCTTTCCGTTGATCGTCGAGCATGGCGCCCAAAACGGGCTGTCCGTGCACGTCACCGACAACGTCTGCGCACTCGCGTCGTAGCTCCACTCAATCGTGAAACCGCGATCGGACTGCGAACCACTGTCTGAATTGATCGGAAATCCTTGAGCCGCTGCCTGACCTTTTAAGCAACTCCAGGCAGTTGAGGAAACCGGACTGAACGTCTGCGTCGCGCACGCGCCCATAGTAATACCCCTTCTTGACTGCCGGCGCATGGCTACGCCGCGCTTTACTTTAAATAACATTGCAGCGGGGGCTGGTCTATTTACGCCGCTTCCGTTTCGCTTCCTTCGTCACACTAGGGAAGCAGGCCAATATCGCGGCCGCGAGAGATCGCCTCGACGCGGTTGCGGGCGCCGAGCTTTTGCATAAGGCTCCGCAGATACGTCTTGACGGTATTTGGGCTGAGCGTCATGGCTGCCGCGATCTCGACGTTCGTCTTGCCGCTCGTGACCAGACGCAAGACATCGTGCTCGCGGCTCGTCACCGCTCGGCGCGCCGCACCCGGCAGGTCGCGGTCGCCGCTGATTCCGAGCGAGCGCATCGTGGCGAGCAGCGTGCCTGAAGCCTCGCCCGCTTTGCGCTCGACTTCGCTGAGGCGTTCACGCACGGAATCGACCACGTCGGGACGTTCGCGCAGGTCGCGCGCTTCGCTGCCGATCGCGGCGAGCAGCGCGCCGACGCTGTCGTTCAACTGACGGGCCACGCGGGCTCCTTCGCCCCGGGCCGCCTCGGCGGCCGCCTGCTCAGCGTAGGTCCCGACGTTCAGCGCGTGCGCAGCGTGCCGCGCGACGGTTTCGACCAGAGAGGTCGCGGTATCACCCGCAGAGCGTTCGTCACGCCAACCCGCAAGCAGCACGCCGACGGGACCTTCCGAACCGTAGAGCGGCGCGGCGATCATCGCATGAATGCCCTCGCGCGCAACGGCACCATCGTAGTCGTGGGTGATTGCGGCCGCACTGAGATAATCGTCCACGACCTCGGGCCGCCCGCACGCGAAGACCTTTCCACCAAGACCGCAGCCGGTACGGAGCGTAAGCCCGCGCAGATGCGGTGTCGTGCCGTTGGTGTACCGAATTTGCGCTCCGCCGGCGCAGCGTTCGGCCACCCAGGCGGCATCGAACCCGAGTTGACCCGTGAGCAGGCCGAGTGCGTCCTCGTGGATCAGCGCCGGTTCGAAAAGTCCGAGCATGTTGCTGAGCCGACGCTCGAAGGCGACGCTCAGTGAAGCGGACCGCACGTCGGCGAGTTCGTCCAGGTACCCGCGCAATCGTATAGCGTGATCTCCGAATCATAGCCGTATTCCATGCCCATTTGCAGGTAGCCGCTGAGCGTGAGCCGGCCGGCATCGTATTGCAGGACGACCGTCGTCGTGACCACTTGCGAGTACGGCGGCGCAGGCGAAGGAGCTGGTGTTGGGGCCGGCGTCGGCGACGGCGTGGGACTTGGCGTACGGGTCGGGGCCGGCGTTGGCGTTGGCGCGAGCGTCGATGCCGGGGTCGGCGTTGCGCCCGCGCTTGCCGTGGCGGTCGGTCCCGGACTCGGCGTCGCGGTCGGTGCAGCCGTTGGCGCAGGGCTGGGGGTCGCGCTGCTGCCGGCGGCAATCTGCTTGACCATTGCAACGATTGCGCTCATCTGCGGCCCGGCTTTGAGCGCGTAGTTCGAGGTCTCGTAGCCCCACCAGTCCCAACAGCCGTTCGGATTCGACGGCGTAGAACTCGAGACTTGATAGGGAAACAACAGGAGCATTGCATTCGTGTCAGCCCACTGCTCGAGACCGGCCTCGGTGATAAACTTCGTGCCGATCGAAGCCTGGGTCTGTTCGCACCCGTCGAGCGCGACGATCAGCTTGCACTGCGTGCCTTGCGCGCAGGTCGTCGGAACGTATAAGTAGCCGTTCGTATCGAGGTCGTTCGCACCGCCTCCGTACGGTGTCTGATCGAAATTGATCAGCGTGCCGGTCGGCGTGCCCGTGTTCTTTGCATTGAGCGTCCCGTAGAAATAGGTCATCCAAGTTTGCTCGGAGTCGTAGTTGCTGCAATCGATCATGTACGGGCTTGCCGTCGTGCCGCAAGCGACCTCACCGTAAGGCGATTCCCAACCGTGACCGGCGGCATAGGTGTTGTCGTACTTGGTCGCGACACCGTAGTGCTGGTATTCGGTATTGAGGTCGTTCATCGTTTTTTGATTGACGGTCTCGTCGGAGGTCCCGGACCAGAGGTACGCCTTTTGGCCGCTCAGATTGCTCTCGGGATCGATCGTGCCGGCACTCGATTGACTGTCCAAATAACTCTCAGACGGCGAGAGTTCGCTTGCGATCGCATCTTGGCAATCGACCTCGGCCGTGGTCAAGCTATCCCCGGCGCAGTAATACGGGCCCCCCGCGTAGATCGCCGCGAAGTGAAATGTGCCCGAGTAAGCGACGTGCAATTGCACGGCCATGAAACCGCCGGACGAGATTCCCGCGACAGTCGTTTTCGTGAGATCGACGTTGTAGCTTGCGAGCTTCGTAACCGCCAAAGTATGTAGGCGCCGCACGGTGCCGCTCGAGTGGGGCGTACCCGGAACGCTCAAACTCGAGGAGCCGCCGCAGCCGCCGACGCCCAGCGCAGCGAAGATCGCAAGAGCGAAAACCGAATTCCGGCGCATCGAGTACCCTCCCCGGCCGAGCGCAACACCCGGCCGGCGGTCCTGTGGAAGCTTCCTGCGAATGTCTCACAAACGCACGACGCAGCGGTACACCCAAAAGGACGTGACGCTTTCCATCTATTCGTTTACCCTGAAAATCTTCACCACCAAACGTTGTGGCCACAAACAATCGGCTAGACTAGGGCCGCCGTCCCGGAGGTATATGCGTTACACGAAAAGCTTCCTGATGCTCGCGCTGACGTTCGCCGCAATGGCCGCCGCGGGCCGAGCGGCTGCCGGCCAGAACGCCTTTACATTCTGGTGCGCGGCGGCACCTAGCGCGACCCAGCTCGCCGGCGGAGCGAGCGTGTCCGATCTCTCGAGACCAGCCTCCCTCTTTTGTTCGGGCCGCTACGCCGATGCCGTGGCCGCCTATGCGGCGGTCGTGCCATACTGGCGCGCACACCAAACCGACGGCCGCAATTGGCTTATCGCCGCCCGCGGCTATTTCGTTGCGTTGCTCGCGACGGGTCGCGACGCGCAGGCCCAGCAGTTCCTCGAAACGATCGGTGCGGGTGACAAGCACCTCTCCGCGGGCGACCGGCTTTTCATCGACGCCGACCTCAAAGGCGCATTCAGGTGGTTCGGCGCGCACGCGGACGGTTTCGACGGGCCGCCCCCCGAGCCGCCCGATGCCGCAATCACCGATGCAGCAAAAGCGCTGCAGGCCGGCGACCGCAAAGCCGCCCTGGCGGCCTTGAAGCGCCCGTCGAATTCAACCGGTCCCAGTTCCAACCACAGCGAGCAACTCTTGATGCTGGGCGATCTGTATGCTTCGCAGCGCGAGTGGAATGAGGCGTTCGCAACATGGGCCGCCGCGGCAAATCAGGGTCACGCCGTTCCCGAGTACGATACCTTCGACAGCTACAATCTCGCCGCACTCGAAATGCTGTACTATTTTCGCGGCCATCTCTCGCGTGCCGGCTAGCCTGAATCCCAAGCGCGGGCGGCTCACAGGAGGCCGCCTGCTCGGCTGGTAAACTCAGACAAGGGCCTGGCTCGCGCCGATACCGGAGCTCCGATGATGTTTCTTCCGAATATCCGCTCGCAAGCGTCACTGCTCATCGCGGTCGCGATATTCTGCATGACGGGCCCATCCGGTGCCGCCACAAAGAAGGGCGCGCCCGCGAAGAAGACTCACATCGTGGCCAGCGCTCAGAAGATCTTGCCGCGCCTGGCGATTCCGCCGTATCAGATCGTGACCGGCCAAGCGACTCCGCCACCGCGGACTCCCTTCGGATACTACAAACAGGAAGCGATCTGGATCGACCATACGATCAACGTGTGCTGGAACATGAGCGCCTCGCACTATGCCTCGACCAAGACCTACCGGCACCTGATCACAACCGCCGTCCAGAATGCCTGGCCGAGCGTTTCGACGGCGAAGTTCGTCGGTTGGCAACGCTGCGGAAGCTCGATTTCCAACGGCTTCGGGATCGCCGAAAAGGATGTCGGTCCGTACTCCGCCGCGCTCGGCAGCGAACTGAACCACAACCTCAGCGGCATCGTGTTCAATTTCACCTACAAGACTTGGAGCCCGGTCTGCCAGAGCGAGATCGAATACTGTAACCGGCTGATCGCCGTTCACGAGTTCGGCCATTCGCTAGGTCTCGCGCACGAGCAGAACCGGCCCGATACGCCGAGGGGTCCGGAATGCACCGCTGATCCGCAGGGCGAGAACGGCGACGTCACCGTCGGCAAATGGGACCTGCACTCGGTGATGAACTATTGCAACCCGCAGTGGAACGGCAACGGAAACTTGAGTTCCGAAGATATCACCACGATCCAGCAGATGTACGGCAAGCCGGGATCCGCCTCACTCTCACCGTTCGAAATACACTTTCCGTCGCCTATCCTCGACGGATTCTGCGCAATCACAAACGGTGTGACGACGTTCTTCGCCGACGGGACCGCCGAATGGGATGCAAGCCTCCGAAATAGCTTTCCGTTGTTCGGACTGACGGCGAGCGCGCAGCTCGTCATCAAGAACGGCAGTGGGCACACGATCGAGACGACGCATACCTTCACCTCGCCACCGATCAGCGGCGGCAGCACCACCAAGTGGCGCTACAAATTCGTCTACCCCGCGTCGTCTTTCACCTCGATCCACAAGCTGACGCTCAACAGTACTTGCTGATGCGCTCACTCAGCGCCGGGCGGCTCTTGGGCGCATTCGCTGCGCTCGTGCTGGTGAGCGTTTTGCTCGCCGCGTGCAGCGCAGCGCAAAGTAATTCAAGCGCACCCGGGCCTCCGCTGACCTACGTGCGCTTCGACGGGGTTTCCGGCTACGCCGAGGTTCCAAGCGCGCCCGCGTTGAGCTTGAGTCCTCGAGGGCTTACCGTCGCGGTTTGGATGAGGCCCGACACCTTGAGCTTCGCGAAAACACAGGGCAGTCTCGCGAGCGAGCAATACGTCCACTGGCTTGGAAAAGGCCAGCAGGGCCGGTACGAGTGGACGTTTCGGATGTACAGTTTGACGACTCCCGGTCCGCGGCAGAACCGCATCAGCTTCTACGTGTTCGCACCACAAGGCGGCCTCGGCTGCGGAAGCTACTTTCAAGACCCGATCGCAGCGGGGCAGTGGATCCAGGTCGTGGGCGTCGCGAATCAAGCGACGCAGCAAACCTCGATCTACAAGAACGGCGTGCTGCGGCACAGCGATTCGTACGCGACCTTGACACCGGCTGCGGGTAGCGCGCCCATGCGTATCGGAAGCGGCGATCTTTCGAGCTTTCTCCAAGGTGCGATCGGCCCGATCGAAATCTGGAATCGCCCGCTCTCATCGGCGGAAATTCGGACGCTGTACGTAGCTGCCCAAATTCCCACTTCGGGCCTTGTTGCTCGCTACGCGCTCGACGAAGGCAATGGCTCTGAACTGCACGACACGGTAGGCCATCACGACGCTCACCTCGTTGCGGGAACCTGGGCTAGCGGGCGCGGTGAGGCCGGCTCGTCGATCGGCCACAGCGGCGGCGGCTGCTAAGCCATGAGCTGATCTGAACTCGCCAGCTGCTTTCCGGTTTCGAGCAGCGTCTTCAGTCCGGCAAGGACGACGGGCCAACCCGATGTGATGCCCACCAGCATCGTCGAATCCGACTCCAGATCATCGTGGGTGACCGTTAGGCGCACGGCATCCGCTTTTCGGACGATGTCGAAGGTAACGCGCGAAACTTTGGCGGGATTCTCGACCTCGTTCGGCCGGGCCCACGAGATCACCAACCGACGCGGCCGATCGCTCTCGAGCACGGTCCCGATGATGTCGACTTCGGCAGCGTTATCATATTCCTCGTGCCGCCAGGTCGAGCCGGTCTTCCAATCGGACACGTTGCGGTGATCGCTCCAGTAGAGCTTGGTGAGCTCAGGATCGGACAACGCGTCCCACACCTGCTCGGGTGTTGCCGCGATGTAGGTGACATAGACAAATTGCGCCTTACTCATCGGTTCGATTTCCTTCCAAAGCACGTTTGAGGTCGCTGAGAGCGCGCAGACGATGCTGTTCGTATTTCCCGATCCAGCGCTCGGCGATCTCGTGGATCGGCACCGGATTCAGGTAGTGCAGCTTTTCGCGTCCGCGCCAAACGGTCGTGACGAGGTTGGCATCCTCTAGGATCGCAAGATGCTTTGAGACAGCTTGGCGGCTCATGTCCAGATGTTCGCAGAGTTGACCGAGCGTTTGTCCGTTGTCGCGACGCAAGCTGTCGAGCAGCTTGCGCCGGTTCGGGTCGGCCAAGGCTTTGAATGCTTTATCCATCGCGGCGGCCATCTGACCCGTTGATTATATGCAACTAAACGGTTGCATGTCAAGAGGCCGGCTGGGCCGCGCGCGGCAGCCGGCGGCGAATGTGAAATCGCGTCGCCGTCGTAAGGGCGCGCAATGGTGCAAGCATTTGCGATCGAGGTACCACAGGTCGAGCTTGACGACATGCGAGCGCGCTTGGAACGAACGCGTTGGCCCGATGCGGGCGCGGGCGAGTGGCGTGACGGAACGGATCTCGCCTATCTCCGCGGCATCGTCGAATACTGGCGCGACGCCTACGATTGGCGCAGCGCGGAGGCGCGGCTGAATGCCAATCCTCAAGTTCGCGTCGAGTGCGGCGACATCGGGATTCACGCGTTGCACCTGCGCGGCACCGGGCCCGAGCCGCTGCCGCTTATCATGACGCATGGCTGGCCCGGTTCTGTCGTCGAGATGCTCGATATCGCGCCGAAACTCACCGACCCGGCCGCGCACGGCGGCGATCCAAAGGACGCCTTCGATCTGGTGATCCCGTCGCTGCCGGGATACGGATTCTCCGATCGGCCGCGCGCCGGCGGCATCAACCCGAGCGCGATCGCGGATCTCTGGCTACAACTGATGTCGGCGCTCGGTTACGAGCGATTCGGTGCTCAAGGTGGCGATTGGGGTGCCACCGTTTCGATTGAACTCGCACTGGCCGCGCCGGAGCGCTTGGCGGGAGTTCACCTCAATTTCGCGCCTTTCGGCTATCTTCCGACGCCAAAATATACGCCGGACGCCGGGCCCGAAGAGCACGCGTTTTTCGATGACCGCGCGAAATGGGTCGCCGCCGAGGGTGCGTACGCGGCGCTGCATGGCACGAAGCCGCAGTCGCTCGCGTACGGACTCAACGATTCGCCGGCCGGCCTCGCCGCCTGGATCCTCGAGAAGTTTCATACCTGGAGCGACTGCGGCGGCGATATTGAAAGCGTGTTCTCGCGCGACGATCTGCTTACGAACATCAGCATCTACTGGCTAACGCAAACGATCGGTTCATCGATCCGGCTCTACCGGCAACGCAATCTCGCGCCGCCGGTGCCGCTGCGCTCGGCGCCCGAGGTTCCGTTTGGCTACGCGGCGTTCCCGAAGGAACTTTGGACGCCGCCGAAGCCACTGCTCGAGCGCGCGTTTCGCCTCGAGCGCTACGAGGTAATGCCGCGCGGCGGTCACTTCGCTGCGCTCGAACAACCCGATCTGCTGGCCGCTGAGATTCGGGCGTTCTTCCGCCCGTACCGGTAAGCGCCGCCTAGAACGACGTTTCCATCGCATCGACCGTTCGCTCGAGCTCCGCGACGAGGGTGAGCCGGCGCGGGTCCACCGCTCCGCGCCGGTACGCCGCGATAAGACCGCGATAGTTAGCAATGGTCTGCTCTCGCGTCGCACTGAAACGTGCCCAAACGGCCGCCGGTTCGGGCGCGGCAGCCAGGTCGCGAAGCGTTGACTGGGCGTTGTGCAATTTGTCGGCGACGCTGACCAGCAGGGTCGAGACGTCGGCGTGCCCGAGGCGATCGACGTAGGCCGCCTTGCGTGCAGCCCATGAGGGCTTCGGCACTTCGAACGTATCGCTACAGTGGTCGACGATCGCCGCAACGCGATCGCCGAAGCGGCGGCGAATATCGCCCAGCCGCTCGAGGCCACCTTGATCCTCCGGCCCGTCGTGCAACAGCGCTGCTATCGCTTCTTCTTCATCGGCCCCCGCTTCGAGAACGATTCCGGCGACGGTCAAGAGATGCGCGATGTAGGGAACCTGCACGCCTTTTCGGCTTTGCGTAGCGTGCATGGCCGACGCGTATGCCAACGCCTCGTGGAATCTTTGGGAGACGGGCGTTGCGAGCGTTTGCAATCTTCTCCTCAGCTGGAGATTCCGGGCGCGCCCGGACGTGCGTTTCGGGCCGATCTGCGTCGCCGGAGGCCCTTGCGTTGTACGAACGTTGGGTTCATCCCGGCTTGCGCTTGTCCCCCGCCCCTGGTCCGGGCTTGAAATTCGGCTACGCTTTACCTTGCGCTCGACGCGATTTCCGTTGTCTTCAGAATCGGATGGCATTTTGCGAAGAAACTCTCGTGGGGTCGGTCCAAAATTCCCGCAGGTCGTCGTCCTTGTCGGCGCTACGGGCGACCTGTCAAGACGCAAGCTCCTGCCGGGCCTGTTTCGACTGTGCAGCACGGGGTTTATCCCCGACTGCAGAATCATTGGTGTTTCGCTCGACGACCTAGACGTGGAGAGCTTCCGCACGTTCGCACGGGACGCCCTCGAGCAGTTTTCCGCCAAGAAGGTGAGCGACGCGGATTGGGATGCTTTTGCGAAGACGTTGGATTACGTCCCGCTGAGTGCAGGCGCGAGCGCACTCAAAGCGGCCGTCGAAGCCGCGGAACTTTCCTTCGACGGCGAAAGCCGTCGCGTGCACTATCTGAGCGTCCCGCCGAACGCCGCTTTGTCGGCGGTGCGGTTGCTCGGCGAAGCCGATCTGGTGGCGCGCTCGCGGATCATCATGGAGAAGCCCTTCGGCACGGACCTATCGAGTGCCGTATCGCTCAATGCCAAGCTGCACGAGGTCTTCGACGAAGAACAGATCTTTCGGATCGATCACTTCCTCGGCAAGGAGCCGGCGCAAAACATTCTGGCGTTCCGTTTCGCGAACGGGTTGTTCGAACCGATCTGGAATCGCAACTTCATCGATCACGTGCAAATCGATGTTCCGGAAACGCTCGGTCTCGGCAAACGCGCCGGCTTTTACGAAGCGACCGGCGCGTATCGCGACATGGTGGTCACGCATCTATTCCAAATCGTCGCGTTCATGGCGATGGAGCCGCCGACGGCGCTCGAACCGGGGCCGATCAGCGAAGAAAAGAACAAGGTCTTCCGTAGCATGCTGCCGATCGACCCGACGCACGTCGTCCGCGGACAGTATGCCGGATACCGCTCCGAAGAAGGCGTCGATCCCGAGTCGGATACCGAGACGTTCGTTGCCTTGAAGTGCTCGATCGACAATTGGCGCTGGGCCGGCGTCCCGTTCTTCCTGCGTACCGGAAAACGGCTCGCGGAGGGGCAACGAATCATCTCCATTGCCTTTCGCGAACCGCCCAAGAGCATGTTTCCGGCGGGCTCTGGCGTCGGCGCCGAAGGTCCCGACCACTTGACCTTCGACCTAGCGGACGCATCGAAGATGTCGCTTTCTTTCTACGGCAAGCGCCCCGGGCCGGGCATGCGTTTGGAAAAGCTCAGCTTGCAATTCGCGATGCATGAAACGGGGCTCATCGGCGACGTGCTCGAGGCTTACGAACGCTTGATCCTCGATGCGATGCGCGGTGATCACACCCTGTTTACCACCGCCGAGGGTATCGAGCGGCTCTGGGAGGTGTCAATTCCTTTGCTTGAGGCTCCGCCTCCCGTCCGTATCTATCCGCCCGACTCGTGGGGACCAAAATCGATTCACCAACTCGTCGCGCCCAACGCCTGGCGGCTGCCCTTCGAACGAGCCTGGCGCGACCCGAATCCCTTGGGCAGCTAGGGTTTAAGGCAGGGCTCCGGCCGCAGCTTGCACGGTAGCGCGCGATTTCGCAAGATCGGCGATGAGTTCGGGGCCGACGATCGAGAGCGGCGTCGTCCCATAGCACAACAACCGGTCGTGGAAGTCATCGAGTGAGGCACGCGCGCCGGCGCTTGAAAAGTACTGATGCTCGAGCAGTTCGAGTTGCTGTCGCCCGACCGTGTAGGAGATGACGTATCCGGGAGAGATCGCGATGCCGTCGATGGCAGCTTTCGCGGCAGCCGGCGTGAAGCCGGTTTGGGCGGAAAAGTACGCCGCCGCTTGCGCTTCGCTCATCTCACCGCTCGCGAGCTTCGCGTCGACGATCGCGCGTGCTCCGCGGACCCGCTCCCACTGCGCGGTATAGTACCTGGCGTCGAGGTCGTCTCCGTAGAGACCGAGCGCAACGAACATCTCCTCGCCGTAGAACGCCCAGCCCTCCGCAAAGGAACCGCTGTATTGGATACGCCGCACGAAGTCGGGATGCCGGCGCGCGGTCGAGAGTTGCAGGAAATGGCCGGGCATCACTTCGTGTGCCGCGGTCGACAAAATGCGGTCGCGATCGAAGTCCTCGTTCGCGTCGAGCGTGGCGGCGGCTTCCGCGAGCGATTTCGGCGGCGTAATGTAGTAGAAGCCGCCGGTTTCGGGCGCGAAGAGGCGCGGAGAATTCATCGAGGCGCCGGGCGAAACCGGCTGAAGGAATTTTGGCGTCTCGACGACGTCGATGCGCCCAAGCCACGTCGGCACGTCGATCACATGCTGCGTGCTGACGAACTCGCGCAGATGCGCGATCTGCGCGCGATAGTACGAAATCAGAGCCGGGCCGCCGGGCGCGAGACCTCCGCCCGTCGCGGGACCGATCGGCGTGCCGCGCTCGGTCGCGAGGTGCCGGACCCAGTAGGTGACCGCCCATCCGTGCGCGAGTTCGTCAGCGCCCATTCGCTCGACGGCCCCGGTGTCATACGGAAGAAGCTCCTCATCTTTAAGCAGCGCATCGTAGGCTGCGCGACCCATAGCGAAATTCTCGGGCCAGTCCGCAGCGTGCGCGGCGATGTAGGTTTTCTCGCGTGCGATTGCGGCCAGCGTCGCATCGCGTGCCGCGGCGAAGCGGACGAACGCGGCCTGACCTAGCTGCGCTTTGGCCGCGCGCGTGAGGGCATCGCCGAGCAAATCGGGCGCGCCCGCAAGTTCCTCGGCACCGGTCACGCTCTGCAGATGACCGGGTTCCGTGACCAGCGTTTCACCTGCCGCGATGTACGCGGGTGCATGCGCGAGGCGCGCGGTGATATCGGCCCAGGCCCGCCCGCGTCCGGCACGGGGTAAGTGCATGAACTGCGTGTAGATCGCAGTGATGATCGTGACCCCAGGTGAGGAATAGTCTTTGCGATCGCTCTCGTAGACGGTGTATTGACGTTCCATGTTAACAAGCTGCGCGTGCAGTAAGACCGCGTCGTCGCGAATCTGCAGCGACGCGCCGGCAAGCGGAATCGCAGCCAGCCGCGCCTCCCAGGTGCGAATCAGCGCCAAGTCTCGATTGTCTTCGGCGAGTGAAGGAGTGTCGAGCAAACCGTCCTCTCCCGCGATACCGAGTTGCGTCGCTACCAGCGGATGAAGCTTGGCCCAGCCAAAGGTTATATCGCGCGCCAGCGCCTGCAGCTGACGATACGACGCTTGCTTCGTACTCGCCGTCGAAGACGGGGCACCGGTCGTGGTGCCGGCTCCGAGCAGGACGCACGCCGTCGTCGCAAGAGCGATTCGCAGCATCGTGTAACGCGCGCCGCGCGGCGCGAGGCTAGGCTTCTTCCGCACCGGCGGATCGCTTGTCGGCATCCTCAACTCACAGTCAGAACGTGAGGGAAAATTCGAAAGCCGGCAGCAGCCGGCCCTGGGACGGTTCGACGGGCGTTTGCTGTTTCCCGATCCCGAGCGAGGTTGCGAGATCGACCGGCCTGGGAAACGGCTGGGATGCTCCCAGCTTTCCGTCCCGTGCATCCGGGCGCACGTTCCGTTAGTCATGGTTCCGGTAGCGAGCCCCATCAAACGGGCGTTTTCTTGAGGTAACATGTCCGGGTTCTTCCTACGGCGCCCGATCTTCGCGGCCGTCATCTCCGCCGTTTTCTTGACCATTGGAATCGTCGCGATCCCAGGATTGCCCGTCGCGCAGTTCCCGCAGATCACACCCCCGCAGATCAACATCCAGGCGAGCTACCCGGGAGCGAACGCCGAGGAAGTCGAGTCGGCGGTTACCATCCCGATCGAAGAAGCAATCAACGGCTCGCAAGGGCTCCGCTATCTTACCTCGCAGAGCGGCGATGACGGCTCGACCTCGATCACGGCGACGTTCGATTTGGGACGCGACATCAATGCAGCCGCGACCGACGTTCTCGTGGCAATCCAACAGGCAAACGGGTCGTTGCCGAGCGTCGTCCAGACGCAAGGCGTCACCGTCAACAAGACGGTCGGCAGTTTCTTGATGATCGTCGCGCTGACGACGCAAGGCAATCGCTACGATCCGATCTTCCTTTCGAACTACGCTTCGCTGCAGCTGGTCGATCCGCTCAAGCGCATTCCGGGCGTCGGCCAAATCACGATCTTCGGACAGCGCCAGTACGCCATGCGCATCTGGATCGACCCCAAGCGGCTGGCCGACAACGGACTTTCTACAAGCGACATCTCGAACGCGCTGAACGCGCAGAACGTGCAAGTTCCATCGGGTGCGTTCGGCAGTGAACCGTCCGTTCCGGGACAGCCCTACTACCTGACGGTAGACGTGAAAGGCCAGCTATCGCAACCGGACCAGTTCGAGGACATCGTTCTCAAGACGACGCCGAGCGGCGGCGTGATTCGCGTACGCGACGTCGGCCGGGCGGAGCTTGGTGCTGAAAACTATACCTCGCAAGCGTCGCTCAACGATTCGCGGACGATCGGCATCGGGATCCAGCAGACACCCTCGGCGAACGCGCTCGCGGTCGCTGACGCGGTCAAGGCGCGCATGGCCGAACTCGCGCAGCGTTTTCCGCCCGGCATGGGTTGGGCGCTTGCCTTCGACACGACCGATTTTGTGCGCGAGTCGATCCGGGAAGTCCTGATCACGCTCGCGATTGCGATCGTGCTCGTGGTCATCGTCATCTACTTGTTTTTGCAGGACTGGCGCACGACCCTCATTCCGGCGGTCACGATCCCGGTGTCGCTCGTCGGCACGTTCGGTCTCGTTTCGGCGCTGCATTTTTCGATCAATACATTGACGCTCTTCGGATTGACGCTTGCGACCGGACTTGTCGTCGATGATGCGATCGTGGTCATCGAGAACATCGCGCGCTTCATCCAAGGAAGCCCCGGCCGTTCGCGCTACGAGAACGCGTCGCTCGCGATGAAGGAGATTACCGGCGCCGTCGTTGCGACATCGCTCGTGCTGCTGGCCGTCTTCATTCCGGTCGGCTTCTTCCCGGGCACGACGGGCGAACTCTACAAGCAGTTCGCGCTGACGATCGCGTGTTCCGTATCGATCTCGCTCGTCGTGGCGCTTACCTTGACACCGGCCCTCTCCGTGCTCTTGATCTCGCCGCACCCCGACCGTCCGGCGCGCGCGTTCGTGCCGATCAATCGTGCGATCGACGCGACGCGCAGCGCGTACGCGCGCCTCTTGAACTGGATCGTCTCGGCCCGCGTGCTGGTCGCCTGGGGCTTCGTTGGCGCGCTCGCGGTCACGGGGCTCGTCTTCATCGCGACGCCGACGGGATTCTTGCCGGACGAGGACCTCGGCTACTTCTTCGTCTCCATCCAAGCCCCGCAGGGCACGCCGCTTTGGCGAGAGCAGCAGATCGGTAGCTCCGTTGAGAAGGTCATGAAGGGCCTCCCCGGGGTCCGCTTCCTCTACAACGTCGGCGGCCGCGGCATCGGCGGTTCTGGCAACGGAACGAATCTCGGCTTCGTCGTCGTGCGGCTCAAGCTGTGGGCCGATCGTAAGTCGGCCGATAGCCAGTTGGGAGCGCTCCTGGCGACCGTCCGTCCGCAGCTCGCGAAGATTCCGGGAGCCCAGATCCTCGCGTTCTCGCCGCCCGCGGTTCAAGGCCTCGGTGCCGTCGGCGGCTTTCAATACGAACTCGAAGACACATCGGCCGGATCGATTAGCGAACTCGATCGTACGGCCAAGGCCTTGATCGCCAAGGCCAACGCGAGCGGCGTCATCACCAACGCCAACACGACCTATTCCGCACTCGCTCCTCATCTGGAAATCAGCGTGGACCGGCGCAAGGCCGAAGGCGCGGGCGTGAACGTCGGCGACATCTTTGCCGCGCTGCAAACGGATATCGGATCGACGCTGGTCGACGATTTCACCTACCTTAACCGAACCTATCACGTGTACGTACAAGGTGATCCCCAGAGCCGCTCGCAGTTGAGCGATCTCGACAAGGTCTTCGTGCGTTCCGCAAATGGTAGCGTGACGCCGGTTTCGCAGTTTATCAACGTCACTCAGAACACGACCGCGCCGATTATCACGCACTACAATTTGTTTCGCAATATCGAGATCACCGGTTCCACGCCGGCGGGCGTCGGTAGCGGCGAGTCATTGAAGCAGATGGAAAGCCTGTCTCAAACGTTGCCGCATCAGTATGCGCACGATTGGTCGGGCATTGCCCTCGAGGAGCTGCAGGGAGGCGGCCAGTCCGCCTTGATCTTCGGACTTGGGCTGCTCTTCGTGTTCTTCGTGCTGGCCGCGCAGTACGAAAGCGTGACCGAACCATTCATCATTCTGCTTGCGACGCCGGTCGCAATTCTCGGAGCACTGGCCGGGTTGCACGTGCGCTCGCTTTCAAGCGACGTCTACGCTCAGGTCGGCTTTGTGATGCTGATCGGACTCGCAAGCAAGAATGCGATCTTGATCGTTGAATTCGCGAACCAGTTGCGCAGGCAAGGCATGTCTGCCGAAGAGGCCGTCGTGCATGCCGCCGAAACGCGTTTGCGCCCGATCTTGATGACCTCGTTTGCGTTCATCTTCGGCCTGGTACCGCTCGTGTTTGCGACCGGCGCCGGCGCGGCGAGCCGGCATTCCCTCGGTACGGCAGTCTTCGGCGGCATGCTCGTGTCGACGGCCCTCAATCTCATCATCATCCCGGCGCTGTATCTCATCGTGGCCAAGCTCGACCGCCGTTTCGATTCTCACGCGCCACACGACGACACGTCGCTTACCCCTCGCTCCCCAGGTCCCGCACTGGTGGGAAGCCGATGAGCTCGCTGCTGCGATCATCCCTCGGAATGGCGCTCGCGCTCGGCGCGCTTTTCACTTTGCCGTCTTGCGGTGGTGCGTCGGCGAAGTCGATCGCACCGGCGCCGATCCCCGTGCAGGTAGCGACGGTCGAGCGTAAGACGATCGCCGCGTTCGAGGTGCTCGACGGGCAAGTCGATCCCTATTTGCAGGCGAGCCTCGCGACCCAGCAATCGGGGACGCTCGTCGCCGTGTACGCAAATGAGGGCGATCACGTGCGCAAGGACGAGGTTCTCGCGAAGATCGATGACTCGGTCTTGCGCGCGAACCTTACCCAACAACAAGGTCTGCAGACGCAGTCGACGGCGAAGCTCGCCCAGTCGCAGATCCAGCTGCCGATTACCGACGTCTCCTCGCGTTCGGCCCTCGTGCAAGCCGAGCGCGCGCTCGAGCAAGCCAAGAAACAGGAGATCGCCGACCGGGCAAACGTCGCGAACACGAAGGCTACGTTTGACGGTGATCACGCGCTACTGGCGCAAGGCTTTGTGGCGTCGACCACCTACGAACAGGCGCGCGCACTCTACGTTGCCGCGCAACAGACGCTGGCGGCCGACGACGACAAGGTCGTGCAGGCCCAAGCCGCCTTGCGAGCGGCGCAGCAGAATCTCGCCGACACGCCCTTGCAGCGCCAAGTAATCGAGGAGAACCGCGGGGCGGTCGTCCAAAGCGAAGGGAGCGTAACCCAGTTTCAGACCGCCATCGCTCAGACGACGTTGACGGCGCCCTTCGATGGGGTCGTCACGGCCCGGACCTTGGATCCCGGCGCCTTCGCAAGCCCGAGCCAAGCGATCTTCCAGATCTCGCAGGTCGATCCGATCTACGTCGACTTCAACGTGAAGGATACCGATCTCGGCTTCGTCGGCCCGGGCACGCTCGTATCGTTCTCAACATCCGCGCATCCCGAGCGCCGGTACAGCGGGCGTGTCAGCTCGATCAACGTCGTTCCGACGAGCGGAACGTTGCTGTACCGTGCTCGGATCATCGAGCGCAACCCGGACTTTTCGTTGCGCGGGGGGCTCCAGGTGTCGGTGCGGATCACGAAGGACGTGCATCGCGCTGCGCTCGCCGTTCCCCGCGGAGCCATCACGCAAAACGGCTCGGACGGCACGATCTACGCGATCGAACGTGACGCGGCCGCTTCAACGCCCGGGGTCGATCGCTACGTCACGAAGCAGATCACGGTTCATATCGGTCTGCAAACGAACACGTTCGTCGAAGTTTCGAGTCCGGAACTGCATCCCGGCATGCCGGTCGTCCTCGGACAAGTGGACACCTTACGCGACGCGGCGCCGGTCAGCTTCCCCGCGCATTAGCCGGTCGATCCAGAGGCGGCTATTCCACCGGACCAGCATCGGGGATGGCTTGCATGATCGCGTGCGCAAGCGCGTTGGGATCGTCGCCGTCCGGAAGCTCGACGGCGATCTGGGGAAAGCGTTCGCCGCGGGTTTCGATCACCAAGATATCGCCTTTTCCGCCGACATCGCAGAAGATTAAGCCCTGCGGATTCGCGAACACGCCCGCCATTTTCAAGAACCCCGCGAGATCAAGAGCGGTACCGGCGACCTTGTATTGCAGTTCGAGGTCCTCAAGATCGCTGACGAAAGCATTGGTCACGTGGGCAAGCGGAATGTGAAGCGATCCATGAAACGCCAAGGCTTCATCGAGCAGGGATAGCTTCACGTCCAGGTGATCGCCCTGGATCTTCACATCGGCCATGCGGCGACTCACCTTCGTTACTAAGACCTAAGTCTTTTTCGTGCCCGAGAACGAATGATCCGCCCTCGGGATTCGTGCGTACCTTCTCGTGAAAGTCCCGTCGCAGATCCCCGCACTCGAGGCGCTCGTCATTCTTACCCTGATGATCGGGTCCACCCTTGGAGCCTGCGTCGCAGACGAAGCGCCCTCACCCGTCTGCGTCAACATCGACACGTTCCGTCCCGGACCGAGCATTCGCCGGCAACTTGTCAGCGTCTCGCTGCCGTAATTGGTTCTTACGTCGTCGCGTAACGACGTAAATCTTCCGTTAACGTCCGCATAAGGTTGGTTGGCTACGCTCGGAGCATGTTATCGAAGACGACTACCGCACTGCGTTGTATCGCAGGCGCGGCTCTAAGCGCGACCATCCTTGCGGGCTGCGGCGGATCCGGCAACGTGACCCTGACTCGAACGCCACTCGTGGAGGACTCCATCCGTCACGTCTTCGTGATCATGTTGGAGAACAAAAACTTCTCAGAAACGTTCGGCCCCACCTCGAAGGCACCGTACCTTGCGCAAACGCTCACCGCTCAGGGTGCGTTGCTGCAGAATTACTACGGGGCGGGCCACGTCAGCCTCGACAACTACCTATCGTTCGTCAGCGGGCAGTCGCCGACGGTTCAGACCGACAATGACTGCACGACCGGCTTCGATACGATTACGCCCGCGACCGTCGTGGCGAACAACCAGATCCAGGGCACCGGCTGCATCTATCCCGCCAGCGTGCAAACGATCGCCGACCAGATGACGGCCGCGAAGCTGACCTGGAAAGGCTACATGGGCGATATGGGCAACGACCCGGCTCGTGAAAGCGCCACCTGCGGCCATCCGGCGATCGGCACGATCGACGCGACGCAAACGGCCGAAGCCCCGACGGCCGCCATTCCCGCAGGCGATGCCTACGCGACCCGGCACGATCCGTTCATGTACTTTCACTCGATCATCGATTCACCGTCGTGCGCCACGAACGTCGTCAATCTCAACAACGTCTTGCCGAGCGACCTGCAGTCGGTGGCGACGACGCCCAACCTCAGCTTCATCACGCCGAACCTCTGCGACGACGGTCACGATTCGACGTGCGCGATCGACGGCCAACCGGGCGGCTTGCCACGCATCAATACGTTCCTGCAGAAGTGGGTCCCGATGATCATGAGCTCGCCCGCCTACCAGCAAGACGGGCTGATCCTGATCACCTTCGACGAAAGCGACATTTCATCGGTGGCGGCAGCGCCCGGAAGCGAGACGATCACCTTCAACGGTGCGATCTGCTGCAACGAGCAGGAGGGCCCGAACCTCGGAGCCTTCCCGCAGTCGTCGACGATCTCGGTGTCGGCGAACGAGAGCATCACGCTCGTCAAGGGCAACTACGGCGGCGACCTGATCGGGGCCGTGCTGCTGTCGAAGTTCATCAAGCCGGGTACGGTATCGGCCACCCCGTACAATCACTACTCGGCGCTGATGAGCATCGAAAACATCTTCGGCCTTTCGCACCTCGGATACGCGAACGCGCCGGGCTTGGTCGGCTTCGGCAAGGACGTTTTCACCAACCAGTGACCTTCGGTTCCGTGCGACGGGGAGCAGTGCTTGGGGTGCTGTTCCTCGTCTTTTTTTTCGCAATCGCGCTGATCTTCATTCGTGTCCGCGACGGTGCTGCCGGTTCGGCTACGGCTGCCGTTTCCGCACAATCATCGGATGACGAAAGCGTTGCGGCGCTCGGTAAGCAGCTCTTCTTCGACCGGTCGTTATCGGCATCGGGGCGCATGTCGTGCGCGAGCTGTCATAGTCCGGCGTCATCGTACGGACCGCCGAACGGCCGGGCCGTCCAACTCGGCGGACCAGAGCTGTCGCGGCCGGGCGCGCGCGCTGTGCCGACGTTGCGCTACACGCTCAATCGAACGCCGATCTGGTTTCACGAGCAGTCGGTAAGCGTTGCCGAGCGGCTGGTGGAGAACGAACCGCCGGCGGGCGGCTTTGCCTGGGACGGACGCTTCGATCATCTGCGCGACCAAGCGACGTTTCCGCTCCTCAATCCGAACGAGATGGCTAACGCAAGCGCGACGGCGGTGGTCGATAAGCTGCGCATAGCACCGTATGCCGATACTTTTCGTGCGCTGTTCGGTCGCGATGTCTTGAGCAGCGTGTCGTCGGCCTTCGATCGTGCGCGCTACGCCATCGAACGCTTCGAACTCACCGACTCGAGCTTCCATCCGTTCACGAGCAAGTACGACGCCTATCTCGACGGCCACGCTGTTCTCACGCCGCCGGAGCGTCATGGAAAGAAGCTCTTTGACGATCCGGAGCGCGGCGGATGCGCGATCTGCCATCTCGACGCCAAGGGTGCGAACGGTGCCCACCCGGTCTTTACGGACTACCAGTTCGAGGCGCTCGCCGTACCGCGCAACATGGAGATCCCGGCAAATCGCGACAGCCACTACTACGACATGGGTCTGTGCGGTCCGCTTCGCACCGACAAGACCACAATCACAAGCTACTGCGGTCTCTTCAAGACGCCGACGCTGCGCAACGTCGCGACGCGGCGAGTCTTCTTCCACAACGGCCGCTTCCACACGCTGCGCGATGCGTTGCGCTTCTACGTTCAGCGCGACACGGATCCACAGAAATGGTATCCGGTCACGCGCGGGGGAACCGTCGAAAAGTACGACGATCTTCCCGAACGCTTTCGCTTCAACGTTGACGTGATCGATCCGCCGCTGAAGAGCAAACGCGGCGAGCGTCCCGTCTGGAGCGAGCGTGACATCTCGGATGTGATCGCGTTCCTGAAAACGTTGACGGACGGCTACACGAAACGTTCGTACGACGGCGGGGCCTCAGCAACGACAAGCCAAGTCATCCATCCCTAACGGGCGCAGCAGCTTTTCAGATCAGCCGGTTTACAGGTCATCCTTTCGAACGAACAGCATAGCGCCAAGGTGGAACAAGGGGCCCCCGCGCAGCGCGACACGACGAAGTCCTGGCACGACATTGCGATTGCGATCGGCGTCGCAAGCGGAGCGGTGGTTGCGCTTGGTTTCACGCGTTTCTCGTACGCGCTGCTCCTACCGCGCATGCATGCGGCGCTGCACTGGTCGTACGCCCAAGCCGGTGCGATCAATACATCGAGCGCACTCGGATACATCATCGGTGCCGCCGTCTCGGTCCGGATTGCTCGCCGCCTCACCGATCGGGTCGCTTTCCTCGGCTCGATGGCGCTTGCGGCCCTGGCCCTCTTGCTAAACGCCACAACAGCAGATTTTCTGCAGTTGATGGTGCTGCGTTTTGCCGGCGGCGTCGTTACGGCGGTGACCTTCATAGCCGGCGCGGCGCTTGCGGCGCGCATCGATCCGCTCGCTTCGCAGATGCGATCGTCGTTTCTGCTTGCGATTTTCGTTGCGGGCCCGGCACTCGGCGTGGTCATTGCGACGCTGGTGGTGCCGGCCGCCTTGGCGCGCGCTGACTGGCCGGCGGGCTGGCTTGCGATGGGTGTCATTTCGGTGCTCGCGCTGATTCCGGCGGCATTCGCGGTTGCGCGTATCCCGCGGCCGGCAAGGCGTGACGGCTCGCCCCTCACCTCGGCTGATTTCCGATTGCTCGCGCCGTCGGCCGTATCGTATACGCTCTTCGGCTTCGGCTATATCGGATACATCACGTTTTCGGTAGCATATCTTCGCGCCGAGGGGCTAGGGCCGGCCACGACAACGACGTTCTTTTTGATTCTTGGCAGCGCTGCGGTGCTCGGGACCTTAACGTTTTGGGGCCGGCTTCTTGGCGTCCTTATACGCGGGTGCGCCCTCGCACTATGCGGCACGCTGCTGGCAACCGGCGCGATCATCATGCTCGAGACGCGCGGGACGGTTGGGGCATGGGTCTCCGGCGCCGTCTTCGGCGCCAGTATGATGGCCGCGCCCGGAGCGGTAAGCGTGCTCGCACGCCGCGTGCTACCGCCCGAGCGCGTGGCCGCCGGTTTCGGCTTTCTTACCCTGGTGTTTGCCTTCGGACAAGCGGCCGGTCCATTCGCCGCGGGTTATCTCTCCGACCGCGCCGGGGGGCTTGCTAGCGGGCTCTGGCTTTCGGTGACCGCCCTTGCCGGCGCTGCGGTGACGGCGCTCTTCCAACGCGAGCGCGCGTGAGCGGCGAGCCGAACGCCTACGATCCGGCGCTTTTGCTGCCGCTCGGCTTGCGCCCAAGATCCTTCCAGCTGGACTCGGATACCTCAACACCGTAGTATTCGGCGGCCTCCTTGATGTTCGCGAACGCAAGCTCGCGCTCTTCATCGGAGACGCCTTCGACCTGATCGAAGCGTGCGATCGCGTTTCGAACGTGCGAGGCGTCGGTCAACGGCTCTTTGCGCTCCTTCGGATAGGCGTACACGCTGTCGGGCAAGTCGCTACGCTTCGTGAGGTCTCCGTGCTTCTCAAACGGCTTCCAAGTGATTCGCATCTCAAATCCTCCACCCCGGCGCGTACCCAAGGGAAAGGCGAACGAACACGCCGGCTATGGCTTTTCTCGTTTGCCGGCTGCCTTTCAGCCACCTATGATGGCCGCAGCGGTTCGTACAGTGCGACCGAAAGGAACGTGCGCGTGCTTGGAAATCCATCGTGACCGAAGAGATCGCAACGACGCTGGCTGACGGCGTCCAGACCATCCGTTTGAATCGGCCGGAAAAGAAGAATGCCATCACGGCTGCGATGTATAGCGCGATGGCGAACGCGATTGAATCCGCCGAACAGGACGAGGCCGTGCGCGTCATCGCCTTCGCCGGCAGCGGCGACAGCTTTAGCAGCGGCAACGACATCGAGGACTTTCTGCAAAGAGGCGCGTCTGCTGGTGATGAAATTCCGGTAAGACGCTTTCTCACGTCGATTTCGAGCGCAACGAAGCCGCTGATCGCGGGCGTTAACGGGCTCGCCGTCGGCATCGGCGTTACCCTCCTACTGCACTGCGATCTGGTCTATGCAGCCGAGAACGCGACGTTCCAGCTGCCCTTTACAAATTTAGGTTTGGTTCCTGAAGCGAGTTCGAGCATGCTGTTGCCGCAGATGATCGGCTACCATCGCGCGGCCGAACTGATGCTGCTCGGTGAGAAATTCGGGGCGCAACGCGCACTCGAGATCGGCCTCGTCAACGCGGTCGTGCCCGCGGACAAACTTGCCGACGTCGTGCGCGGGCGCGCGGGGGTTCTCGCGGCGAAGCCGCCTTCGTCGGTTCGCGCTACCAAGGCACTCCTCAAGCGCGAAGCGGAGAGCGTATCGGATCGCATGGCGGTCGAGGCCGCCGAATTCTCTCGCTTACTGCAATCGCCTGAGGCGAAGGCGATCATGCAGGCCTTCTTGGATCGTCGTAAACCGGCCTGATCGTGGAGGCGTAATCATGCCGGCTCTCGCTGACGCATTCTGTGAACGCTTTGGACTTCGCTTGCCGGTGGTGCTCGCACCCATGGCCGGCTCGAGTCCGCCTTCGCTGTCGGCCGCAGTCGCAAATGCGGGCGGGCTCGGTGCATGCGGCGCGCTCTTGATGCAGCCGGCCACGATCGTCGACTGGGCTAGGGAACTGCGCGCAGCAACCGCCGGACCATTCCAGATCAACCTTTGGATTCCCGATCCGTCGCCGCGACGCGATGCCGAACACGAAGCAGCCGTGCGCGCATTCCTTGCGCAATGGGGACCGGAGGTGCTCGCGGGCGCCGGCGACGCGACACCACCGGACTTTGCCGCGCAGTGCGCTGCGCTGCTCGAAGCTGCACCCGCGGTCGCATCGTCGATCATGGGACTGTACCCGCCCGAGTTCGTACGGCTGCTAAAGCAGCGCGACATTTCGTGGTGGGCGAACGTCACAACGGTGAGCGAAGCGCGTCAAGCTGAGGCCGCGGGCGCGGACGTCATCGTTGCGCAAGGAATGGAAGCGGGCGGGCACCGGGGCCGTTTCGAGGCGAACCGTGCCGAAGCGGAGTTGGTGGGCCTGTTTGCACTCCTGCCGGCGGTGGTGGACGCGGTGAGCGTGCCGGTCGTCGCGACCGGTGGGATCGCCGATGCGCGTGGCGTGGCGGCGGCACTGCTGCTCGGCGCTAGCGCGGTCCAGATCGGCACGGGCTTTCTGCGATGTCCGGAGGCGAAACTGCCTTCCGCCTGGGCAGACGCATTGGCTCGCACGGCGCCCGAAGACACGCTGGTCAGTCGTGTTTTCAGCGGACGGCCCGGACGCAGTATCGCTACCGCCTATGCTCGCGCAGCGTCGGGTGCGGAGGCACCGGCACCGGCTCCCTATCCGGTGCAACGCGGTTTGACGCAAGCGATGCGCGACGCTGCCACAAAAGCGGGTGACGTGGAACGGATGCAGGCCTGGTCCGGCCAATCAGCGCTGCTCGCACGGAATGAGCCCGCCGGGGAAGTCGTGAGAACGCTTTGGGAGGGCGCGCGCGCCTTGCTTCGCGGTGAATGAACGCCGCGACGTTCCCGAAGGCTTCGAGCCGCACTTTCGCAAGAGTCCCGTAACCGAGCCCTGGGAGCCGCTCTATTCGCGTCGCAGTGAAGGCCAAGTTGAGATCGGGCTGTGGCTGCGCGAGGCGCACTGCAATTCGCGCGGGTTCGTGCATGGCGGCGTCGTTTCGGCGCTCGCGGACAATGCGATGGGATTGGCGTTCCACGCCGCGCGCGCCCTCGCGCCCGGAGGCGACGTCGACGGTGCGGGCGCCGTGACGATGACGTTGACGATCGACTTTATCGCCACAGCCAAGGTCGGCGATTGGCTGCAGATAACGCCGCGCGTGCTGCGAGCCGGCCGAGCCACCGGTTTCGTCGACGCGCTCGTCACCGCGGAAAATCAACTGGTGGCCCGCGCAAGCGCCATCTTTCGTACGATCGAAAGGCGCGCCGATCGATAGACCGCCCCAAGCGCAGTCGCCGGGCTTAGCGCTCCGCCACAAGCCGGGCGATTGCCGAGTTGAGGCGCTCGTCTTGCGAATCTCCAACGATCCGTTCGCGAAGACGCCCACGGCGATCGAAGAGCAACTGCGTCGGCCACGCATCGACATCGAACGCTTTCCAAACTCGGAAGTCGTTGTCGAGGACGACCGGCCAGCGCAGTTCTTGCGCGCGGGCGTTGCGCGCGACATATCCGAGGCTCGCCTGGTAACTTGGCACTTCGGGCGCATGCACGCCCACGATCGCGAGATCGTGCGCGGAATAGCGCGCGTGCAGCGTCTTGAGGTTCGGGACGACGCGCGTGCAGTTGATGCACTCGAACGTAAAAATGTCGACGAGAACGACGCGACCGGCGAGCGAGGCCGGCGGCGGACGACCGTTGAGCCATGCGTTTCCGGAGAGCACGGGACCCCAAGCCGGTTTCGTGCCGGCGGGTTCCGCAGACCGCGCCGGGCGCGCACCGAGCACGCCCCCAAGCGAGAAAGGCATGGCGAGCGCGGCGGCGAGGAACGGCATTCTTTTCATCTACGCAAGGTTACCACTGCGGAAGACCCGACACCGTAAGTCACCCGACGGTCTCGGCCACAGGCGAGAGCGAGAACGGAACCACGACGCACGACGCCTCGATGTTTGACCTGTAGCATATTTTGTTATGCCCGCAGCAATTCGGCACAAAATCGCGCCTTCGAGATCAGTTCCTCATGACGCCTCGGTGCTGAGGCGAGGTAGGACGACCCAACGTCGCGCTCCCGAAGCGGGAATTGGCCAATTGTCGCGGCGAGAGGCCCGGTTGCCCGGTATGGCAACACAGGTGCCCGGACGGGTGCCACGAACGCCGCCCCTTAGCGCGAGCGGGCGCCCTACAGGGCCTCGTTTCTTCGAGCGTTTTTCGTCTTTCATTTACCAGGAGGCACATGCGAACATTATCACGCGTGATTGCGTCGGCACTGGGTTTGACGCTATCGCTTACTGCCTGCGGCGGCCATAACTCGCCGCTGCCGACGCCGCTCATGGGCGGTGGTGATGCGAACGGCGCATCCGCTGCGCGCGCGACGACGGCGTCCGTAACCCCGCTCCTTGTTGCTCCTCGGATGACGGGGGATCTCGCCTTTACGGATGCCGGCCGGCGAGCAGCCAACGCACCGGTCAATATTTCGATCACGCTGCGTTACAACCACCAGGCTGAGCTCGATCAGTTCGTCGCGAATTTGAGCGACCCGCACTCGGGCTTGTATCATCACTTCCTGACGGCGGAGCAGTTCAACGAATACTACGCCCCGACCGCGCAGCAGGAAGAGAGCGTCGTACAAGCTCTGCAAAACGCCGGCTTCACGGTCACCAAGCGATACCCCAATCGCACGATCGTCGACGCAAAGGCCCCGAGTTCAACGGTCGAGCACTTCTTCTCGACTGAAATGCACACCGTGCATCAGGGTAAGTACGGCGAACGCTTCACCAATATCAAACCGGCCACCGTGCCGTCCGCAATCGCAGCGTACGTGCGCGATGCCTCGCTCAACAATCTTATCGTTGTTCGCACGCTCGTCGATCAAGCGGGTGTCGCAACGCAACGCACGGCGCGACACATCGAACGCGATGAAAAGACCGGACGGATCCGTATCCCGCTCGCGACCGCCGCAATTCAGCCCCTTGATTCGAGCGGTACGCTCGTCAACGGAGGGTTTGAAACCGGTTCGCTGAGCCCGGGCTGGATCAACGAAAGCACAACCCGCAGCAATCACGTATCGGTCACGACCGCTCAGGCCTTCCAGAGCACGTACTCCGCCTTCACGGGGACGCTGCAGCCATCCGAGGTCAACGGTTATGCCTCGATTGCACAACTCGTGACCGTGCCGGCGAACGGCGTCCTCAGCTTCGAGGTCTATCAGGGCTCGAACGAGGGGCAGCTGGGCTTCGGAACGACATACGCCGCCCAAGTCGGCTACCTTCTCGATCAAAGCGGCGACATTCTCGATACGTTCTATGAGACCGTCAACAACACGAATGGTTGGGTAAATCACACCGTCAACCTCAGCTCCTTTGCCGGTCAGACGGACTACATTTACTTCGGCGTTTTTGGTGACGGCTACAGTCAAACGTTCGTCTATCAGTACCTCGACGACGTCTTCTGGGTAGGCGGCGCGTCGCCGTCACCGGCGCCGACCGCGACCCCGACACCGAAGCCGACGACTGCGCCGACGGCCGCACCGACTGCAACGCCGACGCCGAAGCCGACCACGGCACCAACGGCCGCACCAACGGCCGCACCAACGGCTGCGCCGACGGCAACGCCCACGCCAAAACCAACGACCGCACCAACGGCTGCACCGACAGCCGCTCCAACGGCTTCGCCGACGCCAAAGCCGACGACCGCACCGACCGCTGCGCCTACGGCGACGCCAACCGTGAAGCCGACAACCGCGCCAACGGCGACTCCGGCGCCGACGACGCCTCCGACGGCAACTCCGGCACCCACGGCAACGCCTAGTACCGCCTGCAACAACGCAGCAGCCGACAACGGGCCGCTCACCAACTCAGACGGGACGCTCGCAACGGGCGTAGCGAAGCCGTTTGACTTCCCGGTTCAGCATGGATGCAACGGAGCCGGCTTTACCGCGGCCATCGCGATCGATGACCCCGTTAACACGAGCTACCTCGCAAGTTACCTGTCAGCGGCTGAAGTCACGCAAACCGGAACCGTGACGAACGAAGCCGTTGACGGCGGCGGCAGCGGTGACGATGCCGAGACCGACCTCGACGTGCAAACGATCTCGGGTCTTGCGCCGGGTGCGAACATCATCGTCTACGACATGGGTTCGCTCGGCGATCAAGAGATCGAAGACACCTACAACCAGATCCTCAGCGACGGGAAGGCCAGTGCCGTCAACTCGTCGTTCGGCGGTTGCGAATCGAGCGACACGTCATTCGCCGATTCGACGAACTCGATTGCCGAACAAGGAGCATCCGAAGGCGTTACGTTCTCCGCATCCTCGGGCGACTCCGGAAGCAACGAATGCGGATCGGATGATAACGCCAAGGGCGTCAGCGCCCCGGCCGGCGGTCCGTTCTTCTCATCGATCGGCGGTATCGACTTCACCGACACGAGTGCCGGTGTGCTTGAAACCGTGGTCGAAGGCAGTGAAGACGGCGACTCCGGCGGCGGCGGCGTCTCGACCGTGTTCGCGCTGCCGAGTTATCAGAGCGGCATTACTGGCGTCGTAACCTCGGGTCGCAACCAACCCGACATCTCGCTGCCCTTCTTCCCGGTGGCGGTGTTCACGGGCGGAAGCTTCGGTGAGTTCCTCGGGACCTCGTGGTCTTCTCCAGCATCGGTAGCACTGATTCTGGAAGCCGACGAACTCCATGGCACCAAGCTCGGCCAGATCAACCCAACGCTGTACAGCCTCTTCTCGTCGACGGGCTACAGCACGTACTTCACACCGTGCACCTCCGGCAACAATGGGGCGTTCACGTGTAGCGCCACCGAGTACAACCAAGCCGCAGGCATCGGAGCGCCGAAGGGCTGGGCGTTGGCCCAAGGCCTCTAGCGGCACTCGCAAGGGGAAGCAAGGCGGGGCAGTGCTACGGCGCTGCCCCGCTTTTCGTTCAGTCTGTTATCATGGCCACATGCAACAAGAAGTCGCACGTCCTTCCCGCTTTGGTGAGCCGAATGAAGCCGACCTACCTGCGGATATCGCCGACGTCTACGCGAAGAATCGCGAGAAGATCGGCTTCGTACCGAACGTGTTCCGCGCGTATGCGAAGCGACCCGAACACTTTCGCGCGTTCATGCAATACCACGACGTGCTCATGCGTGGCGAGAGCGGCTTGACCCGCGCGGAACGCGAGGCGATCGTCGTCGCGGTTTCCGCCGAGAACCGTTGCCAGTACTGCGTGACGGTGCATTCGGCGGCGCTGCGCGTGATCGGCAAGGACTGCGTCCTGCCCGAGCAAATCGCGATCGATTGGCGCACGGCAGACCTTACGCCTCGTTGGCGGACGATGTTGAGTTTCGCTTCGCACGTAAACGAAACGGGTTACGCCGCAAGCGACGCTGAGATAGCGAGCCTACGCGACGCAGGCTTCTCCGACAACGATATTTGGGACATTGCCGCCGTCGCCGCCTTCTTTGGTTTCTCCAATCGCATGGCGGGAACGTTCGATATGCGACCCAATCCCGAGTTCTACTCGATGGGACGGTGATCGAAGCGTCCCAACGTCAGATATCGCGCTTTCGCATGCTGACCGTTCCTATGGCAAGAACGGCAAGGACCCAGAGCGCGCACCACACCAAGAACGCGATGGTGGGCGGGGCGGTCACTCCGAACGGATTGATCTGATGCGCGGCGGTCGTGGACTCCGCCACAAGCGCGGCGGCAGGGGTGAGTTCGAAAACGACCCCGCGCCATAGGCCGTCGGTCGGAAACACCAGTCCCGCGAGTTGTGCCGCGTGCTCGAGCGCGCTTGCATTGAGAGACTGCGCCACGCTCGCGGTAATGCCGGCGATCCAACTCGCGCCGAAGACAGCGACGGCGACGATACCGGCGGCGATCGCCGGAAGACGAGTTCCGAGGACGAGCGCCAGCGTGAAGAGAGCGACGCTTTGCGCGAGCAGAAAGGCCAAAGCTTTCACCTCGTGCGGCGGGTGATAGCCGCCAAAACGGACACCGGCGAACCCAAGGACGCCGGCTACGATCGCGTAACAGCAAATCGTCAGCGCAATTCCGAGCCATTTGCCGAGCACGTATTCGGTCCGCGAAACGGGGCGCGGCAAGACCGCGAGCGCGATGCCGGAGTCGAGGTCCGCGGCAATCGCGGGCGCAGCTAGAAACGATGCGCCCACGGCAAGAACGACGCTGAATGCAAATGCGACCAAGATCGTCAGCGCTGACTCGAAGGCAACCGCGGAAATGGGGTTGTAGGCGTCCTTGTTGATTCGGTAGAAACCCCAGGCTACTGCGACGACGCCGAGCAGGGTTGCGATCCCGACGATTGAGGCAACGCGCCGGCGCACGATTTCAAGAATTGTGATCGTGGTGATCGCTAGGATCTTCATCGTTCTCCGTGAGCAGCTGCAGAAATCGGTCTTCAAGCGTTGCCCGGGCCGACTCCACGGCATAAATTGAAACGCCGGCTGCCACCAGTTGCTCTATGGCCGATGGAATCCGCTCGTCGACCAGGCCACGCATCGTGTACCAGGGAGGGTCCGAGCGGCACAAGCCGAGGGCACGCAGAAGGGTCTCACCCGCTTCGCCGACGTTGCCGAGGCGTAGCCGCACTTCACGTGGAGCACCGAGAATTTCATCGATCGATCCTTCGGCAATCACCCGGCCGGCGTCGACGAATGCGACTCGGTCGCACACTCGCTCCACTTCGGTGAGCAAATGTGAGTTAAGGAAGACCGTTGCTCCGCGCGCGCGCAGGCGCTCGACGATGCCGCGTACGTCGCGACGCCCAACCGGATCGAGTGCCGACGTCGGCTCATCGAGGAAAATCAGTTCCGGTTCTCCTAGGATCGCGACGGCAATTCCGAGCCGTTGTTGCATTCCTTTCGAAAAGCTCGCGACGCGTGAATCCGCGCGTGACGTGAGACCAACCGCGTCGAGAGCTTCGGCCGCCATCCGCCGCCGGCCGGACCTCGGGATGCCGATCAGATTCGCGTGAAAATGCAAGACCTCGCGTGCTGTGAGCCACTCCTGATAGCGGAAGAGTTCGGGCAGATAACCGATCGAGCGACGCGCCTCGAGATCGCCGAGCGGTGCGCCCAGTACTTCAGCCGCGCCCGATGTCGCCCGTATAAGCCCGAGAAGCAACTTCACGGCCGTGGTCTTTCCCGCGCCGTTCGGGCCAAGAAATCCGAAGACTTCACCCCGGCCGACGGTCATGCTGAGATCTTCGAGTGCGGTCCGACGGCCGAAGCGCTTCGCAAGACCTAGCGCTTCGATCGCCGGTGCGGCGTTCAACGCAGCGAGTTTGCGACCGCGAGCGTATCGTTCAAGGACACGCCGGCGGCACCGACGGCATAGAGCATGCCGTTACGCTCCCAAACGACACCGGCACCGGCACGGGTATCGTCACCAATTGCCGTTCCCCATACCCCGTCTACAAAAACGGGATGTGCGTACTGTCGATCGAGCGGAATCGGGAGAGGCAAGGCGGTCGTCGGGTCGCGAAGCGCCGCGAAGGCAGCTGCCAGTCGCGCCGGGACGCCCGGCCGGTCGACCAGGTACTGCTCGATCGTCTGGATTGGGACACCGGTCGATCCAACCTTCGGCACCTGCATCTGCATCACGGCGAAAGCGGAGGGAGGATTGTTTCCGTTTCCGCGGCCGGCGCCAAAGCCGAAGCGCCTGACATGGCCAACGTAGACGACGCCTTGCGATCGAGCAGCTGCATGGAAAGGCTCTGCATCAATCGCGGGTGCCGCGACGACCATCGACGGGAGCAGGACACGGACGACGCTACCATCCATTCCTGGCGGCATCGGCTCCCATGGGATGCCCTTTCTTGCGGCGGCTTCGCGAGCTTTCGATTCGCTGAAAACGAACTGGTGAATTGACGGAGACGTAATGTCAAAGCTCGTTCTCGATGAGTACATCGAAGGCGGGAGACGAAGGCGAAAACCCGCCTGCGCCTGCGCTGCGGTCACACTCGTGGCGGCGACCTGGCGCGCACTCAAGACTTCTGAGAACGACCCAAAATCTGAAAACTCGGGCATCGCGCTCATCTGGCCGAGTTCGGCCGTCGTCATCGGTATGAACGCTATTTGATGCGGCTCGAAAATCTCGACGAAGCCTGATGCCGCCGAACGAATCGGAGTAATCGTCGCGAAAGCGAGCACCGCCGTCGCGCAACCTGCCAGCGCGAGCAACGTCCTGCGCGTCCCCCCATCCGAGCGCGACGCGGCCGCCGGCAACGGCGCACCGAGGCGTTTGCGGCAGACTAGGCAGCGATCAACGTGCGCGAAAGAGGCGCCATCGATCGTGCGACCCGCCCGGAGCGCGTCGAGGGTTTCGCCGGAAAGATGAGTCATGGGCCGAGCCTCCCCCCAAGCGTTTCGTCACCGTCCAAACGCGTTCCGTTTCACGGACTCGCCGAGAACGGAGTTAGCTACATGTTGACGGTTGCGCCACCGGTCTCGTCGAGTGAGAGGGTGAGCGTCGGTTCGGTGGTTACGGTGGTCTCAGTAACGTTCTTGCGCTTGATGACCGAGGTTCCCACAGCTAGGAACTCGATCACGTTGGGGTTCCAGCCGCTGAAGCTCTTCTCCACGATATTGACGCCGACGATGCCTTCGGCACCGTGACGCTCGGCTTCGGCCTGCATCCGCGTCATTGCGAGCTCGCGCGCCTCGTACAAACCTTGGGTGAAGTTGTCGAGTTCAACGTTGACGCCGACGTTGCCGAGCTGTTGCATGAAGCCTTGATGGCGAATGTGATAGACGCAATTGCCGACGACGAGCTCCTGGGGAATATAGCCCATCTTGTAGAGTAGATAGAAATCTTGAACGGATAGATCGCTCGTGAACGGAGCATTGTCGGGGCGGCGGTGGTCCTCGCCGGCCGGTGCTTTGACGGCCGTGCCGATAGCGGTGACCTCGATCGAATTTTCGAGAAAGATCGAATTCTTGATGTCGAGACGGACGCCGACGATACCGTCGGCGTTCAGGGCGACGGCCTCGGCTTCCATGCGTGTCATCGACTTCTCGCGCGCCTCGTAGAGGGCTTGCGAAAGATACTGCATCTCCTGGCTTTGAAAGAAGCCCGGGATCTGGTAGCCGACATGGTAGATGCACGACCCCATCACTAAGCCAAGCGGCGCCATCTTCATCTGCCCGAGCAGCGCGAATTCACTGATCGACAGGTCACTCGTAAAGAGCGGCTTGCCGCCTTCGCCGGCCATGCGTTTGAGGCGCTTGATCGCATCAACCGGCACGCCTTCCTTCGTGACCTCATACTGTGTGTCGCCCGTATTTCCGCCGCCGCCGCCACCAAAAAACTTCATAGGGATACTCCTCTACAAGAACCGCTCGAGTGACTTCCGGACGTCAGCATGATGTTGCGAGTAGGCCGCGATCTCTTCGTACAGGGACTCAAACCATTCATCGAGTGAGGTCGTGACCGTCTTGATCGGCACGCCTTTGACAATCCGCGTGCAAGAAGCTCCAATAACGTTGTCGCGTCCGCTGAGACTATACCGGAGGGCGTTACCGTCCGGGGAGTCGATAGTTACATGTACCCGCTCGATCGCGC
>Ga0302326_10001859_pt1 | contig 52599 bp, 45 predicted proteins | sample Palsa_T0_3_FD_202264 | JGI IMG/M metagenome (GOLD analysis project Ga0302326, IMG submission 202264) | Peat permafrost microbial communities from Stordalen Mire near Abisko, Sweden - Palsa_T0_3 | ecosystem: Environmental > Terrestrial > Soil > Palsa > Peat permafrost | place: Sweden: Abisko...
CGCCGATGAAACTGTGATCGAACCAGCGTCCCGCATCGAGAACTTTCAATTCGGCGAGCGTCATGTCGCGGACCGCGCCAGTGCCATTCGTCGTGCGCTGGAGACTTGAATCGTGTATCGCCACGAACTGCGCGTCACGCGTCATGTGCAGATCGGTTTCGATGAAGGTCGCGCCCATTTCGACGGCTGCGCGAAACGCCGCCAACGTATTTTCGGGCGCGTATCCGGAAGCTCCGCGGTGTGCGATGATCCAGGGTTGCCGCATCGCGCGCTATCCTAGCAGAGTCGAGGCCATGCATTCACGCGCCGCGCTGCATAATTGCTTCGCCGGCAACCGCTCACGAAACGATGCAGCAGATCTAAGATGAAACGAGTTACCGGTCCTCAGGGCCGCGAGTGCGCTCATTCGGGCAAGACGCTCGCTCGTGGCGCTCCGCAAAAGATTTCGCTTTTGCGATACCCGGCTTCCTCGAATATTGGCAACCGCCCGTCACATTCACCGGCGGGAGGCGCGTCGGCTTCAGCTTCTGCCTTGTAAGTAACTTTATTACAATAAGTTGCGGAAGACGCGGGGCGCGCCTCGGCCTCCTTCGTTTTTGGCTGCCTGATTGCCCTTCCCATATTGCGTAGAGACCTTGCAGTCGGTTTAGGAGCGGCTACCCAACCGCCGTTACGTTGCGAAACAAGGTCAGTCCGGTTCGGTACCGGCGCGGTTCTGCGGCCCCGATAGGAGGGCGCGTGGCACTGTTAGTCTTATTGGTCGTTGCTCTGATTGTCGGCCAGACATGGTTTGATTGGCGCGAAACGCGCCACCAACGAGTCATGCCGGAATGGGTCAGCGGCCTCGCGCTTGCCGCGTTCGTTGCCACTCCTCTTACTGCCAGCGCTTCTTTCGCTTCGATGTGGTATCAGGATTCCCTCGGCCTCAACGGAACCGGTGTTGGTGCGTGGTTTTGGTTCGAGGCGGGATTCGCACTCTGCGCGATGGGCATTGTGATCGCGGCGACCCGCAAGAAACGCCTTCGCACGCTCATCATACTTTCGAGTCTGCTCACCGTAGCGCTGTGGTTCAGCCTGTCGTTCTTCTCTTGATCGGCTAGAGCTCCCTCGATCGCATCCGCCCTGCATTCCTCGCAGGCTTGCGGCGTGATCCGCCGGGCGCGGTCAGCGATGCCGAACACGATACGGTTCCCCCGTGCATTCCTTGCCGCGTTAAGTCTCGTTTGCCATACTAAAAATCATGAGGCGCGTGCTCCTGATTTTGACTGCTTTTCTCGTGCTCGCTGTAGCATTGCGTGCGGACACGCTGCACCTGAAAGATGGGAGCACCGTCACCGGCATCATCGTAGGGTTCGACCAGAATTCGTTCAGAGTGAAAACGAGCTACGGGTTTGCCGTTGTCCGCCGGGATGCTGTGGTTTCGATTGACGTGACCGAAGCCAATTCCGCCGACGAAAAAAAGACTGCGTCAGAAAAGAAACCTGCCGCGCCCGCGACGACGCGGCCCGCGGAGAATGCCGCTGCCGCAACTCCCGCGCCGGCCCCGGCGCAACCGTCAGCGAAGCCCGCAACATCGTCATCGTCATCGTCACCGCCAACGCAACCGGCGAACGCTGCTGCAATTTCTCCGAAACCCGTGGACAAGTCCCCTCACCCTGAGCCACCCGCGCCTAACTCAAGCGGCGTGCCGAAAACAGCCGCCCCGGTTGCTGCAGCAGCTAGCACTTCCGGTGCAGGCAACGCTGCTGCGATAGCGGCCGCGAACCCGCCATCCGCCGCCGCGAAGCCCGCAGTCGTTGCGCCGAAGCCTCCCGCGCCGCCGAAGCCCGCGGACGAACCAATTCGCGAAGAGGCTTCCGGCAATTCCTATTCGAATCTCACTTACGGCTTCCGGATGTACAAACCGCCCACATGGGAAATCGTAGAAGGGGCGCGCAAAACACTTCCAGGCACCATTGCCGCGCTCGGCACCGAGGACGAGAACACATATCTACTGATCGGCACGAGCCCGGCGCCCGGTTCGCTCGACGCGGATCTGAAATCATCGGACGTTAAACTCCGGGAGATGTTCGACAACTATCGCCCGCTTGGTGACGATCACCTGACAATTTCGGGCATAAGCGCCATCGAGCGCAAATTTCGCGGGAGCATTGATACCCATGAATGGTCGGGCGTCGTCGTTCTGCTCGAGCGCGGGAAACAAACGTACACAATCCTTGGAATGACCGTGGCGAATTCAGATCTCGTTCAGATTCAGGAAAACGTAATCCGCCGCGCGATCTCTAGCCTTCAGTTCAATCCGTAAGCGCAGGATTTCAGACCTTAGAAATTTGGGAGAATTGGGAAAGGACTAGTCGAATTCTTGCTTTGGAGGAGTTTGTTCGGGCCCGACGCGTCCGGCGACGACGTCCGCGCGCGAGTGATTTTCAGCGCGAACAGGAGAGCCAGCGATCCGGCGCAACATCGCAATCTGGCCAATGTGCGTCAGCGAGTCGGCAATAGGACCTTGAAATAGCCTTTCAGCACTGGCGCCGAGCGGCGCATCCGAAGCGAGATATTCATCGAATGCCGCGAGGCTCGCAAAAAATCTGGCGACGTCTTCATTCCATTCGCGCGGCTGTGTGTCGCGCCACACTTCCTTGCCCTTCGCGATGCTGAGCGCCCAATCAAATAAATCGCAGATGTGGGATAGAATCTTGCCGGGATTGCGCGAGCCGTCGGCGACTTGGAACGCAGAGAAATCCGCTGGCGCTCCGCGAAGCGCCTTGCCGCCGCGATATGCCACCGTCGCAACCGCGTGCCGCAGAAGTTCGCGGCTCGAATCGCTGCTCGTCGCCATCGTTGCTGCTTCCTTCCGCTGCCCTCAGGAGCTCGAAATTATACTGCAGTAGCGCGGGCCCGGAACCACCGGCCAACGCCTAGAACTTCGTTACTTCGCTGAAGTGGAATTCGCGCACCTTCATCGCCGGCACCACCATCTCGAATGATTCTTCGCCCGCCGCGCGCACCGCTTCGCCCAGCATTTCCACGTTCGAAAGCATTTCAATCATGCTCTGATTGAAGCGGAAATTGCGAATGCCGCCGGAAATCTTGCCGTTTTCGACGAGAAAAGTGCCATCGCGCGTCATTCCTGTAAGAATCTTTTCGTAGGGATCCACTTCGCGGATATACCAGAGGCGCGTGACGAGGATACCGCGATCGGTCGAGCGCACCATTTCGTCCACGCTCGCTTTGCCGCCGGTAAAAACCAAATTCATCGGCGCTTCGCCGTATTCATTCGGCAGCGAGAAGCCGTGGCCCGTCGGCTTCTTCTTCATTTTCTTCGCCGTCGCGCGCGAGTAAACCAAATTCCGCGGCACACCTCGATCCACGAGCAGGACTTTTTCCCGCGGCACGCCCTCACCGTCGAACGGTGTTCCCAGCTGAAGCGGATGGTAGACGTCGTCCCAAATCGTAATGTTTTCGCCGAAAAGTTTCGTGCCGATCCGCTTGTTAAACATCGAGCGTTGATCGAGAACGGCGGTCCCGGCGAAATCGTAAAAAAGAAATCCCACGAGATCGAGCACGGCCGCTGGCTCAAGAATCACGGTGTATCGCCCGGGCGGAATCTCCTTCGGCCCGCGCGATGCAGCCGCCTTGCGGCTAGCCGAAGCGCCGAGCGCGTCGGAATCGATGTCCGCGATATTCGGCGAGTTCGCCTTCGCCCAGCCCGAGGAATCTTTCTCCATGATCGTCACGGAAAATTCCGCCCGCGTCTGCTCGTAATGCGCAAAGTACCCGCGCGAATTCGCAAATGCCGTCTCCACCATGGCCGTGGAAAAAATACCGGCCGCAGTCTGTTTGGCGCTTGCCGTAGCCTTGCATACGCGCGCAACGGCGCGGGCTCTCTCGGCGGGCGTTGCCGTCGCCGTAGGAGTGAAAAAACGCGCGACCTTTTGAGTTTTCTGCTGCTTGAGCATCGGCAGCAAGTCGGGATTCTTCGGCTGGAAACGCGCCAGGTCCGCCGCGGCGCGAACCACACGCCGAAGCGATTCGTCGTCGGTCTTGTTCGTCGTGGCGCGCGCCGTCCGCCCATCAACTACCGTGCGCACGGAAACGGTCAGATTCTGCTCGGCCACATTCTGGTGGATAGTGTTGTTCGCGAATCGCGTGAGCGCGTCGGTGACAGCGCCGATGTCCACTTCCGTTTCGTCTGCGTCGCTGAATTTGATGATGCGCTCCGCAAGTTCGCGCAACGCAGCTGGGCCCAAGCGATGGTCGGCCGCCATTTCCCGGCGGCGCAAGAGCGCGCGCTTTGGTTTCGCCGTCGATTTTTTCTTTGCAGGCGACATTTATTTCGCGAATGCGACGCCAATCTTTACGTTGCGGAAGCGCGATGGCGACGCACCGTGGCCCGTCCCCATCGTCTGCATGGGCTGGCCTTTGCCACAATTCGGCGTGCCCCAAAGCGTCCAGTGCTCGCGCGAACAAATGGCGTCGCAGCTTCCCCAGAATTCCGTGGTGATGCCGCTGTAACTCGGATTTTTCAGCATGCGGCCGATTTTGCCATTCTTGACTTCCCAGCCAATCTCGGTCGAAAACTGGAATTGGTAGCGGTGATCGTCAATGGACCATGACCGATTCGTAGCCATGAGAATCGCGTCATCCGTATCCGCGATCAGGTCGTCGTATTTCCACGAGCCGGGAAGCAGGCTGATATTGGTCATGCGGATGATTGGCAGATTGGCCCAGCTTTCGGTCCGCATCGTCCCGCCGGAGCGCTTTTCGCCGATGGCAGCAGCCGTTTCGCGATTGCTCAGATAGCCGGTAAACAATCCTTCGGTAATAATCGGCGTGCACTGCGCCGGAACGCCTTCGTCGTCGTAGCCGAACGTGCCGAGGCCCGGCCCGTGTTCGAGCCGCGCATCTGCCACCACGTTGACGATGTCCGATCCGTAGCGCAGCGTGCGCAGCTTGTCGAGCGTCAGAAAACTCAACCCCGCAAAATTCGCTTCCATCCCCAGCACGCGGTCGAGCTCGATCGGATGTCCGACGGACTCGTGAATCTGCAATCCAAGCTGCGCGCTTTCCAAAATAATTGTGGAAGTGCCCTCAGGGCATTGGGCCGCGGAATGCAGCGCCACGGATTCTTCCGCGATGCGCTGCGCGTTGCCAACGAGATCGAGCGATTCAACCAGCTCGTATCCCTGCTGCATGTGCTGGCCGCCGAAACTATTCGGATACGAACGCTTCTGAATTTCGCTGCCCGCAAAAGTCGTCGCGACGATGCCCGCGCCGGAGAGCATCTTTAACTGATGAATCGCCGAGCCTTCCGTGGATGCATAAAACTGCTCGATTCGCCGGAACGACATCGAGCCTTCGGCCAGCGTGAGGCCTTTCACCTTTCGCATTTCTTTGTCAGCAGCGAGTAGGACGTCAATTTGCCGCTCAACGGGAATGCGGAATGGATCTTTGATGAACGGGCCCTGCCAGGTGTCTACGTGAGGACCTTCCGGAGCAAGAACAGCATCGTGCGTTTTCGCGAGTGCCGATGCTTTGGCAATCGCAACGGCCTCAGCAGCGCAAGCCTGAATGCCTTCGCGAGTCAGCCGATCGGTGGCAGCAAATCCCCACGCGCCGCCCGCGATAACGCGAATCCCGATGCCTAGCGATTCGCTTTCGGAGAGATTTCCAACTTCGCCGTTCTTCGTCGAGACATCGCGATGGCGAATATCCATCACGCGCGCGTCAGCGAATGTCGCGCCGCGCACTTTCGCCGTGTCAATCGCCCAGTTGGCCCAATCTCGCATTCGCAGATTGCCAGTGTCGCGCTAGCAGAACGAACCGATCGCCGACCCACTCATTCGTAGCGCCGGCTTCTTGCCGGCGTTTTTGACTTCCGCCCCAACAGCCGGAAATCCCATCTGTAGCGGCCGAATCTAGCGTGAATTTCGTTGCGCTCTTACCAGGACGATTACGTACCCTCGTCCCACGAAGTCAAATAGTGCTCTTGCTCGGCCGTGAGCTTATCCAGTTGCACGCCCATGGATTCGAGCTTCAACTTCGCAATCTGCCGGTCAATCAACTCCGGCACCGAATAAACCTGCGGCTTCAACTCCGCGGCATGCTTGATCAAGTGCTCGACCGAGAGCGCCTGGTTCGCGAAGCTCATATCCATCACGGAAGCCGGATGCCCTTCCGCTGCCGCAAGATTGATGAGGCGGCCATCGCCGAGAAGATATATTCTGCGGCCGTCCTTCATCGCGTATTCGTCCACGAATGGACGCGCCTGCTTCTTCGAACTCGAAAGCTTGTCGAGTGCCGTGATATCAATTTCGACGTTGAAGTGGCCGGAATTCGCGAGCACCGCGCCGTCCTTCATATTCTCGAAGTGTTCCGCCGCAAGTACGGACTTATCGCCTGTGACGGTCACGAAGATGTCGCCGATCTTGGCGGCCTCATTCATCGGCATCACGCGGTAACCCTCCATGACAGCTTCAAGCGCGCGCACCGGATTGATCTCGGTAACGATTACGTCGGCGCCAAGGCCCTTCGCGCGCATCGCCAGCCCGCGTCCGCACCAGCCATAACCCGCGACCACAAACTTGAGCCCGGCAATCAGCAGATTCGTGGCGCGCAGGATGCCATCAATTGTGGACTGCCCGGTGCCGTAGCGATTGTCGAAGAGGTGTTTCGTAAGTGCGTCATTAACCGCGATGATCGGATACTTCAGCGTGCCGTCCTTGGCCATCGCGCGAAGACGAATCACGCCGGTCGTCGTCTCTTCCGTTCCGCCAATCACGCCCTTGATAAGCTCCGTACGCTTGGTGAGCAGTTGCGAGACGAGATCCGCGCCATCGTCGAGAGTAATTTGCGGCTTATGGTCCAGCGCCGCGCTGATATGCGAATAATACGTGGCGTTGTCCTCGCCCTTAATCGCAAATGTCGGTATGTTGTAATCCTTCGTCAACGAGGCCGCCACGTCATCCTGAGTCGAGAGCGGATTCGAAGCGCACAGAACAAGATCCGCGCCGCCATCGCGCAAGGTGATCGCCAGATTCGCCGTCTCGCTCGTCACGTGCAGGCACGCCGACATGCGGATGCCCTTCAGCGGCTGATCCTTGATGAATTGTTTTCGAATCAGTTGCAGCACGGGCATGTGTTGATTCGCCCATTCAATCTGGCGTTTTCCGCGCTCCGCGAGCGCGAGGTCCTTCACATCACCGGCAAGTTTCGCTGCTATATCCACGTAATTTTTCTCCTGAATTATGATCGCGTTTGAATTGTAATCGCGAAGGGATTAGCCGCGCGAGACAGCCACTGCGCCACGCGAAGCCGTTTCGTTGCGGATTTTGTCGGCCTTATCGGTGAGTTCCCACGTGAACCCTGGCTCGTTTCGCCCGAAGTGGCCGTACGCGGCCGTCTGCAAATAAATCGGCCGCCGGAGATCGAGAGCTTCAATGATGCCCTTGGGTGTGAGCGAGAAATTCGCGCGAACGATTTCGGTGATCTGGTAATCCGGAATCACGCCAGTGCCAAAAGTATCGACCATCACCGAGACCGGCTCGGCCACACCGATGGCATAAGCGAGTTGGACCTCGACCTTACGCGCCACACCCGCCGCGACGAGATTCTTCGCAACGTAGCGCGCCATGTAGCACGCCGAACGGTCGACCTTCGTTGGATCTTTGCCCGAAAGCGCGCCGCCGCCGTGGCGGCTATAACCGCCATATGTATCCACGATGATCTTGCGCCCCGTCAATCCCGCATCGCCCATCGGTCCGCCGATGACGAAGTTGCCGGTGGGATTGATGTGATACTTCGTGTGCGAATCAACCATCGCGGCCGGAAGCACCGGGTCAATCACTTCTTTCCTGATAGCCTTCGAAAGCTCGTCGTGAGAAATCTTGTCGCTGTGCTGCGTGGAAATCACCACGCAATCCACGCGCGCCGGACGACCGTCAACGTATTCAATTGTGACTTGGGATTTTCCATCGGGCCGGAGGAAATTCAGAATGTTCTTCTTTCGGACTTCGGCAAGGCGTCGGGTCAACTGGTGCGCGAGTTGAATCGGCATGGGCATCAACTCGGGCGTCTCGTCGCATGCGAAGCCGAACATCAAGCCCTGATCGCCCGCTCCGCCGGTGTCCACTCCCATGGCGATGTCGGCCGACTGCTTCTTGATCGAGCACATGATGCCGCAGGTCTCGGCATCGAAGCCGTATTTCGCGCGGTCGTAGCCCACCTGCCGGATCACCTTGCGCGCCACATCGTCGAAGTCCACGTAGCACTGGGTCGTGATTTCGCCGGCAATCACCACCAAGCCGGTCGTAACCAGCGTCTCGCAGGCCACGCGACCCTTCGGGTCCTGCTCCATCACTTTGTCAAGAACGGCGTCGGAAATCTGGTCGGCGATCTTGTCCGGATGGCCTTCCGTCACGGACTCAGACGTAAACAAGAAGCGTTCTTCGGATGCGGTCAAAACAATCTCCTCTGGTGCGAGCGATTGGCTGTCAATCTGGCGTCAAATTCGCTTTTCACGCGGGGAAACGCGAAAAATCGAACGTAACATGCAGGCTGGTCACTGTCAACGCTTAGTCCTGAAACGAGTTAAACGCACGTTAAACGGCCATATTTGGCGCTGATTTGCGCCTCCTTGCAGCGGGATTTGACCGCAAGCCGCCATGTTCCAGCGTGGCACCCAACGACATTTTAGTCATCCACGACAGGCGCCAAACTACCGCCCTTACGGCGCGCCATCAGGTAAGCCCGCATAAAATCATCAAGATCCCCGTTCAACACCTTATCCACATCCCCGCGCTCAACTTTCGTCCGATGATCCTTGATCATCTGGTAAGGCTGGAGGACATACGAGCGTATCTGATTGCCAAAGCTGATATCTCCCTTGCTCTCGTCAAGCTTCTTTAGCCCTGCCTGCCGCTTTTCAAGCTCGTGCTCGTAGAGCCGCGACCGCAGAATCTTCATGGCCGTCTCGCGATTCTTGTGCTGGCTCCGCTCGTTTTGGCACTGCACCACGATGCCGGTTGGCAAATGTGTGAATCGGACGGCCGATTCAACCTTGTTCACATTCTGTCCGCCGTGACCGCCGGCCCGAAATGTATCAATGCGTAAGTCTTCGGGTTTGACCACCACTTCGATTCGGTCGTCAATTTCAGGAATCACGAATACAGACGCAAACGACGTGTGCCGCCGCGCGGCCTGATCGAATGGCGATATCCGCACGAGCCGGTGCACGCCCGTCTCGCTTGTCAGCAGTCCAAACGCGTTTTCGCCCTCGAATCGCAGCGTGGCGGTTTTTATGCCGGCCTCTTCACCCGGTGTCGAATCGAGGACGCTCGCCGTAATTCCCTTCGATTCCGCCCAGCGCAGGTACATGCGCATCAGCATCTCTGCCCAATCTTGCGATTCCGTGCCGCCGGCGCCGGGCTTGATGGTCATGATGGCGTTGAGCGCGTCAGTCTTGCCGGAGAGCAGCGTCTTCGTCTCGAGGTCGGCGACATACGCGTCCGTCGTTTTCAGTTCGTTGGCGATGTCGGCGACCACGGATTCGCGCTGCTCCGCATTCGTTTCTTCATGAGCCATATGGAAGTACGTGTCAAGATCGCTGACGGCGACTCTGAGCTTCTCATCAGCCGAGAGGCGGCCTTCCACCAGCTTGCGCTCTTGCAGCACGGCCTGCGCTTTTTCGGGATCCTGCCAAAAATCTGGCTGGCTGACTTTCGCTTCGAGGGAGGCTAGCTGCTTCTGGTTGTCAGGAACGTCAAAGATAACTCCGGACGAGTTCGAGGCGGCTTTTCAGCTCTGAATATTTGTGTTCGAGATCTTCGAGGTGGTCAGGCATCTGGAATCATCCACTCCTGGATTCGTACAACTGCATTGCAGAAATTATGGCGCGACGCGAACGAGAGCGACGCAAATCTAACGCCGGCGATGTCTCTCTTTCGATTTCGTACGCACTGCCGGCGGGTCCGATGCTTTGCTTAGCGCCCGTTTCATAGTGATCGCTCGCGCCAGAATTAAAATCGAAGCGATCAAACTCAGCCAAGCGATCCAATCGCCCCAAAGCGAATACAACGTCCGATCGCTGCGAAAATCGTAGGGCGCATCCAACTCACCGCGCACATCCGTCGCCATTTCGGCCACGATCCTGCCGTACGGATCAACCGACACCGTGTAGCCGTTATTCGTGTCACGCAGCATCCACCGGCGGCTTTCCACGGCGCGCACTCGCGACATCATCAAATGCTGCGGCGGCGCGGCCGATCTCCCGAACCACCCATCGTTCGAAATGTTGATCAGCAGATCGGCGCCGCCTCTGGCGAAGTTCGCAATTTCCGATGGGAAAATCGCTTCGTAGCAGATGAATGTTCCGAAGCGGCCGCCGGGCAATTGGCCGACGCTATATACAGTTCCCGGCGTGAAATCGGAAATATCGGCGGTCAAGCGGCCCGCAAACGTAATCCACTGGCGCAACGGCACGTACTCGCCGAAAGGCACCAAGTGAATTTTATCATAGGTGTAGGTCTGCTCTCCGGCAGGGTTCAGTAGCACAGCGCTGTTCGTCGCTTCCAATTGCTTCCCGGGACTAAGTTTCCAAGCCACAACGCCGAGAAGAAAATATTGCCCGGAATCGCGCGCGATACGTTGTACGCGAACATCGAATTTTGAATCCTGAAGGCTGAATGGCGCAGGAACCTCCGGCCAGATGATAATTCCCGGCTCTTTGCGCGCCGCGTCCACGCTGATTTTTTCGAGCTCGTCCAATTCCCCGGCGTGAATGTCCAACCAGTTGTTCGGATAATGTTCCGATTGCGGAAAGTTCGTCTGAACGAGATGCGCCACATAGCGTCCCGCAGGCTTCGGCACAAAATGCGGCCCCGCGAGCGCGATGAGAATCAGAACAGCCGCGGCGGTTCCAAGCGCGGTCCATGCCTGGCGGCTGCGTGTTATAACCGCCCACGCCAGAAGCCCATTAAATGCCGCGATCACGAACGACAACCCATAAATCCCCGTCAGCGGCGCGAGTTGCAAAAACGCAAAATTTCCGCTGGCCGCATAGCCCGTGAGATTCCACGGAAAGCCGATATACGGAAGATGCGTGCGCGCAAACTCGAGCGTCACCCACAGAAACGGCGCAATGATAAACGGCGCCGTGCTGCTCTTGCGGCTAAGCCACGCGAGGCTAGTCGAAAACGACGCGAGAATAATTCCGCCCGCAATTCCAATCAGCAACACGACTCCCGCCGCGTCGAAAGGCTCCACGTCGCCATATTGCCTAATGACTACGGCAACCCACGGCAGACACGTCGGGTAGAACACGATGCCGTGCAGAAACCCGTAAAGCGGCGCATCGCGCATACCGGCGCCCACCGACGCCAAAATCAGCAGCGCAATCGCGCCCCACGCGAGCAACGGCAAATTGTAATCAGGGAAAGAGAGTGCCAGGAAAAATCCCGACGCGATCGCGAGAACGCTGCGGAGGGGCCGCGATAGCTTCATTCAAGGTTTAATAGTGGCTTGCATTCCGCCAAATGGAGAAATGGCAATAAAAGCTTGTATCTATGGCCGTTTGCTGCGAGTTCGAAGATAGCCGTCCTGCTCATCCAAAACCAACTTAGACCATCCAGAACCAAAAATCCAGCCTGCTTTCGACAAGAGCGGCGGCAATCCATCACGAGAGCCGGTGAAATCGCTCTCAGACCGGAACGAATTCGAATCACGGCAACTTTACAATATCGAGCGAATTCACCCGCGCGCGATTAACCGTCAATCCCCAATGCAGGTGCGGCCCAGTCGCTCGCCCGGTGGCGCCTACTTTTCCTAGAACGCCACCAACACCGATCTCATCACCCGCCTTTACGTCGAACGAACTAAGATGCCCGTAAAAAGTGTAGACGCCCAATCCGTGATCCACGATCACGGTATTTCCAGAAAAGTACAACGGCTCGGCGAGGACCACGCGCCCGCGCTGCGCCGCATGCACTGGCGTGCCGGCCGGCGCCGCGAAATCTACACCCGAGTGCGGCGAGGAAGGCTGCCCATTCAGCACTCTCCGCTTTCCGAAATTACCGCCCGTCGTCGCTCCTGTGATCGGTATACGAAACTGTCCATTCCAGAGCTTTTCCGGCGTCCCAGTCGCAAAAATCTCTCGCAGTCTCTTGCGCTCCATCTCCGCACGCACAAGCTGCTCAGCATTGGGTTCGACGAACTGGGGCGCCACCTTCAACTCTTCAGTAGCAAACCGGCCTTCTTTCACGTCCAAACTCACGATGCATGCAAAGGATTCGCCTTCAACGGTCTTGGCGGAGACTACGAAGTCTGCCTTTCCGCTCGCATGTTCAAGGTCAATTCCGAGTAATGCCTTCCGTACATCGAAATCAGTCTTGCCGGCACTCTCCGCGCGCCAGAATGGAACCTCGTTGCCATCCCATCGGCCGGTAACTTCTGCAAGTTGGTTCGTGCTCCGGATTTCGACCAACTGCAAGCTGCCTTGACTTGGCTCCGTCGAGCTCAGTCGCAGTTCTACACCATGCGCGCATTCGTGTTCGCTCCAAGGTTTCCCAGCGACCTTGCGCGGCGCCGTCCTCACGCCCCGAGCGATAGCGTCGGACGGTAAGAAAGTCGATACTCGCGCGGACATCGGCCAGCCAGTGCTCTGAAGATTAATCCTCAACAAAAGAACAACGAGCATCATCCACAATTTGCGGGGAATCAGTCGAGACGGTGCGAAGTTCGATGCTAGGACTCTCTTCACTCAGCGTTTAATGATGGCTTTGAATCCCGCGTGATCCAGAGAATCCTTGGCGCGTTCAGCCGCTGGCACATCGGCATACGGCCCGACTTGCACATGATAAAGATTATCGCCGGCCGCCGGCATCACGATGAACGACGGAAAATTTTTCCGTTGCGCGGCATCGGCCATCGACACTGCGTCAGTTTCTTTGGTCATGGCCGCAAGTTGAAGAACGACTTGTCCACGCGGAATTCGCGGCGCTTGAAAACGGCGCAATTCCATCGCATTTGCAGAGACAGGCTTCGGCGCGGTCTGTGTCGCACGCATGGATTCCGAATTGTGTGGCGCTTTGTTTAGACTTGAAACATTTGAAGGGGAGGTTGCAGGCGCAGTTGATGGTGACGCCGTTATAGGCGCAGGCGTCGCGGGTTGCAAATGATTGGGATCTTTATCTCTCGAGTAAAAATCCCATTCGCCACTCGCCGGCGCCGGAATTGTGTCAACAGGTTTGGCCGATTCCGACGGCACTCCGGTCACAATATCTCGAGTCGCTGCCGAAGCATGGAGCGGCAACGGCGGCCCGTACTGCGTCCGGCCCATGACGTAGCCGAGCGTGAAGAACACGCTGCATAGCAACACAACTCCCAGGAACAATCCAACGAGGTGACGGCTCTCGAGTACCCGGTCACCTCCTCCGCGCTTTCCGTTTCCGCCGGCCACGTTTATTTATTTCCCCCCATCGACTTCGTCCACTGCATGATCATGTCAATCGGCAACGGAAAAACAATCGTCGTGTTTTTCTCGGTGCCGATTTCCGTCAGCGTTTGCAGGTAGCGCAGTTGGATCGAAGCGGGCTGAGTCTGAAGCACCTGCGCCGCCTCTGCCAGTTTCGTCGAAGCCTGCATTTCGCCTTCCGCGTGAATAATTTTTGCCCGGCGTTCGCGCTCGGCCTCCGCCTGTTTGGCGATGGCGCGCTGCATGTTCTCCGGGATGTCGACTTGTTTGACCTCAACCTTCGTTACCTTGATACCCCAAGGCTCCGTATCCTGGTCAAGGATTACTTGTAGCTTGGCGTTTACCTTTTCGCGCTCCGACAAAATCTCGTCCAATTCGAACTGTCCGACCACGCTGCGCAGGTTCGTCTGCGCAAGCTGCGACGTCGCGTAGAGGTAATTCTGAATTTGCGAAAGCGCCCGGTTTGCGTCCACCACGCGGAAGTAGCACACCGCGTTTACCTTCACCGACACGTTGTCGCGCGTGATCACGTCCTGCGGCGGAACGTCGAGCGTTTCGATTCGCAACGAGATCTTCGTCAGCTTGTCGATCGGCCACGCCACGAATCGCAGTCCCGCGCCCTTGGGCTCCGGCGACATTCGCCCCAGCCGCAAAATCACTCCGCGTTCCCACTCCTTGATCACATTCACCGAATTGAAAATCCAAATCAGAAAAATAAAAACCGCAACGATGGTCAAAGTCTCAGTGAAAGGCATCGGATGATTCTCCTTAAACTTGCTTCACGCGACCGGCCGCTTCGCCGATGCGTCCACGGGCTCGACGTGCAGCGTCAACCCGTCGACGCTGCGCACGCGAATGCGCGCGCCTGCGGGAATGGCGCCTGTGGCGTGCGCGCGCCAAAGTTCTCCATGCACGAATACCATTCCATCCTGCGCGCTGACTTGCTCCCGCACTTCTCCAACTTCGCCGATCAACTCCTCGTTACCTGTCGCCGGCTTCCACGCGCGCGAGCGCAACACGAGCCGCATCAGCAGAATCACGATCACCGCGAATGGAATCGTCACGCCAAGTGACGCGCCGAGGCTTACGCCCATTCCCGTCAGCGGCGAGCGCACCAGCATCAGCGCGCCGAGCACCATCGCGGCAACGCCCCCGACGCCAAGTATTCCGTGTGTCGGAAACTTCGCCTCGAGAATAAATAGCGTGAGAGCGAGGAGGATCATCAGAAATCCAGTGAGATTCACGGGCAGAAGATGCATCGCGTACAGCGCGAGCAGCAGAGCAATTCCGCCGATAACGCCGGGAGCAAAAAGTCCCGGATGCGTGAATTCCGCGTAGAGTCCGAGCACGCCGACGATCAAGAGAATGAAAAACACATCAGGCTGCACGATGCGCGAAAGAAATTTCTCGCGCGCGGTCATCTCGACTTCGGTCACCACAGGCGAGCCGAGCTCGAGCTTGGTCTTTGAGCCGTCAAACCGCGTGATCGTGCGCCCGTTGAGCGCCGCGAGCAAAGCCTCCTGCGACGGCTCGATGAGATCAATCAACTTTCCGTCGAGAGCTTCTTTCTCGCTGAACGCTTTCGCGTCGGAAACCGCAGTCGCCGCCAGATCCACATTGCGCCCGCGCTGGCTCACGTAGCTTCTGAGATATGCTTCGGCTTCGTTGACGATTTTGTGGCGCATGGTCTCGTCAATCTGCACAGAAGATCCCGCAAAAATCATGACCGGCGAAGCCGCGCCGCTGTCCGTGCCGGGCGACATTGCGGCCACATCGGCAGAGAGAAGGATGAAAAATCCCGCCGATGCCGCGCGCGACCCAGTTGGTGAAACGAACGTCACCACCGGCACAGGCGACGCCAAAATTTTGGCGATGATTTGCCGCATCGATGTGTCGAGCCCGCCCGGAGTGTCAATCGTGATCAGGACCAACGACGCATGTTCCTGCGCCGCGCGATCAATTCCGTTGGTGATGTAGTCGGCGAGGATCGGCTCGATCTCGCTATCAATTCGCAGCTTCACAATTCCAGCGGGATTTGGAACGGCCGCCGCAGTTTGTTGTGATGGTTGGCTCTGAGGTTTCGCAGAGAGAACTGCAGTTGAAGTGAACGCCAGAGCTAGAAGAAACAGCGCGAAAAATTTGGGACTGCCGCAGACAGTTTTACGGAACATCTCGACCGGCATTATAGCAGGAGTAACGCCGCTAAGAATTACAGCCGCACCGTTTAGAGAGCGCGCCCACTTTTCGGAACGCGGGATGACTACGTCTGCCGTTCCATAACGGCCTTGAAACGCGGATGATCTCGAAGCGAGTCAAGATCGGTATCGTGCTGCGCCCAACTCTTGTACCAGGCCGCGTGCGACATCGCCTTATCGAGACAATCGATCGCTTCTTCCTTCTGACCGAGAAGCGAATACACGCAAGCAATGTTGTAGAGAATTCCGCAATCCTCCGGATCAATCGCCAGCGCGCGCCTGGCCCAGTCCAAACTACGAGCTCGTTCTCCGAGCTGGCAAAGATCCGTGGCGCCAAGATAGAGCGCCCTCGCGTCATCCGGATGCATTTCAAGATGTTTTTCGGCCAACTTCAAAGCCCGCGCATGCGCCGCCTTCGCCTCCACGATGCGATGCATACCTTCGTAGACCATGGCTACCATGCTCGGGGCCTGGTAATCCTCGGGTTTCGCTTCCGAGGCCTTCTGAAAAAGATCTCCCGCCTTGGCCAGTTTCCCTTGTTGAAAGCAGGCTCGCGCGTAGAAGTAGTACGCTTCAAAAAGCTTCCCATCGAGACGAATCGCCGTCTCAAATTCTGTTTCCGCTTCGTCGTAGCGCTTGCTCAACGAGATGGCGAGGCCGCGCGCCACGTGCGCCTCGGCAAGGCCCGGATCAAGAACCAGCGCTTTCCGGCTGGCATCTTCAGCGGCTTCGATATTTGCTTTCGTGGCGTCCCAATACATGTAGAGATACGAATAGCAATCCGCCACGCCCGCATACGCCCGCGCGTATCCCGGATCAATTTCAATCGCTCGCGTGAACATCTGCCGGGCGAAGTCGTAGCCGCGCCGGCGGAATTGATAGAAAAATTGGCGGCCGCGCAAGTAGTAGTCATACGCCTTCACGTCGGCGGTGGGCGCTTTGGCAATCGCTTGCTTCTCCGTCTCGGTCAACTTCACTTTCAACGCGGCGGCAATGCTTTGCGCGATCTCATCCTGAATCGCGAACACATCTTCGATCTGACGGTCGTAGCGCTCCGCCCACACGGAGTGCCGCGTCCGCGTGTCCACCAATTGCGCGGTGATGCGCAGGCGGTTTCCCGCGCGGCGGATGCTGCCTTCGAGGACGAATGCCGCGTTCAGTTGTTGGCCGACCTGCGGAGCGCCGGCCCCCTTGTCGCGAAACGGGAGGACTTCTGAGCGCGAAAAGACTTGAAGACCATTGATCTTGGCAAGCTCGGTGATGATGTCTTCCGTCATTCCGTCGCGGAAATATTCATCATCTTTCGCCGCACTGGCGTTCTCGAAATAGAGCACCGCAACGGATTTTTGCGCCGGCGCCGATGGAGCGGGCGCCGAAGCAGAACGTCCCGACTCGAGATCGCGTTTGAGTAATTGCAAATCAGCGCGCAGCTTTCCGGCGCTTTGGTATCGCGCCGAAATATCTTTTTCCAGCAAGCGGTCAATAATTTCCGTGAGGGCGTTGGGCAGCTTCGTATTCACGGTTTTCGCCGGCGCGGGAGCACGGTTCAAGATGACGTCGAATATTTCCGCTGAAGTGTTGCCGGCAAACGCCGCCTGGCCGGTGGCCATTTCATACAGCACGACGCCGAACGAGAAGAGATCCGTGCGCGCATCAAGCTCTTTCCCGCGCGCCTGCTCGGGCGACATGTACGCGATGGTGCCGAGCGTCGAGCCGGGGCTGGTGAGGTGATCTTCGGATATGAGCGGCGCTGTATCCTGCGTCATCATCGCCAGCGAATTCGCCGAACTGCTAGTCACATTCTTCGCCAAACCGAAATCGAGAATTTTCGCCTGCCCGCGCTGCGTGACGAAAAGATTCGTCGGCTTGATGTCGCGGTGGACGATTCCCTTATCGTGCGCGGCTGCCAGCGCGTCGGCGATTTCGATGGCGAGATCGAGCATCTCGCCGACCGGCATGGCCTTGCCCGCGAGGTGGTGCTTCAGCGTCTGGCCGTCGAGATATTCCATGGCGATAAAGAGGCGTCCGCCGTCATCGGCAATTTCATAAATCGTGCAGATATTGGGATGGTTCAGCGCGGAGGCCGCGCGCGCTTCGCGTCGGAAACGTTCGAGAGCGGTGGGATCTTTCGCGACTTCTCCAGGCAGGAACTTCAGCGCGACGGGCCGCCCGAGATTGATATCTTCGGCCTTGAACACGACACCCATCCCGCCGCCGCCGAGCTTTTCCAAGATTCGAAAATGCGAGATTGTTTGGCCGATCATGCCGTAAACAAATTCATCCGAACCGCATGTTAGGACGCGGAAGTAGGCAAGTCAATGCCGGACGTGCTCATGGGCAGGCGTTCGCATCCACATAATACTGTATGGATTGAAAACACGAAAAGTGCCGCTGTAAATTCGTGGGCCAGAGATACCTAATCTCAGCCCGTCCGGGCACCTAAACTTATATACAAGTTTGAAACTTCAAAAAGGCGCACGGGAGAGAGATCTCGCCCCTTTCCGGCAGCGTCGGGACGCCGGTTGGGGCCCCTTCGAGGCCCCGCGGCGCAGGCAAAAACAGGGGAGCTACGTGAGGGGGGCGATGTGAGCTACAAAATGGTGAGGACATTTGAGGGGCGGTGGACGATGAGGATTCGATTGCGGGGAGAAGACGAGGGCATCCCGCGCCGGCGAGTGGATGTGCGCGGCTGTACCAGAATTCCGTGTGTTGGGTTTATGCGTTTACCAGGAATTAGCGGAACCGGGCATGCCTATCAGGCCCCTCCATTCCGGGAGGCAGCGCGCGCAAACTAGTTTCGTCCGGTCAACATCCCGATTCGCCCATCACTAAATACCATGAGAATCCTCTTAAAGCCGATCGCCATGCGCAGCTGCGAATAGATATAACGATACGCCTCTAAGAATGAAATTCCTGCGCCGCTTATCAAAACTAGCCATCGATCACCCGCGGGCCTCGGTGCCAGCCTGCCAACTTCGGCGTTGATTAGCTCAAGTAATTCACCTGTCATATTCAAAAGTAGAAGTGGGTCTGAATCGGAATTGTGCACGAACCCGATCATTTGCGGCGCTCGCTCAGATTTGTCTCCCAAGAGTCGAATCTGGACGCGATTCCCGTGAATCGTGTCTTTCTCATCTCGATCCAGCGCTCCTCGCCCGAGAAGAGTTTGTATTTTGTTTTCCAGAGAGGCAGCGGTTTTCGATGGCAAATGGATGGGAGCGGTGATGGTCAGCAACACTGTCATGCCGTCCGGGACGGTTTCGTCAATGGTCGCTTGCAGACGTTCAATGAGTCTGGTCGCAACCTTATCGAACCTCAAATGAGGTTTGGCGGCGTTACCTTGGCGAGTGCCGCGCGGTCGGAGGGTTCTGATGTCAACAGCGACCCGTTTCCCAGCGAGCGTGATATAGGCGTCGGGGGGATCACTTCCCTCTTCCCACGTAGCCGAGAACCATCTAGCGACGGCTTCGATAGCGCTACGCTCCTGCTTTTTCAAATCTCTCACGTGTCCCCGCCTCTGATGCGGGCACCATCATTTGGCTAAGATCTCGCAGAATCTATCATGATTGTGAACTAGTGCCCGATTAGTCGGCGGAGTAACCGCGCGGAATCGTAGGTGACCAATCGGCGTCGTCAAATCCAGAAGCTCTGCACCGGGTCGAAGTGCACATCTACCATGAATGGAGGTTTCGTAAGGGGAGAGATGACGACGCGAACGACGCCGAAAAGTCAGGTGGTGCGGCTAGGATTGATGATGGTGATTGCCCTTTCAGGGCTCGGCACAGTTTTCGCGCCGGTGGTGACGGCGGCAAAAGCCTGGACCGAGTACGCCCAGGCGCGAGTGGACTCTGCAGATGATCGCCTCACTGCTTCCGCCGAGAACGGAGACGCCGCCGCCCAACTGAAGTTGGGCATGCGCTACTACGAGGGGACAAGCAGGGAAAAACCGCCGGATTACGATAAAGCTCTCGAATGGTTTCGGCGTGCAGCGGATCAGGGCAATGCGGAGGCGCAGGCTCGCATCGGCATGATGTACCACTTCGGTAGAGGCGTGCCGCAGGACGACGCGGAGGCGGCACGCTGGTATCTGCTATCGGCCAACCAAGGTTATGGGTGGGCTCAGCTACAGCTCTTTGATATGTACCAGCGAGGCGTCGGTGTACCGCGGGACCAACAAGAGGCGAAGAAGTGGCTCAAGCTCTACAACGACCAGCACCCTGATAACACTGCCACGCGCACCCGGGAGTTGTTCGCGGTCGCGATTCTGGCGGTGATCGCCTTTTCGCTTGGGTTACTCGCCTTGCAGAGACATGCGCTCACGGGCTGGCAGCATCTTATTGTCGCTGTTTTGGTGCACGTGGCTGGAATCGCGCTGGTGCTCAATACCCTGACGACTTATGGGTTCTGGATCGTGTTTCCTCACTGCTCGCATAATTTCCTCGCGACCGCCTGCACTGAAATCAGCGATCCAGAGACGCGAATGATCGTAAACGAAATCGGTGACTGGGCGGTGGTCAATCTCATCTTTCGATTCATGGCGGGCGTAGGCCTAGTTCTGGACGCACTTGCCGTGTGGTACGTAGTGTACCTTTGGAACTTGCTTTCCAGGCGTCTCCGCGTTCAGCGCGAGTAAGGCTTTCGATGACTCCCTCCTTCCGTCCGCGACCGCAACTCGTGATTGACGGGCAACTTGGTAACAATGCGAGGGCCTGGTGAGTTCACTTCTGGGACGCCGCGTCGATATTCGTGCGGCTTATTCAGGCGAAAATGGTTCGGGACGAAATCCGGGCCGGCACTGCATGGGTGAATTTGGTCCGTCTCCCCGATGGATCGGGGCGCATAGAGCGCATCGCACGACCGACAATACGAAAGCCTGCCGCGCGGTGTCGCGGCAACTCGTTCACTACCGCGTCCACATACTGTGTGGGTTGAAAAGCTGAAAAGTGCCGCTGTAAAATCGTAGGCTAGAAATACCTTAACTCAGCCCGTCCGGGCACCTGAAGTTGTATACAAGTTTGAAAATCAAAAAAGTCAATTGCGAGACGAGCCTGGTCTGTTCCCGGCAGGGTCGGAACGGCGTCGAGACCCCGTGCGGTCGAGAGACGTGAGCCGCGAGAGCGTCGGAGGATGACATGAGCTACAAAATGGGGAGGACATTTGAGGGGCGGACGATGAGAATTCAACCGCGAGGTGAAGACGAGGGCATTCATGGCTTTGACGCCTAAGAGGCAAGTGCCTGGCGGACGCGCAACCGGACATTTGAAGTTCTAGAACGGCATTTGCCCGATTGCCTTTGCGAGCGCAACCGGTCGATGCAACACCTTCTAATCAGTCGATGCGGCAATTCTTCCATTAGGAAGACGATCTAGATGCTACCCGCCCCTTCGCTGCGATCTTCAACTTGGTGCGACGGCTTGCTATCATCGCTCCACCGTGCCAACCACTGCGCTTTGCCTAATGCTGCTGCTTTCCGCGCTTCCAGCCCTGGTCCAGCGCGAAATCCCCAGCCAGGACAAGCCGGCATCGCAAACTAGCGCACCTTCCCCGCTCACCGGCAACTGGCAGCTCACCGGAAACCGCGAACGCAACCTGTATCCGCTTCTCTCGATGGCGATCCACGTGAACGGCAAACAGGTCACCGCGGAGGGTGACAATTTTGTTGTGTGTCCGGCGTCTCCCCGGGACGGCATCGGCGGCAACCAGGAAATGAGTGGTGAAATAGATCCTGACGGCAACTTCACTATGCGGACGATAAGCTCCAGAAATACTCTCCAGTTAGCTGTCACCGGCAGGGTACCGGATGCTGGATCGACGAGCTGGGCCGGAACTTACAAGTTCACGACGCCCACGTCTCATGGATGTATGTTCGATCAGCAGGGAACCTTCACGGCCACGCTTCTGGCTCCGCTCTCCGGAACCTTCCACGGCCCAGTGACGATGTCATATCCGTCGGCGCCGCCTCCGCCCGGCTATACCGGCCCCATGACCGCGCAGCTCAAATTTACAATCACCGCCACTCAAGGCGGCGAGTTCCTCACGCACGAAAAAAAAGTCGGTGCGCCTTTCATATACCTGCCGCTCGCCGGAACTATCAACGTGTCGGGCTCAGCGTGTTTTACTCACGGCACTTCTGATACGAATCCTTACGCGAACAACATGCAAGGAGATCGCGCTCACCTGAACTTCGAGATGAATGATGAATCGGAATTGATGGTCGTTGCCGTCTATACCAGCCCGAAGGAGGCGGGATTTGTGATCCAAGCCGCCTTCGTCAAGGGTGGCAAGTGCGACAAACAGGCCTTCGCCGGGACGCTCGAGCGCCAGTAATGCCCGCATGAAAATCGAAAAGCCACGAACACATCAAGGCCCGTCAAGAATTACGATGACATTGAGGCGGCGATTTAAATGCAGATTCCTCGTCCGATCCTGGTCGTATCGGCCTCGGAATGACATGGATGGGAGAAACGCGGGTGAAAGGGAAAGACAAAATCGGCACCCCGCGTTAAGACGAGAACAATTGCGTCAGGTGCGTAAGCCGCAGCAGTTCCAGCACGCGGGGCGTCATGTTAACGAATTCTAAAATGCACAAGCCTTGCCTGATTGCGGAGACCTTAAGGCCCACGAGCGCTCCGAGGCCGGAACTATCCATATAGTTCAGATCACTCAAGTCCAGCTCGATGCGGCCACCGAGCGGGATGAGCGGCTGGACCTGTGCTTTCATTTCGTCTACGGTCGAGTTCACCAACTTGCCGTGACACTTGACCTTGGTCACCTTATTCCCGGATTGATCATCGTTCAAGTTCTCGACTTCACAACGGAAAGAACCATCTTGTGCCATAGCTATGAGATCTCCTCCAGGCTCGACAGGCGGCGAATGGTAACACCCGACTCGAACAGCGCTATGTTAATTTCTCGTTACAAGCGAAACGTCTCCGAGTCCACAACCCGGGTACACTCAAAAATTTGGCCGGAACGTTGCATGCTGATGTAGCCGGAAGTACAGTATCCCCTCTCTCATTCGAGAAGTCGAAACGGAAATCGCGGCTAGTAATTTTGCATCGGCGTGTTGATCCTGCCGTCTACCGGGCATTGTGGATGGACCTGGAGCGCGGAGGTGTCCCGTGAAGCAATCGCGGATTTCGAAGTGGCTGGTGTTGCTGCTGCCTCTTGCCGCTATCTCACTATGGTGGGATCACGGCGTCGCCGCGGCATTCCGCGCGCGCACGCAATCAGAAGCTGCTACGAACTCCGCCGCGCCGCCTCAACAGCTCAGCGCTGAGGGCCAGGCTTCGCTGCGGGCCATCGTCAAAGCAGGAAATTTGACGGACCTACGCTGGCCCGATTTTAGCGATTACAGCAAGTTGGTAAACGAATTTTACGAGTCGTATGGCTATTCGCTGCCGTGGGTGAGAGGAATGGAGCCAACCCCACAGGCGCGACAGGCAATCGCGCTGCTGTTGAAAGCCGATCAAAAGGGATTGTCCGCCGAGGATTACGACGGACCGCGCTGGAGCGACCGGCTGGCGAAACTCAAACCCATCGCGTCCAAGCCAACCGAGGCAGACGCGCTGCAATACGATGCCGCACTCACCATTTGCGTAATGAGATATGTCTCGGACCTGCACATCGGGAAGGTCAATCCGAAGCATTTTGATTTTGGTTTCGACGTCGAGGCAAAGAAATACGATTTGCCCGGATTCTTAAAAAAGAACGTTGTGGATGCTCCCGACGTTGCCGCGGCCCTGATACAAGCGGAGCCACCATATCCCGGATACTGGCGCACGATCCGGGCCTTGCAAACCTACCTCGAGCTCGCGAAGCAAGATGATGGGGAACAATTGCCCGCCGTACAGAAGACGATTGCACCGGGCGATTCCTATCCCGGAGTTCCGAGGCTCACTCGTTTGCTCCTGCTGGTGGGCGACCTTCCGGCTGGCGCGAACGTCTCTGGAAACGGCAATGTTTATCAAGGCGCGCTCGTGGATGCGGTCAAGAATTTTCAGCGCCGTCATGGCCGGGACCCGGATGGAAGAATCACCCCGCAAACATTGGCCGATCTGAACGTGCCCCTCAGCCGTTGCGTCCGTCAAATGCAACTCACTCTCGAGCGTTGGCGGTGGATCGACGTTTCTCAGCATGCCGCGCCCATCGTCGCGAATATTCCCGAATTTCGCCTTCGCGCCTACGACGAAAACTTCAAGGTCGTGTTGTCGATGAACGTCGTGGTCGGCAAAGCGTACGACCACAGTACACCTGTATTTCGCAACACCATGCAATACGTCGTATTCCGGCCCTACTGGAGCGTTCCTTTTTCCATCGCGAAAGCTGAATTCTTTCCGCACATCGCTCGCGATCCCGATTACCTGGCAAAGAAAGGATTTGAGGTCGTGGACAGCCGCCAGGAAGTTGTCGCGCCAGGGACAGTCTCACCCGGCGTATTCGATCAGCTTCGGGCAGGCAAACTTTTCATCCGTCAAAAGCCGGGTCCCAACAACTCACTCGGGCTCGTGAAATTTATCTTTCCGAATAGCTACAACGTGTATATGCACGATACGCCCGCGCAGGAATTCTTCGCGAAATCCCGGCGGGACTTCAGCCATGGCTGCATCCGGTTGGAGAAGCCCGCCGATCTGGCCGTCTGGGTCCTGCGCGATAATCCGGGCTGGAATATGGATCACGTCCGCGCGGCCATGAATGGAGACACGACGCTGCAGGTGAATCTTGCGCATCCGATTCCGGTTTTGATCGTCTATGGCACCGTGATCGTGACCGAGGATGGAACCGTTCATTTTTACGATGATATATACGGACACGACGCCGCGCTCCAAAAAGTCCTCGAAAAAGGCTATCCGTATCCCGGTTAATCGATCGGGTTAATAGCCGCTGATCAGGTTGGCAGGGCAGTCGAAGCACCACTGGCGCACACGGCCGGTGTCCACATGGATGAAATCAGAGTGAGGATAGTAGCCGACGCCGCCGCGATGCAGGGCAAGAGCCGCCCTGCGGAGCTCGAGCGTGTCGACGCCCGGCATGCGCAAATCGATCGCTTCAGCCTGAATGTGAAGGCTGTTCTTGGCGACTCCGGTGGTATGTTCGCGAAGGGACTCATTGGTTGACGGAGTGCGGTAGCCGCAGACAATGTCAATCTCGCCGCCGGGATGTCCAACCGACACCGTGAGATCGGAGAGAATATCGTACAAGCGCGGATCGAAATGGCGAACGTCTCCGGTCTGATGATCGCGCAGGAAATTATCTAACTTGGCGAGTGCGTTGGGAATGTAATGATCCCCCGCGCGGTAGGCGATATCGAGCCGTTCGCCGGTGTGAATATTGTAAAGGCGCAGAAGATGTTCCTGGCGATCCTGAGGGGACGAAAGCTGAGAGGACGCCGCGGGCGATTGAGTTCGCGCGCCGGAGGGCGCGATTACAGCCAGCATTGCAAGCGCAAGCCATACACCCCACGAAATTCTTACAGATCTTCGCATCCAGTCTCTCTCGAATAAATTTTAGCACAGGCAAGCGTATCGCCGGACGTTACTCATGCCGGAGCGCCGACATCGGATTCAGCCGCATCGCCCGCCGCGCTGGGACGTAACACGCCACAAATCCCGTGGCGGCAAGCAGCACGATGCCTACGGCGAACGCGATCGGGCCCGTTTCACCATGAAAGACTCGGCTGATTCCGCGCGTCAGCAGCCAGCCAAGAAGCACGCCCGCCGCCAGCCCCGTCCCGATCAGGCGCAATCCCCCGCGCAGGATCAACTTCAGCACGTCCATGGGCGTTGCGCCCAGCGCGATGCGGATGCCGACTTCGCGCGTCCGCTGCGCGGCGGCGTACGATACGACTCCATAAACGCCCACCACTGCGATGAACAAACCTAGCAGGCCCATGCCTCCAGCCAGATACACACCCAGCCGCAAAATGAACTGGCTTTGATCAAGCACCTGCTCCCCAGTGGCGCTGTTGAAGAGCGGCAAGCCTGGGGCCAGGGCTCGGATTTCGCGCTCGACATCCGCAATAAAGTTTTGCGGAGGCACGGCAGAACGAACTGCGATCGAGCGAAGCGACTGAAATTCCTGGAGCAGCGGAAGGTAGAACCAGGACTGCGGGTCCTCCATGATGTTCTGATACTTTCCATCGGGCACCAGGCCGACAACCTCAATGAGTGGACTGGTTTCCTTTTCCGTCCGGAATCGTTTTCCGATGGGATTTTCGCCCGGCCAGAGCTCGCGCGCCATCGTTTGATTGATGACCGCGACGAGCGGGGCGTGATCGTCGTCAGATTCCGTGAACGCCCGCCCTTGAAGCAGCGGTATCCGCAAATTGTCGAAATACTCCGGGCTCACCACGTTGTGAAATATGAACGGAGGTTGTTGGCCTGGAGGAACGACGCGGTTCTCGACGAAAATGTTGGTGGCGTATTCGATTCCGAGGAAGGGAAATCCAAACGACGTGCTCACCGATTGCACGCCAGGCAACGCGCCGACGCGAGCGTTCAACTCTTTATAAAATTGCGTCGAGCGCGTGCGATCGTAGCCGATTTCGTGCGGGTCCATGGTGCAGATAACAAGATGGGTGGAATCGAAACCCAGATAGGCATTCTGGGCGCGGCGCAAGGTCTGGATGAAAAAGCCCGCGGCAATCAGCAGCGCAAGCGAGCCCGCCACCTGCGCGATAACCAGGATGTTGCGCGTATGACGCCGCTCGGCGCCACCCGTACCAGTGCGCGTGCCCTCGTGGAGCACCAGATTCAGATCGGCCCGGCCGGCGCGAACAGCCGGCCATATGCCCGCGGCAATTGCGCCCAGAATCGCGCCGCCAAAGGCAATCAGGAACACGCGCCAATCGAATTTAAAATTGAGGATGACGAAGTCGGCTCTCTGCTTTGCCCAGGCAGGCAACGCGAAGATGGCGGACATTGTCCACCGAGCGGCAATCACGCCGGCGGCGGCGCCCACGATCGCGAGCAGCACAGGCTCAGTGAGCATCTGGCGGATCAACCACGAGCGCGGCGCACCCAGCGCCGAACGAATGGCCATCTCCTGCCGCCGGGTTGTCGCGCGGGCCATCAGAATGTTCGCCACATTCATGCAGGCGAGGAGCAGAACCATCCCGGAAAGCCCGACGAAGAGGACCGCGATCAAGCGCAGAATCCCGCTCTCCGGGATGCCGCTAGGTGCGGGGAGGGCCTCGATCACCAGCCCCTTCTCGTCTTTGGAATATTGGCTGGCGAGGCGCCCCTGGATCAGGCGAGCCGCGCTTTCCGCCTGCGCCACGGTGATGCCGGGGTTCAACATGCCGAGCACGGTGAGTTCGCGGTCCGTGCGATTGGTGAACAAGTTTCCATTCTGGTAAGCGCCGGGAGTAGCGGCCTGATCTTCGGCCACAATGCTGAGCGGGAGATAGAGCTGGACGTCAATCAACGACGGTAATGCACCGTGAAATCCTTTCGGTGCGATGCCGACGATCTCGGTCGGTTTTCCATTGACGAGCGCCTCCCGGCCGATCACGCCGGGATCGCCGCCCAGATGCGATTTCCAAAACGCGTAGCTGACGACCGCTGCGCGGGGCGCGCCAATTTGCTCGCCTTCGCCGGGAGCGAACATACGACCCAGCGCGGGCTTGACACCCAGTCCGGTGAAAAAATTCCCGGTCACGTAATTCGACAGCACCTGCTCGGCCGGATGGCCATCCAGGCCGAACCCGGACATCCTGCCGATGTTTCCGAGTAGCGCGGCGAATACGTCACCGGACTGCGCCTGGAAATCGCCCAGCTCGACATAGGAGAGACTTCCCAGGCCGAGCGGATTTCCCTTCTGCTGATAGCCGATCGCCACGATCCGCGAAGCGTGCGGAACCGGCAGCGGCTGCAGCATCAGCGTATTGGCGATGCTGAAGACTACTGTGGTGGCTCCAATTCCGAGCGCCAGGGTGAGAACTATGATCGCCGAAAGCCCGGGCGTCTTGGCCACCATCCGCCCCGCGTAGCGCACATCCCGCTGAAGATTTGTCATATCGGGTCACTCACGGGCGAAGCCGGACTATTTGCATTCGGCATTCTACCGCAACGACAGTTCACGGCAAGACTCGGCTCAACACTCAAAACTTGATCGGAAAGTTGCATGCTGTAATGACGTGACTCATGTCGCGTTGAGGAGAGCTTCGAGAAGTCTTTGCTACTCCCAGCGGAACACCTTCGCCGAGACCGCCGTGCAAATGACAAACACCAAGACTAGCGCCGCTACGTCGCCCAGATGCGACGACCACGCGTCGCCCTTCCAGATCCCTTCGAGCAGCGACACAGCATAAGTTAGCGGCACAACTCTTGCCATGGCCTGGAGCGCTGGCGGTAGCGATTCGACCGGCGTGAAAAGTCCAGAGAAAGCGATCATCGGGTACATGATAAACGCGCCGATCGGCTGCGCAAATCGAGCGGTCGGAACGATGCTGGCGATGAGAAAGCCGATCGACAGGATGCTCCAAGTGCTGATCAGCAACGCGATCGTAAACTCGAACAACGGAGCATGAACGCCCACCGGGTAATACCGTTTGCCTGCCAGCAGCATCAAGGCCAGCGTGGCCGCGGTGAGCAGCAGCTTCACGATCACATGCGCGCTAAGGATCGTCTGGGGACGCAGGGGAGTGGCGCGCAGCCTTTTGAGAATGCCCCCTTCGCGATAGATCGAAATAATTGTGACCAGCGACAGCACAGAGCTGACGGCGATCAGCACCGACGCGAGGACGGGCAGACCGACGCCGATAAAAGTGTTGGCCGCGAGTGCGCTCGGTGCGAGTCCGCGGCCGAGTATTCGTCCCACGACAAGGAACACCAAAACGGGGATAACGATCGTCCCGAACGCCCCGAGCGGCTCGCGCAGAAATATCTTGAGCTCGATCCAAGTCAGTTTCCACAGTCCGCGTAGCATCATTTTCGAGCCTAGTCTCGAATCGAATGGCCAGTCAGTTTGAGAAAGACATCCTCGAGGTTTGGGAGAATCGTGCGGAAATCCGTGACCCGGATCCGATTCTCGGACAAGCAATGAATCACCTCGGTCACCAGATCGTCGCCCCGCCCGCGAATTGTGAACTGCGAGTCGCTGCGAGTCACCGCTTCGACTCGCGGAATCGCTCGAAATCGTTCTTCCGCGACTGAATCGTCCGTAGCAAGGATAACGGTTCGCTCAGGGCAGTGCCGCCTAACAAGATTCTCCGGCCTATCTATGTCGATAATGCGTCCGTGCTCGATGATGGCTACCCGATCGCACAATCGTTCGACCTCCTCCATGAGATGAGTCGTCAAGAAAACCGTCTTCCCGCGCTCGCGGATGCCCCGCACCAGTTCCCAGATGGCCCGCCGCGACTGCGGGTCGAGGCCCGTCGTCAGCTCATCGAGAAACACCACTTCCGGATCGTTGATCAGCGCGAGAGCAATGAACAGCCGCTGCTTCTGGCCGCCGGAGAGGTTCATGAACCACGTGTCCCTCTTCTCCGTAAGGCCGAGCTGCTCGAGCAGGCGCTCGGCGTCTATCGCCTTTTTCTGGTAGAGCGAAGCCCAGAGGTCGACCGCCTCCCACACTTTGATCCGCTTCTGTAGTTGCGCCTGCTGGAGCTGCACCCCGATCCGGTCCTGCAGCTTATAGACGTCGCGAAAGGGATCAAGACCCAGAACGGAGATGGCCCCCCGGTCGGGCTTGCGCAGGCCTTCGATGCATTCCATCGTGGTGGTTTTCCCCGCGCCGTTGGGCCCGATCAATCCAAAGATTTCACCGTCCTTGACCTCGAAGGAAACCTCATCGACCGCTACCGTCGCCCCGTAGGTCTTGCGCACTCCGACAACTTGAATGACTGGGTGCATGGTAGTTTGCAAGTTCGAAGATTGACTGAACCGGAACAAGAGTTTATATCACGGACTCAGCCGGTGAATCCGTCGTACACTCTCCGCTCTCGCAGGTGGGTCACCGCTGACAGGATTAGGAGGCGCCCATGTCGAATACGCTTGGTACAGATATTTTGATTCAAGCCCAAGATCCGATGAAGGCCGCTAGCTTCTACGTCAAGGAGCTCGGTTTTGAGATTACGGACGAAACATCAAATATGGTGAGTCTCCACGGAAAAAACATCAGTCTGTTCGTTGAACGCGGTCCGGCTCTCGGCCGTGTTTTGGAAGTGACGGTCAAAAGTATCGAGAAAGCTAAAGCGAACCTGAAGAACAAAGGCTGCAAAATAATAAAGGATGAACCTGACTGTCCAAGATGTTACGTCAAAGATCCCTACGGCCTGATTTATAACCTCACCGAATGACGCGGCATTCGATTACTTCGCCGCGGTCCCGGCAATGATCTGCAAAATTACGCGCGTGAATCGAGCAGCTGCCAGAAGCGCTTGCAGCCAAGCGCGAAGCACTCAAGGGCTGGATTGTGTGGCGAAGGCCTTGGTGCCGTCCGGCGAAAATTCAAAACGCACCGTCCAATCGCTCGAGATGTCGCGAGTTGCTGCAAATTTCCATTGCCGCGCGGCCTGCAATGCGAGATTTGCAAAATAGCTGCTCGGCCCCGGCGAATCAATCGTCGCATCGGTCACGTCTCCCGACGGATCAACGCTCACCTTGACACCGACCCTAACCGTTCCCCGTATCGTATTCAGGGCTTTCTGCGGCGCACTCGGTAAAACTCGTTGAATCACAGCATTGCTGCCCGCCTCGATTCTGGCAGCTTTCGGCGCCTGCGTAGGCGACGGTGTTGGGGACACTGGAGTCTGCGAGGCGGCGCCCGAGCTTTCCGTCCCACTTGGCGTCGCCGTTTCCTTTTCTGATGGAGCTGCGCTTCCGGGTTGTTGCGGCTCCGGTGCTACCGTGGAGGGCGTTGTGGCCGGCGTTGTGGCCGGCGCTGTGCCGATCGCTTCCGAACTCCGCGCGGCACCTCTCGTCGAACGGTTCAGTGATTTCAAGCCAACGTAGCCCAATAACGCCAGAAGGAGAATCACAGCAGAAATCCAGTACCGGCTTCGCTTCGGCGCAACCTCGAACTGAGGCGGGAGCTGAACGGGCCGTTCCGCGCTCGCCACCGTCATGGGAGGAGGTGCCACGGGAGGATTGAGACGATTGGCAATATATGCGACCGTCCAGCGGCGCGCCGGGTCGCGGCGCAAGCAGTGCCTCGCGATCTCAAGAAGCGGAGGTGGCAAAGTTTCCGGCACATTAGGGTCGCCTAGCCCGTTTCGGTCCCAGGCCGGTACGCGCTGAGTCAAAATCTCGACCAACGTTATGCCAAGGGACCAAACATCTCCAGCAGCGGACCTCGTACCTTCAGGTGGATCGTAGGCGCCCGGAACCGCCACCGGTTCACCCGCGCGGTGCAGTCCGTCGGACGACAGTTTCAAATCGTCGCCGATCGCCATAATATTGCCGGGCTTTATCCGGCCGTGCACCACGCCTTTTGCGTTCAGGTACGCCAGCGCATCGAGCGCCGGCGTAAGCGTCACGATCGCCTCTTCCTTCGTGAGCGGCCGGTACGGAACGACATGCGACAAATCCTCTTCAGCGAACTCCATCGCGACGTAGATAAGCTTTGCGTCGCCGATCTGGCAACGCCCCGTCTGAAATATTCGGATCAGGTTGGGATGAGACAACGTGGATGCGAATTGCCACCACTGCAGCAGGATTTCTGCGTTCGGCGAATCCTGGAATGCTAGCCTGATAGCAACTGCGCGAGGCTCTCGATCGCCGCTATCGGCCTGAAAAACTGCGCCGTTCTCGGATCCGCCCAAATACGCGGCCAGACGGAATTCTCCATTAACCGTTTGTCCTTCCCACTTCTTCCACACGTCGGCCATCGCTGCCTCTGCGGGCTGGCCGTTTTATTCTCCGCCCTTAGCCCCCGGCTTTCTACCACAGATTTGCACCAGGCATTGCATCCGGCACCCAATCTGTTCGAGCCAATATTTCTAAGATTACCATGCAGCATCGTTCGCTCCTCATCGGCAGCGCCTTGCGTTTCGAGTTCACTTGCAACCGGGGGCAATCTGAGACTAGGAGCCGCTATTCAACGCCGTCCACGCTGCCAGAGAGTCCATGTAGTCTCTCCAATGCACGATCTTTCTGTTCTCAATCGTTACAACCGAGATGAACCTGTTGTCATAGGAGGCGCCATTCGAAAGAACCTTGCCGTGTACTTCGTATTCAAGGATTACGACGCGGCTATCTTGCGAGCGGTGCACGACAAGTGCGTCGCCGGAGTGCAGCTTGATCGACTTGCCGTATCCGGAGAAACCGGCGATTAGATTGGCTCGACCTCGAATTGTCAGAGGCCAACCGGGGAAGTGATAGAGGTATTCGAAGTATGCGTCTTCAGCAATCGTATCGAAATAATGATCGCCATCGACGAGTCCGCGTAAGCCTTCCATGACCACATCGAAGAAAGGATTGAGAGCTTCAAAAGCTTCGTACTGGGTTTTTGTCATAAATAACTCTTCGGCGTCCGGCGCGGGCATCCAACGGCAGAATGTTTGCGCTTATATTTTTCGCCTAGTGTGGTGCTCACCCTAAGCCCGAATCAAACCGACTCCCAGCACGACCACACTGATCGCCAATCCGATCGCTCCCGCATACAGCGACCAAATCCATCCATTCGGGCGATCCGGAGTGAACGTCACCGAAAGAAAGAATCCCAGGGGAATCAGAATCGCTGCCAGCGGAATACCGATTCGCACGAGCCACGCTAATTCCGGTCCCAGTGCCGCATGCTCCACAAACATCTGGCAGACAAGCGAGAGAATCACCAGTACGCCTGCATGCGCATGTCCGGCTCGAAAGAAACTGGTCTGCAGCGGCGAAGGTTTCATCTCCGGCATCTGACCGCTAAATAGCCTCAGCAAGAAGTAGCCGCCGTATTGAATCGTCGGCACGGTAATCAAAAGGATGCCGGACATCAGCCTCGCGTCACGGTTCATATTTTCCTCCTGCATTCTGGCCAGACAAGCGAATTGCGGCATTCTAGCTAATTCCTATAGTTACGGCCAACTCGGAAGTGATTCCACTTGCCCGGCAAGTCGCGCACCCGCACATCTGCCGTATCGGGACTTCACATGTCCGGTTTGCGCGTTAATCAATCAGGAGTTGACTCGGGCTTCTTGCTGGTAGTAATCCATTAGCGGCCCAACTCGATTGACATGCACTCGGACTTGCAGTTCTCGCTGGTTCTTTGTGGCAAGAGGAGAAAGGTAAGGAGAAATTTTATGAAGTGCAAAATGACGGGAGCGGCGGGATTGGCCGCGGCGTTTGTCGCCGGCTTGGTGGTGGCGACATCGTTGGGTGGGGGGATGGCCGGGACCCGTGCGGCGGCACAGGCGCCGCAAGTAACCGTGCAAACGATCATCAGCCCGACGGTGACGGATGAGGACATTGCTTTGCTGCGGCAAGATCTACGTGCAAGGAAAATGCAGGTGATTGGGCAGAATATGACGCTCTCGGAGGCGGAGGGACAGAAGTTCTGGCCGATCTACAACCATTACGTGAAGGACTTGCAAGAAGTGAACAATCGGAAGTATGCGCTGTTGAAGCAGTACGCGGAGACGTGGGCAACGATGACAGACCAGGATGCACTCATCTATGTGCGCAACTGGCTGGAGGCGGACGGGCAGGCGCAGGCGCTGCGCTTGAAGTATGTGCCGGTGGTAAGCCAGGTGTTACCGGGCAGGAAGGCGGCGACGTTTTTTCAGTTGGACCGGCGGCTGAATATGATCATCGATCTGCAATTGTTTTCGCAGATTCCGTTGGCGCATGTGAAGGAATAGGCGGGAGCATGCGGGATGACGCATACTAAGCACTATAGTTCGCCACAACTCGCGTCACTTTTCCAATCGCCGATAATTCCATGAACTCTGCTGTGCGTGTCCCCTTTTGATTTTTGTACATTAGCACGACGCTGCTCACACCAATGAATACGTCCGCAAGGCGAAAATGCAGTTGCGGATAGGCTTCCAGTCCTCGCTGAAAGTAAGCTTTCAAGTTCGGCTTTCCGGCCACCTTACCATCAGGCGTCCCCAGCAGCTGCGCGGCAGCCGGAGAGATCAACTCAATTGCATCCTCATAGTGCGTCATGATCTGGTCCAGATCATGAGCGTTCCAGGCCGCAATCCAATGCTCGGCCAGTTTCCAAGCGTCTTCTATTGTCACGGCAATTTCTCCAGTGGGTGGTCGTCTTTGCTACCTGGGCGTATTGTACGACGCCTGTGAAGACTGTGGATGCGTGAGGAGCGAGCCCCCTGGCTCCTGGTTAGTCAGGTCATCGGACAAATGGATTCAAGCATATAATTGCGAGCGGAGTTCCCACTGTGGAGAAATTCAAATCCGTTTTCATTGCGGCAGCGCTGATCGCGGTAGCCGTGCACGCGACCGTGGCGCAGGCGCAAAAAGCGCGCTGGCCGGAGCAGAGGGCGAACGCCTGGTACGCACAACAGCCTTGGCTCGTAGGGAGCAATTACGTTCCCAAGTCGGCTATCAATCAGTTGGAGATGTGGCAGGAGGCGACGTTCGATCCCGAGGAGATCGAAAAGGAATTCGCCTGGGCTGAAGCGATGGGCATGAACACGATGCGCGTCTTCCTACATGACCTGCTTTGGCAGCAGGATGCCGGCGGTTTCGAGAAGCGCGTCGACCAGTTCTTGACGATCGCATCGCGGCATCACATCCGCCCGATATTCGTGCTCTTCGATTCCTGCTGGGACCCGTTGCCTCATCTTGGCCTGCAACATCCACCGATTCCCGGGATTCATAACTCCGGCTGGGTGCAAAGTCCCGGGGCGGCGGCCCTGGCGGACGCAAACCAATATCCACGGCTGAAGGCATACGTGCACGGCGTGGTGGGAGCTTTCGCCAAGGATGACCGCATTCTGGCGTGGGACGTCTGGAACGAGCCCGGCGCCGATAACCTCGGGAGCTATCCGAACGAAGAGCTGAAGGATAAAACCGCCCTGGTGACAATGCTTTTGCCGCAGGCGTTTGAATGGGCGCGGGAGGCGAATCCGATGCAGCCTCTCACGAGCGGAGTGTGGGCCGTCGACACCTCGCTGGACGGAGCGAACCTCGGTGAGTTGCAGCAGATTCAATTGCGCGAGTCTGACATCATTACCTTTCATAATTACAGCTGGCCGGAGAATTTCAAGCGCGAAGTGATGTGGCTCAAGAAGTACGGCCGGCCAGTGATCTGCACGGAATACATGGCGCGTTCCGTGGGCAGCACCTTTGACACCGTGTTGCCGATCGCGAAACAGGAGCGGGTCGGAGCGATCAATTGGGGATTCGTCGCTGGCAAGACGCAGACCTATTTGCCGTGGGAATCCTGGCAGCATCCGTACATTCTCGACCAGCCGCCAGTTTGGTTTCATGAGGTGCTGCGTCCCGACGGAACACCGTATCGCCAGGCGGAGGTGGATTTGATTCGGCAGCTCACGGGAAAGAAGTAGAAATTAGGAACCGCGCCGTGAGGAATTATCAGCCTGGTTCATCGTTATGGCTGGGAAGTCTTCTCCATATATCAGGGAGTGGGTGCTGCAGGAGCGAAGCCGGCCGAAAGACGATCCAGAAACGTTTTAACGGGCTTTATGTTATAACCGGCAACCGCAAGCCATCGGACCTGAATGATTCATCGAAGCACAAATTGGAGAGGAGAGAGGAGACTCATCATGAAGAAGCTTTATGCGGTTGTAACGCTCGCTGCTGTGCTCATGGGCACGGCACTCCTGCTGAAGAGGACGGGTGGAGTTGCCGCGGCAGCGGCGCCAAGCGGCATCAAGAATGTGGTTCTGGTCCACGGCGCATTCGCCGATGGCTCCGGCTGGGAAGCGGTTGCCGACATCCTCATGAAGGACGGATACACGGTGGCCGTCGTGCAGGAGCCAGAAACTTCGTTCGCCGAAGACGTCAAGTTCACAAAGAGGGTCATCGATCTGCAGTCCGGACCGGTCGTTCTCGTCGGCCACAGCTACGGCGGCGCCATCATCACCGAAGCCGGCAATCATCCAAAAGTCGCGGCTCTCGTCTACATCGCCGCATTCGCGCTCGACGCTGGGGAAAGCTCCGCCACCATTCAGAAAGCCTTGCCGCCGGCCGGCAACTCGATCAAAGCTACCCCCGATGGCTACCTCTACGTTGACCCAGCAGCCTTCCATGCCGATTTCGCCGCGGATCTTCCGGAGGCCAAGTCCGCGTTCATGGCTGTGTCGCAGGTCTTCGTCTCCACCGACTCGCTCACTTCCCCGGTTACCACTCCGGCTTGGAAGTCGAAACCCAGTTGGTTCATGGTGGCCACCGCCGACCGGTCCATCAATCCCGACCAGGAGCGCATGATGGCCAAGCGCGCCCACGCCAAGACTATCGAAGTGAAATCCTGCCATGCCGCGTATATGGCTTTTCCAAAGGAAACAGCCAAGCTAATCGAAGAGGCTGCCACCTCCGCGCCCGTTCATCAATAGCCTGCCAGTCTTCATTGCGGGCTTCGTCAGCCAAACGCGTGGCCGCGATCCTGAAACCAACTCGCCCGAGAGCAGGGCCTCCGCCGATTTCATCGAGATCGGCGGAGGCCATTGCCCGTGTACAGATGTGCCGAGACTAGACTAACGGCCTCCGTGATAGACTTCGCCGATCAATACACAAAACAAGATCGAAGCAGTGGGTTAGGCCGCAACGGGGCTGAAAGGAATCGTCGTGAGCGGCAGCTTAACGAATTTCTCCTCAGTTTTGGCTCTGGTCGTAATTCCCAGCACAGTGATTTGGACATATCTTGCTGGCGGAGTTGTCCTTGCCATAGGGCTGGTCGCGATTTTTCTTCGCGGTGATTGGCAAAAGGCGCGGGGATTCGACAAGCTGATTCTGTTCGGGCCGCTTTTCTACGCTGCACCCATCGCGGCCTTCGGCACCGAACATTTCACGATTTCGCAAGACATCGCGTCGATGGTACCAGCCTGGATCCCATGGCACCTGTTTTGGGCGTACTTCGTTGGCACTTGCTTTATCGCAGCCGGGCTGAGCCTGGTCACCAGGATTCAGGCGCTCCTCTCGGCGAGTTTGCTCGCATTGACGTTTTTCCTTTTCGTAGTTCTGATGGACGTCCCGGCTTGGGTGCAAAGTCCGCAGGATCGGTTCGCGACGGCGCTCATGCTGCGGGAACTATCCTTCAGCGGCGGCGCTCTGGCGCTGGCAGCCAGCCTCACCGGGCAGTGGCGCGAGCGCGGCACGCACATCCTTGCGACGATCGCGCGGTACTTCATTGCAATTCCCGTGCTGTTTTATAGCTTCGAACAATTCAGGCACGGCGATCACGTTCCCGGCATTCCGCTGGAAATGGTGACTCCCCAATATGTCCTCGGACACGGCATCTGGACTTACCTGACGGCCGTCATTTATGTAGTCGCGGGTATTCCGCTGCTGCTTGGCAAGAAAACTCGCGCAGCAGCGACGTTGGTGGGCTTGACCGTGCTCATCGGGGTATTCGTCGTCTACGTGCCAATCGGAGTCGTGGAACGCACAAGCCTCGAGGGCATTAATTATGCGGCGGACACGCTGATGTATTGTGGCGCCGTTCTTCTGCTCGCGGGCGCCATGCCGCGCGAAGCGTAGCGGCGGGAATCATCCGCCAGCGGAATGCCCGATTAGCGCTGCCAGCTCAACCAAAAACTACGACGAATGTACGATCACGCGACTTAGAGTGGCTTCGACTTACGAAGTTTCTCCGATTGCTGTTTGAAAGTCTGCAACAAGAACTGCATGGTATGAGTGAATTCTTGGGGCGTTTGACCAGTTTGCTGGGTCGCAGTCAGCGCGGTGCGGACGATATAAACCGGACCGGAGTCCGGCTTGTCGCTGAAAGCCTGCTGATACTGGTTGCGGTTCCAATTCTGGTCCACTCCCCGCTGTAATATCGCGGCTGCATCTTCATATTGGGAGGCGCGCAGAGCGCGGTTGTTGAAGATATTGCTTGCCCATTTGGGTGGGCCGAAAGATTCGCCGTCAGCCCAGATACCTGCGATGACTTCCACTTTGTTAGGCAGAGCGTTTCCAATGATGGGAATGAGCGGACGTGTGACTGTCTGACCGGGCTCGACGGGAGGGTTACCTTGCACCAGCGCATCCCAGACGATCGTTGTTTTCCTCGCGCCTGGCGACGGATAGGATTGTTCGAAGACGCAGGCGGTTACGGTCTTGGCAGTGAGATTCGTGACGGCGAAGCTAGGTCCTTGTCCTTTTTCACCGATGGCACGAATCTCGATTTTGAATTTAGGCCGTTCTGCGGCGGTGGACGTTCGCTGAGCTGCGGTTGAGAAAAGTACTCCGCCGCCGAGGACGCAAAACGCCATGGCAAGCATCTTCATCGAAATCTCCAATAGCCAATGTGTGCGTGCATCCAGAGTCATTTCTAACATCAAGCTACCGCTATTGGTAACAGAGTTTGGGCACTCTTCAAGCAGGGCCCAAGTCCTGATAAACGCAATTACCGGAGAAGTGCAGAGCTCCTTCAAATGTCCGGTCACCCCGACTTACTATAGGACCCATCAGTAAAGACTGCGCGACAAACTGGGAGCCATACTTAGCTGTTCCCTGCCCCCGGCTGATCCGGCGGCGCGGCCATCATCTTGCATAAAAACGGGATGATTGCCATCATGGACGCATGCAATCTGTCTTCGAAGCGGCGGGTGGCAGCGACGGCCTGCGCCGCCTTGCCGACGCCTGGCATCGTCGTGTTATGGCCGACGACGTGGTCGGCCATGCCTTCAGCCACGGCTTCCACCCCCAGCATGTCGAGCGACTCGCCGCTTACTGGGCCGAGGCACTCGGTGGCCCCAACATGTATTCCGACTCCTATGGTGACGAAACCACCGTGGTCAAGATGCACAGCGGCAACGGAGAACACGACGAAATGGATCGCCGCGCGATTGCCTGCTTCGACCATGCTCTGGCTGATGTCGGACTAGCCGGCGATGGCGCGCTGCGTCAAGTGCTGCACGATTACTTTGCTTGGGCGACCACCACAACGATGTCCCGCTATCACCATTCCGCTGACGACGTGCCGAACGGCCTCAGCATCCCACGCTGGTCATGGGACGGACTCCAGGGGTAAGACTCCACGGCTGACCAGCGCCACACCGGCAGGGCCAGTGAACATTGGTGCTCCGGTAATCGTATAGTCTAGTGAGCGCCACGGTTTACTCACTCCTACTACCCGTTCATATCGCCAGCGGCATCCTGGGAATACTCTCTGGGACTGCAGCACTGTCTTTCCGTAAAGGTTCCCCTCGACACGCCTTAGCTGGAAAGGTTTTTGTCGCATCCATGCTGACAATGGCGGCAGCCGCGGTGTTCCTGGCGATTCTGAAACACGAAACACCGAATATTCTCGCGGGCATCCTGGCCTTTTATCTAATCACAACGGGATGGCTGACCGCGCGACGCGGCGATGGGGCAACGAGCCGTTTCGATTGGGGAGTACTTCTAATTCCTTTGGCAGGCGGATCTTGGGTGACGTTCATCGGCCTCGAGAAGCTTTTCGGCCACGCGCCGCCCCACGATGGCGTTCCCATTGGCATGGACTTTTTCGTCGGTTGCGTGATGCTGGCGGCTGCCACGGGGGACATCCGCATGCTGTTGCGTCGCGGGATTTCCGGGACGAAGCGCATGGTGCGGCATTTGTGGCGCATGTGCTTTGGACTGTTTATCGCCACAGGCTCCTTCTTCCTGGGACAACAACAAGTCTTTCCCGCCGCGTTGCGCGGTTCAATCTTACTGATTGTCCCGGCGGTTTTGCCTCTGATAGTTCTGATTTTCTGGCTATTCCGCGTTCGCTTCACAGACGCATACAAAGGAAAGTCGATACGTCCCGCACTTACAAGTCCTAATTAACTCTGCGCTTCTCCGGCCTATTCGTCCAGATGAAATCAGTTTCGCGCGCGGTGATTTCCTAAAACTGGACTTCTGGCCGAGAATAGCTTCCTGATTGCCCGTGACTCGGGCGCGAATCGCAAAAATAACGAATCTGTCCCGCGCAAAAACAGCGCGGTTACAGTTTCCAGTTGGGTTCCTGGCAGAGGCCAATCAAATTTCCTCCGGGAAGATCTTCCTGGAAATGAGGATACTGCGGAGCGACGCAGAGATACATGGAATCAGTCCAAATCTTGAGCTTCCTATGCATCCGCCGTCTCCAATGAACTCTAAGTCCCGATTAACGCTAAAACTCGGGACATACCGACGCTTGTGCATGGTTGCGCGGCAGCGATAGTCTTGCCACGAACTGAAGCTGAGGGCGTAAGGCACGCCTCAAGTCCATGTAGGAACCTAAGCAGCGGATATTCCTCGTCGCTTCGAAGATGTTAAGCGGCAATTCGTGGAAGCTCAGCGCTTAGGGGTCGGAGGCCTCCGAGGTCCCTTGCGCAGTCGCATGGGCGGTGCGCCCACATTTACGGAGAATGTCTGCTGCAGAACGTTGCTGGCACTGGCGGACATGGGTCCGTAAGCGCTATTGGAATCTTCGGCGGTGTCGCGTCCCCCCTGAATACCGGCACAGGGAGGGGGCGTGCCATTTGCGGTCAGGATACTAGACGCCGCGTACTCAATAGAGCCCGCGCCCGATGTAAGCGTAACAGTCTCGCTACTGGCCGGCCCTACCAGATTCAATTGCATATCGACAATCGGCCCCGCTATCGACGATTTAACGTTGATAGTCTTCTTACCGACGTTGTCTCCCTTCGCATCAATGACCAAAAAGGTTGCCGAAGTGATGTTCCCGACCCCGTCATTCGTCAGCACTATGATGAGTTGAAAGCCCGCGGGGATCTTGTGTCCAGAGACGCTGGCGAGGCTTTCTTCGGAAAGAATGAGTTTATCGAAGCCAGCGTTTTTGGTGTCCGCGGGATCTATAGTCCAATTGTTGATACACCCGTAGATGTCAGTCCCATCAAAGCAGATTACGTATTGCTGGAACAAAGCAAAGTCCGCGGCCCGACCGACGCAGTTTAACTGCCACGAGAAGCCTTTAACTGAACTACCGCTTGACGGCTTGCCGTTGGAGCTAAATGCGATATCCTGGGTTATGTAGATTGTTACGGCAACATCCACAAGCAACCCACAGTTGCCGCTCTGCAATATTAGATTCGCGGAGCCTCCCAGCGGACTCGCGGTAGCGGCGTTCCCGCCAAGACCATTCGTGTTCATCCATCCAGCATTGGGCAGGGTCTGCCAACTGTGTTGGAGCTCGTTATTCTTATCCACCCAAAAGAGTTCTAAGTGGCTATCGCCTGCGTTTTGAGCGACGGCCAGCTGTTTTCCGCTGTAACCAGGGATGACCGTCTCGCCAATCCAATTGCCGTTGGGTGTGGCTTGCCAGTTGTGATACAGATTCGCGTCAGTCCCCACATAAAAAAGTTCCAGGCGGCCGTCCTGATTCGATGCCACGGCCACCTGCTTCGCCGAGGCGCCCGGGAACCTCGTATAAGCCGACCATGGCGTGGTGTCGGTTTTGCTCGTCTGCCAAATGTGAAATAGGCGGGAGTGGGTGTCGATGATAAACAGTTCTAGCCTAAAGTCTGAATTTTGACCGACTATAAATTCCTTTCCGTTAGGGTTGCCCGGAAGCGGACTATTATTGCCCCAGCCCGTAGAGGAATCATCTGCGACGTTCAGCTGCGGCACGTGGGATATTACGTTGTGGTGATCGATAAAAAAGATTTCCAGCAAGCCGGAGTTGTTGTTATTCGCCGCAACCGCGACCTGTTTAGCTGACAGCCCCGCCATTGTCTGAGGCGGATTCCAATTTAAGTTGCCCGAGGACATCTGCCGCTGGCGAAGCACCTTGCCAGATGTTGCAAGTCCAACCAACTGCAGTTGACCCATCGAATCTACGGCTGCGGCCACTTCTTGGATTTTGTCTCCAGAGAACGGCTGAGGATCGGTCTTAACCCAAGCGTTGCCCAAACCCGCCTGGCGGAATCGAATTACTTCGTTTTTGCTAGTGACCACCAATAAGTCTAGGACGCCGGCTGTCGCTTCCGCGAAGGCGACCTGCTTGGCTTTCACCGCGACATGCTTCTGCGAAGCCGGGGTTGTAGAGAGTGCCGGCTGCACCTCCCAGCTGGTGCTATCACCAGCAACCCGCTGCTGCGTGTTCAGCACTTCTCCATTCGTTGCGATGTAGAACAAGGAAAGCGCGCCGGCATTCCCTCGCACCCCTTGACTGGTCGCCACGCCTAGTTGTGCGACGTCCACGGTTAGGGGTTGCGCTCCAGTCCAATTCCAGTGATGTGAGGTTCCCATTCGCGTTCGTCCTCATTGAAGCCTCAAAGTTCAACACCGTACATGGGTGTCAGTAAACCCTTGCCTGCCGAATCCACGCTTGCAACTGTAACTGGCAGATCGGACGGCAGCTTAATACTTCATGTAGAAAATGTATATTCCTCTTTTCGAATTGCTCGAGGGAGACGTCCATTGTATGAAATTAAGGCGATGACCTGACAAGCACAATCTAGGAGGCTCCGCCCCGCAACTTCCGGCCGGTGACGGCAATGAGCCCGTTGCAGTGTCTGAAGACGCTGAGACTGCAGGCGGCCCGGCGGCTGCTCGCGATCTGGCCGGCTGCCATTTGACGAGATCGAACCCGCCACGTGTCCTCTGGTACTGGAACTCTTACATACCTGTCATTTGCGCTATCAATAACTGTCTGCTAGAGTGGTCGCGGAGTTATGACTGGAAAACTCATTTGCGCGGAAGAAGGGGTGGCAGCGAACGCGGCCGGAGTGCCATTTCTAATCGATAGACCAAAACGATTAAAAATCGCCGTAACCCAAACAAAACAAATGACGGAGGTCATTTCTGGCAATAATATACTTGACTCAGTAAGGCGTTTCTGCTAGGATTTGACTTGTGAGGAACGCCATGAAGAAGCCAAGAACACTTCAGCAAGCCATCATCTACTTCGCAGACGCCGACAACTGCCAGCGATTCATGGTGTCGAAGCGTTGGCCGGATGGCGTTGTCTGCCCCACTTGCGGAAGCAAAGAAGTCCGCTTTATCTCGACTCGGCGCATGTGGGAGTGCAAGACTCAGCACGCTCGGAAACAATTCAGCGTCAAGGTGGGAACCATCTTTGAGGATTCGCCAATCTCTCTTAGCAAGTGGCTGACTGCCGTGTGGATGATTGCGAACTGCAAGAACGGCATTAGCTCTTACGAAGTGGGACGTGCAATCGGCGTCACTCAAAAGTCCGCTTGGTTCATGATGCACCGCATCCGTCTGGCAATGCACGACGATTCGATTGCGAAGCTTGGCGGCAAGGGCAAGGAAGTGGAAGTAGACGAAGCGTTCATCGGCGGCAAGTCGCGCGGAATGCACCAACACGTACGCGAACTCCGGCAGATTACCAAAGGCGACAAGGGCAAGACTCCCATTCTCGGATTTCTGGAACGTGGCGGGGACGTTCGCGTTCACGTCATTTCGAGCCGCAAGAAAAAGGCGCTCCAAGCGGAAGTGAGACAGCACGTCACCGCCGAATCCACTCTCTTTACTGACGCTCTGCCGTCCTACGAGGGGCTGATTCGAGACTACAAGCACCAAGTGATTGACCACGCCATCGCGTACGTAGACGGTAAGGTTCACACCAACAATCTCGAAAACTTTTGGAGTCTCTTGAAGCGCGGACTTCGCGGAACCTACGTGAGCGTCGAGCCGTTCCATCTGTTCCGCTATCTTGACGAGCAGGCATTCCGCTACAACCTTCGCAAGAAGCCAATGACTGACGGCGACCGATTTGAGTTTGTCTCTTCGCATGTTCTTGGAAAGCGCCTCACCTATGCCGAACTGACCGGCAAAACCAGTACGACGTGTAGCTAATTCTTTGCGCCTGCCGCGTGGCCCGAAGCGGAAGTCTTAGCTTTCTTCCGCTTCTTAGCCTGTTTCTCGGCGTCTAGCTTGGCCTTCACTTCACGGTGCGATACCGACAAGATTTTGCTCGCCAGATCGTTAAAAGCCGAGTATTCACTGTCTTTAGTTCGCGTCATTACGGCCCCCGGTACTCACATACGAAAAACTGACCACATAGAGAGGCTAACAGCAATGGCCGACGACTTAGTACGAAGTTTCGCGAGTTTTATGGAAGGCGAAACCCTCGTTCTCGTTGAATTATCCGCTCGCATCAGGTCTTTGGAACTCTACCTGAAAGCGCGCGACCCCTCCTTTTGGGACGAGTATCAGGGTTATCTTGTTGCCTCAAGAAAAGAAGTAAAGAATCCATTCGACGTCTTGAAACTTCTAAAAGACGACAAATTGAATTAAGCATTGGAGGCGAAAAATGTCTTGGCTGCAATACATTCTCCTAATGGCTTATTTCGGCGGTTTCTTGGCGTTAATCGGCACCGAGCTATCCCGCATGACGAAATTACTCGAAGAAATTAGAGACCTCCTAGAGCCTGATGAATAGGAGTTCATTTTATCCGCCTTTAGTCGAACTTAAACAAATCCCACGTATCCGTGTCCTGCCTTACTACGAGCGTCTTTACATGGATAATTAGGCGCACGTTATTTTCGTATCCTCCCTCTTCTAGCGGAGTCAAGAGCCGATCTGTGGTGACTTTGAATTCCGTTATCAGGCTATCGTCTTCGAGTAGGCAGAGGAACGGGTCTTCGTCCGCATCGGGTGGCCCAACAACCTCTTGGCAGTGCTGCGGCATCTTTAGAGCATCGAATAGGGTCTTAATGCGGTTGTCTATATCCCCGCCACCGCTTGAAACCAATCGCCCCGCCTCACCACGTCTTAGGAATAGGATGTCCAGCGAAACCGCAACACCGGAAGTATTGCGAACAAGGGGCAGAAAACGATAGCCGCATCGCTCGAACTTATCTGCCATTTTGTACATTACAGAAACTCGCTCTTCGGAAGGCTCTTCCCCAGCAACCCATCTTCGCGGAGTTTGTCCTGTGTAAAAGTTCTTGAGAAAAGGATGGTTCTTCCAAAGTTCAATCAACTGCTTGTGCAGCACTTTGCGAATTTGATGTTTGACCGAGGCAGAACCCTTACTGTCTCCCGAGGGTAGATAGCCGTCATACAGTAATCTAAATCGCATTTCGTCACACCCCTGCGCATCCGCGACGTCGGGCCACGGTGAGTACCGCATTACGACAGAGGCAGTTTCTGACATTTAACTTACTGAGTCAAGTATATTATTGCCTCATTTCTAATCGATAGAAAAACGATGCCCTATTTCCCGCGCTTCCACCCGGTTCATTTAGCACCTGACGCAGTGACGCGATAAAGCCTGTTGAGCTGAGGCCGCTGCTATATGAGGCGCGGGGGAAGAGAAAGGCGAACCACTCGCTCCGCGACGGATGACACCACAAACAAAAATTGCGAATTACGCGCGCAATTTGCGGCTCACTGCTGGGGCGGTTGCGGCTTCTGCGAATCGCCGGCGAATGACGGCGTGGTCTGCAACACTTCCCGGACGCGCGGGTCTTTGATCACGCGGGCGAATTCAGGGTCGGTTTGAACGTCGGCCATTTTCTTGTAGCCGTCGTCGCGCGCCATCTTTAGATAATGCGCGCAACGCTCGACGTCACCCTGCTTGGCGAAAGTCTTCGCGACCAGGAAATTGAAGAGGCCCGGATCGGTGGTTGAGCGCTGTTGGATGGTGGAGCCATAGCCGCCATGGTGGCCGAAAACGTCGGGGTCAATGGCCAGGGCATTTTCGAAGCAATCGAGCGCTTGCGGAAATTCTTTGTCGGCGAAATAGGCGTAGCCGAGATTGCTGTAAAGCGTGCCCATCTCGTTCGCGGGCTTCAACACCATCGCCTGCTTATACAAATGAATCGCTTTGCCGTAATGTTTCTTTTCGTACTCGATGGTTCCAAGGTTGTTGATCGCGCTCGAATACGACTTGTTGGCTTTCATCGCTCGCTTGTAATAGCGGCCGGCCGTGGCGATTTCGGCGTCCTGCTGATAGGCCACGCCGATCTTGTTGAGCAGCGTCGCGTCGTTGGGCGCGGTGACGAGAATCAGCTCGTAGGCGTGAATGGCTTCGGGATACATCTTTCGCGCCATAAAGATATCGCCGCGCATTTCCTGGGTCGCGCGCGAAGTTCCGGGCGCGCTGTCTGAGGCATTCGACGATGTCGAGTTCGCGGCCTGCGCCACGCGATCGAATGTCTGGGGCTGCTGTGCACAAGCGAGTGAAGTTGAAAGGAAAACGGCAGGTAGGACACATGCGGCGAGGCGGATCATCATACTTCTCCTTCGTTCCGCGCCTGACGCCTACGGGTTCTGGTTCGGGTCGGGTTTAGGCTGATCCGCAGGCTTCTTACTTTTGCTATCCCCAAAGATACCAAAAATCTTCTGCAATACGGACTTTTTCTTTTGCGCGTCGGCGTCCTGTTGACCGTCGGCCTTCTCCTGGCCGTTTTCATTTTTGGCCCCGGGAACGCCGCCCGCCGGCGGAGGAGGAGACGCAGAATCGCCCTTGCCGAAGAGGTGCGCGAGCCACGAAACCGGCGGCGCGTGAGAGAGAGCGCGGCCGCCATGGATGAAGCAGAACTCTGTGGGCTCAGTTCCGGCGATGAAAACCTCATCGCGCGTGGTGGGGCATTGCGGAGTGGCGAGTTGCTCGGACTGCGGATCGATTGCGACTTGCACGACGCCCGAGGGCGACTCGAACGGTTTTGTATCGCTATATTCAGGCAACGCCACGGCGTGCTTCATGAAATCGCCCCAGATGGGCGCCGCCGAGATGCTGCCGGAAAGTCCGAGGTCGCGATTGTCGTCAAAGCCGACCCAGATCACGCACACGAGATTCGACGTAAATCCCGCGAACCAGCCATCACGCGATGTTCCCGTCTTCCCCGCGGCTGGCGGCGTGAAGCCCATGGCGCGAACGGTTGCGCCGGTTCCGTGATTGATGACGTCTTCCATCAACGTCGTCACCAAATACGCCACGCGCGGATCGAGGGCGGGCCGCGTCTTTGGCTCCATTTTTTCGACGATTTTGCCGTCTTCGGCGATCACGCTGCGCAGGAATATCGGTTCGGCGCGTGTGCCGTTGGTCGCGAAGATTGTATATCCGGCCGCAACGTCAATCGGCGTCATCTCGTAGGCGCCGAGCGCGACGGCCGGCGTGGCCTGGATGTTGGCGCCCAGCCCCATCTGCCGCGCCACGGTGACGACGCGGTCGTAGCCGATCATTTCGGCCACTTTCACTGTGGCCACGTTCATCGAGTGAATCAACGCTTCGCGAACGGTCACGTTTCCGTAGAACTGCTCGCCAAAATTATTTGGAGTGTAGGTCTTGTTGTCGAACGTGAAAGTCGTCGGCGAATCTACCACCGGCGTCAGCGGCGTGATCACGGGCTGCATGCCTTCCGCGGCGTTATCGAACGCGGCGGCGTACACGAACGGTTTGAATGCGGAACCGGGCTGCCGGTGCGCGGTCGCATGGTTCAACTGGCTTTCGCCGTAGTTCCGGCCGCCGACCAGCGCACGTATCTCGCCCGTGCGTGGGTCCAACGCCACGAGAGCGATTTGCACCTGCGGCGGCGATGCTTCGCCCGCCTTTTTCCATTTGGCGTAGCGCTTGGTGAGAAGTTTGTCCAGATTCTCCGCGCCAGCCGCTACTGCGGCTCCCGCCACGCGCTGCAGTTCGGGATCGAGCGTCGAATAAATTCTGTAGCTCTCGCTGGCAAGATCGGCTTCCGAAATCTGTTCGAGCAAGTGCTCCTTCACCATGTCCACGAAATACGGCCCTTCGCTCGAGTTCACGCCGCCACCGACGAAATGCAGTTTCTGTTTCTTGGCGGTATCCACCTGCGCGGCGCTGACGTAGCCGTTGTCGAGCATTTCTCCGAGAACGCGGTCGCGCACTTCATTGGCGCGATCTGGGTGGATTTCGGCGGCCGAGTAGCGGTTCGGCGCGCGAATAATTCCGGCGAGAAAGGCGCATTCGCCAAGCGTCAATTCGCGAACGTCCCTGCCAAAGTAGGCTTGCGCGGCTTCGCCGAATCCGCGGATGGCAAAGCTGCCGCGATTGCCGATGTAGACTTCGTTGGCGTACAGCTCGAAAATTTGCTGCTTGCTGAAGCGCTGGTCGAGCTCGATGGCGACGACGGTCTCTTTGATCTTGCGCTTCCAATCGCGCTTGGTGGTGAAGAAGAAGCTGCGCGCCAGTTGCATGTCGATGGTGCTGGCACCCTGCGCTTTTTGGCCGCGGCGAACATCCGCCCACGCTGCGCCGAGAATGCGGATGAAGTCGAAACCGCCGTGCTCGAAGAATCGCTTGTCTTCGGCGGCGAGCACAGCTTGCACAAGTTCTTTCGGGAGATCGTCGAAGCGCTCGAGGCGCCGCTTCTCGCGCGTGGTATCAAAAAGATTGGTCAGCAGCTCCGGCTCGATTTCCGCCTGCGTAAGCGATGCGCTATCGGCGAGCGCTGTAATCCGTGAGATGGATTTTCCGTTGAAATCCACGCGCAGCCCGTTGCCGCCGTTGAAATACGAATCGCCCGATGGCCGGATTTCGACGAAATCTTTGCCGGCATGGAATTGTCCGGGCGAACCGTCTACGTCGCTTTCCGAATATTCCGCGCGCAGGAGATAGCTGGCCAAATCGCCCGGCTTCATGGTTTCGCCGGTAAAGATTTTTTGCGGGGCGCCGTAGACGCGCGAGGTGTTCTGGAAGATTTGCCCGGAAAGGCGGGCGTCAATCATGCGGCCGAAGGAGATGTAGTAATAGGTGCAGATGCCCGCACCGATGACAAAAATGCCCAGAGCCGTGCCGAGCAAGGTGAGGCCGAGTTTGGAGGTCCAGAACCCGCGGCCGAGCCGAATCTTCAAATCTCCCCCTGCCCTAACAAGCCGTTCGAAGAAGCCGTTTGATCGAACTTCTCGGTGAGGTTGCACCATAAAGAAACGTTGCTTCCGTGTTCGAGAGTCCTGGTCAGCGCCGGGCGGTAACGGGCCAAGCGTGGCCGGACGGCAGCGGGATGACGCCCCATCTCCCTGCTCTTCTCGGAGGCACTTCCTATATTAGATGGTGTGGTTGTCCCCGTGGGGATGAAAATTCAGTTGGAGGTTGTAGAAGCCCAGATCGACGTTGACGGTGTAATCAACGTCAAGATCCACCTGGCCCATCAAGCCCTGCTCGATGCCCGGATATTTGACGCGAATGTCTTTTTTCTCAACAGGCAGGCCGAGCTTCTGGGCTTCGGCGTAGACGTCATTTCGGACTTCTTCCGTTGTTTTGCGGCTGCTGAGGGCGAAACGCGCCTCGGATTGCATGGAATCCTGCATCTCGTAATTGTTCATGAAGGCCGGGCCGGCTTTGATGCCGACGTACACGCATAGAGCGACGAACGCCAGGAATAAGATCCCGCTGATCTTGCCCACACCTGTTTCGCGGTTTCGCAATTCTTTCCCCATAAACGGTGCGTCGTCCTGTTTCAATCCAAACCACTAGCGGTATGCAATTCAGGCTAGCATCTCAATTTAGGGGTGTCGAGAAGGGACGCCGAGTGATGTTCGCGAGAAGTTAACTCGGCTTAAGTCGAATGGTTCCTGGGGTTCGGAGCCTTTGACCGGGGGCCGGAGCATCCTAGGAGCCGAATACAAACGCTTGAAGCCTCAAAACATGGATGGAACGAGTTAGTAGGCCTTGGCGAAAATCGCCTTTTCCTTCGACGCATGGCCGCAGAAAATGCACTTGCCGGGTTCGCCGGATTGTTCGAGGGGAATGCAACGCAGGGTGGCTTTTGTCTCCTCCTTGATTTTGCCTTCGCAGCCTTCGCTGCCGCACCAGTGGGCGAGCGCAAAGCCGCGCTCGACGGCTGTCTTAAACTCGCCGTAATCCTTCGGCTCGACTGTATTGGATTTGCGGAATGCCAGCGCGCGATCGAAGAGCGCCTGCTGAATCTCGGCGAGCATGGTCTTCACCGCGTCGGCCAATCCCTCTTGCGGCACGAAGGACTTCCCTTCTTTGCCGGGGCGGTCGCGGCGAGCCAGGACCACGTTGCCCTTCGCGACATCCTTCGGCCCTAGCTCGACTCGCAGGGGTACACCGCGCATTTCCCAGTCATTGAATTTGAAGCCGGGGCTCATGCCGTCGCGCTCGTCGAGCTTTACGCGAATCTCCGCCGCCACCAACTCCGCGCGAATTTTTCGGGCTGCATTCATCACCGAGGCTTTTTCATCGTCCGTCTTGTAAATCGGGACGATCACCGCCTGGAATGGCGCGATACGCGGAGGCAGGATCAATCCCTGATCGTCGCCATGCACCATGATGATGGCGCCGATGAAACGCGTCGATAGGCCCCAGGACGTCGTCCAGCAATGCTGCAGGACACCGCCTTTATCGAGATAGCGAATCTCGAAGGCTTTGGCGAAATTTTGCCCGAGATTATGGGAAGTGCCGGCCTGCAACGCCTTGCCATCGCCCATCATTGCTTCGATCGAATAGGTGATGTCCGCGCCCGCGAATTTTTCGGAGTCTGATTTGCGGCCCGGAATTACGGGAACGGCCGCTTCCTTCATCGCAAAGTCGGCGTAGATATCGAGCATTTGCCGCGTCTCGAATTCCGCTTCTTCGAGCGTGGCGTGGGCGGTATGGCCTTCCTGCCAGAAAAATTCGAGCGTTCTCAAAAATAGTTTCGTGCGCAGCTCCCAGCGGACCACGCTGTTCCACTGATTGATCAGCACTGGGAGGTCGCGATACGACTGAATCCACTTCGCGTATGCGTGTCCGATGATCGTCTCCGACGTTGGGCGAATCACTAGCGGCTCTTCGAGTTTTTCGCCGCCGCCGATCGTCACCACCGCGAGTTCGGGAGAAAATCCTGCGACGTGCGATTTTTCCTTGTCAATGAAGCTGCGCGGAATCAGCAGCGGGAATGCCGCGTTTACGTGGCCCGTGGCTTTGAAGCGGCGGTCGAGCTGCGCGGTGATGTTCTCCCATAGCGCCCAGCCGTATGGCCGGACGATCATGCAGCCGCGCACCGGGGCGTAATCGGCAAGCTCCGCGCGCAACACCAGCTGGTTGTACCATTCCGAGAAATCCTCGGAGCGCAGCGGTAGCTTCAAATCCGACATTGCTCGACCATCCTTCTATTGTGTTCGCTTGGGTTTATTCGCGCGTTTCATTATATTTTTGTCCGCGCGAATTTCGTACGTGAAGGTTTAGGTTATGGGTCGCTCTAACCGAAGTCAACCCGATTTCCGAGTCAGCATCGCCGGCGAAGCATGGTTGACTCGACGGGATAATATCAGCTCTTGGGCTTTGGAAGCTCGAGGAGACGCTTGAACTCCGGTTCGTCGTGTATTGACGACAAATCGGAGTCCCGTGAAATCCATTCCCTGTCGGTGAAGCCGCACTCGATGGCTCGTTTCAGCATGGCGAGAGATTCAGCTTTCATCCCAAGCATTCCGTAAGTGCATGCCGCGTTGTAAAGCGTGTTCGGATCGTTGGGGCGCATCGCAACCGCCATCTCCAAATGCTGCGACGCGTCTTTATCCCTTCCTAATTGCACGAACGTCGCAGCGAGCAGGATGCGCGCCCGCACGTCTTCGGGAACCGTATCCACCTGGTGTTCGAGAACGCGGCACTGCCGCTCAATCAGTTTTCGGGCGGTCTCTTTGTCGCCGAGCGCCAACATCGAATTGACGTATGGGACGAAGACATTGTAGTTGTCCCCGGCAGCTGCGACTGCGCGCTCGGCCAAATCGGCCGCTTCCTGCCAGCGGTCTGAACAGAATAACGCCCGGCCCAAGACGTCCCATGCATTTTGGCAGTCGGACCTGCGATCAATCGCCATCCGGGCGAGCTTGACGGCTTCGTCATATCGCTGCTGCACGTGGCAAAGGCGCGCGCGGCTTGCGATCACCTCTGGATTTTCGGGATCGAGCTCGAAACTCCGATTGGCAGCGGCCAGACCTTTTTCAATCCACCGGGGATCGCGGCCGTGCATCTCAAACTGCATGCCGCTGATATTCGCGATTCCCGCGTGGGCGAGAGCAAAATTGGGATCGAGGCGAATCGCGTGCTCGAACATCTGCATGGCGAATTCGAGATTCTCGCGGCGGGTGTAGTTGCGGCCGCGCAGAAAATAGTCGTAGGCCTGAAGATTTTCCGTGGGCTTCTGAGCAATGGTCTCTTGCTCCTGCGCGGAGATCGAAATCCGGAGAGCCTGGGTGATGCTTCGGGCAATTTCGTCCTGAACTTCGAAGACATCTTTCATCTCGCGGTCGTAGCGCTCGGCCCAAACGGTGTGGCCGGTCTGGGTTTCGACCAATTGCGCGGTGATCCGAAGACGATTACCCGCGCGACGAACGCTGCCGCCGAGCACATAAGCGGCATCGAGTTGCTTGCCGATTTCAGGAGCCGTGGCGGGCTTGTCGCGGTAGGCGACAACCGCGGCGCGCGGAAATACGTGCAGAGTCTTTATCTGCGTTAATTCGGTGATGACGTCTTCGGTCATTCCATCGCGGAAGTATTCGTCTTCTTTGGCGCCGCTGAGATTTTCAAAGTAGAGGACGGCGACGGACTTCCCCGCAGGCTTTGCGGCAGTGGCAAGCCCCGATTCGACTTCCTTCTTCAGGCGCCGGAGCTCGGTGTGGAGAACTCCGGCTGACTGGCGGCGCTCGTTGCGATTTTTTTCCAGCAGCGTCTCGATAATTCGCCCGAGTTCCGCGGGTACTTGAGGGTTAGCGCGCGAGATAGGCGTTGGCACTCGATTCAGAATCGCATCAAAGACGACGGCGGACGTGGCACCCGGGAATGCTTGCCGGCCTGTCGCCATTTCGTAAAACACCACGCCGAGAGAAAACATATCCGACCGCGCGTCGACCTCCTCGCCCCGCGCCTGTTCGGGAGACATGTAGGCCACGGTACCGACCGCCGAGCCGGGATTCGTCAGATGGTGTTTGAAATCAGAA
>Ga0302326_10001861_pt1 | contig 52538 bp, 45 predicted proteins | sample Palsa_T0_3_FD_202264 | JGI IMG/M metagenome (GOLD analysis project Ga0302326, IMG submission 202264) | Peat permafrost microbial communities from Stordalen Mire near Abisko, Sweden - Palsa_T0_3 | ecosystem: Environmental > Terrestrial > Soil > Palsa > Peat permafrost | place: Sweden: Abisko...
AGCCTCCCTACAATCAGGACTGGAGCGGCTGGGGCCCGCGCCTGGCGCTCAACTACGCCGCCACCAAGCACACCACGCTGCACCTGGGAGGCGCGATCAACACTCTTCTGCCCAACCTGTGGCAGGACAATTTTGTGACCGGCGCGCTGCCCTTCGCCGTCTCGCTCTACGAAAGCGCCTCGCCCACGGTCACGCTGCCGTTCCAGAACTCGCCCATCGTGGTGAACCTCCCGCCCATCTATTCCACCAGCGGCCAGGAGCTCTTCGCCAATGGCAAAACAGCGGGAGTTCCCGCAAACACTCCGCTGAACCTGCCGCGTTTTCAGTCCGACCTGACCGCGCTTACGCCGGGAAACGAAGTGCAGTTGTTAGACATGATCGGTTTCGCCAAAAATTTCCGCAACGGCTACATCGGCAGCTACACCGCCGGCATCGACCACGATTTCGGCGACGTAAAATTCACCGCAGCCTACGTGGCCACGGCGGGCGTGCATCTTTCAAATGTCTACTCGCCCAACAGCTACGGAGCCGCCAGCCCGGGCTTCGCTCCCTTCACCCAGTTCGATTCCGCCGGACAGCCCACCGGTGGCTTCGGCCCGGAATACGTCATGGCTAGCGCGTCGCACTCCTCCTATCACTCCCTGCAAACCAGCATCAGCAAGAATTCCGCGCGCGCCGGCCTGGGCCTGCAAGGCAGCTACACCTATTCCAAGTCGATCGACGATACCAGCGCCGTGCTCGGAGGACTCTTCGGAAACGCCGGGGTCGTCCTGCAAACCCTGTCGCAGAATCCCTGGGACCCGCAGGCGGAAAAAGGGCCCTCCACGTTCGACACGACTCACGCGTTTAACGTGAGCGTGATTCAAGTGCTGCCGCTCGACCGCCTCGCGTTTCTGCAGACCGTGCCCAAGCAGCTAACGAAGGGATGGCAGCTTCTTAACATCACCACTCTAACCACGGGATCGCCCTTCAGTGTCTACTCCGGAGTGCAGCAGACTGGCGCCGGCGATGCCGGAACCGACCGTCCCGATCAGGTCGGCCATCCGCATTTTTCAACCAGCCGCGAAGTCCGCGACGACTATTTCGGGCTGGGCGCAAACAACGCTTCGTTCTTCAACATTCCAATCAACGTCCCCGGCGGCACCGGACCGAACCAGGGCCGCTTCGGCACTCTCGGCCGCGACACCTTTCGCGCCCCCGGCTACCACGACTACGATTTCGCCGTCATCAAAGACACCCCCGTCGGACACCGCGGCGCCGCCGAATTCGGCAACATCGAATTTCGCGGCGAGTTCTTCAACATCTTCAACATCGTAAATTTCGGTCTCCCCGCCAACATCCTCCGCGGCAGCGGCTTTGGCGTCATCAGCAAAACCGCCGGCACCTCGCGCCAGATCCAGTTCTCTCTGAAGCTGATTTACTGATCATCCTGGCGACACCGATCATCTTGGCGACACTGTTCATCCTGGCGACTAGGAGCGATCTCATAAATGGTTTTGGGAAGGGCACGGCTTCAGCCGTGCCACCCAGCGGCTGTGAGATCCAGGCTTTAGCCTCTGAGGTTTCGCTCGTGGCCACCCGCCGGGGATTTACAAGAGCAGTTTTTCGCCGATTGCGGACTACTTCCGCAGTCGGTGCTGCAGTCAACCCTAACCGGTCTCCAGATGTAAACAAAAAAGCCCTCTCCCACCAGGGAGAGGGCTGTTGCAATCGGAACGTGTTTCAGTCGTTCTAGTCGTCGTCGTCGGCCTTCGCGGGCGCCGGTCGGTTGAAGTCGCTCGCGGAGCGAACGGTCTTCTCGCCAGGATAGGGCCGGCTAAACCCGGTGGATTCGTACCAGTTCAGGTGGTTGACGGTGTCCGAGTCTTCGGAATCTGGCGTGTGATATTTGCCAGCGAAGACCTCGGCCTTCTTCGCCATCCATCCCGCCCTGAGAGCCTTAACCGCAGGGCTCTCAGTCCGGGTGGACCTGGGCTTGACGGACTGAGCCTTGACCGCGGGAGTCGCAGGGCACGAAGGGATAGTGGTCTGAGTCGGGGTCTGCGAAACTCCCGTGTTCAGCGGGAACCCGGCCGCCACATGCGTCCAGGGCAGGAAGTTGTTCGCCGGGGGGTTATTGATGAAGAGCGTCTGCATCGGCGAGGCCACCAGGTCAAACTGGTTCATAGGCTTCAGACCGAGAATCTGCTCGATTGTGCGGGTCATGTTGACCTGCGTGTAGAAGGTGCTGTCTTCCGTGACCCCAGCACCGGTGCCATCGGGGTTCACCAGCTGCTTGACGTAGGGGCTGACAACATAGCCCGGGCTGCGGTGGCCGTCCACATGGTCGACACCGGTCTGCGCGTCGTCTTCCTCGATGAAGATCGCTGAAGAAGACCAGATCGAGCTGTGGCTGATGGCGTCGACAAAGCGGCCAAGCGCCAGGTCGTTATCGGCCTGCATGACTTGCGCCGGCGGCGGGCCGCCGGTGTGGTCAGAGCTGATCCACAAGAACTCCAACTGGGGCACCTTACCGTTGGTGACGTCATTCTGGAAATCTTCATTCCAGATATCGAAGCGGAACTGGTCGGGGATGCCCAAGTCGAACTGCGGATAGTTCTGGACCGTGTTGTTAATCAGGTTCGGGAGCGGGGAGTGCGAGGCGACCGTGCTGTAGTTGTAGAGCTGCGACTCAGCGCCGCACTCGTAAGCCGTTATGTCGTTGAAGAAGTCGATCCACAGTGGCTCGGTGGTCGAACCGCCCGGCTGCAGGAACGAGTTGTACTCGATGTACTCGCCGTAGTTCTTAAACGAAACGCCAGCCTTGGCAGCCACGTCCCAAAGGTGGCCGACCTTCTGGTAGGCAAGGGCCTCGCCGCCGTTGGAGGGGTAGTCGCGGAGCCAGTCCGGCGATTGGATATCGTCGGAGTAGGGAGCCATGGCCTGCGTGATCCAGTTGTGACCGTCAGCCGACTGCCGGCTCGGGTCGTAGAAGTTATCCAAAAGCGGGAAGCGCTGTACGATCGTGTGCGCGTTTGGCGAAACCGGTGCAAGGCCGTAGTCGGACGCAGCGGTGCCATCGCCGAACGTTGCCAGGCTGGCGTCGCCGTTGCCGCCGGCCACATCGCCCAGCATCTGATCGTAGGTGCGGTTTTCGCGGATGATCACGAACACGTGCTTGATCAGCGACGGACTGCCGATCTTCGCCGGGATTGCGACCGGCGTGGCAGTCGGTTTGCCACCGGAGGCAGACGTGATATTTTCCGCCAGATCCCAATGGTTGTTGTCGTACACCTGCGTCGTCATCACCGCGAGAGTCGAGCTGCTCGGAATCGGAACGATGCTCACCGTGCCGAGGTCTTGGTGGGTGTTCAAGTCGACGGCGTTGAATTCTTTTGCGTACGAATTTTCGGCCGTATTCGTTGGAGGCGGTAGCACACCGAATCCCGTGGTGCCGATGCCCTTGTCGTTGGCAACGAGCAGCTCACCGTCTGCCGCGTCCAGCACGACCGAGCTCGGCGCATAGCCGACCGGGATCAGACCCTGGACCTGGTCGGTGCTGAGGTTAACCACGGCAATCGCGTTGGCATTGTAGAGTGCGACGTAGGCGATGGCGTTCACCGCATCGACGGCGATCGAGTTCGGCCCCGCACCAACAAGGTTTCCGGGCACTTTGATCGGCAGCTCAAGTTTGATTGTCAACGCCACTGTGTTGGTGGTCGTGTCGATCACCGTAATGCTGTCTCCATACGCATTGGCGACCAGGAGGTAAGTTCCCCAAAGCGCCATGCCCGTCGGGTGCAGACCGGTTGCGATGCTCCTGGTGACCTTGAACGTAGACAGGTTCACCACGGAAACGGTGCCAGTGGACGTGGCGCCAGTCGGATTGTCGACGACGACCGGGGTCCCGTTCGAGTATCCCTGGAAGTCCGTCGCTTTAGCAATTCGTCCAGCCTCGTTGGAGACGTAGGCGGTGGTCCCATCCGGCGAGATCACGACACTGTGCGGGACGTTCCCGACGCGGAGCTCTGGACCCTCCTTCGGCGACGGCTGCGTCAAGTCGATCTTGGTCAGCGTATCGTTGTTGTCCAGTACCACGTAAGCAGTCTTGCCATCCGCCGAGACCGCGATGCCGGTCGGATAGGCAGTGTATGCGCCGTCTGACACAACCGAGACGGTCTGGCCGCAGGGGATTTCGATGCTGCCGGTGGTCCCCGGAGGGCTGTTCGGGAAGCACGTAACGGTGGTCAGATAGCCGCCGTCGTTGATGTCCAGCGCAACGCCAACATGCGCCTGGTCTGTGAGCAAGCCCGTTACCGGGTCGACGCTGGCGATGGCCACGAAGGCCGGCCCGTAGCCGCCGTCCTGGCTAAACAGCAGGTGCAAGCCATCCGCCGTATAGGTAATGCCGACGGAGCTGCCGCTCTTGCTGCCGAACGGTATGTAGTTCTGCAGGACAGCGCCCGTCTGGGTGTTGAAAACGGTAACGGCCTGTGGCGCGCCCATCTGAAGGACGGCCGCGGTGTGCGTGCTCGTATTCGGGTTCAGCGCGATGGCCTTGGCGCGAGTCGTGATGCCGAGGTAGACCTGGGTGCCGGCGGGGGTAATGATCTGGCCGCTACTGACGACCCACGGCGTGGTGAAGGTTGAAGGGTAGTCCGGGCCCTGCGACCCGTTCTGGTTCGCGCCTACCTGGTACGTCGGAAACGGTACCGACTGCGCGAGCGCAGAAACGCTCAGAGCCGCGGCCAGCAGGCCGGCGGACAGGGGCAGACGCCACATCCAAGACTTATTGCTAGACTTTCGGGACATTATGCTCCTCCTCCTAGGTTTTATGTTCTAGGCCAAGGATGCCATCGTCGCTGCGCAGGGCTGACGCAACCATGACGGCGGAATTACATTTTTGTCATCTTCGAGGAGGGGACGGGCGCGTGCCTGGAAATCATCTGCCGAATGGTTTCGGGAAGGGCACGGCTTCAGCCGAGCCACCCAGTGGCCAGGGAATCCAGGCTTTAGCCTCTGAGGGTTCACTCGCGGCCACCACCGCGGATTTATGAGACAGCCCCTAGTCGCCGCTGGCGTGATTCTGCGTAGGGACCAGCACCAGGCGCGGGCGCGCCGGCTCCGGCTCAGACTTGTGTCCAACCGCGTGCAGAATGCCCATGAAGGCCGCATAAGCGGCGAGAACGCCAAGACCCACGGATACGATTACCGTGAAGCACAGAACCAGAGGCATGAAGAGCGAGATCATCTTTCGTCAACCCTTACAAAGCGCAATTTCCACAGCCACGTTTCCGCACCGCTAAGTCGCGAGTTATGAGCTTCTTCTCGAGACTCGAGACTCGGGACTCAGAACTCAGAACTCAGAACTCAGAACTCAGAACCGAATTTCCCAGCTTCTCACCGCGTTGACGTCCGGCCCCAGTGACAACTAAGATACGGAGTAGAACTGTGTACTCCCACTCTCGGACAAATCTGATTACCTGTCGACGTTACGGAAGGGAACTCCACCCCGGTTTTTGGGACATGGGATATTCGGACCAGCACTAAATGGCTATTACCAAGATTTCCGTCCGCGGGGCTCGCCAGCACAACCTCAAGAACATCGACGTGGAGATTCCCCGGAACAGCTTTACGGTGGTCACCGGCTTGAGCGGGTCAGGCAAGTCATCTCTAGCATTCGACACGATTTACGCCGAGGGCCAGCGCCGTTACGTGGAGACGCTTTCGGCCTACGCCCGCCAGTTTCTCGACCAGATGGAGCGTCCCGACGTGGACGCCATCGATGGCCTGAGCCCGTCGATTTCGATTGAGCAGAAAACCACCAGCCGCAGTCCACGGTCCACGGTGGGGACCATTACCGAGATTTACGACTATCTTCGCCTGTTGTTCGCCTCGATCGGGGTTCCGCACTGTCCCAAATGCGGACGCGCCATCAGCCGCCAGTCCGCCGAGCAAATCGTGCAGCGGGTGATGGCCCTGACGCCCGAAGACCGCGTCATGGTGCTCGCGCCCATCGTGCGCGGGCGCAAGGGCGAATTCAAGAAGGAAATGGAGACGCTGCTCAAGCACGGCTACTCGCGCGCCCGCATCGACGGCGAATTGGTCAATCTCGAGGACGATCTCAATCTCGACAAGCGCAAGAACCACACCATCGAGGTCGTCATCGACCGCCTGCTGGTGAAACCGGGGATTGAGCATCGCCTGGAAATGTCCGTCGGCCTGGCGATGAAATTGGCGGGGGGACTGGTGCAGGTCGCCGTGGTCGGCGGAGACGAGCAACTTTATTCCGAGAAACTGGCTTGTCCGGATTGCGGCATCAGCGTGCCGCAGTTGGAGCCGCGCTCGTTTTCGTTCAACAGCATGTACGGAGCCTGCCCCGAGTGCCACGGCCTGGGCAGCAAATACGATTTCGATCCGGCGAAGGTGATCACTGACTGGTCGAAGCCGCTGCTCGATGGCGGACTCGGCCCCGGCTCCGCGTCGCAGAATCTGCTGCACATGCTGCAGATTTCCGCAGCGGCCTATGGCATCGACCTGAATACGCCGTTCGAAAAGTTTCCCGAGAAGACGCAGGATTTCCTGCTGCACGGCGAGCCCGGCCGCGGTGGCAAGACGGGATTCCACGGCATCTTTGGATACCTGAAGCAGAATCTCGACGAGTCAACCTCGGAAGGCTACCGCGACTGGCTCATGGACCACATGTCCGCGACCGAGTGTCCCGCGTGCCATGGCAAGCGCCTGCGGCCTGAGAGTCTCGCTGTGAAAGTGAAAGCGATGTCGATTGCCGATTTCACGGCGCTGCCGATTTCGAAGGCGCTCGAAGTCGCGCGAAGCATCAAGCTCGCCGGGCGCGAAGAAAAGATCGCCGGCCGCGTCATGCACGAAGTGGTCGAGCGCCTGCAATTCCTGAATGCCGTGGGACTAAACTACATTTCGCTCGACCGTTCGGCGGCGACGTTATCGGGCGGCGAAGGCCAGCGCATTCGTCTGGCCACGCAGATTGGCTCGAAGCTGCGCGGCGTCTTGTATGTCCTCGACGAGCCTTCGATCGGCCTGCATCACCGCGACAACGGACGCCTGCTCAACGCGCTCGAAAACCTGCGCGACCTGGGCAACACGGTGCTCGTGGTCGAGCACGACGAAGAAACCATCCGCCGCGCCGACTATGTTATCGACCTCGGCCCCGGCGCCGGCCGCCACGGCGGAACGCTGGTGGCCCACGGAACGCCCGACGAAATCATGCGCGAGCCCAACTCGCTGACCGGAGCCTACATCTCCGGCAAGGCCGCCATCGCGATGCGCGCCGAGCGCCGTCAAGCCAACGGTACGGCGCTGACGATTCTCGGCGCCAACGAAAACAACCTGAAGCATCTCGACGTAGCTTTTCCACTGGGCGTGATGACCGTGGTGACGGGAGTTTCCGGCTCGGGAAAATCCACCCTGGTGAATGACATTCTTTACCGCGCGTTGGCGCGACAACTTTATCGCTCGCGCGAAAAGGCCGGCGAGCATAAAGCAATCTCCGGCGCGGAGCACATCGACAAAGTCATCCGCATCGATCAATCGCCTATCGGCCGCACCCCGCGCTCGAATCCGGCGACCTATACCGGAGTCTTCACGCAGATCCGCGATCTCTATGCCATGCTGCCCGAATCGCGCGAGCGCGGCTACAAGGCGGGGCGCTTTTCCTTCAACGTTTCCGGAGGCCGGTGCGAGGCTTGCCAGGGCGAAGGCCAGCGCCGCATCGAAATGAATTTTTTGCCCGATGTCTACGTGCTTTGTGAAGTCTGCGGCGGACGCCGCTACAATCACGAGACCCTGGCCGTGAAATACAACGGCAACTCCATCGCCGATTTGTTGGAGATGCCGGTTTCCGACGCGCTGCCGATTCTCGAAAATATTCCGCAGGTGAAGCAGAAGCTGCAAACCCTGGTCGACGTCGGCCTCGGCTATATTCATCTCGGACAATCGGCGGTCACGCTCTCCGGCGGCGAAGCCCAGCGCATCAAGCTGGCCCGCGAATTGAGCAAGCGGCAGACCGGCAAAACACTTTACCTGCTCGACGAACCCACCACCGGACTCCATTTCGACGATGTGAAAAAGTTGCTCGACGTGCTGCACCGGTTGACCGACCTGGGTAATTCGATCATCATCATCGAGCACAACCTGGACGTGATCCGCAACGCCGACTGGATCATCGATCTCGGCCCCGAAGGCGGCGAAGAAGGCGGCCGCATCGTAGCTCAAGGCACGCCGGAGCAAGTAGCGCGGGTGAAGAAGTCATACACCGGGCAAGCGTTGGCGGGATATTTTGGAAAAGCAGTTGTCAGTGCTCAGTTGTCAGTGGTCAGTTAGAGGCGATTGCGTTGTCATCACCCGAAAATCCGCAGTTTGATTCGCAGGCGCCGCTGAGCACGGGGCCTCAGCCCTCGCTCGCGCTGACGCCCGATCCTCTGACGCCAGACTCGTTCCCTGCGGCTCCGTCTCTTCTCAACCCTGTGCCCGAGCCCCCGCGCGACCCCGTATGGAATGGCTGGGACGTGCTGCTGATCGCGGTCGTGGCGGTGCTGAGCCTGATCGTCATGCAGGTCCTCGTGCTTGTAGGCGCGAAGGAACTGATCTATCCACACTCGAGCTGGAAAGAAGTCGCGCAAAAGGCCGTGCTCGCGATCCTGGCCCAGTTTTTCGCGTACATCCCGGTAGCGTTCTTCATGGTCGCGCTGGTCGAGGGAAAGTATCACGTCCGCTTCTGGCTGGCGATCCGCTGGAACTGGCCGCGCTCGCAATGGATGATGCTGGGCCTGGGAGCGTTGGTCCTGCTGTCGCTGAATTTTCTCGGCCACTTTCTGCCCATGCCGCAAAGCACACCGTTCGAGGAATTGTTCTCGCGGCCCCGCGATGCCTACCTGATGTCAGTGTTCGCCATCACCCTCGGCCCGCTGATGGAGGAACTTTTCTTTCGCGGCTTTCTCTATCCCGTGCTGGCGCGGCGCATGGGAGTAGCCTGGGGAATTTTTTTCACCGCGCTGCCCTTCGGCCTGATCCACATGTTTCAGTACGGCTACGCCTGGGGAGTAGTTCTCCTGATCTTCCTGATGGGAGTGGTCTGCACCGCGGTGCGCGCTGCCACTGGGTCGGTAGCGTCAAGTTTTCTGGTGCACGTAGGGTACAACGCGACGGAAATGCTTTTATTCGCGGTCGCGACGGATGGTTTCCGCCACATGGAAAAAGCCGGGATGGTGCTGTTTTGATTTTGAGACGTGACCACTACTTTACCGTGATCGTCAGCAACTGCGCGCCCGAGACCACATAATCCAGCGGAGCCGTCGCGGTTTCGTCTACGTTCGATTCGCCGCTGACGATCATTTCCTGATTGCCGCGCATGCCTTCCATCACGTTCATCACCGAGATCGGCAGGGTCGGCATCACTTTGTCGGCGACGCGAGCTTCGGGGTCGGCTTCGAGCAGCGAGACGTAGACGCGGTTATTGGTGTGCTCTTTGTTGAGCAGCGCGATGGTCGACGCCAAATCCAGCTTGCGTCCGAACGCCGGATTCATCCGGCCCACGCGGTCGAGGGTATCGCCGTCGCTCACCAGAATGCGCAGCGTTCCCTTGCTCGCGGAAGTCGGAATCCTGACCGGAATTGATTGCACCACGCGCTCGCCGCGGTAAGGCGCCAGCACGGTTTCTACCATCACCTGATCGCCCGGCCGCGCTTCCGTCACATCGGTGCGGGCGCTTTCCAGCCGCGCCCAGCGGCGTTCGCGCACCAGGTCGAAGTCGAGCTTCACGCTCTGCACCGCGGGCGTGTTGTAGGCATTGTCGTAGATGCGGCCGAAACGGTCGCCCAGCGTGAGCGCGGCCTGCATGGCGGCGGGCTGTCCGTTCTCCGACGGGGCAAACATATTCTTGAGCGCAACTTCCGGAAAGCCCTTGACGTTGATCGTGCCATTCAGCCGGTAAGTGATTTCTTCGCCGTACTCGTTGACTCCGTGCAGCGCGTTGAACACCGTTGCCATGATCGCGACCGGGCTCAGGCGGGGATTGTTCAACACTTCGTAATGAAATTCTTTTTTCTGGACACCGTTACTGCCGTTAATCGTCAACGTGACCGGAATCATGTCGGGCTGCTTGTTGAACACTCCCATGATGCCGGTATGGCGATCCTGGACGAACACTCCGGCTTCTTCCGTGGTGTTGACGATCTTGAACGCATTCAGCGGCGAGGCCAGCGTGGCCAGAACCTGCGCCTTGTTCATGGGAAGATCGACCGCGCCAAACTGCAGCAGCGGATGCCCGCAGGCCAGCAGTCGCTGCGGATCGATATAAGTCACGGTGCAGGTTGCGGCAATATCCATATCGCCGCGCACCAGAATTGCGCTCACCGCCGAGCCGGGTTCGAGCGGTTCGGGCTGCTTGTCGTCACTGACGGAGCCTGCTCCCATCACCGGCACGATCCCCGCTGAGGCGAACTCGGGAGCGAAGCGGCGCACCGCATCTTCGGAAAATCCGTTGAAAACCAAAGGCGTATCGATCGGCTTCAGATAGTTCGCGTAATCCTGTGTTGAATTCCCGAGCGCAACGGCGTCTCCCGGAGCAGCCGTCTTTCCCGCCGCGCTAGTTACCGAGGGTCGCGTCGCCGCGGCTTCTTCCGCCGGCGACCGGTCGAGAGCGTTGATCTCCAGCATGCTCGCGATCGGCGTCACCCCGGCGATCGGCTCCTTGGAAAATTCTCCGATGCGGAACGCCAGCGCCCCCGCCAGCTTGCCGTCGAGATACACCGGACTGCCGCTCATGCCCGCGACCACGCCCGTATATTCCACCTTGGTTCCGTGCAGGCGAACCAGAATAATGTCACCCTTGGGCCCGTTCACGTTGCGCAACACGCCCAGCACTTCCACGTCCATGGACTCGGGCTTCACGCCCTCAAAAACCGTGTAAGCCACGCCCCGCATGCCCGCGTGGATCTGATCGACGGCAATGGTCGGCTGCGCGGTCTGCGCAGGTTGAGAGTTTTGAGCGGCCAGAGTTGAAGTTGAAAATAAAGACAGGGCGAAGCAGAAGACCAATACGCAGACCAAACGCGTGCGGACCACTTTTTTCATAATCCCCCGAAGAACCGGCCAAAGGACCCTGCTCCAGGATTAGACTCCACCAAACTCTAAGTCGTTGCCAGGAGGGGAAGTGCGAGGGCCAAGCCGAACATCCTAATCACGAATCCTTGCGTCTATACTAGCATAGTAGTTTCCGGGGTTCCCTATGTTGAATATGTCTAATGGATGGGTTTGCAGGGCTTTACACGAGACCGCGCGGCATGCCATGCCGCATACCGAACAGCTGCATTGGGAGCAAACGACAGCCGCAAAGAGGCGGCCTCTTTTTGTGATGGCTTTGTGCACGTTGGCCATGCTGTTGGCGGCTCTGCCCGCGCTGGCGCAGGACCAGTCGCAGCCCGCCGGGCAGGCCCCGGCGCAAGCTCCTGCTCAAGCCCAGCCTCCCGACAGCGGCAAGCCCAAGCAGGATGTTCCGGCCGAAGCGGGGGGCCCCGGTGACAGCGTCGGTCCCTATGCCATTCCGAAGAAGACCGCGACGGAACCACCTCCGCCGCCTCCACCGCCCACACCCAAAAAGCTCGAGGACGTCCCGGACTACTCGCTGACGGTCAACGTGCCGCTGGTGAATTTGGATGTCCTGGTCACCACCAAAGATGGCCAGTTCGTTCCCGGTCTCAGGAAAGAGCACTTTCGCATCATCGAGGACGGCGTTCCGCAGACCATCACCAATTTTAACGTCACCCAGGCGCCGATCACTGCCGTGTTGCTGGTGGAGTTCGCATCCACTCGCTACAATTTGATCATCGAGGCTCTACGGGCTTCCTACGCCTTTGCCAGGACCCTCACCAAGGACGACTGGATCGCGGTTACCTACTACGACATGCAGCCCCACATTCTGGTGGATTTCACCCAGGATAAGAAAGCCGTCTATGGTGCGTTGAACCAGATGCGGATACCTGGATTCGCCGAGACCAACGAGTTCGATGCTTTGTACGACACGCTGGATCGCCTGGACCGGGTCGAAGGGAAGAAGTACATCATACTGGTTACCACCGGATACGACAGCTTCAGCAAGCTCACGCTCGATAAGATCACAAAGAAGATCAAGGATACGAAGGACGTGACCATTTTCCCAATCAGTGTGGGACAAATCGCCCGGATCATGGGTACCGCTGGGAACCGCAGCATGGGCATTCACGCCAGCGAACTGGACTACCTGCAAGCCGATAACGAACTGAGGAACTTCGCGTCTATGACCGGAGGCCGTGCGTATTTCCCACGTTTTCCGGCGGAGTATGACGAGGACTTTCAGGCGATTGGCGATGACATCCGCCATCAGTACTCGCTGGCTTATCACCCCACCAACACAAAGCTCGACGGCACCTACCGCAAGCTGAAAGTCCAAGTCGTAGCGCCCGATGGCGGCCCGTTGAAGATAAAAGATCAGAAAGGCAAAGACGTCAAAGTGGAAGTCGTCGCCCGCGACGGCTACACGGCCAAACACACTGTGGACTAGCACCATTGCGGCGAAGTGTGCAGCGCGACAAGGTCGAAGAAGACTTTTGTAAGAACGGAGAGCTGAAAGCTGAGAGCTGAGAGCTGCCCTACATGCGAAACAAGTGATCCAGCAGCACGAACATACCCGCTCCCACGAACACCAGCAACGCCATTCTAACCGCCGGTTCCTTGTTCACTTCCGGAATCAGGTCGGAGGCGGCCACGTAAATCGTAACTCCCGCTGCCAGTGGCAATCCCGCGCCCACGTGATGGCGGAACAGCGCCATGGTGAGAACTCCCGCCAGCGTAGACCCGCCCAGCACCACGGACGCGCCCCAGGCCGTGCCTCGGCTGCGTCCGCTGGCCAGCATCACCGAAGTCACCGTGAACCCTTCGGGAATCTTGTGCAGAAAGATCGCCAGGAAAATCAGCCATCCCAGCCAGTTGGATACCAGAAAGCCCGACGCGATCGCAATGCCGTCAAAGAAAGTGTGAATGATCAGCCCCAGCAGCACCGAGTATCCCTTGTGCGAATGGATGAATTCGTCGTGGTGCGTCTCTTCGCCGAAATGAAAGTGCGGCGTGACCGTGTGTTCGAAGAAATGAATCATCAAATACCCCAGCAGCACCAGAAACGCCGCGGACTTCCCGCGTAATTCCAGACTCTCCGGAACCATTTCGACAAGAGCCGTAGCCAGCATGAATCCTGCGCCCAGCGCCACAAAATAGCGCAGATAGCGCCGCTCCCAATGCCGCTGCACAATGATCGCCCCGCCGAACACATTGGCGGCCGCAGCGGTCAAGCCGAGCAGGATGCTGATCAGGATGGGGTTCATGTGCGATCGTACTAGAACTGATTACTGCTTTTTCGCAGCCGCAGTTTGCTTCTGCAACTCAGCCAGGAATGCCTGTTCCCGCTCGGCGACGTAAGCTTTATAGCCCTCGGGATCAATGTATGGATTCGCACCGCCGGCGCTCAACTTTGCGTGCTTCGCTTCCATATCGTAGTAACTGCCATGGGCGCCTAGAAAAACGTCACAGGGGAGCGACTTGAGCACACGAAAGCCGCGCGCGTAATCATCGGCGATCTCGGGATAACGCGCATTATTCACCAGCTTGTATCCCGGGTTGACGTTCGGGCTGCCCACAATGACAACATCGTAAGTCTGGCCCGCCTCGCGGACCTTCAAACTCCAGGTGGTGCAGCCCCGGGTATGCCCGGCCGTCTTGTGAGCCGTCAGCACGGTATCGCCGAGCCTCACCTCGTCACCATCACGCAGCACCCGGTCGACCCTGGCTGGCGGATAAGAGAGCGTTGCATCGTCACCGTACTGGAAGTCGCTCTTCCCGCCCGATTCAACGACGCCTACGTCCGCATCCATAACCATGTATTTAGCACCGGTCAGTTTTTTCACCTCGGCGCTGCCTGCGTCGTGGTCGAAGTGAGCATGGCTGATCAGCAGGATTTTCACATCGTTGAAATGAAATCCTAACTTTTCGACGCTCTCGCGAATGAGCGGGACTGAAGTTTTCAAATTACTGTTGATCAGAATGTGTCCAGCGGGTGTCGTAATCAAATACGAGGCCAGTCCGCGGCTGCCCACGTAATAAATGTTGCCGATCATGTGGTGCGGCGGGAAGGGTTCACTCCAGTCTGGGGAATTAGGTACCGTGGTGTTAGCCTTTTCCCGTGCAGCCGGGGCAGGGTTCGTTTGCGCGAACAGGCCTCCGGCAAGAAACAGGGCCGAGCCAAGAAAGATCAGGCGACGAAGCATATGTGGAAGAGTATACGGCTGCGCGTGCGCCTGTCTTTTTGTAATTAAGGTTCGTGCAAAAACGACAACACTCGCAACTATCCGCTATGCCGGATGTGCATCACATCGCCATCCTGCACGATGTAGTCTTTGCCTTCGAGTCGCAGCGTTCCCTTGGCGCGGGCGTTCGCTTCTGAGCCGGCTTCCAGCAGTTGATCCCAGCGGATGGTTTCGGCGCGGATGAAATGTTTCTCGAGATCGGAGTGGATCGCGCCGGCGCCTTCTTGTGCGCGGGTGTGCGCGGGAATCGTCCAGGCGCGGCATTCGTCTTCGCCGGCGGTAAAAAACGAAATCAGGCCGAGCAGCTTGTAGGTGGTGCGGATCAGGCGCGTCAGCCCGCTTTCGCCGAGGCCGTAGCTCGACAGAAATTCGGCAGCGTCGGCATCGCTCATCTCGGAAAGCTCGGCTTCCACTTTGCCGCAGATCGCACTTGCCCCGGCGTTAGGTCTGGCGGCAACTTCCGTCAAATTATATTTGCTGACGGCTTCTTCGAGTTCCTTGCCCAGTTCGGTGGACTCGCCGATGTTCAGCACGTAGAGAATCGGCTTCTCGCTGAGGAACATGAAACCGCGCAGCCGCTTCTTGTCTTCAGGGGTCATCTCCATTTCGCGCAGTGGCTTTTCGTTACCGAGGTGCGCGTTGGCGCGCTTGATTAGTTCGAACTCTTTTTCGAGATCTGGCGTCTTCATCTTCTTGAGATCTTTTTCCAGACGCTCGAGCCGCTTTTCGATCTGGCCCAGATCGCTGACCATCAAATCGAATTCCACATTCTTGATATCGCGTAAGGGATCAATCGTGCCCACGTGCGGAATCGAAGGATCGTCGAATACGCGCACCACATGCGCGAGGGCGTCGACCTGGCGCAAATGCGCGGAGTAAGCCGTGTCTTTGAGTGCATCCTGGCCGATGGCGCCTACGTCCACGTATTCGACGGACGCGTGCGTAAGCTTTTTCGGGTTGTAGAGCGCGGCCAGACGGTCAAGCCGGTCGTCTGGAACTTTCGCCACGCCGATGTGCGCCTCGCGCGGGTTGGCGCGGGCTTGCTCCGAAAGGTGAGCCTTGGTGAGAATCTGAAACAGCGATGTTTTGCCTACCTGAGGCAGGCCGATAATGCCGGTTTTCATAGGGAAAGCTTCTAGCTCCTAGCTTCTAGCTAATGCGACGCCGACGCGAGCTCAGAGTGGATGGACACTGCGGCGTCAGCGACCGTCGAGGAACCTTTCAGGATAAATGATCGGGCGACAAATGCCCAACGTGATGTGGGTAGTGGTGCAGTGCTCTAAATATGGCTTATCATCCTGAGCGAAGCGAAGGACCTGTGCAATTTGCCGGCAGCACCTCGATGGCGGCAAGTTGCATAGGTCCTTCGGCCCGCAAAAGGCGCGGGCCTCAGGATGACAAAGCGGTTGGTGCGATGCGGTACGACGGAGCAGGCGGCGCAGTTGCTCCTCCGAAACTGCACCACTACCCGGGGTACCCAGCAGACGCCAATGCTCATAGGGTAGCTAGGAGCTAGAAGCTGCAGTTAAGTATGCCACCACCAGCCCCAGCAGCAGCACCGCGCCTTCCACACGCGTCGACCAGACATGCAATGCGTCGAACTGAATGCGCGCAGGATTGTCGACCGGCACGGAAGCGAAGTCGCCGACCTGCGAGCGCAGCGTATCCATGCGCGGCATGATCCAGAACTGCGAAAGCAGCGTAAGCGCGAGCATCAGGCAGAGGAGCACGTGGCGGCCGGCGAATACGTGCGGGGTTCCGTCGGTGAGGCGGCTGTAGAGCAGGGAACTGACGAGGTAAATGATCCCGGAAACGATGGCGATCCAGTGCAGCTTGCCCAGCGCGCGTCCGACGACGTTGCCAGCGAGGTGCGTGTTCGGCAGAACGCCCGGAATCGTAAACGCTGTCGGCGCGAGCACGAAGGCGAAGAAGATCAGGCCGCCGATCCAGCAGACGAGCGAGAGCAGCATTAAGAATCGAAGGAAGGACATGACGGAGAATTATAGCCTCGGCAGCAATCAAGTCTGGACGCCCTACGGCTTCGCGGGCTTCCCGCTCGCCTTGCGCCACAGCTTCCTGCCGATTCCAAAAGGAAGGCGAACAATTACTCTGATCCAGAGCCAACCCCAGAATAAAAGCCATTCCCAAGCCAATGGGACGACGCTAGGCCAGGATGGAAAAAACTCCTGGTGCTTGTGGGTGAAGTACTTCAGATTATTGCCGTCCCAGGAAACGGACATCTTTGGCGAATAGCGAAGAGTGCTCAAGCGGGGGAGTTTTTCACCGGCCAAGCGCAGCAGAGGCTCGACGAGGTAGCATTTATCGGCCTGAAAATACTCTACCCAAGCGTGCCCCTCACCATAACGCCCGTGCGAACCGCCAACGAACCGGGCATCGTATCCCAATGAAAGCATCTGCCGCCAGGTCCAAAGCGAAAACTCAACGCAAGCGCCTTTCTTGAGTGTTTCGAATTCCTCGGGAGGTTGCCAGTGGTACTTCTTGCCAAACAGCTTCTTCGCGGTAACGTATTGGCACTTTGAGAGAAATCGGCGTACATCGCGCATCGACTCGCATTTCACCGTTAGCGGTTGACTGATGTACCGACCGAAGGGAACACCAGCGTTAGGAGCGTGACGCTGAAAGAACGACTGCGAGACCTGTTTCCCCGCCGCGTCATAGGCTTCTGGAATGATTTCCGCAATCATTAGGCAGTCAGATTTTCTCACGGAAAGGGTGGTGCTCGGTTGTGAGAGGGTGCGGCGAGTACTGGATACCGGCAACCGTTCTAGACCGGCACGGCCACATTCTCCACGATCTCGCGGAGCACTTGATCCGCTTGCTCTGATTTCTTCAGCGTGGAGGCGTAGAGGCTGCTGACTACCACGCGGTGCGCGAAGACGGGCACGGCGAGCGGCTTGAAATCCTCCGGAGTGCAGAACGTCCGGCCGTCGAGGAAGGCCATGGCTTGGGCGGCGCGGTAGAGGGCTTGCGATCCGCGGGGCGAGACCCCCAGCGACAGAAATTCCGATTCGCGGGTGCGGCGGACGATTTCGAGAGCGTAGCTTACGAGAGATTCGTCCACGCGAACGTGTTTCACAGCCTGCTGCATTTCGAGCACTTCGGCGCCGGTGAGCACGGGACGCAAGTCTTCGAGCCGCGACACTCCGGCTTCGGAGCGCAGAATTTCGCGTTCGGCGGCAGGCTCGGGATAGCCCATGCGCGCGCGAATCAGGAAGCGGTCCATTTGCGATTCGGGCAGCGGGTAGGTGCCGTGGTGCTCCACCGGATTCTGGGTGGCGATCACCAGAAACGGTTGCGGCAAGTCATAGGAGTGCGCGTCGATCGTGACCTGGCCTTCGTTCATGGCTTCGAGCAGCGAAGATTGCGTCTTGGGAGTAGTCCGGTTGATTTCGTCGGCCAGCAGCACGTTGGTGAACACGGGGCCGCGCTTGAACTCGAAGCGCTGGTCGCTCGCCGAGTAGACGGAAATTCCGATCACATCCGAGGGCAGCATGTCGCTGGTGAACTGGACGCGCTGAAAGGTGCAATCGAGAGCGCGGGCCAGCGCCTGTCCGAGCGTAGTCTTGCCGACTCCGGGGACGCCTTCGATCAGCAGGTGTCCGCGGGCGAAGATGCTGACCAGGGCGAGGCGCACCACGTCGTCTTTGCCGCGAATCACGCGGCGAATGGCTTTTTCGAGCTCCGTTGCTTTGCTAGAAACGGCGGCCTTGTGCGAAGTAGCGATAGCGGTTTCGGGCGACATTGTTTCGATTCTACTATTCGGCTCCGGCGGCGGAGGAGTTACCTACGTCATAGGACCAGCTGTCAGAGGACCAGCTCTCAGCTATCAGCTTTCAGCCATCAGCTAAATCTGGGTCTCCCGCTTCGCTCGGGAACAAATCCCCGTTCCGGATGACAAATCTCTTATGTCTTCTGTCGACGGATAGCTGCAATCATCAAGCTGAACGCTTGCGTCGGCAGAGTTTGCATTGGACTTAGCTGATAGCTGACGGCTGAGAGCTGATAGCTTTTCACTGCGTAAATTCCGCTGGTCTTAGCTGAAAGCTGAGAGCTGATATCTGACAGCTTACTGCGTGAACTCTGCCGGGCGTCCCGTTAGCCGCTCGATGCGCTTGGCGATGGGCGGGTGCGTGGAAAACAGGCCGCCGAAGTTAATCCCCAGCAGCGGCGCGATGATGAACAGGTGCGCCGTTGACGGCGTCGCCTGCATGGGCACGCGGCGGGAATAGGTGTCGAGTTTTTGCAGGGCGCTGGCCAGGGCATAGGGATTGCCGGTGAAGTGGGCGCCGGTAGCGTCGGCCTGATATTCGCGCGAGCGCGAGACGGCGAGCTGAATCAGGCTGGCTGCAATGGGAGCCACGAACAGCATGAGCAGTCCGGCGAGGCCGCCGCCTCCGCGATCGTCGCGTTCACTGCGACCGTAGCCGCCGAAGATCATGGCCCACTTGCCCATGCTGGCCAGCATGGTGATGGCGCCCGCCAGCGTGGCAGCCACCGAACTGATCAGGATGTCGCGGTTATTGACGTGGCCGAGTTCGTGGGCGAGGACGCCTTCGAGTTCTTCGTCATTCAGTAAACCCAAAATTCCATGGGTCACCGCGACCGAGGCGTGTTGCGGGTTGCGTCCGGTGGCGAAAGCGTTCGGCGACTCGGTGGGAATCACGTAGATCTTCGGCATCGGGATGCCGATTTTCTGGGTGAGGCGCTCCACGGCCGCGTAGGCGCGCGGCAATTCCTCGCGCGTGACGGGCTGGGCGCGATACATGGCCAGCGCGATCTTGTCGGAGTAAAAGTATGAGACGAAGTTCATCACCGCGGCGAAGGCGAGGGCGAGGAACATCCCGTTCTGGCCGCCGAAGTAGCGGCCAACAAACATCAGCACCAGCGTGAGCGCGGTGAGCAAGAAAGCGGTCTTGAATGTGTTTCCCATGGTTGGTTCGATCTTACGCTAGGTTAGATGCGGGAGCGGGCTTCTGGACGCGTGCTTCTGGATGCGGGCTTCCGCTGTCGGGCTTCGGGCTTCGGCCAAGGGCAGCGTTAGTTGTGGGCAAAATTTTGATAACAGAGGAGTTATGCGCGAGCAGCCGGATCCCGCCGCCGAGCTTTGCTCGGCTCGAACGGGCGAGGTGCCCGTTCCCGTATGAACCGTTCCCACACCAGCTGTGGCTTCCACGCGAGCTCTGGCTTCCACACAATTGGTCAGGCTTTTTGAGCTTCGCGTTTCAGGGCGTGCTGCAGGGTTTGGTCTAGTGCGGCTTTGGTCTTCTCGTATTCCTGTTGCGAGATTTGGCCTTGTTTGTGTTCGACTTCGAGCTGGAAGAGCTCTTCTTTCAGACCTTCGAGCAGCATGGAAGAGGAGCTTCGGCGGGCGCCGAGCGGTGAGCGACGAGAAGCTGGCGCTTCGGGAAGTTCGTAATCGGACTCGGAATCTTCGATGGTTGTAAGCTTCGCGCGTCCTGTGCGACCGGCGGACTGTTGCCGCGCGGCTACGAAAACGGCGCCTAAAGCGAGCAAGCCTGCGAGGCTGCCGAGGATGGGCCAGCGGTATTTCTGGAGCGGGTCGGGAGCGTCGATAGGCGGGCCGAGTCCGCCACCGGGGCGGTTGCCGCTGGGCGGCGCCGAGGCGGTTCCGCCCTGCTCGCCGCCGGCCTCTTGCGGTTCGGTCAACGTGCCTTCGCCGGAAACTTTGAACGCCAGGTTTTGACCGGGCTTGAAGTTGGACGCGACTTCCACGCTGGCCTCGGGCTCATTCGGGTAGTTGATTAGTTTGTAGCCGGCCGAAGTTGCCGCGGCGGTGAACTGCATCGCCTTGGGCGTCATGACCACAAAGTGGTCCAGGGGATACTGCGATTTGGGATCGAGATTGGCGCTTCCGGTGTAAGGCATCTGGTAAGCCACTTCGAACCGCGTGAGGCCGGGGCGCAAAGGGAAGATGAACGAATAGCGGTTCTTCTCGCCTTCGGGAACGGGCGCGGTTTTCAGCGGGTTGCCATTTTCTGTGGTGGCGGTTGCGGAGTCTGGAATGATCTGCGCGCCGTCGGGAATATAGAACTCGAGGTTGCGCTCATCCATTTGAGTGCGCGGCGGTTTCGAGGCGTTCTGCACGCCAAATTCGCGGACGATCTCGATCTGGCCCTGCGCCGCCTGGATGCGCATGATGTCGGCGACCACGCTGATGCCGTCGATTTTCTTGCCGGCGTCGTAGACTTCGACCTCAACCGAAGTGGTTCCCGGAGGCGCCATGCGATGGTAGGTGACTCCCTCGTGAACGGCGCGGACCAGGTGCGGGGATTGCGCGTCGTCGAGTTTCAGAGTGAAGTTGCCCTTGGCGTCGGTCTTGGTGCGCGCGGATTCTTCCATGCCCTCGGTGAGGCTGAGCAAAATTACATCGTCGCCAGCGGCGGGTTTTCCGGTGGTGGCGTTCTTGACGGTGCCGGTGAGGGTTTGGGCGGCGGCGAGGGAGCTGAGGAGGAGGGCTGTCGCTAAGGCCCGGAGCGTCTTTCTGCTTGCCGCACAGGGAAAGGACAGCACAGATTGGAAAGATAGTTGACCAGGTCTACTGCGGATGCCGCTGTGCAAGGGATCCTTCGACTGCGCGAGAACTTCGCTTCGCGAAGTTCTCACTTCGCTCAGGATGACAGGATCTTTTACAGCGCGAGTTGCTCTCAACCTTTTGTCCTCCGGGGAGCGGATGCGGGTTTCGATTCCAGGCGGGCGATTTCCGCCAGCAGCGTGGCGGCTTCGTCCTGCAGCGACGACTTGAGCGAGTAATAGTCGGCCTCTGGCACCTTGCCGGCTTTGTATTCGAAATTCAGGTCGCGCAGGTTTTCGTAGACGGCATCTTTGCGCTCGCGCAGGAATGAGGCGCGGGTTTTCTCCGGGCCGAGAAAAATCTTTTCCGGAAGATAGAAAACATAAACCAAAGCTGCCACGGTCGCCACGACGTAGAAGAGGATCATCACTGCTCAGTCTCCTTGTCGGCCTGGTCACGGAATTGTTCGAGTTCGGTGCGACTGATCCTGGGGCTGCCGGTTGGACCAGATGAGCCGTTCGTGGGCGCACCTGCCACTGGGCTATGAGGAGGATTGTTATGCCATCCGCGAATCACCAGAACGACCAGGCCGAATCCGAAGAAAAGCGCGGCGAAGGGAACGATCCACGCGGTGCGGTTGAAGCCGGTGGTGGTGGGCGCGGCCAGCACCGTGGGACCGTATTTCTGCACGAACGCTTGCTCCACCAGGCTGTCACTGTCGCCGCGTGTGACCTGCGCCGCTAACTCGTTGCGCATGCCGTCGGAGTCGGGGCAGCCCACGTGGTTGCATTCAAGAAGAATCTGGTTGCAGCCGCAGATGCACATCAGCTGGTGGCCGAGCTCGGTGAAGCGCGTGGCGGGGTCGCCGGCGCCGGAGAAGACGAAAACCGTGCTGACGAGGAGCAGCACATGGCATGCTTTCCTCGTCGTCCTCCCGCGCGACGATAGTTGAGTCGTCTGCGTCAACATCAATCTCCGATCACCGCATGGGCCGGTTCTGGTATGCGCTTGGCTGCTGGTACCCGCACGGGAGCCGGAGCGTTCGGAATCAGTGCCATGCCGGTTCCAAAAACCATCACCCAGGCTCCGATCCAGATCCAGATGACCATGGGATTCAAGTGCGCCTTGATGATGGGCCAGCCTTTTTCGTTCTGGCCTTCGAAGATCACGTAGAGATCTTCTTTAAACGTGGAACGAATAAAGGGCAAGGTCGAAGCCTGCTGGCTGGCCTTATAGAAACGGCGTTCGGGGTAGAGAGTGTCGATCTTCTTGCCATTCTTGTAGACATCAAGCACGGCCCACTCGCTGGCGTAGTTCGGAAACTCTTCATCTGTGTAAGACCGGCAAATGAGCGTGTAATTGCCGATGGTCATCTGGTCGCCGTAGTTCAATCCCTTGTCGGCTTCTTTTTCCTGGTTGAAGGCCGAGCCGGCGAAACCGATCATGGCGAGAACCACGCCGAAATGAACAATGTAGCCGCCGTAGCGGCGAGTGTTGCGATGGCCGAGCTGCACGATGGAGGCGAACATGCCCTGTCCAGTGTGGCCGGAGATGACGCGGCCGCCGCGATAGAACTCGGACACGATGGTGAAGATGACAAGCGCGGAGAGGAAAATCGTCATCAGCGCGTATAGGTACGTGACGTCGCGCCACGGCCGCATGCCGAAAATCGATCCCCAGCTCTGCGGAGTAATGATCAGGAAAAGGGCGACGGCAAGGGCGCCAATGGTTGGCCAGAAGAAATTGCGCTTCAGGCTTTCGAGGGACGTCTTACGCCACGCCAGCAGTGGGCCGACCGCAGTGAGCAGCAAGAGAAGCAGCGCCACCGGAATGTTTACTTTGTTATAGAAAGGCGCGCCCACCGTGACTTTGTTTCCCTGCACCCATTCCGAAATTTTCGGAAACCATGTGCCCCACAGCACGGTGAAGCAGGCCAGCAGAAGCAGCAGGTTGTTGAACAGGAAGCTCGACTCGCGCGAGATCAGCGACTCCAGCTTGTGTTCGCTCTTGAGGTGCGACCGGTTCTTGATAAAGAAAAACAGGAACGTTACAAAAGTGATACCGAGGAACCAAGCGAACCAGTCGCCGATGGAAGATTGCGCGAAGGCGTGGACGGAGCTGATGATTCCGCTGCGGGTGAGGAACGTGCCAAGAATAGCCAGCCAGAAGGCGGCGAATACGAGCCACATGTTCCACACCTTCAGCATGCCGCGTTTTTCCTGCATCATCACAGAATGCAGGAACGCGGTGCCGACAAGCCAGGGCATGAGCGAAGCGTTTTCGACGGGGTCCCATCCCCAGTAGCCGCCCCAGCCCAGCACGGAATAGGCCCAGTGCGCGCCGAGAAAAACTCCGCAGGTCAGGAAAATCCAGGTGACCATGGTCCAGCGGCGGGTGATGTGAATCCACTTCTCGCCGGGATACTTCATGATCAGCGCGCCCAGCGCGAAAGCAAACGGCACTGTGAACCCAACGTAGCCCAGGTAGAGCATAGGCGGATGGATCACCATCTCGGGATACTGCAGCAGCGGGTTCAAGCCGCTGCCATCGGCACGCAGCGGCCCTTCAAGAATGCCGAACGGATTCGCGGCCAGATTCAACAGCAGAAGAAAAAAGACCTGCACTGCCGCCAGAACTACTGAAGCGTAGGCGAACAGGCGTGGATCAGTTTTATAACGCAGCCGCAACACAAATCCATAGGCCGATAGCAGCAGCGACCAGAACAGCAGCGAACCCTCCTGGCCCGACCAGAGGGTCGCAAACTTATAAGGAGCCGAGAGGTCGCGGTTGCTGTGATGGAAAATGTAGGCGATGGTGAAATCGTTCTGGAACGCCGCGGTGACGAGAACGACCGCAGCCAGCAGTACGGCGGCAAAGCAGGCAACTCCGGCCCGGCGGGCGGTTTCGCCCACACGGTCCATACCCTCGCTCTCATGACCACTTTGAAAGAACAGCGCGATCATTCCGGCGAGGAACGAATAAGCGGCGAGCGCGAGAGCCAGCAGCAGAGCGAAACTACCAATTTGCGCCATGAGGGGGAATCCTCAATATCTTTTCAAAAAACCTGCCATCGGGCAAACGCAGAAGTTTCAGCCCGGGCAGACGCGGCGGAAGCCCAAGAAATGAACGCCGGGAGTATTGTCCCACATCGCGGGCGGATTGTTACGGGGCGAAGCAGAAAACGTGAGTGTGCGAAATGCTTATGCGGGGACAGCCGCCCCCGGCTGTCCGGTCGAGCCAAGCTCGACTCCCTCTTCGATCACAGCTTTTCCGACCTCTGCCCGGAAATAACGCTGGCCCGGCATCGGTGATGGCCGCGGTTTTGAACGCAGAAAGCAGGAGCAGTCAGAAACCGCACCGGATCGGGCGCAGCAAACTTCCTCAAGGCGGAACCAACCGTTCGTCCGCCAAACGAAATTTCAAGCCCGAAATGCCGGCCTACGCCCGATGCTCCTGGTAACGATCCAGGATTTCGCGCTCCGCGACCAGCCAGTCGTCCGTCTCGCTTCCGGACATGGCCCCGCGCTGCGTGTAGAGTTCGAACGCACGGCGGCGGATTTCTTCTTCCAGGCTGAACGGCACTACGCCGGACCGGGGCGTTGCCTTCACAATTTCAGGCCGGGATTGTGACCTGGCTCTTGACTTCCCATTTTCTCCGCCCGAAGCCACCGGCGCGACTGCTGCTTCGACGGGAGCGACGGACGTGGCTTCTGGATTAGTTTCGGACGGCTTTCCGGTGCGGGTTTTGGACCTTGCCATGATCGAACACTCCTTGCCGACTCTATGAGTCAGTATGAATTGACTTGCCTGTAAGTGAACCGTATACACTTCGCCCCTGAGACTTTTCCTGCATTTAAGTTTTCTCCAGAGGTATACCCACTATAAACCTTTCCCCCCTGTGGATGAAACCCTCACGTACCAAATCATTAGCGGCAAGTTTTCAGGGGGGAGTGCGCGGCAAGGAGGGTCCAGGCGTTTGTTATAATCTTCGAAGTTTCCCCGCGCGTGGCGCTATCGTCTAGGGGTTAGGACGGAAGATTCTCAATCTTCAAACACGGGTTCGATTCCCGTTAGCGCTACCAAGTATCATCCGCGAAAGCCCGCCAAATCGTTTAATCGAGGAGGAGATTCATGCCGCTAACGAAGCGTCAGCTCGAACTCAAGGTGCGTGGCGCTCGGTGCCGCAAAATATGGATGAGCCGGCATTCCTCAGAGATCTGGCAAGCGATCCGCACGTGGCAACGGCCTTGTGGAAGGTCTCTTAGAAACCGAAGGACAACAATTGCCGGGTGCCCAGGTCGCGCTGGTGTTGCGAGACCTCGGATCCGGCTTGTGCCGCTTCGCGGATGCCGGTCCTTCAGTGGGTCCTGCTCCTTTTGCTTAGGTAACCATCAAGACGAGAGTGCGGCTGTTTCCACCACTCTTGCAGCCCAGATCGCCTGAGTTCCCACTCGGAGTCTTGACCAGTATGTTTGCGATTCCAGTAGCGGGGACCTCGGCGGTCGTGAGTGTGACCTGCAACAGCGTGCTGCTCGCGACTTCCGTGCTTACTTCGATCCCGTTGACGACCACCACAGACGAAGAAACAAACGCACTGCCGTTCACGCTGAGAGGATAGCCTCGCTCCACTTCAGCGAACGTAATCGAGGTGACAGAAAGCGACGCAATGTTCGGAGCTGGCCGAGCACTCCCGCAGAACGGATTGATGGCGTTGCAGCCTTGAAGGATTAGCGAAGCGAGCAGAATCGCGGTGAGAGGTCCCAGCAAAGTGGTGACGCGCTTTCTCGTGCTTCTATACATTTCCCACTCCTACGTCGTGTGCCGTCATCGTCTCGGCGGCGTAATGTCTCACAGCTTTGATTGTAGCCGTGAAGTGGCTCAGTCAACCGATGACCCTGCACCAAAGTTACCCCGTTACTGGAAGCCTTGCGAGGTGAGGTCTGAAAAGCTGGGAATCAACCCGCCATCGACACCGAGCAATTCTAGAGATTGTTATTGGCTCTTTGGCGTGTGGAACCGCCGATGCGGAAAGGTTCTAAGTCATGGTTAAAAAATTGTCGACCGCAAAATCGTCACGTCACTAAACATTCGCGCGCATGTCGCTGGAAGTGCCACCGGCCGCGGGCACGTAGCACTTCGTGGTGTAATCCATCACCATGCGGTCGGCATTGAAACGCCAGCCGAGCGTTCGAATCGTCCGCTTCATGCGCTTGATCCAGCCGCGGGGCAGGCCGTCGTGGTCGCGCTGGTAATAAAGCGGAACCACTTCCTCGCGCAGAGTGCGCATCAAGTCCTCTCCGTCGCGCGTGTCGTGAACGCTCATGTTGGAATGAGTCCTGCCGGTTCCAATGGCGAAGCCATTTCTGCCGTCGTAAGCCTCCGCCCACCACCCGTCAAGCACGGAAAGATTCAGGCCGCCGTTAAGAACAACTTTCTGGCCGCTGGTGCCGGAAGCTTCCAAAGGCCGGCGAGGATTGTTCAGCCAGACGTCGACGCCCTGCACAAAGTGCCGGCCGACATTGATGTCGTAATCCTCGATGAACACGAACTTGTCGCCGAACTTGGGATCGCGCATCAACTCCGCGATCTTCTGCAGCATGCGTTTCCCCGGCTCATCGTTGGGATGGGCTTTGCCGGCAAAAACAAATTGCACCGGACGTTTCGGATCGTTCACCATCAAGGTTAGTTTTTCGATGTCTGTCAGGATCAAGTCAGCGCGCTTGTAAGTCGCGAAGCGGCGCGCAAAGCCGATGGTGAGTGCGTCCGGGCTGAGCACACGCACCAGTCGCCGCAGAACTTCCTTGGATTCGCTGCGGCGCTCCGCTTGTTCCACGGCGCGATCCCGCACAAACTCGATCAGACTCGATTTCAGGCTGAGATGCGTCTCCCAGAGTTCGCCGTCGTCCACATTGGCGATCCCTTCCCAGATGCGGGCCTCGCTGCTGCGCTCGTTCCAGCCGGTTCCCAGGTGCCGATCGTAGAGGCGGAACATCTGCGGCGCCAGCCACGAAGGAACATGCACGCCGTTGGTGATATGTCCGATGGGAACATGGTCTTCCTGCTTCGCCGGGGATAAGCCTGTCCACATGGCGCGGGAAACTTCTCCGTGCAGCGCGGAGACGGCGTTGGCCCGCCGCGACAGTCGCAAGCCCAACACCGTCATACAGAAACTCTCGTCCAGCGTTGTGGGCTTTTCGCGGCCCAGCCCCATAAGGCTCTCGTGAGAGAGGCCTAGCGCATCGCGAAGCGGCCCCAGATGCTCCTCCACCAGATCGGCGTCAAAGCGATCATGACCGGCTGGCACGGGAGTGTGTGTGGTGAAGACCACCTCGCGCGACACGCGCGGCACGGCGGTGTCGAACGTGATGCCTTCGTCTTCCATGCGCATGCGGATCGCTTCCAGCACGGCGAAGCCGCTGTGTCCTTCATTCAGGTGCAAAACTCCCGGCGTGATGCCAAGCGCGCGCAGCGCACGCAGGCCTCCCACGCCCAGCAGCAATTCCTGGCGAATGCGAATGCGCCGGTCGCCGCCATACAAGCGCGAAGTCAGCTCGCGGTCTTCGGGAGCGTTGCCCTCCACATCCGAATCGAGCAGCAGCAAGTCGCAGCGCCCCACCGCGACCCGCCACACTTTTGCGCGGATCGAACCGTGGCGCGTGTCGATCTGCACCACAATCGGCCGTCCGTTTCTGCCGATCGCCGCCTGCATCGGCAAGTGATTCACATCCGTCTTTAGATATTCCTCGTGCTGCCATCCGGTGCGGTCGAGCCACTGCCGGAAATAACCCTGCCCATAAAACAACCCGACGCCCACCAGCGGAATATCAAGGTCAGACGCGCTCTTAATATGATCGCCCGCCAGCACCCCGAGCCCTCCGGAATAAACCGGCAGCGATTCATGCACGCCAAATTCCGCGGAAAAATACGCGACAGGACGCGGCCGTAGAACTCCCGCATGCCGTGTTCCCCAGGTTTTGTCGGACTCCAGATACTCCCGCAAACGCCGGTATGCATAGTTGATGCGGCTGTGCAGCACCAGTTCCGCGGCGCGCGCTTCCAGTTTCGCCAGCGGAAATTCCGCCAGCAGCGCCACCGGATTGTGATTCAGCTGGTTCCAGCGCACCGGATCGAGATCAAGAAATAAACTGCCTGAATCGTGATCCCAACTCCACCAGAGATTTCGCGCCAGCGCCCAAAGTCGTTCCTGCACGGGCGCAATGAAGCGGTCGAGCGTGCGCGCCTCGCTGACCACCGAAGCGACTTGCGTCGCAGCTTCAGTGAGCATGCGAATCTCATCCTCGCGGAATACGCGAGCTTCCACCGTCTGCACCACCAGCACTCCTTGCAGCACGCCGCGGTCGATCAGCGGAACACCAAGGAACGACTGGTAAGATTCTTCTCCGGCTTCGATGAAATATTTGAAGCGCGGATGATTATTCACCTGGTCGACCGCCACCGGCCGAACCTGTTCCGCGACCAGGCCCGCGAGTCCTTCATGCACACCCATGCGCAGAACGCCGATGGCCTGACTGCGAAGCCCGAGAGTCGCGGCCAGCACCAGATTGGCGCGATCCGGTTCCAGCAAATACGCCGAACACACGTCCGTCCCAAATCGCTTGGCGATCAGCGCGACCACGTTCATCAGAGTCTCGGCCGGCTTGCCGCCCTCGTGCGCGAGATTGGCAATTTCCTCGAGAGTCAGAACGCTGGCGCCGTCGGGCGAAGCCATCACGCCGCCTGACTTTTCAATCACTTCATTCGGTCGGTCCAAACTTTTACAGCCTCCACTCGCACGCGCACCCTGGCGCAGCGCATAAACCATTGTAGCGTCCCGGTCACGCGTCCCGTCCAATTCATATTGTTTATGCGCCAGATAAACGAATTGATAAGAGAATTGATAAGAGAATTCAAACCTGCAGCTTGACCAGCCAGTTCGGTGGTTCCGGAAGAATCGCGAACTTGGGAAGTTCGCCGCGCACCATAGCCACTTCGTCGCACGAATGGAATCGCGGGCAAACGTGGCAGTCTTTGTAAATCTTGTCCGGCAGATCCTCACGCTGCGCCACCGCGAAACCCTGCCGCGCAAAAAACTGTGGACTGCGCGTGAACAGGCAAATGCAGCCGACCCGGTGTTTCTTCGCTTCCGCCATCAGCGCTTTCATCAAAAGTCCGCCGCCCCCCTTGCCCTGCGCCCACGGCGCGACCGTGATCGAGCGAACCTCTGCCAGATGCGTGCCATACAAATGCAGCGCGCCGCAGCCGAGCACACGGCCATCTTCTTCGAGCACCACAAAGTCTCTGACGTTTTCGCAGATCTCGGCCAGCGTGCGCGGCAGCAGCGTGCCGTCGCCGGAGTATCCCGAGATCAAATCGTGAATCTGCGTAGCGTCAGGCAAGATCGCTTTGCGCGTGCGCATGAATTTCCTCCCGTAGCGATTCAATTTTGGTCCTGGCGCTCTTGATCGCCTGCCGCACCCGGGCCGGCGCCGTACCTCCCGCAACATCGTGCACCGCCAGCACCGCAACCAGGCTCAGGCACTCATAGAAATCCGATTCAAATGCGGGCTCAATCGCCTGCAATTCTTCGAGCGCCAAATCCTGAAGCTCGCAATTTTTCTCCAGACACAGTTGCACCGCCTTGCCGATCCGCTCATGCGCCGTCCGGGATGGAACCCCGCGCTTCACCAGATAAGTGGCGGCAGCCCAGGCGTTGGTGAATCCCGATTGCGCGGCTTGCTCCATCCGCGCATGGTTCCACTCGACGGTTTTCATAAAGCCGGTCACCAGCGGCAACATCGAGAGCATCGTGTCCGCGGAATCGAAAAGCGCCTCTTGCGTTTCCTGCAAATCTTTGTTGTAAGCCAGCGGCAGCCCTTTCAGCGTGACCATGAGCGCCATTGCGCAACCAATCACGCGGCCAGCTTTGCCGCGGACAAGTTCCAGCAAGTCCGGATTCTTCTTCTGCGGCATGGCGCTGCTGCCCGTGGAATAAGCCTCGGGCAAAACGATGAAGCCATATTCCTGCGAAGAAAACAAAATCATCTCCTCCGCCCAGCGGCTCAGGTGCAGCGCGAGCAGCGAAAGCGCATTCACAAACTCCAGCGCGAAATCACGATCACTGGTCGCGTCAATGCTGTTGGTAGTCGGGTCATCAAACCCCAGAGTCTCAGCCATGAACTTGCGATCAAGCGGCAAAGTCGCTCCCGCAACCGCGCCCGATCCCAGCGGGCAAACATTCAGCCGCTTGCGGCAATCCGCGAGCCGTCCCGCGTCCCGCAGAAACATCGCGATGTAAGCCATCAACCAATGCCCAACCAGAACCGGTTCGGCGCGCTGCAAATGCGTATAAGCCGGCATCGCAGAATCGCCAGCTTGCTCCGCGCGATCGGCCGCTACACCGCACCACTCGGCAATGTCAACCCGCAGTTGATCAATCGCGGCCCGTACAAAAAGCCGAAGGTCCGTGGCGATCTGCTCGTTGCGGCTGCGCCCGCTGTGCAGCTTGTATCCGGTTTCTCCAATCAACGCCGCTAGTTTTTTCTCGACAAAATGATGCACGTCCTCGGCTTCGTTGTCTTCCAGAACCGCCGGAGAAGCCGCAGCCTGCGCCCCGATCTGCTGCAATCCCTGCAGAATGCTGATCAGTTCGCTCGCCGAGAGAATGCCAGCATCTTTCAGCGCGCGGGCATGAGCGCTGCTGGCCGCGAGTTCGTACTGCAGCAATCGCCGGTCAAAGCCGAACGACCGCTGCCAGCGCTCGAAGTCAGGGTCCAGCGGCTGCCGGAACCGGCCCGACCACATCTTCATCCACCCACCTCCACGCGCGACCGCGCGCGCGAGCGCGAAGGAAGTCCCAGAATCCGGATGAATCCCGCCGCATCTTTCTGGTCATATTCCGCGCCCATGGTGAACGAAGAAAGATCGGTGCGGTAAAGCGAATGCTCCGACTCGCGGCTCACGATGGAAATATTTCCCTTATACAAAGAAAGAGAAACGCTGCCGGTCATGAGCTGCTGCGTGTTTTCCACAAACGCGTCCAGCGCCTCGCGCAGCGGCGTGAACCACAAACCGAAATAGACCAACTCCGCATATTTCAAGCCGATGTGCTGTTTGAAGTGCGCCACCTCGCGTTCCAGGCACAACGCCTCCAACTCGCGATGCGCCGCAATCAGCAGCGTCCCGCCCGGAGTTTCATAGCACCCCCGCGACTTGATACCGACAAACCGGTTCTCCACCAGGTCAACGCGCCCAATCGCGTTGCGTGCGCCAATCTCGTTGAGCAATTCCACCAGCGCCACGGGATCGAGTTTCATCCCGTTCACCGCCACCGGAATCCCGCGTTCAAAACCGATGGAAACCTTTTCTTCCTTGTCCGGCGCCTCCTGCGGCGAGCGCGTGATTTGCCAGGTCGTAGGCAACGGAGCGTTCCCCGCGTCTTCTAGTTCTCCACCTTCGTGGCTGATGTGCCAGAGATTGCGGTCGCGGCTGTGAATCTTCTCGCGGCTCGCCGCCACCGGAATCCCGTGCTGCTCGGCGTAATCGATGCAGTCTTCGCGCGATTTCAGCGACCACTCCCGCCACGGCGCAACAATCTTCAGTTCCGGCCCCAGCGCCTGATACGTTAATTCAAACCGCACCTGGTCATTGCCTTTTCCCGTGCAACCGTGCGCCACCGCGGTCGCGCCCTCGCGCAGTGCCACTTCCACCTGATGCTTCGCAATCACCGGCCGCGCCAGCGAAGTTCCAAGCAAATACTTGTGCTCGTAGACCGCGCCCGCTTTCAGCGCAGGGAACACATAGCCCGTCAAAAACTCTTCGCGCAAATCTTCCACCACCACCTTGCTAGCGCCCGTGGCGTAAGCTTTTTCGACGACGGCCTGCAAATCTTCTCCCTGGCCGACGTCCGCGACCATCGCGATCACGTCATAGGAATAGTTTTCCTTCAACCACGGAATAATGATCGACGTGTCCAGTCCACCGGAATACGCAAGCACAATTTTTTCAGGCATGAGCGCTCCTCACCGGCAGCCGCACCGCGCCGCCCAGCAACAGATAAAGGATAGCCTTTTGCGCGTGCAGGCGGTTTTCGGCCTGCTCGAAAATAATCGAGCCTTCCGAATCCATTACCTCGTCGGTGACTTCCTCGCCGCGATGCGCAGGCAGACAGTGCATGAACGCCGCATCCGGACCGGCCGCCGCCATCAACTTGCGGTTCACCTGGTAAGGCGCAAAAATCTTGGCCCGAAGATCGGCTTCGTGTTCCTGCCCCATGCTGGCCCAGGCGTCGGTGTAGACGGCATCAGCCCCAGCCACCGCCGTATAGGGATCATTGAGCAGTTCAATCTTCGCTCCAGTCTGCTTCGCAATTTTCCGCGCGTCCGCCACAATCTGCGCATTGGGTTCGTAGCCCTGCGGCGTCGCAACTCTGATCGACGATCCCAGGCAGGCGCAAGTCAGCAGCAAAGAATGCGCTACATTATTTCCATCCCCCACGTACGCCAGGCAAACGTCGGTGAGATCGCCATTGCGTTCCTGCAAAGTGAAATAGTCGGCCAGCGCCTGGCAGGGATGCTCGAGATCGCTGAGCGCATTGATCACCGGAATCGAAGCGTGCTCCGCCATGCCCGTGATCGTTTCCTGCGCAAACGTGCGCAGCACAATCACATCCACCCAGCGCTCCAGGTTGTGCGCGACGTCGCTCAGCTTTTCGCGCGCGTCGATGCGCCCGCTGGTCTGGTCCACAAAGTGAGCCGTGCCGCCGAGGCTCGCCATTCCCACCTCGAACGTCAGCCGCGTTCGCAGCGACGGCTTCTCGAAAAACATCACCATCTGTTTTCCCGCCAGCGCCCGTTGAAAAACCGAAGGCCGCGTCTTCATCAGTTCCGCCAGGTGGAGCACCGCCTCCACGCCTTGCGGCCCCAGATCGCGCGTCGAAATCAAATCGGGGCACCAGAAGATGCCCGGAAAAACTTCGGGCGCCGCCGGCGCATTTTTCGTTAAAGGACTGTTCAACTTTGACTCCTTAGTTTCAATTCGCAAATTCGTCGTCCGGGGTTTCGCGGATGCTGCGTCACTCATGCGCACGTCACCTCCGTGCCACACGACAGCTTGGTGAGATAAAACTGCGGCAGCAGGTCCGCTTCCGCGGCGGGCAAAATTCGCACGCGTCCCACGCCTTGCTTCAACGCCTGCCGGCAGGCTTGCAGTTTGGGCAGCATGCCGCCGCTCACGACCGCGCCAGCCGCCATCTCCTCGGCCTCTTTCGTGTTCAGCCAGGGAATCACCGACCCCTGCGCGTCCTTCACTCCAGCCACGTCGGTGAGAAAAATAAGAGCATTAGCATGAGTCGCAGCCGCGCACGATGCCGCCATCTCGTCGGCGTTCACGTTGTAGTATTCGCCATCGGCGCCCAGCGCCAGCGACGCCATCACCGGAATCCCGCCCTGCTGCCACAGCGCCTCAATCCAGCACGGTTCGGCAAAACAAATTTCCCCGACAAATCCCAGATCGTGCCCGTCAACATATTTCTTGCGCGCACGGAATGTCATGCCATCGCCGCCGCAGAATCCAACCGCAGGCATGCCCGTGGCCTGGATCGCCGCCACCACCTTCTTATTCACCATTCCGGCCAGTACCATCAACGCCACGTCACGCGTCTCCGCGTCGGTCACGCGCAGCCCGTTCACAAATTCGCTTTTCTTCCCGAGTTGCAGCAGCGTCCGCGTCAGCGTGCTTCCCCCGCCATGAACGAGGGCCACGCGATGCCCGTCCTGTGCCAGTTCCGCCACCGCCCGCGCGCACTTCCGCAGCGTAGCCGAATCCTCGAGCGCCACTCCTCCGATTTTGACGACGATGATCACAGCAAACCTTCTTCCTCTGTCCATCCATACATCAGATTCATATTTTGCACGGCCTGTCCGGCCGCGCCTTTCAGCAGGTTGTCGATGCACGAAACCAGCACTAGCCGCCGTCCATCCTCCGCCAGACAAAAACCCAGATCGCAATAATTCGTATGCAGCGAAAATTGCACCTGCGGAAGCTTCGGCGTCGCGAATATCCGCACCCAGCGTTTCTGCGCGTAAAACTCACGCAAGCACACTTCCACTTCCGCGGATTGCATCACCCGATTCAGGCGCACATAAATCGTCGACAAAATCCCGCGCGGAATCGGCAGCAGATGCGGCGTGAAGATCAATTCCTGCGCCGTTAGTTGCAGTTGCTCCACGATCTCGCCCACGTGCCGGTGCCCGAAAACCGAATACGCGGAAAAATTTTCAGCCACCGAAACAAAATGCGTGCGCGCCGTTGGTTCTTTCCCCGCACCCGACACTCCCGACTTCGAATCCGAAATAATTCCATGCTCCCGATCCACGACGCCCGCATGCAACAACGGCGCCAGCGCTAGAATCACCGAAGTCGCATAGCATCCGGGATTCGCCACCAGATCAGCCCCGGCGATGCAATCTCTGTGCAGTTCGGGTAATCCGTAAACCGCTTTGTCGGTGAGTGCAGCCGCCGTAGCCGCATCCGAATCCTGAAAGTGATAAACCGCGCGATGCTGCGCCTGCTTCAGCCGCCACGCTCCACTCAGGTCGATCACCCGTAGTCCGTGCGCCATCGCCTCCGGCACCAGCGACCGCGACGCCTCATGCGGAGTCGCCAGAAAAAGCAACTGCACTCCCCGCCGCTGCAACTCCGCCCACGATAGCGCCTGCAGAGGATAGCCTCCGTTACCCGACAGCGCCGGAAACACATCGGCGAGATTCAAATCCGCCTGATTCACGTCGGCATGGTTCCCATCAGATACATTTCCCGCGCCGTTCGCCCCGTTGCGCCGCAGCAGCACCGGCTGCTCCAGCTTCGGATGCCGATGAAGAAGGCGCGTCAGCTCCAGACCCGAATAGCCAGTCGCGCCCAGCACCGCGGTTTTGAGTTTCGCGGACATTACGTCAACATGCCTTCGATGCGGCTGGAAAGTTTTTTCGCATCGTCCTTGTCCGGGCACACAATCAGAATCGTGTCGTCGCCGGCAATCGTCCCCACCAGTTCACTCCAGTCGGTTTCGTCCATCGCGGCGGCCACCGGCTGCGCGCTGCCCACAATCGTCTTCACCACCAGCAGGTTCTGCGCCGACCGGATTCCGAGCACGAACTCGCGCACCAGCCGCGAAACCGGCGGCAGTGCCAGCGCCGCAGAACTCTCGGGCAGGGAATATCCGTGGGCGGTCTTGCTCAGATTCAAATCGCGGATGTCCCGTGACAGCGTCGCCTGCCCCACCCTGAATCCCTGTTTCCGCAAAACGCGCTGCAAGTCTTCCTGGCTGGCCACGGGACCATGCCGCAGCGTCGCCAGAACCGCCCGTTGTCGTAAGGTTTTATTCATAATGAATAAAAATTCACTCCAGTGAATAAATATGTTCCTATCTTAAAGACTCTGGCCTAAATGTCAAATGAAAACGTGCGGCAAATCGTCTATGAACCAGGTTACGAATGTTTGGTTTAGGAGAAATCCGGAGACGACGACCCGGGCCCGACAACCAGCCCAGAAATTCCGCCGCGGACGCGCCAGTCTTGTTAGACTACTGCGCGGTTTTAAGACGGAGGGTAAGCGACAACCATGAACCCAAAGCCCACCTTGGCCGCCGAATTACTGGCGGAGTTTCTCGGCACCTTCGTGCTCATTCTGTTCGGCACCGGCGTGGTCGCCATGGTAGTTTTGTTCCCCTCGACGAATCCGGGCGAGACCATTCACGGAGGCTACACCAACATCACGCTGGGCTGGGGCCTGGCCGTCACGATGGGAATTTATATTGCCGGAAAAATTTCCGGCGCGCATCTCAATCCCGCGATCACGCTCGCTGTCGCCGTCTTCCGCGGTTTCCCGTGGCGCAAGGTCGTCCCTTATTCCATCGCCCAAACCGCCGGAGCCCTCGCCGCCGCCGCCCTGGTTTACTGGAACTATCTCCCGGCATTCCGCCAGGTCGATCCGCAACTCGTTCACACCGCCGGCATCTTCACAACCTTCCCCGCGTTTCCCGCTGTGATTCAAGCCGGCTTCCTCGACCAGCTGATCGGCACGGCGCTATTAGTTCTTCTGGTCTTCGCCGTCACCGACGAGTTCAACATGCCGCCCGGCGCCAACTTCGCCCCCTTGATGATCGGACTCATCGTCGTCGCCATCGGCATGAGTTTCGGCGGCATGCACGGATACGCCATCAATCCCGCGCGCGATTTCGGCCCGCGCCTGTTTACCGTGCTCGCCGGCTTCCGCAACAACGGCCTCACCGACGGCGCCCGCATCTGGTGGGTCCCGGTAGTCGCACCGCTGCTCGGCGGTTTAGTCGGCGCCGCCACCTACGACTTCGGTATCCGCCGCTTCCTGAAGCCGTCGCAGTAGCGGAGAAAAAGTAGAGCGGAAAACTCGCGATGCGCTCGATTTTGGTGGGGCAGATTTTTTGGTGGCGCAGCGCTTTCAGCGCCGCGATAAGCGTATTGTTTTGATCGCGGTTTTAGCCGCTGAAGGCGCACGCGCCCAGGTTCACGGAGGAAATCCTTGCAATACGTTCTGGCACTCGATCAAGGCACCACCAGCTCGCGGGCCCTCTTGTTCGATCGCGACGGCGAAGTCCGCGCAGTCGCGCAGCGCGAGTTCGATCAGATTTTTCCTCAGCCCGGCTGGGTGGAACACAATCCCGAGCAGATCGCATCGTCGCAAATCGCGGTTGCCCTGGAAGCCCTGGCCCAAGCCAATGCGCAGCCGAAAGATATCGCCGCCATCGGCATCGCCAACCAGCGCGAAACCACCATCCTGTGGGATCGCGAAACCGGCGCTCCAATTTGCAACGCCCTGGTCTGGCAGGACCGCCGCACCGCCGACGTCTGTGAAAGCCTCAAAGCCGCCGGCCACGAACCTCTGATTCAGCAGCGCACCGGCCTGCTCATCGATTCCTATTTCTCCGCCAGCAAAATTTCCTGGATTCTCCACCACGTGTCTGGTGCGCGGGAATATGCAGACGCCGGAAAACTCGCCTTCGGTACGGTCGATACCTGGCTAATCTGGAAGCTGACCGGCGGCCGCGTGCATATCACCGACGCCAGCAACGCTTCCCGCACCATGCTCTTCAACATTCACACCGGAAAATGGGACGAAGAATTGCTCCGCCTCTTTCGCATCCCCGCATCGCTGATGCCCTCGGTGCGCCACTCCTCCGAAATCTACGGCGAAGTCAGCGCCGTGCCCGGCCTCAACGGCATTCCCATCGCCGGCATCGCCGGCGATCAGCAAGCGGCGCTCTTCGGACAGCGCTGCGTTCGCCCCGGTCTCACAAAAAATACTTACGGCACGGGATGCTTCATGCTGCAAAACACCGGCACCCGCGCGGTTCCTTCCACGAACCGCCTGGTGACCACGGTCGCCTGGAAAATAAGCGACAAAACCGAATACGCTCTCGAAGGCAGCGTGTTCGTAGGCGGCGCGGTGGTGCAGTGGCTGCGTGACGGCCTGGGAGTAATCCGCAGCTCAAGCGAAGTCGAGCCCCTTGCCAAGTCCGTCGCCGACAACGGAGGAGTTTATTTCGTCCCCGCATTCGTCGGCCTGGGCGCGCCCCATTGGGATTCCTACGCCCGCGGTTCCATCTTCGGCCTGACCCGCGGCAGCACCGCCGGACACATTGCCCGCGCCGCGCTCGAAAGCATCGCCTACCAAGTCGCCGACCTGCTCGACGCCATGCAGCGCGACGCCGGCCATCCCGTCGAAGAGCTTCGCGTCGACGGTGGCGCGTCCGCCAACGACAGCCTCATGCAATTTCAATGCGACCTCCTGCGCGTTCCCGTGGTCCGTCCCGCCGCCACCGAAACCACCGCGCTCGGCGCTGCCTACCTCGCAGGACTGGGAGTAGGTTTCTGGAAATCCATCCAGGAAACCTCCGCAAAGGCCCGCCGCTTCGAGCCCGCGATGCCCGCATCGCAAGCCACCACCCTGCGCCAGCGCTGGAACGAAGCCGTCGCCCGCTCCAAGTCCTGGGACAACGCCACGAAAACGTAAACGCTCATAATTAGACACTCAGAACGGATGTCATCCCGAACCAGGCCGAAGGCCCGGTGAGGGACCCCACGAGACGAATGAAGAGGCATGACCGCCAGCGGGCGCCGTCACGCTGCATTAAGGTATTGTTTTAGATTCATGACCCAAATCCAATGCAGCGCCTTGCTCTTCGACCTCGACGGAGTCCTCATCGACTCCACGCCCGCCGTTGAGCGCGTGTGGCATCAGTGGGCTCTCGAGCACGGATTCAATCCCGAGGAAGTCGTAGCCCGCGCCCACGGCCGCCCCAGTCTCACTACCGTGCGCGACTACTTGCCCAACGCCGACCACACTGCCGAGAACCGCGAAGTCGAGCGCCGCGAAATCGCCGACCTCGAAGGCGTCGTCCCCCTGCCCGGAGCGGTCGCTCTGCTGGCCAGCCTTCCCGCGGATCGCTGGACCATCGTCACTTCCTGCACGCGCCGCCTGGCCGAGATCCGCATCAACGCCGCCGGATTACCGCTGCCCGCCCGCATGGTCACCTCCACCGACATCACGCACGGCAAGCCTCATCCCGAGCCTTATCTGAAAGGCGCGTCGTTGCTCGGTTTCCCCGCAGCCCAATGCGTAGTTCTCGAAGACGCCCCCGCCGGAATCCGCGCAGGAAAGTCAGCCGCCGCCCGAGTCATCGCCCTCAAGACAACGGCCCCACCCGCGGCTCTGCGCGACGCCGGCGCAGAGTGGATTGTGAACACCTGCGACGACATCCGTGTGCTCAGCTCCAGCCCGAATCTCACCCTGACCGTCACCCTGTCCGACCCCCAACCGTAAATGTGAACTCGATGTGATGTCATCCCGAACCGGGCCGAAGGCTCGGTGAGTGACCCTACGATGCGAATGAAGAGGCATGAACGCCCCCAGGCTCGTGAAGGGTGCTTGCACCGGGGGCACTCCCGTTTGCCGCAGCAAAGCTTCCGTCAGAAACAAGGTCTCTCGAAGAACTCCACTCCCGTCGGGATGGCATCGCTCGAGTTGCACCGAGCCCTCGGCATTCTCTCCTAAAGTCCCTACACAGCCTGCCGATCAACCCCTTAGCGCGGGAAGTTGGCCAGACCAGCAGCCCTCCCCCAACAGCAGTGGCCTCAGCGTGGTGGCCTAGTCAGCTGCCGGTCAGCGCAGGTGAGCGGGTGCTAGTCTCCAGCCCGCTCACCGCTCTGATGCTTTCCCCGGCGCCATTTTCGAGACACTCCCCTCCCAATCCCCCGGCAACCTATCCCCGCCGCTTAGAACCTAAGCAGTGAAATCGATGGCTTCCGGTACGCGTTCGAAACCCGCGTGCTGGGGTACAATTTCCCATCCGGGGGAAATTAACCGCAAGGAGAACGACATGAACCCCAAACTCTTTGTTCTCGCCCTCTGTCTGCTCACGCTCCCAGCCATCGCGCAAGATCAACCTGCGCAAGACCAACGCGACCAACCCACCGCCCGCTCCCAGGAACGCATTACCAAGGAAGTTCGCCACGAACTGCTCATGCTCCCCTACTTCACCGTCTTCGACAACATCGCCTACAAAGTGGAAGGCTTCAACGTTACTCTGCTCGGGCAAGTCACTCGCCCCGTCACCAAATCCGACGCCGAGAACGCAGTCAAGCACATCGAAGGTGTCGAGCACGTCGACAATCAGATCGAAGTGCTTCCTCCCTCGCCCATGGACGACCGCCTGCGCCAGCGCCTGTTCCGCAGCATCTATGGCTACCCCGCGCTGCAACGATATGCGCTCGGCGTGCAGAAGCCCATCCGCATCATCGTCAAGAACGGCCACGTCACGCTGGAGGGTGTGGTCGACAGTGCAGCCGACAAGAATCTGGCCGGCATCCGCGCCAACGGCGTCTCCGGCATTTTTTCCGTAGACAACAATCTCCAGGTGTCCCCGTAGAGCATCGTGAACAGCTTCAACTTGTAAGTCTGTCATCCCAATCGAGGGAAGCCTGCCCTGAGCGAAGCCGAAGGGACTCCATGTAAGCCCGCGCTACCAGCGGCCTCCAAAGGAGTTTCCGCCACATTTCAGCTTCGCCTGTGCGCCCCTTCGTGATACTTAGTGTCCTTTGTGGTGAATGGTGTTTGTCTCGATCGCGTCGAGCCACCCGCTCCTTGCGCCCCACCACCCCGCGAGTATAATTCTCGCCGTGCACCCAAGAGGACAATGACGCCATGATGATCGACCGCCGCAGATTCGTGAAAACCGCCGGAGTTGCCGGCGCCGCCTCGCTTCTCGCCGATAAATTCACCTGGGCCGCCGCCGAGCACCGCATCGAGAAAGTCGGCCTGCAGCTCTACACCGTCCGGGACCTGATGAAAGGCGACTTCGACGCCACCATCGCCAAAGTCGCCTCCATCGGCTACAAGGAAGTCGAATTCGCCGGCTACTTCGGCCGCACCGGCCAGCAAGTCCGCGCCGTCTGCGACAAGAACGGTCTGGCGCCGATCGCCACCCACGTGCAGTACGACGAACTCGACGACAAATTTCCTTCCGTCATCGAAACCTCGAAAGCCATCGGCCTGAAATATATCGTCTGCCCCTGGATCCCCGAAGAGCTCCGCAAATCTCCCGACATCTGGAAGAAGGCATCCGAAAAATTCAACCACTGCGGCGAGCAGAGCAAGAAAGCCGGCCTGCAGTTCGCCTATCACAACCACTGGTTCGAATTCCTTCCCGTCGATGGCAAGCTCCCCTACGACGCGCTGCTCAAGGAGTGCGACCCCAATCTGGTGAAAATGGAAATGGACCTGTGCTGGATCACCGCCGCCGGCGGCGATCCGCTGAAGTATTTCAACGAGTATCCCGGACGATTCCCTCTGGTTCACGTCAAAGACCTCAAGAAACTTCCCGTCATCACCGCCGGAGGTTCGCAGAATTTCGGCGACACCGTCGACCTCACCGCGGTGGGCAGCGGCATCATCGACTGGAAGCGCATCTTCGCGCAATCCGGGAAAGCCGGCATCAAGCACTACATCGTCGAACACGACAAGCCCGAGCAGCCCTTCGACAGCATCACGAAAAGCTACGAATATCTAAACAAGCTCCGCTGGTAGTTCGAGCGGCGCGTAGCGCAGCGCTTGATTTGTGTAGGACGGACACTCTTGTCCGTCGCTTTTGATCCCAGCCCCGGAGGGACGACTGACCAGACCACCACGAACGAGAAGACCACCACGAACGGGAAGGCCAGCACGAACGAGAAGGCCACCACGAACGGGAAGGGCACGACTTCAGTCGTGCCGTTAGACGTGCCAGAGCCTGAAGGGCTTCAGCCCCTGATGTAAGCTGTCGCCGCCCCTGTACGAGCGGCCGTATCCGTGTGACCGCACGCGCAACCGTGGAAGAGCGGCGCTTCAGCGCCGCGTAAAGCGGATTGAAATCAGTGGGGCTTCAGCCCCCGGAGGTTTCCACCCAGGCCCATGCAACTCGCCCGCCCGAAAACCTACGACGTCTGCATCATCGGCTCCGGCGCATCCGGAGGCACCGCCGCCAAAGTCCTCACCGAAGGCGGCCTCACCGTCGCCCTGCTCGAAGCCGGCCCGCCCGTCTATCCCGACAGAGATTACAAAGAACATGTCTGGCCCTACGAACTTTCGCATCGCGGCGCCGGCGTCGGAGCCAAAGATCGCGAAGGATTCGCCAATGAATTCCTCGCCCCCAACGGCGCCTGGGAAATCGAAGGCGAGCCCTACATCTCCGCTCCCGGCTCGACCTTCCGCTGGTTCCGTTCCCGCATCGTCGGCGGACGCACCAACCACTGGGGACGCATCGCCCTGCGGTTTGCCCCGGTTGACTTCAAAGTCCGCTCCCACGACGGCATGGGCGATGACTGGCCGCTCAGCTACGACGACGTCGCTCCCTACTACGACAAAGTCGAGTCCTTCATCGGCGTCTTCGGCACCAAAGAAAATATTCCCAGCGCACCCGACGGAATTTTCCTCCCGCCTCCCAAACCGCGCTGCACCGAAACCATCATCAAGAAAGCCTGCGACCACCTCAACATTCTCTGCGTCCCCTCGCGCCTCGCCATTCTCACCAAGCCGCTCAACGGCCGCGCCGCCTGCCACTACTGCGCGCAATGCGGACGCGGCTGCATCAGCGCTTCCAACTTCAGTTCCAGCCAGGTGATGATTCCCCCCGCGCAGGAAACAGGTCGCCTCACCATGATCACCGGCGCCATGGCCCGCGAACTCATCGTCGGCAAAGACGGCAAAGTCAGCTCCGTCTCCTACATCGACAAAGCCACGCGCAGCGAAAAACGCATCAACGCCCGCGCCTTCATCGTCGCCGCCAGCACCTGCGAGTCCGCGCGCTTGTTGCTGAATTCCCGGTCCACGCTTTTTCCCGACGGCCTCGCCAATTCTTCCGGAGTCGTCGGCCGCAACCTGATGGACACCGTCGGCAGCGATGGCGGAGGTTATTTCCCCATCCTCGAAAAAATGCCCGCCCACAATCATGACGGCGTCGGCGGAATGCATATGTACCTGCCCTGGTGGAAGTTCGACCGCAAAAACGATTTCCTGCGCGGCTACCACACCGAATTCTACGGTGGACGCGGCATGCCTGGCGTCGGCGACTGGGACGACCTCTGCGACGACGAAGAAGGTTACGGCGCGTCGCTCAAACAAAAGGCCAAAAAAAACTACGGCACCTACATCGGTTTCGCCGGACGCGGCGAAATGATTCCCAACGAAAATTGCTACTGCGAAATCGACCCGTCCATCGTCGACCGGTGGGGCATTCCGGTCCTCCGCTTTCACTGGAAGTGGAGCGACAACGAAATTAAAATGGCGCGCGACATGCAGGAAACCTACCGCGCCATCGTCGAAGCCGCCGGTGGTACCTACCTCACCATCACGAAACCCGACGGGCAAAATCCCTACGGCATCGCCGACGGCGGCGTCATCATCCACGAGGTCGGCACGGTCCGCATGGGCGAGCGTCCCGCAACCTCGGCGCTAAATCAATATTGCCAGGCCCACGACGTAAAAAATCTTTTCGTCACCGACGCCGCCAGCTTCGTCACCAACGCCGACAAAAATCCCACGCTCACCATCATGGCCCTGACCTGGCGCGCCTCCGACTACCTGCTAGACCAAGCCAAGAAAGGAAATCTGTGATTCAAGAATCTGGAGAAGTCTTCTCAGGAATGGGTTTGGGAAGGGCACGGCTTCAAGCCGTGCCATCTAAGCGCACCGCACTGGAGGCTTTAGCCGCTGAGGTTCGCTTGGATCCTGCGGCCGGGAATTTATAAGACGAACCAGTCCCGAAGGGACGATATGCGAAAGCCCGGCACGGAAGTGCCGGGTAAGCAAGAGAAGGCGGAACCAGTCCCGTAGGGACGACACGGGTTTGACGCAAACCTCCGCTGACGAATCCGCAACGTAAGGAAACCAACCATGCCCACCCGCCGCGACATTCTGAAATCGCTGACCATGACCGCCGTCGCCGGATCGGTGCTGCGCGTCATTCCACTCGAGGCCGCCGAATACGCCCACCGCATGGTGACCGCCGAAAAAACCACCAACAAAACCTACACTCCCAAATTCTTCTCCGCGCACGATTACAAAACCCTAAAAACCCTCTGCCAGACCATCATTCCCCCCGATCAAAGCGGAGACGCCGAAACCGGCGGCGCCATCGAAGCCGGCGCTCCCGAATTCATCGACCTCATCACCAGCGAGAACAAAGACTACCAACTCGCCCTCGGCGGAGGCCTGATGTGGCTCAACGAAACCTGCACCGACCGTTACGGCAATCTCTATCTCGAGTGCACCGCCGACCAGCAAAAAGAAATCCTCGACCAGATCGCCTACCGCAAAAACGCGAAACAAGATCCCAGCCTCGGCCCCGGCATCGAATTTTTCTCCCTGCTGCGCAAATTCACCGCCGACGGTTTCTTCACCAGCGAAATCGGCATCAATTACCTGGGCTACATCGGCAACAAATATTTAATGGAATTCCCCGGCTGCCCCCCAGTCCCCGAAGCCTGAGCCGATTCTCTTAAAGCCTTGTCATCCAGAGCGAAGCGAATGACCCCTACCCTCACCACCCCCGAATGAGTTTCCACCACAACTTCGCACGAGGTCCAAGGCAGACGCTGCCATCACCCAAACGGCTCCTCCAGCGACAAGCTCTGCCCCGTGAACAACTCCGCGCCGTTCTCCGTAACGTGCATATCGTCTTCCAGCCGAATCCCAAATTCGCCGCGAATATAAATTCCCGGCTCGTTGCTGGTAGTCACATTCGCCTGAAGTTTCGTTGTATTGCCGCGCACCAGGTAAGGCCACTCATGCCCGTCCATGCCCAGTCCATGACCCAGCCGATGGACAAAGTATTTGTAATCAGGTCCATAGCCAGCATCGGTAACAACTTTGCGCGCCGCCGCGTCGACGGAGCCACACTCCGCTCCCGGCTTCGCCGCTGCCAGCGCCGCGGCCTGCGCGCGATGCACAATGTCGAAAACTTTTTTCATTTTGTCGCCAACGTTCGCCGGCGGTTTGCCAATTACAAACGTGCGCGTAATGTCAGATTGATATCCCTCCACCACGCAGCCGTCGTCAATCATCACGATCGACCCTTCGCGAATCACCTGCGGCGTAGTCGACCCATGCGGAAACGCCGTGTACTCATCTACTTCCACGCTGGCCTCGCCAGGGAAGCCCAGTTTTCCGTAAGCGGCCGAAATTAACTCCTCCACCTGATTCTGCGTCATGCCCACGCGCAGCGCGCGATAAACCGCCTCGTATGCCGCCAGCGTGACCTGCGCCGCCAGCCGCATCAGAGCTATCTCGTGCGCGCTCTTGATCATGCGGCAGCCTGCGGTCACCGGAGTCGCGCTCGCCATCGTGACCGAAGGCGCAGCTTTCGCCAGGCCATCGCTGAAGAGAAAACGAATCGTCTCTTCGATCCCGACCGTGCCCGTGGCCAAACCGCGTTCTTTAAGTCCCCGGGCCACCAGCTGATACGGGCTCTCATCTTCCTGCCAGGTGCGCACGTCGGCGCGCGCGCCGTCCGGCGCTTTGGCAATCTGTTCGCGCGCGCGATCTTCTTCAAATGCCGGACACACATAAAATGCCGCGCCCTTCGCGGGCAGGATCAACGCGAACAAGCGCTCGCCGCCCCACCAGCGAATTCCGGTGAAGTAGTTCAGCGACGTGCCCGCCATCAGCACGATCGCGCCCAGCGCGTTCTCGCTCATCAACTTGCGCGCGCGCTCCAGGCGCTCCTGCCGTTCATCTTTCGAAATCGGAGTCGCTTCGGTTTTGCGTGATTGCAGCTGCGCCAGCGACGCCGTCAGTTCGGCTTCACCAGGTTTCTGCGCCGCCGCTGCCACCAGCGGACCAGAAGTCGCCGCAACCCCGGCCGCCGCAACTCCCGTCAAACCACTCACTTCCAGAAACCGCCGCCGCGAAATCATGTACCCTCCCCCCACTCAAAAATGAAAGCCCGGCCATTATAGGGATTGAAGAGATTCACGGGCACATCACAGAATCCTCCGCGTCCTCCAAGTGATTGAAGATGTTCGTAACTCGTTGAGTTCCCGTGCAAGTTGTTGAATGTTGGTAGAAGTCGTTGAAAACTATGAGCTATTGTTGCAATCGTGAATCTGAGTCGATGCGACGGAAGTCTTCCGGTGCCCGGAGGCTTAATTAGAACCCTCGCCAGGGCCACCTGCAGTCCCGTAGCGCGATCTTTGCTGACTGAATGATGATTTCCTCTGTCCGGATTGTCCAGGAGGCTTAAATCGAATTCTAGAGGCCTTTCGTTATCTCATCAGGCTATAACCAGATGGTTAATTCCGGCGTTCTCGAATGAAACTCTCTCCAGCCGGGCGGTGAGAGATAATCTGACAGATGGAAGCTGGTTTTCAATGCGCAGGCTGTGGCGAATGGAATTCCACTACCGTGGACGCGACCGCCGGCCGCCGCCAAAGCTACGTGGAAGACTGCCAGGTCTGCTGCAAGCCCAACATTTTGCAAGTGGAGTATGACGTTTCGTCGCAGGAATTCTTCATCCGCGCGGAACTGGAATGACGAAAAGCGAACGTCGGACGTGGAACCTCGGACTTTGGGGCTCTAACTGTCGGCTCCCGAAAGCCTTTAACCGCAAAGGTCGCAAAGGAAATGCCGCGAAGGACGCAAAGAAAAGCCGGCCACAATCCTTACTTCGCGTGCTTTGCGGCATTTCCTTTGCGAACTTTGCGGTTAAGAGCTTTTGGTCTTCAGGTTTGACGTCTCAGGTCTGGCGCCTGACGACGTGATGTTGAAGTACTCGCTCTCATGCTTTGCTCGCGCTATAGTTAGCAGTCCTATGCACTGGCGTTACGGAAAGGACTGACCACATGGCAACCAGTTACACAGGCGGTGGAAGAATGGTCGCGCACAACATGGTCACCACGCAATTTGAGCTGGATGGTTTCCGCGTGACCCGCACGCTGGGAGTGGTGCGCGGCATTGTGGTGCGGTCGCGGTCCATTTTCGGCACCATCGGCGCGGGATTGCAAACTTTGGTTGGCGGCAACATCACGCTGCTCACCAACTTGTGCGAGAAAACGCGAGCGGAAGCTTTCGACCTGATGCTGCAGCATGCGGCCGAACTGGGCGGCAACGCCGTGGTCGGCGCCCGCTACGATGCCACCGAGGTGATGCAGGGCGTCACCGAGGTGCTGGCCTACGGCACGGCCGTGTTCGTGGAACCTTCGAAATGAGAATTCGCTTAACGAGAGGCGCTTAATCGGCCGTGGTGGAAGAGCTTTTAACCGCAGAGGCCGCAAAGAAAGGCCGCAGAGAGCGCAGAGAAGAACAAAAGCGCAAATCAGATAAAGACAACGGCGGCTTTTCAGCTGCACCGTGGGGCTCGCATTCGCTGTGGAATCGGCTTGTACTCACGTAATCTTCCCGGCTGACTGGAGCTCTCTCTACAATTTGCTCACGGTGCGCATCAAAAGTGCGGACGCCGGGTTTATTTCTATTGGGGCGTGCGGTTCTGCCCGATTCGTCCATTGCGTTTGGGTCAGCAATTCGGACTTACGACCAACATACCGAAAGGAAATCGAATGAAAACTCTGCGACATCTTGCCGTAGTGGTGTTTCTTGTTGCCGTCTGCGCCAGTTTCAGTCTGGCCGACGAACCGGGGAAGCATCCCCATTACCTGCATGCGCTCAGCGATTTGCGCGATGCGCGGGCTCACCTGGAACGGATCACGCCTTCCGACAAACAGAACGATGAGGAGATGCGCGCGATTGACGAGATCGACCACGCCATTGCCGAAATCAAGAAGGCCTCGATTGATGATGGCAAGGACATTCACGACCACATGCCCGTGGATACTCATCTCGGCCACAGGGGGCGTTACCACAAGGCGCTGGAACTGCTCGACAAGGCGCACAACGACGTGGCTCGCGAAGAAGATGATCCTTATACGCGCGGGCTGCGCGATCGCGCCATCCACCACATCGATGAAGCGCATCGTACGGTCGATCACCTGATCATCAACGCCGCGGGAGACTAATCAGCTGTTTCGTAACTGTGTGGAAGCAAGGCCCGGCCACGTGCCGGGCCTTTTTTGTTCACGGACTTGTGGCGCTGCAACGAAGAGCAAAAGCCTGTAACCGCAAAGTTCGCAAAGGAAATGCCGCGAAGGACGCAAAGAAAACTTTAGGACTTGCGCCGCCTTGCGTCCTTCGCGTTCTTCTCAGCAGCCGGGGGCATGATTCGTTCCTCAGCCAGAAAGGACAGATCATTCTTTGTACAGAAAACCCGCGGCCAGTGTGGCCAGGATGCAGCCAATCCACATATCGAGCATCCAGCCGAAGGGAAGGCCGCGGCTGCCGGCGAACCATGTGGACTGCGCGAAATTGTCGGGCAAGCCCGCGATCAGGCCTACCCAGAAGCCGATGCGCAGCGCGGTGCCGGGGCCGGGGCCGAGCGTCTGGCGGACCCAGGCATAGAGATGCGCGAGAATGATCGCGCCGACAAACAGCAGAACGATCCACTGTACGGCGAACAACGGATAGCGCGGGGTCTTCAGAAAATATCCCGCCGCCTGCGCGGCCGCGTAACGCGCGTCGGTGATGATGAAGCGGCCGACTACAAAACTCCACAGCGTCCAGACCACGCCTCCGGCTAATCCGCCCAGCCAGATTCTGCTTTTGTTGAGTTTCATGGGATGCCCTCGTTCGATGCGCGGAAGTGTACACCAAAATTCGGGCTTCGGGCTTTTGGCTTCGGGACGTCCGTTAGGACAACAGGGCGGGGAGGACTTTCTGGCGCTCGGCGAATGTGCGGTGCATCTGGGGTCGGATCAGGAATCGGTTCGCGATGCGACCGGCGAAACCGAAGCCTACTTCGTAGTCGATTATGTCGCGGAGTCGCGTGCCTTCGACCCCGGCGCGTGTTTCTGTTTTGAATTCGTGGCGGTGATGCCAGGTTTTGAACGGGCCTTTGTCTTGTACGTCGGCGAAATGGTGGTTCCATTCGAATTCGGTGATGCGGGCGATCCAATGGGCGCGCAGCGGGAGGAAAGGGAAGATGCGGAACGAGGTGACGATGATCGTGGCGACTCCGGCCGCGCGCTCGGCCGCCGTGTGGGCGGGCGGAGATGGCGGCGGCATCCGGTTGAGCTGGAGGATTCTTGTAGCGCTCGCTGCGGGCATAATCCGGGGGAGGTTCTCGGGATTCGAGAAGAACGCGAAGACGCGGGGGAGCGGGAAGGGAGCCCAGTGCTCGAATTCGAGGTGATGCGGCATGAATCGCGAATTCGAAGTGAACCGATAAGAACTAGCTTAGGCGGTCCCCTTCAGTATTGAGAAGTCAAAGTCCCCACCCTAACGTCGCAAAGAGCGCGCCGTTAAGGGTGGGGCACCCCCTTGATATCGACGAAATACGCTTGTTCTGACGCTATCTCGCCCACATTTGCACAGGGAAAACCGCGCTGGTCGCGGGATGCAAGAAAAATCTGAGCGAAAGAATAGCGAAGGAACCGGAAGCATAAACGCAACCCCTAGTGGTCACTCGATTGGTTAACCACTAGGCTTCGTACTTTCCCAAAACGCCGCTTTTGCGGGACGTCAACCTTCAAGTTTGGGCTTGACAATCAAGGACTTACAGCTAAGATGTGGTACAAAGTGGTTGGAAGTGGTAAACATGATTTGAGCAGTGGGATTCTGGAGCTGATAAAGAGGAGCCGGTGGGAAACCGACCCGAAAGCACGAAAAACAGCCCGAACCACCCAAGCTTGATGGCATTTTGTGCGGTTTTTACCTCCCTCGTAGCAGTCGTGGTGGCAAACAGAAAGAGCGCTCCGTTTAAAACAACCGGTCTCCAAAGGGGCCCTTTGCATGTTTCGCGGCAATCATCCAACTCGGGTCGACGAAAAGGGACGGCTCAAGGTGCCGGCCGAGTTCAAGCGGGTGATCGACGAGAAATACGGAGTGCAATTTTACATCACAAGTTTGGATGGGAAGGTTGCTCAAGTGTATCCCTTCGAGGAATGGGAGCGGATCGAGCAGAAGCTGGCGGGGCTCTCCACGTTCAATCCTACGAAGAAAAAGTTTTTGGACCGGGTGAACTATTACGGGCAGGTTGTGGAGATGGATGGGCAGGGGCGGTTGCTGATGCCACAGTTGCTGCGGGAAGCGGCGCAGATCAAGGGCGAGGTTGCGGTGACCGGCAATCTGACGCATTTGATTGTGCGGAACCTGGGCTCGTATCGCAAACAGATCGAGGAAGAACAGTTCACGCCTGACGATGAGAAGACGCTCGACGAATTGGGCATCTAGTGGGCGAGGGATCAACAGACACCCCTCAGGGGGTTGGGCATGGTGGTGGAAGGGAAGCGCGGCATCTTCCGGCCAATCATGTTCCGGTTCTTTTAAAAGAAGCGATCGACTTTTTAGAAGTGCGGCGTGGCGGGACTTATATCGACGCTACGGTGGGGCTGGGCGGGCACAGTTACGAAATCGCAAAACGCCTCGGCGCACCGGGACATTTGATTGGGCTCGATAAGGATCCGGCGGCGCTGGAGAAGGCGGGCTTCAGGCTTCGGGCCTCGGGCTTCGGCGAAGCGGAGTCTGGGGATTGGCCGGAGATCGAGTTGCGGCATGCGTCTTTTGCGAGCCTGGCTGAAGCGCGAAGCCCGATCGCCGACGGCTTGCTGGCCGACATCGGAGTGAGCAGTTTGCAGCTGGACGATGCGGCGCGCGGATTTAGTTTTCAGGCGGATGGACCGCTCGACATGCGGATGGACCCGCGTAGCGAGCGTAGCGCCGAACAAGTGGTAAACCACCTCGACGAGCGTCAGCTTGCCGATGTGATTTACGAATTCGGAGAGGAAAGGAGGTCGCGGAGAATCGCCAGAGCCATTTGCCGGTCGCGGCCGATACGATCTACCGCACATCTTGCGGATGTCATATCAGCCGCGGCCCGGCCAATGAATTCTGAGCAGAGGCGAATTCATCCGGCGACCCGAACCTTTCAGGCTCTTCGAATTTTCGTAAACCGCGAACTGGACGATCTGAGGGCGCTGATGGAAGCGGCGCCCCGGATTCTGAAGCCAGGAGGACGCGTGGTGGTGATCAGTTTTCACTCGCTGGAAGATCGCATCGTGAAGGATGCGTTTCGCGAGGGGAGCAAAGAAGGTTACTTCAGTGTGCTAACCAAAAAGCCGGTAACGGCAACTGAAGAAGAGAGCGATCGCAATCCGCGGGCCCGCAGCGCGAAATTGCGGGCGGCGGAAAAAGTTTAAGAGCGCGAGCTCCGCTCGCGGAACAGCCGAGGGCGGCTGTTCCCACATGAGTCGTTGAGAGCTCGGGCAACGAGTTAGATTCCGGAAAACCTGCCGGAGTCCCCGGCATAGCTGTAATGGCGTGCCGGGCTTAAGGAATCAGGTTTACAGGCGGACGGAGATCCGCTGGGGCGGGATGGGCTTCAGGCTTCGGCTTGCGGGCTTCGGCAAGGCAGGAACGAGCCGAAGCCGGAAAGCTGAAGCCCGAAGCCGGGTTTGAGGGTTCCGTGGTAGGAATCCAAAATCGAGGGGTGGGACATGTATACGGGAACATTGATCAGCGATTTGATGGCTGCGGTGGAGCGGGTGGAACAACTGGGCCGGCAGCGGATCATGGCTGAGGAAATGGAACTGGAAAGACTTTTCGAATTGCAAGGTCCGGCGGCACAGGGCGAACAGATTTTCGCGGGGGCGGCATAAATGGCAACTGCATCCATGGCAATTCGAAATGTGGTGGCGACGGGCGCGGGCTCCGCGAGTTCAGGTTTTGTGAATGCTGGGGCGGGGGCGCGGGCGCGTCAGTTCTGGACAGGCACCCCGGAAATCTATTTCGCCAAGGCGATCGACAATTCCCGGTTGATCAAAGTGGAAGATGCGGGGCGCAACCGCGAGATGAAGCAGTTCGGTTCGGCGTTGGCGGTGCTGTTTCTGCTGGTCTTTACTTATGCGTGGCAGCATTTTAAGGCGATTGAATACGGTTACCAGATCGAATCGGCGAAGCGCGAGCTCAACAACTTAACGGAGATGAACCGCGCGTTGCGGCTGACGCATGCTTCGTTGCGCGATCCCGAGCGGATTGATGTGATGGCGCGGCGCATGGGGCTGGTGCCGCCGGAGCCGGGGCAGGTGATCCACATGGATAGCGCGTCCGCGGATTCGAATGCGCCGGTGATGGCGAGCGCGGAGCCGGTGGTGGTGTTGCCGGGGCGGTAGATTGCGCGACAAAAAATCAGCCGAGCTGCGCTCGGCGGACAGCCGAGGGCGGCTGTCCCCACACGAATTTGGATGGCGGCCTGGTTGTAAATGGGCCGCCATGTTTGTCTGAGGACGTGCGGCCGAGATTGTGGTTGGAAATCCCTTTGAGGCCGCGGGTGCTGGCATACAGCAGGTCCTTCGACTGCGCATATCGATTCGCCTCGCTCATCGACATGCTCCGCTCAGGATCACAGGGCGGAAGAGGCCAACAACTGACGACTAACGACTAACGACGGTTTTTCATGGCTACCGATTCCAAGCTCGGCAAGAACTCCCGGCTCTATATGCTGGGGGCGATGCTGTTGCTGTGGTGCTTTGCGATTTGCGGGCGGCTGGTTTATCTGCAGATTTTTCGTTACGGCAGCTTTGCGAAGCAGGCGGAACACCAGCAGCAGCGGGCCATTCCGCTGGCTGCGAAGCGCGGCGTCATTTATGACCGCGCGGGACGCGAGCTGGCCATGTCTGTTCTAGTGGATTCCGCGTTTGCCGTTCCCAGCGAAACCAAAGATCTGCCGACGGCTGTTTCCCTGATCACGCGCATCACCGGCGAGGACGCCCGCGTGGTGCTGGCGGATTGCCGCGCACACAAAAGTTTCTGCTGGCTGGCGCGCAAGGCGGACGACGAAACCATCGAGCGCATCAAGTCGCTCAACCTGCAGGGCATTCATTTTCAGAGAGAGCCGAAACGTTTTTATCCCAATCGCGATCTGGCGGCGCAGGTGCTGGGCGAAGTGGGCATGGAGGATTCCGGGCAGAGCGGGATCGAGCACGAGTTTGACGACCAGCTGCGCGGCAGCGCGGGGAAGATGTTTATCT
>Ga0302326_10001863_pt1 | contig 52499 bp, 43 predicted proteins | sample Palsa_T0_3_FD_202264 | JGI IMG/M metagenome (GOLD analysis project Ga0302326, IMG submission 202264) | Peat permafrost microbial communities from Stordalen Mire near Abisko, Sweden - Palsa_T0_3 | ecosystem: Environmental > Terrestrial > Soil > Palsa > Peat permafrost | place: Sweden: Abisko...
GACGCCGGTTCCGAAGTCCAGATCGGCGGGCGCAATTTGCGCGGGCAAGCTTTCCGCGATCAGGCGGACGCGCGCAGCCTGCGAACCTGTCTTCAACGAAGAGCGGTCGGCGCCGATCAACGCAGGTTCCGCGGAAGTGCGCTGTAATTTCACATCAAACCCGAACTCCTGATACTGACCCCAGAACCAGCGGCCCTCCGCCGCGTTCTGATCGGGGGAAAACCAGAGCACCTCGCGCATCTCGCTCGACAGATCGTCCGGCGCGGCATTCGCCGCGGGCGTCCCCTTAGAACGGCCGCGCCAGGCATAGCCGGCATAGACCAGGCTGTGGCCCGTGCGAGAGACAGTTGAGCCGTCCCTTACAGATGTAAGCGTCACGCGCGTGGAGAACTGGTCGTCCGTTCCGGCGTTCGGTTCCACCTCCATGTATCCATAAAACCTGCCGTGGCCCGGCATAGATGCGGAAACGATCCATCGTCCAGCCAGCTTAGGGGCGCGCATGCGGGCGCGCCAGGCGGCCCATTCGGGGGTTGCGAGCGGAGCGGTCTTGCTGAGAAATGCGAGCGCCTCGTCTACCGGCAGAGGCGCGCCGGGTTCCAGGTGGTGGCGCGATTCATCGAAGCCGCCGGCATTGATCCCCAACCGGAATGCTTCGTCGGCGGTCGGATATAACGCAATATGCAGATTGGCGAGCAGTTTCCAATCCTCCGGCGAGCGCCGCCACGACAGGGGGCGCGCCAGCGGATGGCAGTTGGCACAGGCGCCGCGCACGTTGTCGGTGGGGATGTTGGTTTCGTCTTGAATGCGGTGCTCGGCGTAGTACATAACCGGCTTGGCCTCTTCGGGCGCCAAGCCGTGATAGGTTGCCAGGTACTTCACGATCGAACGGGCTTCGTCGGGAGTGAGGCTGACGCCGTTCAAACGCACCATGCGCTTGATGGCTTCCTCCCAGCCTTCGGGTGTAGCGCGCTCCCAGGAGATGCGCAGGAGGTTGCCGTGCTGGTCTTTGGTGTGGCAGCCTCCGCACTTGGAGACGACCAGCGGACTTGTGACCGGGATGCCCTCCTCGGGCGCCGGTTTGGCCGGCTCCACGGACGGGGCGGCTTGCGGCGTCTGGCCCTGAGCGAACAGAGGAATGACCAGAATCGATGCAAGCAGGATCTTCATAAGCTTATCCGCATATCATACCCCGGCCCCGCGCGGCCGGAGGCGGGACTTTCGATAAAAGTTTTTTATGCGGCGGATCTTACTACGGGCCCGCCGGCGCGACATGTGCTATGAACATAGGGAATCATGCCGGACCGTGGAATTCCTCTGGATGGCTATCGCCGGGCGCTGCGCTTCATCGTGCCTTATCGGGCGCGCTTGAGTTTTGTGCTGCTGGCGGGCATCGCTGCCACAGGATTCGGCCTGCTGCAACCTTACATCTCGAAACTTCTCATCGACGAAGCGCTGGCGAAGCGGAATCTGCGCATGCTTTTGGCCGTGAGCGGTTTGATGCTGGGCGTCACCGTGGTGGGATTCGTGCTGAACATCCTGTCCAGCTATCAGTACGTGCGCGTTTCGGCGTCCATCCTTTTCGACATGCGGCTGGCGCTGTACAAGCACCTGCAAACGCTTTCGCCGCGCTTCTGGGCGAGGACCAAACTGGGCGATGTGGTTTCGCGCATTAATAACGACATCGCCGAAGTACAGCGCGTCTCGGCGGACAGTTTGTTGAGTGTGCTGTCGAACGTCGTGTTTCTGATCGGGAGCGCCGGCATCATGATAGCTCTCAGTCCGCGGCTGTTTCTGGTGAGCGTGGCCGCGGTTCCGGCCAGCGTCTGGGCGCTGCAGCACTACCAGCATCGCCTGGCGGCGCGAGTGCGGGCGGTCCGCGAGCGCAGCTCAGACATCGGAAGCTTTCTGCTGGAGACTCTGCTGGGCATCCGGTTGGTTGTGTCGGCGCGGGCTGAATCGCGGGAGGTGGAGCGCTTTCGCGGGCGAAACCAGAGCTTCCTGGATGCGCTGATGCGGATGCAGCTGATGTCGTTCTTGTCGGGCGCCGTTCCCGGAACGATCCTGACGCTCTCCACTGCCGCGATTTTCCTCTACGGCGGCAAGCTGGTGATCGACGGCGCGCTGACCACGGGCTCTCTGGTCGCATTGATGGCATACCACCTCCGCCTGCTATCGCCGGTGCAGAACCTGATGAGCTTATACGGCAATCTGGTTTCCGGCGGCGTCTCGCTTTCGCGAGTTTGGGAACTGTTCGATACGCGTGCCGAGATTATCGACCCGCCTGGAGCGAGGCCGTTCGCCCATGTACGCGGTGAAATCGAGTTCGATCGCGTTTCGTTCAGTTACGGCGGCGACGCCGTTCTGGAAGACCTCTCGTTTCGCGTGGCGCCCGGCACGATCTGCGCGATCCTGGGCCCGAGCGGCGCGGGCAAATCCACGCTGGCGGATCTGCTGGTCCGGTTTTACGATCCGGACGCGGGCGCGATCCGCATCGACGGCCGGGACCTGCGCGATCTTGCGCTAGCCGATGTGCGCCGCGCCGTCATGCTGGTGGATCAGGCCCCATACCTGTTTCACGCGAGCGTGCGCGAGAACATTGCCTACGCCCGGCCGGAAGCCAGCGACAACGAGATTGCGAGCGCCGCCCGGGCCGCGTCCGTTCACGAGCGGATCCTGGGGTTGCCCGATGGCTACAATACGGCCATCGCGGAACGCGGCCAGACGCTTTCCGCGGGCGAGCGCCAACGGGTTGCGCTGGCGCGAGCTCTGCTGGCCGACCCTAAGGTACTGGTCCTGGACGAGCCGACCTCGGCTCTGGATGAAACGAACGAGCTGGCGATTGCGGAAACCTTGGTCCGCGCGGCCGCGGGGCGGACGGCGATTCTGATCACGCACCGCGCATCGCTGGCGCGCATCGCGCACCAAACCGTCTTTCTGGGCCGGGCTAAGGCCGCGCCCCTGGCAGTTGCCGCCGGGGAGTAGGAGGCAGTCGGAATGGAGCACAACCGGGAATCGGATCACTCGGTCACATTGCCGTAGCGAAGCTGTGAGCCGGTCAAATTCGGTGTCGCGAAACGGGGGTACGTATCCTCCGCCGAGGCGATCGACGATGAGCGGCACGGTGTCCGCATTCCCAACGACAAGGACCGTTTCATCATCGCCTGCCGCCCGAAGCTGGTTGACCAGCACATCGGTGTCCTTTTTGCGCGATGACAATTGGCCGGATGTGAAGCGACGCGGCGATGGGGCCGGCAGTCTGCTGTGTACGCTGGACGTCCGTTACATAGATGCGCTGGACTTTGGCGTCCTTCAGAACTCGCGAGAACTGGCGGGCCCGCTCGTTTCCGGCTGGGCTGAGCGGCGCGTCCGCGGACATGGCGCTGCTCCGTTCCGCACCGTTTCGCCGCGGTGCACCGGCTTCCTGCCACTTTGCGCGCCGATTTCAGCCATTTGTCCTTCCCCGCCGTTGCCGATATTTTTAAAAGAATGCATACCAAAGAGCGAGGCCGAGCGCCGCGGCCGTCACGGCTCCAATCAGGACTCCAATCAAGCGGTTCGCATCGATCTTCTGCGCCACCCTGGTACTCATGAAAATGAGCCCCAACCCAACGAAAAGAACAAGGTCGACTAAACCGTGAGTTGTCCAGTGATGACCGCTCAGCGACTTCATGAAGCCGTTCAACGCGGGGGATGAGTCCTTCACCCAGGCCAGCGCGGTATTGAATAACACGGTGATCGCGGCGCTCAGAACGAAACCAGAAGTTGCGGGTGTCAGTTTCGAGGATTCCGAGCCGATCGCGGAGTGCATTATCGGGCTCCTTTCGATACGTCATGGAGCAAAGCAAGTTTAACCCCGTGGTTGATGACGGCGCCGGCGCCTTCCACGGCGAGACCCGTAATCGCAATCAGCGCCGCGATGGAAAGAACAAGTTTGCGCGCGGCGGGACTTGCATACAGCTTTTCGCGGGCGGCGATGGGAAGAAGAAACGCCAGGATGCCAGTGATGAAAAACAGGTGCTCTTTCGTCTCCATAAAGAGATTGTGCGCGAACGGCCACGGTCCCTTGAGAATCAATGCCTTTTCAGGCGGATAGAAGTGAACATACCAATATCCGCCACAAATCCATGCGGCGGCCATACAGACTGCCGCTACGAGAGCGGCAAGTTGCAGGCGGTCCGCGTTCCCGGGCCGCGCATTGAGCGCTTCAACAAAGACCCATAGGGCCGCCATACAGCCCGTAACACCAAAGGCGGCATGCGCCAGCAGTATCGCGTCGCTACTTGAGATATTCAAAGGCATTTCCTTTCGCGGGAACTCCCGCTTTGTGGGGCAGGCTCCCAGCCCCGCTCTTCAGCGACTTCTATGATCGCCCCATAAGCCCGGGCGCCATGCGGCTGAATGCGGCGCTCGAGGGTTGATCCCGATCGTCAGGCTTGTCGCCATCGGCCTTCTTCTTGCCCCAAGTCCAATAGAGCCCAAGGTAGGCGTAGTTCTCTTTTTGCCCGATGGCGGTGTGGCCGTAACAGAACAACAACTGAAACCCCGGGTCCCGGAACTTGTAGTAACCGCCGACATCGACCAGCGTCGCCGGTCTGGTCTGCGGTGTGGCCAGCCCTTCCGGTCCGTGATAAAAGATCTCGGTTCCGAGCGTCACCTTCTTGCCGAGATCCCGCTGAACCAGCCAGCCTGCAAACTGGTAATTACGATAGCCGGGTGCGTTCACCAGCGTCTCGCCGCCGCCCCCGTAGGTGGTCCACGGGCCAAAGCTTTTCTGCACCCAAAGCGGCAGCTTGTACCAGGTCTTGCCCACTCCCAGCCCTCGCGGGGCGCTGCCTGTCGGAATCTCGAACATTACAAAAGTGCCGATCATGGGGCGATGCTTGGTTTCCTGTACAAACCGGTATTTGATTCCCAGCTCGATATCTCCAAGGCCAAAAGCCCGCGCACCCACGCCGGCAGGGGCTAAGCTGGGATTGTTTGCGGGCAGAACCGTCGCAGCGGGGAGGATGATGTGGAGATGAACGTTGGGAAGAGCTCCCCAGTTGAACTCCACGGCAGGCCCAAACATGTCGGTTTCGACGGGAGTGCCATCCGCGGTCGCGAACGTATAGAACTCATAGTTTCTGAATTCGATCGGCTCCGGATCGTCCGTTTGAAACGGAGGACCGGCCAGTGCGGCCGTCGAAGCGAAAACCACCATGGCAAGCGCGACGAACACTCTCATAGGGGCGATCCGATACATCCGGCTACCTCTTTTCAACGAGTTCCCCAAATAATTCACTCACCTTTACCTTCATCGCCTCAAGAGCCTTTTTGCCGAGAGGCGTCGCCCGGTAGACCTTGCGAATCGATTGCCCCTTTCGCTTCTCGACGGAGCGGACGTATCCTTTCTTCTCCAGCCCGTGCAGAAGAGGATAGAGGGTTCCGAGGCTGATCCGATAGCCGTGGCGAGCCAGCTCTTCTGCCATTTCCAGTCCGAAGATCGGTCCTTCGACGGCGTGATGCAGAATGTGGAGGCGGACAAGGCCTGAGTAAAGATCGCGGTACTGAAAGCGATTATCGATATCGCTTTTCTGTTTCGACATTCGATAGCGACTTTGAGTGTATCCAACATTCGCGCCGGCGTCAACTACCCGTGGGGCAGGCTCGCAGCCCGCCCTACGATGCATGGCTTAAACTGGATCGATATGAGCAAGCCGGAAAACATCGATTGGAAGGCCCATGGAGTGAAAGTAATCCCGCGGGATTCTCTCGACACGAACACTCCGCAAACGCCCGGAATGAGTCGCGCCGCCGCGATTGACTTTGCGCGCGCGGGATCGCAGAGGATCTGGGCGGGAACTGTCAGCATCCTGGCCAACGCCAAGACCGGCGCGCACCACCACGGCGCGCTAGAAAGCGTGATCTACGTGTTGCGGGGCCGCGCCCGCATGCGCTGGGGCGAGCGGCTCGAATATGTCGCGGAGGCGGCCGCCGGCGATTTTATTTATGTGCCGCCCTACGTTCCGCACCAGGAGATCAACGCATCGAGCGACGAGACGCTGGAGTGTGTGCTGGTGCGCAGCGATAACGAAGCTGTGGTCGTGAACCTGGACATCGAACCAGTTGAGGAGCCCAGCCCGGTGAAGTGGGTCGATACGATCCACGGCCGAAGCGAAGCGAACTAGGCTAGCATCTCTTGAATGACGCTGCCGCCGAAATCCGTCAGTTTCTCGTTTCTGCCGTTGTGCAGGAACCAGAGCCGGTTCTGGTCGAGTCCGAGCAACTGCAGGATAGTGGCGTGGAAGTCGCGCATGTGATACCTCTGCCCGACGCCGCGCAGACCCATTTCGTCCGTCTCGCCTATGGAAACGCCCGGCTTCACGCCGCCGCCCGCAAACCACATAGTGAATCCGTGGGGATTGTGATCGCGTCCGTTGCCCCCTTGCGACATGGGCAGCCGTCCGAACTCCGCTCCCCAGATCACCAGCGTGTCGTCCAGCAATCCGCGCTGCTTCAGGTCCGCGAGCAGGCCGGCAATCGGCAGGTCCGTCATGCCGCACATTTTCTCGTGGTTCGCCACCAGGTTGCTGTGCGCGTCCCATTGCATGGAGGTGGGTCCGCCGCCGGAATAGATCTGCACGAAGCGGACGCCGCGCTCCACCAGCCGCCGCGCCAGCAGGCAACGGGTTCCGAATTCCGACGTATGCTTCTGGTCGAGGCCGTAGAGCTTGCGCGTCGCCTCGGATTCCTTGGAGACGTCAACGGCCTCCGGCGCGTGGCTCTGCATCCGGAACGCCAACTCATAAGAGCTGATGCGGGCCGCCATCTCCGTATCCGTATCGAGCGTGTCCATCTCGTTCATGCTCTGCAGGAAGTCGAGCGTGCGCCGTTGCCTTTCGGGCGTGACGCCGTCGGGCGGGCGAAGGTTGACGATGGGATTGGGTCCCGGACGGAACACGGTGCCCTGGTATACGGCCGGCAAAAAGCCCGCTCCCCAGCAAGGCGTACCACCTTCGGGTGTGCCCTCCGGCTGGGGCATCACCACATACGCCGGCAGGTTTTCGCTCTCGCTGCCGAGGCCATAAGTGATCCACGAGCCCATGCTCGGATAACCCATCAGGATGCGGCCGGTGTTCACCTGGTACATGGCCGGCGCGTGGACAGTGCTCTCGGTATAAAACGAACGCACGAAACACAAGTCGTCCACGCGCTGCGAAAGGTGCGGGAACAGCGTGGAGACTTCACGGCCGCACTGTCCGTACTTATTGAATTTCCAGGGACTCTTGAGCAGCGGCGTGTCGCCCTTGGTAAACTCGCTCACCACTGTGCCGTAGCTTGCCGGCAGCAACTGGCCATCGTACTTTTCGAGCGCGGGCTTGGGGTCGAACGTATCGATATGGCTGGGCGCCCCCACCATGAAAAGGAAGATCACCGACTTCGCCTTGGGCTTGAAATGCGGCGGTTTGGCGGCCAGCGCGTTCACGCGCTCGTGGGCCCGCGCCTGCGGATCGAGCAGCGATGCCAGGGCGATCGCTCCGAATCCATGCGCGGCGCGCACCAACACATCCCGCCGGGTCACCGCCGGACGCGAACCAGTACATTGCGAGCATTCATGGGACACGGGTTTATGGGACATAGACGAACTCGTTGCGATTCAATAATGCCAGACACATATCGGCCAGGTTTCCGCCGCCGGCGAAGAATTTCCCCGCCAAGGTGCGCTCCGCCGGCGTAGGTGTGCGCGCCAGGGCCAGCTTCCAAGCGGTCTTGATCTCGCAGGCGCGGCTGTCTTTCTTACATTCCTTGACCAGGCGCGCGGCGAATGCGCTCGATTGCTCCTGCATGAACTCGCTGTTGAGCAGCGATAGCGCCTGCAGGGCGTGCGTGCTTACGGGCCGCACCGGGCAGGATGTGATGGCGTCCGGCTGGTCGAATGCTGTCAGCAGCGGAAGACGAACGCTGCGCTTGTCGTAGAGGTAGATGCTGCGGCGGTTCTGCACGCTTTTGTCGGGATTGACAGGCCACAATCCGTCCCGCTCGTGCTCGGTGAAAATGAGATTGTATACTTCAGGTTCGATGGGCACACGCACGGGACGTCCACCCAATTCAGGATTCAAACTTCGGGTAACCGATAAAATCGAATCCCGCAGCGTCTCGCCTTCCATGCGCTTCCGGTTCATGCGCCAATACAGACGATCGTCGGGGTCGACTGCCTCGCGCTCCTTGTCGGGCAAGGCCCTCTGGAGGTATACGTTCGACGTCACGATTATGCGGTCGATCGATTTTATACTCCAGCGCTGCGCCACGAACTCCGACGCCAGCCAATCGAGCAGCGCCTGATTCGATGGACGGTCGCCCATCACGCCGAAATCGTTCGGGGTGCGGACGATCCCGGTGCCCATGCGGAACTGCCAGATGCGGTTCGCCATCACGCGCGCGGTGAGCGGATTTTCGGCGGACGCCAGCCAGTTGGCCAATGCCGTGCGCCTGCCCAGGGAGGCCTTCGGGATTTCATAAGAAGCCTTCAGTACGCGCGGTACGGACGGGTCCACCGGTTCGAGGCGATTCTTGGGATCGCCCATGCGCAGGACGTAGGCCTGCGGGGCCGCTTCTTTATCGTTCACGTAAACATAAGCGGTCGGCAGCGGATCCGGCTCGGTGGCCTCCACCTCATGCAGGCGGACGCGAAGCTGCGCGCGCTTCTCGCGATCCTCCGGAGTCATGGCGGCCACCACCACGTCCCAGGTCGGTTCAATCTGGTCTTTGGCATTCTCGGCCAGCACCTTCTCCTGGGGCGTGCGCTTGTCTTTCGGAGTCTTCCAGGCTTCCTGCAGCTGGGGGTCGAGCTGTGCCAGCCGCTCGGCTTCAACGCGTTCTTCGTAGGGCTTAGCAAGCTGCTCCAGAGCGTCCTTTACGGGCTTCAACCGCTCTTTGTAAGCCTTGTCTGCCGCCTCCCACGCGGACTTCTCGGGCGGCGTCGCAATCGCTACGTCTTTGCCCGAGGCGCCGCCGAAGACCGCTTGCAGCCGGTAGTAATCGGCTTGCAGAATCGGATCGAATTTGTGATTGTGACAGCGCGCACAGTTTACCGTGAGTCCCAGGAATGTTTGCCCCACGGAAGTCGCGATCTCGGTCAGCACTTCCTCGCGGCTCACTTCGGGGTCGATGTTGCCGGCCACCAGGTGCTCCTGCCCCGCGCGCAGGTAGCCGGTGGCAATGAGGGCGGCCTTGTTGTCGGGAAAGATCTCGTCTCCCGCGATCTGCTCCTGGATAAACCGGTCATAGGGTTTGCCGCTGTTGAACGAGTCGATCACGTAGTCGCGATAGCGCCATGCGTGAGTGCGGTCCGCATCCAGTTCGAAGCCGTTGGTATCGGCATATCGCACCACGTCCAACCACTTCAGGGCCCACCGCTCGCCGTAGTGCGGAGAGGCCAGCAGCCGGTCCACAACCTTCTCATAAGCGTCGCGCGACCGATCCTGCAGGAAGGCATCCACTTCGGCGGGAGTGGGCGGCAGGCCGGTGAGGTCGAAGGTGACGCGGCGGATCAGCCGGGTGCGGTCCACCGGCTCGGACGGGCTTAGCTTCTTAGCTGTCAGCGCGCTCAGGATAAACGCGTCGATGGGGGTGCGCACCCAGGTGCTGGACGATGCCGGAACCGGCGGCCGGACCACGCGCTGGAAGGCCCAATACTTTCCACGCGAACCGATAAATTTCGCTTCTTTGTCTATCTGGTCCGGCTCGCCCGCGAAAAGCGCAGCGACAGCGAACCCCAGCAGGACGATCTTGATGGCGAGCCTCACGATTGAACCTAGTATACTGCCGGTATGCCTCCAGGTCAAAGCTGGACACGCCGAAAACTCCTTAACCGATCAGTGGGCAGACCTCCAGGTCTGCGCGGGTCCTCCATCACCCGACGTGACCCCGCTTTGAGGAGCTTGCAATAAAGGAAAAAACCAAGCTGCAATTTCGGGCGGAGTTCTTCAACATGATCAACCATCCGAATTTCCGCGCCAACAGCAGGTCCGGCCCGTGATAGACTTGGCTATGGGATGATGTCGGCGCCGCACAAGCCGCTTTCGACCCTTCTCTCGCAAATTCTGGTCGCCTATACTGTGGAGCTCGATTGCGAATTCGAGCGCCGCATGCTGCAAACGCCGAGCCGTAGCGCGCGCCTCTCGCTGGTCATTTGGCTTAATGTGCTGCAGTTTTTGGCCGATGGACCAGTTTCGGTTCGAACGCTCGCTTCGCGCGCGCTCACAGACGAGGCTGGCGCCACAGCCGGGCTTGGCTGCCTCGAACGATGGGGCGTCGTTGCGCTGCAGCCCGGAAAGCGCGCCGGTTTCGGTAGCGGCCGCGGCATCCGCGCCGATTGGCCGGTTCGGCTCACGGCCAGCGGTGAAGCAGCCGTCAGAATCTGGCCCGACCTGATCCCGGAAATCGACGCCCGCTGGTCGAAGCGCTTCGGCGACGACGCGACGAGGTTGCGCCGCTCGTTAGAAGCAATCGAGCACCAGATCGACCTCGAATTGCCGCAGGGCTTGCCCGTTGCGATTCTGAAGCTGCCGGAGTTCGGGCCCCGGAAATCGGCTGCCGAAGACGGCCTGCCGCTGCCGGTACTGCTTTCCCGAGTTCTGCTCGCGTTCGCGCTCGATTTTGAACGTGAGTCGCAAACGCCGATTTCGCTATGCGCCAACGCGATCCGCGTTCTCAGTGACGAGCCAATCCCCGAAACGGAGATTCCCAAACGAACCGGCTGTTCGGAAGAGACCGCAGGCAGTGGCTGGCAGCACAAGCCGTACATCATCGTTGAAAGAGACCCTGCGCGCGGCCGCGGCAAGTTCGTGCGCTTGTCCGAAGCGGGCATCCGGGCGCAGCAGGAGTATTACAGTCGCACGCGCGATATTGAGGAAAAGTGGAAGAAACGCTTTCGCACCGCAACGAAAGAAATTCGGGAATCGCTGACGACTCTGCTGAAAAGAGGCGAACTGTCTGACGGCGTTAAACCGCCTCCCGGAACGACCCGCGCCGGTGCCCAGACACCGGCCCTGGGCCGCGTCGACATTGGACCTGCAGCACGCCAGCGCAAGCGGGATTTGGTAATTCAGGCGGAAGCATTCGTGCGCGATCCGGCTGGCACTCTGCCGCATTATCCGCTCTGGGACATGAACCGCGGCTTCGGTCCGTAACCGGCGTTGCTCTCCTTGGACAGCCAGTACGAGCGCTTCCGACACGTGGGTCGCACGGTTTCGGGTGAATTGTCGGGCCCTCACCCCCCGTTTGAAGCACTAGCCGGTTTTCGATCACCGGCCGAGGCCCGCCCGGATCTTACTGAAAACAGGCCACAACCTTTAACTAACCCGTAGTAACTGCCGGACCGCCATGCTAGTCTCGGACGTGGTACCTTCGTGGCGCTCAACCCACGAGCCAAGCAGTGCAAGAACGCAACACGGTGCAACGCAAATCGAAGATTTCCGCCATCGGAAAACAGGCGCTTGCCGCACCCAACTGTTACGCAATGCAACACCCAAATAACCTGCGGCTTGGCGACCCTAATTGAGCGCGAACACCGGCGGCTGGATGGGCGATGCCATGCGCGTTTATTGTTCTGATCTTCGAGGGAAGCGACACCCGGAGAAGACTACAGGTTCGCGCCGTAAGCCAGCAGACGGCCCTCGCAATCTTTCACCACGAACTCGCGCGTGTGCCATGGCATGTTGGCAACTTCCCGAGTGAATTCTACGCCTTGAGGGGCGTACTCGGCATAAAGTGCGTCGGCATCTTCGACGAGCACGTACGCGTCGAGCAGTTCGTCCCGGTATTTGTTCGGATTGGCTGTGGGCGGCTCGGCGCAGCGGAAGTGAATCACCTGCTGGTCGCGCGCCACGATTGCATAGACCGGCGGATCCTGCCAGGTCCCCAGACAATCGAAGCCGAGCTTCTCTTTGTAATATGCGAGCGTAGCGGGAACGTCCATGGTGAAGAACAGAGGCGCAATCTGACGCACCATATACCAGTCGGACCTGAACTGTCTGGCTCTCCGCGCGTGCATTGGGGATACCAACCCCTCCGTCCGGTCACAAGTTTCGAAAATAATTTGGCTCGCTCCATCTAACTGCACACAAATAACTTACTAAATCGACACCCTCCAGCTAAGCCCGTTTCCTGGCACACCGGTTCTATCGTTAAATCGGGATGGGTAAGTGATTCCCACTCCCCCCAAAGGAACTTTATGTTGATTTCAGACAAACAGCATCAGGCCAACCAGCAGAATGCGCAGCATTCCACCGGCCCCAAAACCCCCGAGGGTAAGGCCGCCGTGCGCCTCAATGCCCTTACTTACGGCCTGCGCGCCCGTGAACTTCTCCTCCCCGGCGACGACCCCGACGAATACCAGCGATTATGGGCCGATCTCGAAGCCGAATGGCAGCCCCAAACCCGTACCGAACGGCTCCATCTCGAACAGATGGCCACTTCCCAATGGTGGCTGGCGCGCATCGCCAAACGGGAGAGATTGGCCTGGGAATGTGAACCGCAAGTCGAAAGACCGGCCTTGCTGGACTGCATTTTCGCGATCCGCGCGCGTCTGGAGCGCTCCTTCACCAGCGCCTTGCGGGAACTCAAGCAGTCGCAAAAGGAGCGGCAGACCCGTCAGCCGCAGCCCGCGCACAAAGCGCAGCCCACCGCAGCGCCGGTTCACCCTCCGGCCGGCCCGCCGCCCCCGCCGCCCGGCTACGTGATGGCTGCGGAACCCGAGGCCCACCCGGTCTTCTGCTCCCCAACCACCCCGGACAGCCGTTAGCAAGTCCGTCCCCCTTGGTCTTTGACAACCTGATAAACCACCCCACCTGATCCGCCATGCATGTCTCTCCGCCGGCCCGGTCTTAGCCCCCGAACGACCGGCTTACTCGTCCGCCAAGCCGCATGGAACCCTGCCCAGCCCCACGGCCCGGCACCCATCGCTCACCACCCTCTTTGAATCCAATCACTTGGGCTTTGATCGCTCAAGAACAGGCCCGCCTCCTTAACCTTATCGCGTTCGGGGCAAATCGACGGCCGGGTTGCGCGCGAAGAAATCGAAGGGCCGCAATTCGAACTCGTGCCACGCGGCCGGCATGATGGGCCAGTCTTCCGGACGCGGCACGTGGTGGAAGCCCATCGTGTACCACACCACGATATCGGTGTTCTCAATCGGCCGGTTGCCTTTTGTCCACGCGGGCAGTCCGTCACCACCGTGGCTCTGTGTCGGATAATCGCCAGCGGCATAGCGCTCCTCCGGGCGATACGGCGTTACCCATAACTGATGGTCGATGAAGCCCGCACGGCGCTGCGGATAATCATCGCCGCTCATTAGCGAGATGGCGTTGTGGCCCGGCGCGATCTCATAGCCCACCGGGTAACCCAGCGGCCCCTTTACGTTCGGATTGACCACGCGCCATAACGCCGGGTGGTCCATCATCATCTGCAACTGCCCTTCTTGTTCGACCTTGGCGACTTTGGACTCGACCACCCACACGCTCTTGCGCGGAGTGTCGCTGGTTACTTTCTGAGCTTTCAGCTCTTCGGTGAGAAAGCTGTTTTCGACGCCATCGACGTCCATGTCCAACCGGAAACAGAAATAGTGATCGTGATTGACTCCCACCGTGTTTTCCGCGACAAAATGTCCGTAACGGCGATCCCGCCCGTCCGTGTCTTCGGCTGCCGTCCGGCTGCGTGCACCCTTTACATCGATACTTCCGGTAGCGCCCACTCCAACCTTGATGGTTCCATCCTGCATGAATGCCCAATCGAGGGCGTAATCGTAATTGCCGAAGGTGGTGATCATCCGCAGAACCAGATCGCGCCGGCGCCGGCTGTCTGGCTGCATGCCCCCGGGAGCGTGCCGCCAGGCGAAATCTCCGGTCTCGCGCTCGAACAGACATGCCGTGCGCGGCCACTTCTGCGGAATGCCGCGAGAAGTGGCAATTACGGAATCGAAGAATACAGCGTGGTCCGGGCAATCCGCGCCGGGCTCCAGACTGCTGGCTACGCTGCCCCACACGTTGCCCTCGCCCAAATCGAGAAACGTCCAGTGGTACCAACCTTCAGCCGGATCCTGGTATGGCACGAAGATCTCGGAAAGCGAGCCCTCATACAGGATGGAGCGGAGCCGGCCGTTATCGTTGTAGCCCACGTTGGTCACTATGACTCCGGCCTTTGGGTCGATGCTGAAGTGGAACTGCCAATTCTGCCAGGTCACCTGGTTGCCTTTTAGCTGGAAACCGCGGACCGGCTGCTGGACGGTAATCGGCCCAGGAATTTCGCGGGGCGGAATCGTATCGCTATCGTAATCGGCATTGCCGGGCGGCACGGGCACGACACCCGTGTCGATAACCCGGATCACCTTCTGTTCCTCGGAATCCCACACCACCACGAGACCTTCGATGGGATGCCCGCCATGGTTCGAGGACCCACGGGCTACCGAGCAGATGACTCGCTGCAGCCGGCGGCCCTGCTCTTCGGGAGTGCCGAAGTAACCCGGCGAACTGCCGTCGCAGCCCACGGTTTCGAGGTCCGTGATTCCGCGCTCCCGCAACGCCGCGACAACCTGAGGGTCTGCCTTTACGCGGTCGTCGACGTCGCTTTCATCCGCGATCAGAACCGGCTCGACACCCTGGACCTCCTTCCACGAGATCAGCTTGCGGTTGGCTACGTCGACCAGCGCCTCAAAAGTGTGCCTTTCCTGCTTGACGATGGCCAGCGCCTCGCGCCGGAAAGGATCGCCAGGCTTCCAGCGCAGCACTTCCACTTTGGGCGGCTCATGCAGGTTGACACCGGCATACCGGCTGGCGGCATCCACTTTGCCGGATGCTTTCATGGTTTCAAAGACAGCCCAGTACTCATCGGCCGTAAGGGCATCGAGCGGATGCCTGAAATCGGCGCCGCAGCAGAGAGAAGCGCACACGAACACTGCGAGTGACCAGCACGCCTGGGATGTTCTCATTCCTGATTGAATCCCGTGGTGGTGCGGAATGCCTCCACATAATGCCCGTCTTTCTTCAGGACGTGGCTCCGCAATTCCGCCTTGGTCTTATCCAAGTCCGCCTTGTCCCAATCCGGCCGGTAGTGGTGAATGGACGGCTCCCATTGGCTGACGTGGGCCATCGCGGCATCCAGCTTCTGCTCGACGACGCTATCGATATTCACCCAATAGTTGGCGTCTTTCTCCGTGACGTAGTAGTAGAACTCCTGCGGGACCAGCCACGGCTGCAGGCCTTCATGCAGCAGTTGGTTGGGGAAATAAAGGTGCCACTCGGCCGCGCGAATCGCGTCGAGCGTATTGTTGGCGGCCATGCGATGGTCGGTCTTGTGCCATCTGACGTACTCGGTGCCGGGGTCGATCGAGAGCACCACGTCGGGCCGCACTTTCCGGATGATGCGGGTGACCTCCTCCACCAGGTCGCGGGTGTTGGCATACTCCAGCATGCCATCGTGGTACTCCAGCCACGAGATATTTTCTTTGGGGATGCCGATGATGCGGCAAGCCTCCTCTTCCTCGTGCATGCGGATTTGCGCCAGGTGCTCGCTGGTCATTTCGGGATCGTAGGAGCCCTTGTCGTCGTTGGTATAAATCACGATACGGATATTGTTGCCTCCCTTCGCCAGCAGGGCGAGCGTCCCTGCGCAGCAAAAGGTGTCGTCATCCGGATGCGGCGTGAACAGCAAAATGGTTTTGCCGCGCAGGTTTTGGAGCGGCGTTTGGGTTTGAGACGAAAGTGGCAGCGCCACGATCGCGATCAGAGTTGTCAACAGCAGTGTGCGGAGCATGGAACTGAAACTATACCCCCATGCGGCTCCCCTCCGCAAGCTCCGGATTATCCCTTGTTGGATTATCCCTTCAATCCGGCGAGTACGCCGCGCATGTAGGCGTAAGAGCGGGCCATGCCAGGAAGCGGATCGTTCTCGTTAATTTCGTATTCGAGATTGACGCACGCCGTGCAGCGCAGCTTTTGCAGCGCGCTGAAAATCGTCGGTATCGGCAGAACGCCATCGCCGACGTCGCAGAGCGTGTTGACATCGCCGAACACGCGCATATCCTTTATATGCATGTCGAGCAGACGCGATCCGGATGCCTGGATGGCATCGAGAGGATTCACGCCCGCCTCCGCGGTGTGCGCCACGTCCACGCAGACACCGCAGCGCGGGTCCATATTCCGGAGGATTTCGAGCGCATCCTGTGGGGCCGGAAAGATGTCCTTGGGCCCGTGATTGTGCACGGCGATCTGGATGTCGTACTCCCGAACGAACTTCTCCAGCTTCGGCAGCGTGACCTTCGTGGGAGCGCAGACGATCAGCGGCATGCCCGCCAGTTTCGCGTACTCGAATTTGTGACGGATGTCGCTGTCGTCGTCTTTGTGGAATTCGATATTGCCGCCGCCAACGATGACCAGGCCCGCATCTTCGAACTCTTTGCGCGCTGCACGGATCTGGTCCGGAGTGGAATCGAGCGGCAGGTGGTACGACTTGATGTTGACGTAGCGCACCCCGAGGCGCTTGATCATTTGGATCGCTTCGGCGCGCGGGAACTTGCGCAAGGAATAGGACGCAACGCCAAGTTTGAACTCCGGGGACGCGATGGGGGACGCACGGAGGTCAAGATCGGGAAGAGCGAGCGCCGAGCCTGTGGCTCCAAGCGCCGCACGGAAGAATGAACGGCGTGATGCTGAGGGCATAGGAAGATTGTGACGCATTCTCCCTTGGAGCGCCAGTCGGCCTCGTTTCGATGGGTGTCACCCGCCGGCAGCCGCGGCAGGGCCAGCCCGACATCGTCGCCCCCGCAACGTCACCTCCTGCGGTCACACATCGAAAACAAACGCGCTTGGCCTGATTTCCCAGTTACCTACGCGCTTTTCCGCCACCTCCTGCACCCGGAATTCGGCGCCTTCATGCTAGCTTGAGACTGGAAGCACTCACCCAGCTCGCTCTTTGCCGCCTGATCTCCGATGCAACGGAACTTACTGTAAATCTTCAACCCGGAACATGCGTGACCTTTGGGGCAGCCAACATAAGCGGTCTCCGCAGCGGGATGTAACAGACTGCAACGTGATTCCGCCATTTTGTCGCCTGGCACGACGGGTAATCACCAAAAAGCCTGCGCCAGGCAAGCGGCGAGCGGCATCGTTCCGTAACTCCGGCGCGGCCGTGAAGAACCCGGCGCAGCCCCAGCGAGTTAAGATGAACAGTTTAAGCGTTCTACAAAGGCTGTAGTGGATGTTTGCTCCGAATTTGATAGAGCGGCAAGGAACCTACAACATGATCGCCAAGTTAACCGCAATCCTGCTTCTCGCGACGGCTGCCGTCGAAGGCCAGGCGCCCTTTCAGGTTATCTCGACGGTGGATGCGACTACTATTGCGGGCCGGCCTGTGCAACTGGACGCCGAAGGCAAATTATTACCCTGGCCCATGCCCGATGACACCGGCTACTCGTACAGCTCCCATTTCCTCACGCAATGGAGCATTCTCTGGGACCAGTACAATCGGGACCGCTACCCCTACTTCTTCTGCTGCTTCGATTTCGACCGCGTAACTTTCGAGATGCAACCGGAGTGGCATTGGGCCAACTCAACGGCTTATCTTCGCGCCATGATGGAAGGCTTCATTGAGCGGCTGTATCCGTATACGGGCGATTCGAATACGATCACATTTCTGCAGGACTTTGTGGAATACGAGCTCGAAAACGGTCTGACGCCCGAGAACTACGTGTGGGGCGGCGTGCCGTATACGTCGGCCAATCCCGGCGCTCGCCGCTACACCGGATGGAGCCACCACGGGGAGGATTACCTTGAACCGCACGTGGTCGGCGAGGACGGCTACGGATATCTCCGCCTTTACGAGATGACCGGCAACACGAAGTATCTCCACGCTGCGATTCGTTGCGCCCGCGCTTTGGCGAAAAACTACAGGCCGGGCGACGCGGATCACTCGCCGTGGCCCGTGCGGTGCTATGCGCGGGACGGAAAGGTCGAAGGCCGGGGAATGGGTCCTTATTCCGCGAATGTCGTCGAACCGGTCATGCTTTTTGACGAACTGATCCGGCTCGATCAGGGTGATGTCGCCCGGTATCAGCAGGTTCGCCAGGGGGCCTGGGATTGGCTGCAGAAGTATCCGATGAAGACGAACGTCTGGGTCGGATATTTTGAGGATGTGGCGCCCACCATGGGAAACATGAACCAGGTCATTCCCCTGGAGTACGCCCGTTATGTTCTCCTGAATCCGGAGAAGGACCTGGAATGGCGCGACCATGCACGCCAGCTGATCGAATGGGTCAAGACCACACCGAAGTGGCCCAAGTATATACTCCACGGCGCTACCTTTACGACCGAGCAGGGCAATGGGAAGGAGTTCTGCTGCAACGAGCCAAATCAGTGCTGCGATAGCCATACCTCTCGCCTAGCCGCTGTCGAAGCCCTTTACTACGCGAAGACCGGTGACGCAACATATAAGGAGGAAGCTTTCCGGTCTTATAACTGGGTGACTTACTTCCAGGGCATGCCGGCGGGCGCACACACGCCTTTTGGCAACCAGTGGTGGTTCACGGACGAGTTTGCAGATGGTCCGCGCCGCCTGATGGACGCTTTCTGGGCGGTTCCGGAGTGGGCCCCGGAGGACGAATCGCACCTGGTAGGCGCGCAGTCGGTAGTTACGAAGATAGCGTACGGCAAAGGGTCTGTTACGTATTCCACGTTTGATCCATCGTCCACCGACGTTTTGCGGCTCAACTTTGTCCCAGACTCTGTTTCAGCGGGTGGCCGCAATCTGGAGCGCCGCGGCGATCTGAAGCAAGAAGGTTATACGTTTGACGACACAACCCACGTGCTTCGCATCCGGCATGATCGTTCGCGGGACGTCGATATCCAGGGTACCGCCTTGGTGCCGGTTCCGCTCATCGTGGATTTCGACAATCCGCACGTCGGCGCCGATGTTACATTGCGGGGGCAGTATCCCTCCGGGGTGATCGATTGGGGCGAGGGCCAGTGGAAGGTGTACGCGCCGGCGGGTCGCATGAGCACGTTCTCGCTGGGCACCGCCGAGGGGGACGCACAGAAGGCCACATTTCGTTTTTTCCACCCGCGCATCTTGATTTACCTGGACGTGTACAACCCTCTTGACCAGGAGGTGAAGCTCACGCTACGCGCGCCGGAGATGCGCGAGGTCACATTCAGTGTGAAGCCCGGCCAGCTTCAGCGCATCAAGACCGGCTGGATGAACCGCGCGTCGACGGTTTCCGTCGAGTCCGAAAACCTGCGCGCGCTTCGCTTCGACAATCTGGCTTATTCGCCTTACCTGTGGGCGAGGAACGATTAGGCACTTTAGAAAGACGCCGAGCAAAGCGTGCGAGCGTTCCCCCACGAGGACTGATGCTGCACCCGACGCACATTTTCTTACGCCGCCGTACGATTGATTGCGGCGTCGCGAAGAGATCGCAAGGCCAGTTCGGTCCTGCTCGTTACGTTCAGCTTACGAAAGATGTGATAGAGGTATTCCTTTACGGTGCCTTCACTGAGGCAGAGATCGTAGGCGATCTCCTTATTCGCTTTCGCTTCGGCAATGAGGCCTACAATCTGTTGTTCCCGGAACGAAAGGACCTGACCTTGTTTGCGAAGGGTCCGGTTCTTGGGTGTCCGGCATGCGGGACATGTGTACTCTTTTCCGAGGGTGTGAAAGCCGTTCCCGCAGCGAGCACAGCTCCGAGGCACGGGTAGGCCTCCGGCCGGCAAAGCAATATCAAGTTGTTTCATAACTATTAGGTGCAAAACCCGGGCCGGAATTCTCTTGTTTGTTGTTTCTGCCGATACCCGGCGGCGGGCTACTGAAGGGCCGTGCTGAAGACCACGTCCACCCAGTAGTTGCTCGAGCTCGATGAACTGGTAGGAAATGCGTTGTTCGATGCGAAGGAGCCGTTGGGGCCGTATTGGCCATCCGCCGGCGCATACAGCATTTCGTTTGTAATGCCCGATGTAGCGAAATATCGCGCGTCGTCGGCGTACTGTCCTTCGGGAGACCAGTACGAGACTACATAGGGGGTATTGGCCTCGATCGCGATGGGGGTCGCGAAGTTTGCCTGCTGCCAACCCGAGGCCGCTTCGTTAGTGAATGTGACCGAGGCGAGGAGAGTTCCAGTGCTAGTCCAGAGGTATCCACGATGCTGGCCGAGGTTGGCGGAACTCTTATAGAACCGCAAACCGGTGATGTAGCCGGGGACGCTGGAGGCGAAGGTAAGGCCGAGCTGGGCGGCCTGCGAGGTCCGTGCAGCAGGCGTGTTCGGAACCTCTTCCCTTGTCCAAAGCGAGGCCGGGCTGGCCGTGCCGATCGTGGCAGACGTATTGAAGACCGGATCGACCCAAAAATTCGTGGCCGCGGCGCCGGTCGTGGGGAGGCCGCCGGAGCCGTAACGGTACACGCCATTGGGTCCGTTTTCTCCATCGGCCAATCCCAGAAGCGGGGGGTTGCTTAGGGCGCTGGTGAATAAACCATTGTCCGCGGCGTAGTTGCCGTTCGGGGCGTTGTAAGAGATAACGTATGGGGTCTTCGCGACGATGGCTACCGGAGACGGGAAATATGCCAACTGCCAGCCCGAGGCGGTCTCGTTGGTAAAGGTCACCGTGGCGAGGAGCTTTCCCTTAAGGGACCAGAGATGGCCCACATGCGTGCCAGTGTTGTTGGGTGCTTTGAAGAGTCGCAGCCCGGTTATGTAGCCTGAAATATTCGAAGCGAACTGCATACCGACTTCGATAGCCCGATTGTCGTGTGAGTCCGGATTGGTCGGCTCGGCAGATGGGGACAAAACGGTACAGGGGCAGATCGTCAGGGTGAGGGACGCCGATTGGGACCCGCCGTACAGCGAACCGGTAACGGCGGCGGTGGATTGTCCGCTGACCGGTCCAGTGGCGGCAGTAACCGCAAATGCCGCGGTAGAGGCCGAAGCAGGGATACTCACCGAAGAAGGCATCGATAGGGCGGGATGGTCGCCGGAAACCGCTACGGCGACGCCGCCAGCAGGGGCTGGGCTGGTAAGCGTGATCGTGCAGATACTGGTTGAACCCCCGTTGAGGTTAGTGGGATTGCACGATAATGTCGAGAGAGCTGCAGGCTTCAGGTTCAAAGCGACGGTTGTGGTGGAGCGCTCCGCTCCGCCTGTGTTGAAGCTGGCTGTGATACTAGCACTTTGGCCTTTCGTAACGGCTGCGGCGCTTGCGGCGAAGGTAGCGGACGTCGTTCCGGCGGGTACTGACACGGAGGCAGGGACGGTCAATGAGGAGTTGTTACTGGAGAGCGCGACAACAGTGCCGCTGGCGGAAGGCTGGTTCAGGGTGACCGTACAAGTGGTGGAAGCGCCGGAGCTGACGCTGGTGGAAATGCAGGCCAAGGAGGAGACTGGCTGTGATATCGATGTCACGGTAACGCTCTGAGGTGTACCGTCGGCGGGGGTAGAGGATGCCCCTTTGAAGGCGATGACCGTAGCTGACCAGATATCAGATACATTCAGGGTCGCCGTGGCATTCGTCGTGAGGGGTGTGGCAGCCACGAGGTCTCCAGACTCCACGCAGTTGGCGTAGCCGTGACACTGCGCGGTGCCGCTCCCGGACATCTCGCGCTTCGTGTAGGCCGCGTTCAGGGCACTGAAGTTCTCGTTCAGATATTCGCTGCCGTTTGTGAACCAGGCAAAGACAAGGTCATTCGGAGTGACGGTCGTCAGGCTGCCGCTCGCCGGTGCCGTACCGGACCCTTGGGCGCCGGCATAGGCATCCACGGCAGTCGTGACGCCCCTGTATTCATGGATCGAGAGTTCATACACATTCCTGCCGCTGGCGGCGTTCACCGTGATCGTATCCGCTCCCGAGGAACCGGCTATGCCCACGAAAACATCCGCAGCATGATCGCTCGCGACCGGTTGCAATGCGGCTAGGCTAAAGGTGGTTCCCCGCAGGTCTGCTACGGACACCGGCGCGCCGACATCGACGATGAGGCCGACGATGATCAGGTCGCCCGCGGTGACGCTCCCCGGAAAGGCCTTGCTTGCGGTTTGGCCGCCGGTTTGGGCCGTCGAGGTACTTTGGATGAACTTTATCGGCCCCACGAGGTTGATGCTGGCGGTTTGTGCGCTGCTGCCGAGAACTGCCGTCACCGTCGCGCTTCGATTGCTCGGTATGGTTGCCGCCGCGGCGGCGCTGAAGGGCGCCGTGGTGGCTCCCGCCGTTACCGTGACCGAAGCCGGTACAGTGAGCGAAGTGTTGTTGCTGGTGAGCGTGACGGCGGAACCGACGGCGGGAGCGGGCTGGGTGAGAGTGACCGTGCAGGTGCTGACTCCGCTCGGTCCGAGGCTGGTGGGATTGCAGGACAGGGCGGAGACCAGCGTGGGGGCGACCAAGGTTAGGGTGGTCGTCCGCAAACTTCCATTCAAGGCGGCGGTGATGGTGGCGCTCTGGTTCGTCGGGAAGTCGCCCGCGCTGGCAATGAAGTTAGCAAAAGTCGCCCCCGCCGGTACGGTCACCGATGCGGGTATCGTCAGCAGCGCGTTATTATCCGACAACGTAACGGTGGCGCCGGAGGATGCGGGCTCGTTCAAGCCCACCGTGCAGGTAGTTGAAGCGCCAGAAGCCACAGTGCCCGGATTACAACTCAAGGACGTCAAACTCAGTGGTACGGTGGTGACCGTACCTCCCGTCGCGGTGGTGGCAATCGCCTTTCCGCCTATAGAGGCGCTCAGAGCATTCGTGACGTTGATCGTGGTCGCAGCCGACACGGTGACCGTAACGACGGCAACCACGCCGTTTTCGATGACGTTCGTCTTCAGGCCACTCGAGGTCAGGCCGGTCAGGAAACAAATGTGAGACCCGCGACTTCCCGCGCACGACAGGGATTTGTTGGCCGCTATGGCGGCAGCGCCGGCAGTGGTTGTAATGGAAACGATGTCGGATGGCGAATAGGCAAAAGTCCACTCAATACCAGCCGGTTGGCTATCGGACGCAGAAGTGAGTGTGAGGTTGAGCGATACCGTGCCGCCGGGAGCGGTCACGGCGGACGACAGGACCAACGAATCCGACTGACAGAAGGCCGCAGCGCCTGACATGAAGAATGCAATCAAGCCGGTTGCATACTTCCGTATTGGGGAGTACATATTGGTTAGATGGTAGCCTCTAGCTTCTACTTGCTCAACGTTGAGTTTAGTTAGATTCGGTACGCACCCCACGCTGACATTGGTTGGTTGTAAGTTCGATGAACTGCACTTCCAGTTAGTCCCATGAATCGCGCGGTTCGAAGTGAGAACAGGCTATGACAACATTAAGATAGAATGCTGCCTAATTGCGTGCGGGCGCTCCGGATCTCAGTAATCCAGGGTGTCTAGGTGTTGTTTCGGCGTTGCGTCTCGGAGTGGGCTAAGGCCACCGCAGTGACGTAGGCGTGTCAGTCGGAGTACTGGGGCAAATGTGTGTGCAGCGTCAACCGGTTGGTTCAAAACACCGCTGCTCCGCTGGCACCTCGGCGTTTAGTGAGAAAAGCTCGCGGGCCGAACGCAGCGCCAGTTCGGTCCGATTGGTCACCGCCATTTTTCGGAATATACGATAAAGATATTCTTTTACCGTCCCCTCGGCAAGGCAAAGCTCGTAGGCGATCTCCTTGTTCGTTTTCGCCTGTTGGATGAGCGCCACGATCTGTTGCTCGCGAAACGAGAGTGCAGCTTGTTTGGCCGGCTCAGGGACCGCTGCCGTGGGCTTGCGGCAAGCCGGGCAACTGTACTCTCTTCCGAAAGCAGGAAAGCGCTCGCCACAGCGGGCACAACTGCGTGTTGGAGCTGGTGATGGCAGGATGGCGATATTATTCTTGGTCATTAATGTGTTCGTCATGAAGATTTGTTTGGTATCGATTTTCTGCTTTGTTTCAACATCGGAACACGACATAGTTTCCGGCTGTTCTCCGAGACGTGGCTATCCGCCCGGAGTCCTCACGTGGCCTGCTGGAACTTCTTAATTTGTGAGGAAAAGTCCATGCAAGTGGAATGCCACGCTGCATTGTGGCTTTGTTGTTGCGCAGTTGGCCACCGAACCGAGGTTTCTTCCAGACGCTACCGATAATCGTTACTCGGTACGTTTTGCATCATTACGTGCCAGACTCCCACCACACGGTAGTGATGCACCCCTGTTTGAGGGGCGTGCTCTCTTCCTCTGCGGGAGGGCCGCGCCAATTGTTGCGGGCAAAGCTGACGACAACTTGATCCAGGCTGCTTGGGGATTCTCGAGCGGTCTTGTATTTTCGGCTCGAGGGTCCGCACGCCAGCCGTGTAAGAAGTTCACGTCCAGGTAAAACTGTTAAGGTATTAACGAAGATCGTTTGGGGGAAGTTGTTTAACGCGCGTTACGGGTGTGTGAACGGGTTACTACACCTTACGGGTTGTCCTGGAATGAAACGGCCCGTGTAACGGCCGGGTGGTCGCGACGAGGGCTCGGTTGACAGAGCCTGTAAACGCGGCGACGGGTGAGGACACTCGCCGGAGTGGGTGCCGGGTGCGGGACTTGCCTCTGGCCCGCAAGAAAACGCCAGCCAAGTTGACCGCCGGCGATGCGCAAGTTGTTTGTTGGCATGGGGCTGCAGTTACTGTAGTGCGGGAAACGCCGCTCGGCGTTCCTTGCTTCCCTAACCAATAGCAACTTGTAATGGCGCCCGAATCCAGCTATTTTGGATGCAAACTGAATGCAACGCTCAGTGCCGATGAGACGAGAACAGATTTGGCAGCAAGGCGTGCCTGGGAATATGTTTTCCCGTCTTCGAAAGGAGCACCTCGGCTCTTGGTGCCGGCGCCTTGTGCGGAGCGCCGTCTCTTTCGATAGATTCGACGCGCAGGGCGCAATCGTCGTCGTGCGCAGAATCGTTCTTGCCCTGCTGGTGGCCGGGCTGTTCGTTTGTGCTCCTTGTGCGTGGGGGCAGATTAGCCTGGTGCAGGCGACAACGTGCGCATCTCCCGGGACCAGTTGTACGATTCCCGCCACCGGGAGCGGACACCTAATCGTTGTGGGCTGGACGGCGGCCTGGGGGACCACTCCGACAATTAGCACGATCACAGACAACGCGAGCAATGCCTATGTCGAAGCAACCGGCGCAAGGGCGGTCGACGCCTCGGTCGGTATGGTCGACATCTGGTACGCCGCGAACAGCGCCTCGGGAGCTACCAATGTGACCATCACGCCAAATCCGAGTGGGGGCACCGGCGTGGCTGTCATCTGGGAATTCTCCGGTGTAGCTGCGGTATCGCCTTTAGACCAAGTAGGTGTTTTAAATAGCCAGCCCGCGCCAACGCAGTACCCGACTTTGGGTGCTTCCGTCACGACCACGGCTCCGGTTGAGGCAGTTGTCTCGGTCACCGCCCCGCAATGGTTTATCGCTCCTCTCGCGGGCGGGAGCTTTACCCAGGATTTTCTTATCGTTACCCCCAGTGGTCCTCCTTATTATTATGCTGGGTGGGCGCACCTGATCACCTCAACCACCGGCACCTACTCAGCAAACTGGGGCAGTTGGGGTAATATCTACACCAGCACAGCTGCTTCCTTCATGGCCGGAGCTGCATACAGTGCCTGTGACCTGAACCAGGACGGAACCGTCAACATTTTAGATGTGCAGGTGGGCACCGATATGGCTCTTGGTAACAGTCCCTGCACCGCGGTGTATGGGCCGTGCAACGTCGCGCTGGTACAGGCCGTGCTGGCGAACGCCATGGGCGAGGCATGCGCCCTGCCCGAACTCGGTGCGGCCCCCTCCAGCATCAGCTTCGGCAACGTAGCAGTCGGCAGTAGTAGTACCCAAACGCTAACACTGACCGGGGGGGGGACATCTGCCACAACGATTTCTCAACCGACCGTTTCTGGTGCCGGGTTCAGCATCAGCGGGCCGGTGCCGGCAAGTTTGACTGTGGGGCAGACGGCCACTTTCAATGTAACGTTTACGCCCGCAGCGGCCGGGCCTGTGAGCGGCAGCGTTGTATTATCAAGCAATGCACTGAATACGCCAGCTAATATAAGCCTATCGGGGACTGGTGCTGTTTCGGCGGTTCCAGTACTTAGTGCCGTGCCCGCCGGCATCAGCTTTGGTAACGTCTTGGTGGGCAGCAGCACCACCCAAGCTGTAACACTGTCGGGGAGCGGTACCGTCACGATCTCCCAGGCGACCGTCTCGGGTGCGGGGTTTAGCATTACTGGGCCCTCGCTCCCCCTGACCTTGTCGGTGGGACAAACCGCAACCTTCAATGTGACGTTTGCGCCTGCGGCGGGCGGCGGTGTTAGCGGCAATGTTGCTTTCGTAAGTAACGCATCTGACATGCCGCTTAACCTGCCGCTATCGGGGACCGGGCTCCACTACTTAACGTTATCTTGGACTCCCAGCACGACATCGAGTGTAACCAGCTACAGCATTTACCGGGCCGGGCCATCGAGCTCGAACTCGGGCACGCCAGCCACGCCGTATCCGCTTCAAGGTTCAGTATTGGCGAACACCTGCACCCCCACTGGCAATCCAACGCAATGCGCGTACACAGACTCTACCGTCGTGGCGGGGCAGTGGTATTGGTACTATGTCACAGCCGTCGCAGGAACCAACGCGAGCACACCTTCGAATATCCCGCCAGGCGCCCAGATCCCAAGTCCGTGAGGCCGAGTTGAGCGCTGGACCCGATTCCAATGGGTGGAGGCTTGATTACGGACCTGTCGGCGCTAGTCAAGCTCCCTCCAGCGACGATCTGCCGTGACTGCCAAAGAAGCCCCTTTATGCCCTGATTGCTTCGCAACTCACCTGCGGTGATCTCCGATGCTGGTATCACCTCGCGGCTTCTTCCGTTCCACAGTGCTTACGAAACCAATGCTGCTACAACTGCGGGCTTACCCGGGCCAGTCAGGCAGTTCCCAGGTTCTGAGCCCGGTTTGTTCATCGCCTTGCAGCACCGACGGCTTCATCAGGCGTCGAATCGTTACGCCGGGCTGAAGGATTCAGTATGCCAGAGACATCGACTCTATCTTCCCCTACCTTATTAGTCACAACACCTTCAATGCATTCGTTAATTCGCTGAGCGAGTGCCGAAATGTTAGGATCTTCTAGTAAGGTAAGATGTTCGCCTGGCGTTTTTACAATATCGAGTCCCCTAGTGAACAGGCGCCTCACTTTCTTGATGTTGGGGAGCGTTTGTCTCAACCTGCCTTCCACGTCATGCTGGTCCTGAGCCAGAATCAGAACTCCGCGACTGTCCAAAGGACGCATCTGGTAGCTGTCGAGTGCATTGTCATAAATTTTCTTCAGAATCGCGAATGGCACGTCGACCATAGTTGGGGCGGCCTGTGCGTCGGCGGAGTCCAGCGCGGACTGAGATCTGGAAACGAGGAATGTCCGCTCCTTCAGTCGCACCGTTTTTAGCCACAATTTTCTTAATCGACGGGCCAGCGCCAGTCGAGCGCGAGCCCACGACAACAGTTTCAGCCTGTACCACACAGGTGGCACCATAAACAACGAATCCAACACCAGGATCATCTTAACGTCCCTGCCTTGCCGACGTAGTTGATGTGCCACTTCAAAGGCCAGCAAGCCGCCGAAAGAGAATCCGACCAGTAGGCACGGGCCCGAAAGTTGGTGGCTACAAATGAGCGCCACGTGAGCAGCGGCCTGATCTTCCATTCCCGGCAGCGCGGACGTTTTTTGGAGGACGGCCGCTTGATACGTCGCAGAAGATAACGGCACTTGCGTGGCGAATATGGCTGGCCCTACGTCGAGAAGCTGAGCCAATCGACACATTGTCATCGACGCGTCGATGAAGAAGATAGCTCCAGGAGACTCGGACCGGCGTAGCGGTATCAGATGAGGTCCAGGTCTGGCGTACGAGCCCTGGAGAATAACCTTCCCAATGGCCTGGATCGTCGGGTTCATGAAGAATACCTGAGTCGTGAGGTTGACCCCGAGTGACTTGTTGATCTCGCTGATCAGTCGGACCGATTGCAGCGAGTGGCCACCAAGATCGAAAAAATTATCCTGGGTGCCGATGGTTCCGACGTCGAGAACACGCTCCCAGATCTTCAGCAACTGCAACTCGAGCAGGGTCTGAGGAATGGCTGACGAATGCATCAGTCCCTCGGGGACAGCGCATTTAGCCGTCATCAGCGCCTTGCGATCAATCTTACCGTTAGGCGTGAGGGGGAAACTGTCCAGGAAGGCAAAGACTGCAGGAACCATGTATTCTGGCAGCTTTTGCCGCACGAAGTCCCGCAAATCAACGGTCCGCAATGCCGACGCGGAGCCTGAAGGCACGATGTAAGCCTCCAAACGCTTGTCGCCCCCAGAATCCTCGCGGGCCACTGCGACACATTGGCTAATGCCGGGATGCTGTTTCAGGACAGCTTCGATCTCTCCGAGTTCAATCCGAAAACCCCGGACCTTGACCTGTTGATCCGTTCGATGGAGAAACTCAATCATGCCATCCGATAGACGGCGGACCGCGTCCCCAGTCCGGTAAAGCCGCGCGCCGGGCTTACGATTAAACGGATCACTGACGAAGCGTTCTCTCGTCAATTCCGGTCGGTTAAGATAGCCTTGGGCTACGCCGTCACCGCCGATATAGAGTTCACCCGGCACTCCAACGGGTACAAGCTCCTGGCAAGCGTCCAAAACGTCAAAGGTGGTGTTGGCAATCGGGGATCCGATCAGAACCGGTTTGCCTGGCCCCACCCGAGCAGCCGACGACCAGACAGTTGTCTCCGTCGGACCATACATATTCCACAGCGACTTGCACCGGGATAACAACTCTTTAGCAAGCTCTTCAGGCCAAGCTTCCCCGCCGCAAAGTATCTTCAGGCCATCGCTGCCCATCCAACCGGCATCCAGCAGGAGTCGCCAAGTCGCAGGAGTCGCCTGCATCACGGTTGCCCCGCAGCTCGTCATTAGTGCCGAAAGCTGTACCCCGTCCGCTGTCGCTTCGGCGCTGGCGATTACGACACGGGCGCCGCAGATAAGCGGTAGAAACATTTCCAAGGCCGCAATGTCGAATGACAGTGTCGTCACGGCCACCAAGGTATCGTCGCGATGCAATCCGGGTTCCCGCTGCATCGCGCTCAGGAAGTTGACTAGTGCCCGGTTCGAGACCCTGACCCCTTTGGGTTTGCCGGAGGAGCCGGAAGTGTACAGAACGTAGGCAAGATCGGTCGGTTGGCGCCCGTCCCTGTTTAGTCTCCGCCCCTCACCCTGGGTCGTCCCCGCAAATAAAGCATCCAACCAGACTACCTCGACGTGGTGGGGTGGAAGCCGGGTATGTAATTTCTCGAGCGTCAGTAGGACACGCGGCTGGCAATCCTCAAGCATGAAGGCCAACCGATCAACAGGGTAAGCCGGATCCATGGGAACGTATGCACCACCGGCCTTGAGAATTCCCAATAGGCCAACCAACATTTCCCATGAACGCTGTACGCAGATGCCCACGAGTACATTTGGCCCTACGCCGAGGTTCTGCAGATACTGGGCGACCCGATTAGCACGGTCGTCGAGCTCCCGGAATGTGAGTTGCTGCTTTTCGAAAACTACGGCCACATCATTGGGTGCCCGCTCCACTTGTTCTTCAACCAGTTCATGTAGCAGGCGGTCCTCTGGATAAGCAACCGCTGTCCGGTTCCACTCGACCAGTAGCTGTCGCTCGGCGAGCGTTAGGAGCGGTAGTTGCCCGAGACGCTGATCGGGATCGCGGGCTACGGATTCCAGCAAGGTCTGAAAATGGCCGAGCATTCGCGCAATGCGCGCGTCGTCAAACAGGTCCGTGCTGTATTCCCATTCCAACCAGATCTCCTCCCCGCAATCCGTCACAAACAAAGTCAGGTCGAACTTCGACGCTCCACTTTCGGCGAATGCTGGTTCTACCACCAACCCTTCCAGCCCAATGAACGAGAGCAGTTCATTGCTGTCACGAAAATTGATCATGACCTGAAACAGCGGTGAATAACTCAAGTTGCGCGTCGGCCGGAGTCTGCGCACAACCTGATCGAAGGGAACCGCGCGATGGAGGTAAAGCCCCAGAACCCCTTTCTGAACGCGGGCCAGCAATTCCCTAAACGTCATGTCTGCCGACAGCTCTGTTCGAAGGACTTGGGTGTGGAGCAGGAAGCCCATCAATGATTCCAGTTCCTTCCTATCCCGGTCGGCGATCGGAATTCCAAGAAGGATATCTTCTTGCCCTGTGTAACGATAAAGTAGCGTGTTTAGCGCAGCCGCAAACACCGTGAACAGAGTCCTCTCTGCGCGCTGGGTGAGACCACGCAAGGCCTGCGTAAGAGTCGCATTCAGAAAGACGTGCTGCCGTGCGCCGCGGTAGGACGGTATTGGCGGGCGCGTCCGGTCTGCGGGTAACTCCAGGAGTTGCGGCGACCCGCGAAGGTTCTCCTCCCAGAAAGTCAGGTCCTCGGCGAAGCTTGCTTCCGCATGCTGTTGTACCTGCCAGGCCGCGTAGTCTCCGTGCTGGATCGTCGGAGCTGGCAAGGCAAGCGGTTCACCGCGGGAGAATGAGCGATACAGAACCGACAGGTCCCGCCAAAAGACGCCCTCCGAAGACCAATCACAAATAATGTGGTGCATCATCAGGATGAAGACATGCTCCCGGGGACCCAGACAGAGCAATGTTGCGCGGATTCCAGGTTCGGTATCTAGACGGTAGAGTTGCGCCGGCTCCTGGATCAATACACGATCGAGTTCCGCTTGACGTTCCAGAGCGGGCAGCGCACTCAGATCGATCCTTTTGAGCTGAAGTTGCCAGTTCTCAAGGACGACCGCAATAGGTTCGTTATCCATTGTCTGGATGGTTGTGCGCAGGATCTCATGGCGGGCGACGATTGCGTTCAAAGCCCGCTCCATCGCCTCGGCGTCGAGGTCGCCGAGCAGTCGTACGGCCTCAGCTTCGTTGTAAACGGGCAGTTCGGGATTCAACTGTTGCATGAACCACAGGCGCCTCTGTGAAGGGCTGAGGGGGCAGGGTACCGCCCGGTTCCGCGGAGGAATCGTCGGTGGGGTAACGGACGACGAGACATTTTGCAGGGCTTGTTCAAGAGGCTGAGCCGATCCATTGACCAAGGCTTGACCCTTCGACCGGTCGTCCGAGTCCAATCGACGCCTGACAAGCGCGGCTTGGCGCTCAACCGTAGCGTTCTCGAAGAAATCCGACAGCGAAAGTGCGACGGGAATCTTCTCGCGAAGGCGTGACACACACCGAACAGCAAGCAGCGAATGTCCGCCTAATGCGAAAAAATTGCTGTCAGGATCGACGCTCGGCTGGGAAAGGACTTCCGCCCAGGTCTCCGCGATGACTTGCTCGATCGACGCTGACGGCCCTGGTAATCGATCATGCCCGACGTCGCCATTCCCAAGTAAAATCGGGAGTTCACTGTGGGACGAACCGAACTTGGCAACCGCAGGCTGTGTGGCTTCGTCTCTAAGCCGAAGACGCTGCACTTTACCGGAAGGGCCTTTCGGCAAATCAGCCGCAAAATAGATCCGCGTTGGGGTCTTGAAAAGGCCGAGGCGCCCTTCGCAAAAGCTAAGCAATTCCTTCTCATCGCAGGCAGCGCCAGCCCGTAGCACCACGAAGGCGACAAGGTCCTCGCCAAGATAGCGGTCGGGAATTCCTACCGCCGCCGCTTCCAGTACCGCCGGATAAGATTCCAGCACGTCGTCGATCTGACGTGGAGCAATGTTAACTCCGCCTTTGATGATCAGTTCCTTGGACCGGCCGACCACGAAGAAGTAACCGTCCTCGTCTTGATACGCGAGGTCGCCGGTGTGCAGCCACCCGTCGGGATCAAGCACAGCCGCGGTCCCCTCGGGATCCTTGTAATAGCCCCGCATCATGGCCTCACCGCGAATCAGGACTTCGCCGGATTCCCCGGGCGTAACATCGACCCCCTCCCTGTTGATAATCCTCGTCTCGAAACCCCAAGACAAGCCTGGCGATCCGATCTTGTTCTCGCCCGGCGGGAGCGGGTTCGAGAAAATGTTTCCGGCCTCGCTTGAGCCCATAGCCTGAATGAGCAGCAAGCCGAATTTGTCGAGAAACTCGCGGTGTAGCGACGGCGCCAGCGGCGCCGAGGAAGATCGCAAGAAGCGAATTCGCGCAAAAGCGTCTTGACGGCGACCCTCCAGCGGATCTTTCCAATCCAAGAGTTGCGAGATGATCGTCGGCACCACGGCCGACCAAGTGCAGCGGTATTCGTCAAGCCAGTCCCAGAACTGGCTGATGCTGAAACGATGAGGCACGATAACTGAGCCGCCGCTGAGCAGTGTAGGGACCAGGGTTACGCACTCCGCGTTGATGTGATAAAGCGGCAGCACCAGAAGGGAGCGATCCGAGGCGGAGAGCTGATGTGAACGGACGGAGTTTCGGCCGTGAGCGAGGACAGAACGGTGTGTATGCACCGCCGCTTTAGGTTGACCGACACTGCCGGACGTATATATCAGGAGTGCCGGGTCCTCTGGTCCCGGAGCGATTAGCTCCGACGTGATTTGGCCCGCGGCTGTTTCGGAAAAGTCGTCGACATCTGCCGGAATTACACGGACAGTCCGTCGAACGTTGGCCATCACCTCTTCAAGCAGCGCGCTGTATTCCTTACCTACGTACACCACCCTAGCGTCGCAATGATCGAGCGTGTAGGACAGTTGGGAGACGCCCGCGCGAACGTTAAGAGGAACGGCGACGAACCCGCCGTACATCACCCCGAGGAACAACTGCGCAGTATACAACCCGTTGTCGAGCAAAAACGCCGTCTTGTCGCCGGGCTTTAGCCCTGCCCGTAAGAGTTCGGCCGAGAGCCGCCGCGATTGGTCTTGCAGGGTGCAAAATGTTATTACCTTTCCCGTCTCGGGGCTGAGGAGGAAAGCGTTATCGGGTTTCGTCTGGGCCATCCGGTCAATCAGCTGCCGGATCGTCTCGATATGGTTGCATGGAGTCATGCTGGTCTCCGAGAAGCTCGCCGGGAAAGCCGAACCCGGCAGATTATCTTCATGTTAAATCCATGTAAAGTCCATAATGCACCCATTGTTTTTCCCAAGAATCGCATGTAGAACCTAGTGCGGTCTGAAACGTGCATTAATTATATCACCCGTGCGAACGATTCCACGACTCTGATCTTGCATTCCCTCGCGCCCCAAAAGAATACCAATACTCTTGGTACCAATCGGGCTATTGCTCGCGAGATTCCGCGCGCGGAGTGCCGCAAATATTCGACCATTGCAGCCGAGATCGCCCGCACGATTTAGTGCGATCGGATCGCGGAGTCTGGAAGGTATTGAAGAGCCATGGCTGCGGCGTCGAGCGCCAACAGGATTTATCGAGCGAATGCCGCACACAGGCTCAGCGCCGTCCGATGGAGCCCTTGCGGTTCGCCTGGTCTCCGGCGTAAGGCCGTCTTGAAAATCGATCATCCGCCCTACCATGTCCAACGTCCACACGCCTCGTACCGCGACAGCTCGCCCAACTCGGACCCCACCTGAGAACGGCTACGCGGGTGCCGTGCCGGCACTTTGCGACAGTCGGTCGGCCGCTGTGACCTGGCTGAATGCCGCAACGCGGCTATTAGACAAGAGGCCCCTGCTAACACCGAGCCGAAACCGCCCGCCGCAACTTAGGCAGGCAATTGGTGTTCGTAGCGCCGCACTTTGGTCTCATCTTGGCGCTGGCGGGGTTGCGCGAGATTGTAGGCCGCTTGCAGCCGCAGCCAGTGGTTGGCGTTGGACCAACCGGCCTTCTCTAACTGGATGGCCATGTCGGCCGATATCCCGACCTGACCATTTAAGACACGGGAGAGGGTGTGGCGTGGCACTCGCAACACCATGGCGCCATCGGTCCCGTTCAGGCCCAAACGGATACAGGCAGACATCCCTGATAGAATGGCCTGGATGAGGGTGAGTTTTCATCGGCCTTTGTGTCATTCCTTTCTAATGATAGTCCACCAAATCAACATCGAATACATCACCATTTTCGAACCGGAATACGATCCGCCAGTTACCGCTGATGCTGACGCTCCAGTACCCTTTCTGATCGCCCTTCAGCGGGTGCAGGCGATATCCAGGAAGGTCAACGTCCACCGGATGGAGCGCCGTGTCGAGATGGGCCTGCACATCGGCAATACGCCGGAGTTTTATCCGCCGGGACCTTGCTGGCGTCGCCCTGAAACAGGCGCCTCTAAGGCTCGATGATGTCCCGCTCCTGCCTGCTTGACAATCTGAAGCCCAGAGCTATGACTGCCACCGGAGCGTTCTTTCAATAAGGCCGTTCCGACCTCAAATACGACTCCGCTCAGATTCTAGGCGGCTCGTGCCATGCCGCCATTTTCAGACGGTTCTCGCAGCCAGAATTGACTTTGCAAGCGCAGCACGATCTCCTTCAGCTCAATTCCATGCTTATGCGAAAACTCCCTCTCGCCAAGACGATGGTACGAGTCCAGATTCTCCCGGTGAGGGCTGCACAGAGGGGAATCGCCGAGAAGTCCGAAGTCTTCTGCCCCACTCCCCTGGGACCCAGGACATTCGTGTGGACCGCTTCGATCGCGCTTGATCCACGGCTCACACCAGAACAGACTACGCATCCTAGCGTCCGTATCCAAGCCAGATACTCCGGGCTTCTCTCGGGACCCCGCCGCGGTCGGGATCGCTTCTTGCGGACCGGCAGGTCGCGCTTCGGAGGCAGCCCCCCCTGCAACGGCACGCTTCGGCGTAATAACACACGTCTCCTGAGCATAAATACCTCGACTGGTTTTCAATTGGAGAACAGCGCCCGGCCAGGACGCCACAATGGCATCCAGAACCGGGCGTTATTTGTTTACAGTGGAGTGACGGTTCAGGACGACCGGACTCGGCCGCCGAACTCCTCTTGCGCAATTTTTCCAAGAGATGCAGAGCATCGCCTGCCGGTTCGGACAATACATCCCGGTTTCCATTGCCTTCTGTGCCATGCGATAGAGGACCTGGGTGGCCCGGATGTCCGGCTGGTCGACGGCGTAGGCCTGCCGTACGATTTACACGGACTGTGTCTTCATCAGGCTGTCGATTCGTACTGCACCGCTGGCGCCGGGCGTGATCTGCTGGTAGGTGGCTAACTGAAAGGCGTAGTCGGGCGAAAGGGAGGAAGGCCGGCGGGATGCTGTCTTGAAATCGATCAGCCGTCCATCGACGTCCAGCACGTCTACCCAGCTTCTGACTGCGACGCCGGAGATCTCGCCCTGCACATCGAGTTCGACGGCGGCTGGTTCCACTGCTGGAGCGACCTCGTCCATGTACTTGGCGACCAGCCTTTCTCCCTGCCGGCGCAGGTCGCCTTGACTCTCGTCGGAGGTGAACACCATCTCGGGGACCTGTTCCATCCAGGCCTCCCGAAAGCCCATCAGGACGCCGGTGGTCTCCAGGTCTTCCTGGGTCTCGATCTTCTCCCGGAAGTTCACTTCGAGGGCCTGCTGGACCGCCAATCCCAAAGCGAGCGAACTGTTCTTCCTCTCGGGAAGATGCAGTCCGTACTTGAACCACCGCCGCGCCGGGCAGGCGAAGAAGCATCGGACTTGGCTGGGCGACAGCACGGGAGCCGGTTCGGTCTTGGCGGACAAGGCGTCATTCGTCGCGGGTGGTATCGTGAGCGCGACTCCCGGAGCCACGATCAGTTCGGTGGAAGGGCTCTCCGGGAGAGGCGCAAAGAGTGGCAAGCCCCGCAGTGCAGAGAATGGCCTAGCCCCGCCAGATGAGCCGGCATCAGGTCGGTCCTCAGCGTTGATCCCATGTCACACCTCGCTCCCACATGGCCTGGATGAACATGGTGAGTCCGATGGCCCGGATATCTTCACTGGTGAACTGCAGAGAATAGCTCGCATCCGGGCGCGGGTATCGACGCGTTGCGCGATTTCCGCCGCCCCGCTCATGGCCAGCTCCATCGCCGTTATTCCGGCTCCGGTTACTGCAACGGGAAGCAGGGTGCCGTCGGGCGCCGTTTGCAAATCGAGCGGCCGTGCGGCTTGGTGTGTGTTACCATTCCGATGGTTCTGGAGGCTGCCTGGGACTGCTTCCGCGGCTTCCGGAGCGTTTGCCGACGAAGCCGGTTGCCGCGGTTCCTCTATCTTGCGCAAGCGCCACTCAATCCAGCGCCCTGTTTTCTTCGTGCAGTTCGGCTTTGCAGATCTGGAAGGTCCCGCGTGCCCGAATGCCCAGTTCGCGAATCCTCTGCGCCACCACCGGCGGCACGTACATGACCCGATCTCCTTCGAGCGTGTACATAACCTGTTCGCCATAGCGTCCTTCGACGCGTTTTCCGTCGTCCCAGCGGAGGCCAATCTCGACTGGGTGTTTGTGTAAAATCGCAGAATTCCGATCGTCATTGTTGTCCTCCTTGTTCTTCAGCCGGGAATTCCGATCCGATCTCGTGAGTTCTCCAAGTTATTCCTCTTCCGGGGGTTCCGGGTCAAATCCTGTTCCTCTTCGGGCTCGTCTCCGCTGAATCCGGACTGGCCGTAGTAGTCCAGGTCGGAGGGATCGTTCCATATCGACCACATCGTTATTCTCCTTTCGGGCTTAGCGCTTCTCGGCTGGCATTCGTTTCACTTCAAACGCCGCGAACGCCCAGCTGTGGTACTAGAACTAATAGTCCCACGAAAGCCATGGGTTGTGTTACTATCCATTATCAGGTCTTCAGCCGATGATTTAGGTGGGGACTTGATTGTGATGAAAACTATGGCTTCAAAGCCTATTTCTTTCCCAGACTGTGACGTAGTTGTGATCGGAGCTGGCCCTTATGGGTTGTCAGCCGCGGCACACCTCAAAGCCAACGGCTTGAGCGTGCGAGTTTTCGGGGAGCCGATGGAATTCTGGGCGAACAAGATGCCTTCGGGAATGCTCTTACGATCGCCTCGGATTGCGTCGAATATTTCGGCACCACAGTTTTCTTTTACCCTGGGCGCATTTGAGGCGGAAACTGGACGAGAATCTCACGAATATACTGCTCTCGATACATTCGTTGCATACGGCTGTTGGTTTCACTCTCAGCTCGGATCGATAACTGATCGGCGAACGATTGCGCGGGTTAGCCACCGAGATTCGATTTTCAGACTGGATCTGGACGGCGGGGATGTTATCACTAGTCGACGCTTGGTCGTGGCAACCGGAATCGGACCTTTTCTGAAACTGCCCGAAGCTTTCCAGGCCTTGCGATCGAACCGGGTTTCGCATTGTTATGAAGGAAAGCCCATCTCCGAGTTTTCAGGCAGGAGTGTCGCCGTAATTGGAGCAGGTCAGAGCAGCCTTGAATCTGCCGCGTTGCTGCATGAGGCGGGGGCAACAGTTGAAGTGATTGCCAGGCAAAAGGACCTGCACTGGGTGGGAATGCATGGCTGGTTGCATCATTTGGGACCATTGTCGACGCTATTGTATTCATCCCACGACATAGGTCCCGCAGGAATCAGTCGGTTGGTCGCTTCACCTGACCTCATGTCCCACATTCCCCTAAGCCTCCGAGACAAGATCAGAACTCGCGCGGTGCGACCTGCTGGAGCGAAATGGTTGCCACCAAGGCTAGCGAACATAGTTATTACTAAAGGGGTGTCAGTAATGACGGTGGATGACGCGGGCAGCTCCGGTATTCGCCTTGTCCTGACCGACGGGAGTAACAGACTTGTGGACCATGTGTTGCTCGGTACGGGATATCGAGTCGACGTTTCGCGCTATTCATTTCTCTCTCCTGAGCTCCTGAAAGATATCACACTCATTGATGGTTACCCCCGATTAGTGCGGGGTCTTGCTGCGTCTGTCCCTGGTCTGTATTTCATCGGAGCTCCAGCGGCCAGACAATTCGGCCCTCTGCTTTATTTCGTCGCGGGCACGGACTTCGCTTCGCGGAGCCTCGTTTCTCATGTTGTAGCTGCGTCGCGACGGAGGTAGTGGAGGATGATGAGGAAAATTGGAGCCGACGGACCTTCTGACGCTGTCTCTCTGCGAAACCCCCCAGGCGCCCTGGTCGTGGGGGGCGATCATCCTGGGCTCGGCATCGCTCGAAGCTTGGGAAGCCGAGGGATCCCGGTTGTAGTACTGGACGACCAGTATTCTGTGTCATCCTTCTCGCGCTATGTCTGCAAGGTCGTGAGGGTGCCTGATTTGCGAGATGAGCGGAAGTCGATTGATGCGATCATGGACATCGGCCGTCACCTCGAACTTGCGAACTGGGTTCTGTTTCCTACCAGAGACGAGACTGTTACAGCGGTTTCACGTCATCGAGATGAGCTGTCCAGCATTTTTAGGCTGACAACGCCAGACTGGTCCACTGCCCAATGGGCGTGCAATAAGAAAAATACGTACGAACTTGCGACGCGACTAGGTATACCGTGCCCTCAAACATTCAACCCGCGAACCCTAGAGGAACTTCGTGCGCTTGAGTCGAGGCTGCCATTGGCGATAAAGCCTGCAGTCAAGGAAAACTTTTTTTACGCTACCGGAGCCAAAGCCTGGCGTGCCGATAACGCACAGCAGTTGCAGGCATTGTTCTGCCGGGCGGCTGACCGAATTATACCCGAGGAAATATTAGTGCAGGAGATTATTCCGGGCGACGGTGGCCACCAATTCTCCTACTGCGCTTTCTTCAAAGACGGTCAGGCCATGGGCAGTCTGGTCGCCAGCCGAATGCGACAGCACCCGCGGGAATTTGGTCGGGCCGCTACCTATGTGGAAACGGCGGCCGTGCCGGCTGTGGAAGAACTGGCAACGCGTTTCTTGAAGGCGATTAACTATTACGGCTTGGTCGAAATCGAATTCAAACATGACGCCAGGGATGATCAATATAAATTGATCGACGTTAACGCTAGGACGTGGGGATTTCATAGCCTCGGTGCTGCTGCCGGAGTCGATTTCCCGTTCATGGCTTATGCCGATCAGCTCGGCGAGACGGTGCGTCCGTGCCGTGGCGAGACCGGAGTTGGCTGGCTCAGAATGGTCACAGACATCCCGACCGCGTTAGGCGATCTAATGCTGGGTCATCTTTCGGTTAGCGCCTACTTCAGATCGTTGCGGCGAACTCGGGTCGAGTCGGTATTCTGCGGAAGAGATCCATTGCCATCTATTGGTGAATTGATCCTACTCCCATATCTGGTGGCCAAACGCATGTTTAGTCGATCTGGGGATGAGCATCCCGCCCATGAGGGGTCTTACTAAGTCTCGCATAATATCGAGCGATCACGGAAAACAAAGAAGCCTGTTTCCAGAAGGCAGTGATCAGTTGTGGCCGCGGCGCAGGCGCCGCAACGTTCTGTCGGGCGCGATCATCGAGGTGCCAGAGATCTTTGGGCAAACGGGCGAAGCACGCCCCGGGATGGCGACGAAATGCCGCGAGACAAGCGTAGCGGTACTTAGCGGCCCGGCTCACTTCGGACTACGCGCGCGGCAACTGTTCGTCCGGATTCCGAAGAGGGTCGGCAAGTTTCGGGTTGGGCCGGGCCAGTGGTGGCGAAACCTTCACAAGGTTGCTCCCCCACTCCCCCTCTTCCAACCGCTTGCGTTGGGGATTAGGGCACCGTAATGAGCAGTGGCGCTTTGGGGTGCCTCTCGCGCGATCCCGGCAGCTGTCCAAGGGTGGATACCGGCACACCACTTGCCAGCGGCCACAACAGGCGCCCCAGGATCGTGAAGAAACCTTAACAATCGAGCTCGAATAGGCATTGATGAATGAAAAAGACCGACCAAGGTCCCTAGAAGTACCCAAACGTCAAACGGTCCTGTAACCGCCCGTCGGAGAACTTGGCACCCCATCCGCGTTTTACCCCAGTTAAATTCCTAGACCACATTTGTTATTCAAGGGTAATTCTACGCACGCCCTGTAACGTTCGCTGATTCCGCATCACTATTCAATTAGGGGAAGTCCGTAAGGGGAGGTGTGTCATATCACACTCCTCGAGGCCTTTTGATGTCCTATTTTGCTCTCCACGCCTTAGCGGGCGATGGATTTTCGGCACTTTTCAGTACCTATAGTACGATAGTTTAATTGCCAACAGTTTGACGGTGCTATAATTCAGATACGGCTCGGTCCTGCGCACAGGCCAAGCTAGCGAATCGGTGCAACCCGGGAGAGCCCGTGGGGTGGAAAGGTCGGCGGAGGAAACACACTGGATCGTTCCGGTTCTTAGACCCCCCCAAAGATTCTAGGTACTTAATGTCGAGATTGAAGTTGCGCCAGTGTATTCAAATTCTCGCTACATAGTAATTATAGTACGAAATAGCCGACAAATTAGACGTTGACAACTGTCGTCTTTAGTAATACAAATAGAATATCCGCAAGGTAAGCGGTTTAAAAAGCGCCAAACCGGAGTTTTGAAAGCGCCCAAGAGACCCCAACAGGGCGGTAGCGCGTCGATTCGCCCAAGACACGCCTTCGCGAGGATACAATGGCACTCAGAGTGGAAAGCCGGAACCAAAACGTGCAACTGTTCGATGAACAAGAACCTGACCGGGCGAGTTGGTTCGCTGTGCAGACGCGGCCGAAGCACGAAAAGTCTGTATCTGCACTGTTGGAAAGTAAAGGATACGATCAAGTCCTGCCGTTATATCAAAGTTGGCACCGGTCTTCCGGCCGCATCAAGGGGGTTCTACTGCCCCTTTTCAAGAGTTACTTATTTTGCCGTTTCGATCCACTCCGTCGCCTTCCGATCCTCATGACGCAGGGCGTATCAAGCATTGTGGGGATCGGACGGGAGCCGGCGCCGATTCCGACCGAGGAGATCGAGCGAATTCAAGCGTCATGCGCTTCGGGCCTAGAAATCACACCATGGCCTTACCTTGAGCGCGGCGATCTGGTGCGAGTGGAATGCGGGCCGCTCCAGGGCGTCGAAGGTATATTCCTCAATGAAAAGAATACTTGCCGTCTAGTTGTTTCGGTTGAGATCCTCAGGCGCTCGGTCGCTGTTGAGGTAGACCGGAATTGGATACGGCCGATCGCGAAGCGCGGCGGAGCGACCGTGGACGCCAGGATATCCGTTCGCGCCGGTAGCCCAAGCATAGACATCCTGCTGCCTGCGGTAGCAAGCCAAAATCGGATCCAGATACCGGTCGCCGTATAAACCTAGGCCGAAATTCGCTTTCTGAGCAAAGGCTGCGAGAAGGTTTCCTTTGAATAGATACACTTGGAGGCACCCGTATTACCAGGGTGGGGGCGCCCATTGAGCTTCGTCAAACGCAGCCGTATCGTTAGCATCCGCGTTACGCAGGAAGAGTATCAGACCCTCGATCGGATTAGCCGGCGAGCCGGAGCGAATAGTGTGTCCGAGTTTCTCAGACAGCTGATCATGAATTCCGAGCCAGTCGCATTAGCAGCCGGAGAAGGTACCCGACACGTCACTGCGGAGATCGACGACCTCAAACGGAAAGTCGACCGGTTGTCTCAGATACTGAAACAACGAGCAGCGAAGCAAAGCAGCCATGGCGCAGTTGCGGAGGACGAAAAACCTCGGATCGGCACGGCGCCGCAGGGTGAACCGAATCCCGACCTTTAAGGGCTGCGCCGCGAGGGCCTATACGTGTTGCACCTTCTTTATTCAGTTCCACAAGTCTCCTCTTGCCCGGCGACGACGGTCGGGCAAATCCATCGGACCACTAAAGCTAAGAAAGGTGATTGACGCTCATGAAGAACATACTGCGCGCATCTGCGTCCCGAATCGCTTCTAACGGTAGTGCCCTTCCGGAGGGCTCTTCGGGTTCGGAGATGCTTGTCGAAGAGCTTTTTATGAAACAGCTAGGTCTAGAACGTAAGCGAGCGGAACGCTCTGGCCGGCGTTTTGTCTTGATGCTTCTCGATCCTCGCAAGCTGGTTAGAGGCCGATCGAAAGAAGAGGCACTCAACCAAATTCTCTCGGCGCTAACGGAGTCCATCCGTGAGACCGACATTCAGGGTTGGTACGCAGAATCCGTCATAGGGGTTATCTTTACCGAGATTGGTTCGGGGGAGGGCACGGACGTGGCAAAAGCTCTCTTGGGTAAGGTAACCGCTGCGCTGTGCCGAACTTTGACGATTGAGGACATAAACGAGATCACTCTTTCATTCCATATCTATCCTGAGGAGTGGGGCGAGAATAAAGGTCCCAATCATCCTGGGGGCTCGCGCCTATATCCCGATCTGGTGCGAAGCATAGAACGGAAGAGAGGGTCCCATGCTTTGAAGAGATCGATAGATGTCATCGGTAGTCTATTAGCGCTGGCCCTCTCGTTGCCCATTTGTTTCGTAATAGCCGTTGCAATCAAGCTCAACTCGAAGGGCCCCGTGCTCTTTCGGCAGACGAGATTGGGGCAGTACGGCAAGAAATTTGCGTTTTTCAAATTTCGGTCGATGTATGTTGCGAATGATCACACTATCCATGAGCAGTACGTGACCAACTACATCGCGGGAACGCTAGCCGCGAATGAACACGGCGATCGTAAGCCGGTATTCAAAATGACCAACGATCCAAGGGTCACGCGCGTCGGCCGGTTCTTGCGCCGCACAAGTCTTGATGAATTCCCGCAATTCTTTAACGTCTTGCGGGGGGATATGTCGCTGGTCGGCCCGCGTCCGCCGCTCCCGTACGAGTTCGAACGCTACGGTATCTGGCATAAGCGGCGCCTGCTGGCGGTCAAACCGGGGATCACGGGTTTGTGGCAAATCGCGGGACGAAGCTCGGTTCCGTTCGACGAAATGGTCCGCTTGGACCTAGAATACGCCAAGTCGTGGTCTGTATGGATGGATGTGAAAATCCTCTCGAAAACCCCGCTCGCGCTCTTTAATTCCGATGGCGCCTATTGATCGCCAAAAAAGAGCAAGAAAAAAGCAACACACATGATGCGCGTTGGCCTTATCGGTTACGGCTACTGGGGACCTCGGATCGCTCGTAACTTCCACGATCTGGAGGGTTGTGAACTCGCCGCAGTCTCCGATAGCCGCCCCGACGCACTGCGGCGCGCAAAACAAGCCTTCCCGAATGTGCACGTTACTATGGACGCCGCCGAAGTCATATCGTCTCCCAAAGTGGATGCGGTCGCCGTAGTGACGCCGGTTTGGACACACTTCGAGCTTGCTAAGGCGGCACTCGAAAACGGGAAGCACGTCTTCGTGGAGAAGCCCTTCACTTCAACCGCGGCGCAGGCCAAGGAACTCATCGATCTGGCGGACAAAAAACACTTGCAGATCATGGTAGACCACACCTTTTTGTTTACCGGAGCCGTCAAGAAGATCCGGCAACTCATTCAGGATGGGACGCTTGGTGCGCTTTATTACTATGACTCGATGCGAGTCAATCTGGGCCTGTTCCAGCATGACGTTAACGTCATCTGGGATCTTGCGCCGCACGACTTGTCAATCATCGATCATCTGATAGCCGAGAGGCCAGAGTACGTGACCGCCTCCGGTCAATCGCATGTGAACGGGCATGAGAACCTCGCGTACATCACGATTTATTTTGCAAACCAGGTGATCGCGCACGTCAATGTGAACTGGCTTTCACCGGTTAAAGTACGAACCACACTGATTGGCGGCGAGAAGAAGATGCTGGTCTGGAACGATTTGGATCCGGACGAAAAGATCAAGGTGTATGACAAAGGCGTTGCGATCACGCGACTGGAAGGCGTCTACGATTTGCTGGTGAGCTATCGTTCCGGCGATATGTGGGCCCCGCGGCTGGAGCAGACTGAGGCCTTGGCAGCGGAGGCGGGTTATTTTCTCGAGTGCATCTCGAAGAACCAGCGACCTTTCAACGACGGGCGCGCCGGGCTGCGAGTCGTGGAGATTCTGGAAGCGGCAAACAAGTCTCTGAACGAACGCGGAAGGCCGGTCGAGCTATGAGCAGCCATCTGTCGATCGCTCCAGATGTAAAGCTCGGCACGGATGTCAAGCTTTCCCAGTTCATTAACTTGTATGGGTGTGAGATCGGAGATGAGACGAAGATCGGGGCGTTCGTCGAAATTCAGAAGAACGCGAGAGTCGGTAAGAGATGCAAGATTTCCAGTCATACATTTGTGTGCGAAGGGGTAACTATTGAGGACGAGGTGTTTATTGGCCATGGTGTCACATTTACCAATGACAGCTATCCGAGAGCTACGACGGATGGGCAGTTGCAGACCGAGGCGGACTGGCAGGTTGAAACTACTCTGATCAAGAAAGGCGCATCGATCGGGTCTGGCGCGACCATTCTGTCGAATGTGACCGTGGGTGAGAAGGCTATTGTGGGAGCCGGGAGTGTAGTGACCCGGGATGTTCCCGCTAACGCCATCGTCGCGGGGAATCCCGCACGCCGGTTGCGGAACGTGGTGCCTGCATGTGGAGAAGCAAAATGAATACAACGGATCGAATTCCATTCCTGGACCTGGTCACCCCTCACGAGGAGTTGAAAGAGGAGCTCTGTGCCGTTTTCGAGACGGCCCTGAAGACTGGAGGGTTTATCGGTGGCCCGATGGTGGACGCCTTTGAGCAGGATTTTGCGCGCTTCTGCGACTCCCGCTATTGTGTCGGAGTCGGGAGCGGCACGGATGCGCTGCGGTTCGCCTTAATTGCAGCGGGGGTCCAACCAGGCGAAATCGTCATTACTGTTCCCAACAGCTTCATCGCGACTACCGAAGCAATATCGCAAGCCGGAGCGCGTCCTGCCTTTGTGGACATCGACGAAGACACCTACAACATGGATCCGCAAAAACTCCGCGAATATCTGGAAGTGGCGTGCTCAACAGACGATCACCGACAGACGACCGACAGAGCCACCGGGAAACGCGTAGCGGCGATTGTTCCGGTGCACCTCTATGGCCAGATGTGCGACATGGACCCGATTTTGGAGTTGGCCGAACGTCACGGCCTGATGGTAATCGAAGATGCCTGTCAGGCGCACGGGGCCGAGTACTTTTCCACCAGAGAGAACCGCTGGCGGAAGGCCGGTTCGATGGGGCGCGCTGCCGCATTCAGCTTCTATCCAGGGAAGAATCTGGGGGCTTGTGGAGAGGCCGGCGCTGTTACGACGGATGACGCGAAACTCGCCCAAAAGACCCGTATGCTGCGCGACCATGGCCAAGGTAAGAAATACTACCACGAAATGGAAGGTTACAATGGGCGTTTGGACGCAATTCAAGCGGGGATCTTACAGGTCAAGCTTCAGCACCTTCCGGCATGGACCGAGGAGCGTAGGGAGTGCGCAATCCGTTACCAGGAATTGCTTAGCTCGACCGAAGGCGTGCTCCTTCCAGCGCAGCCGGCATGGAGCAGGGCAGTCTACCATCTATACGTGATCCGAGTGGAGGATCGGGGGCGCCTTCAGCAGGATCTGGCTGCGACAAACATCGGGACGGCGATTCATTATCCAGTTCCGCTACATCTTCAGGAGGCATACGCGAAGATGGGCTATCAGTCAGGAGACTTCCCAGTAGCGGAGCGTTGCGCAGAGGAAATTCTTTCTTTGCCGATGTTTCCCGGCCTGAGCGCCGAACAGCAGAAGCGGATCGCGAAGGATGTACAGGCGTCCGTGAGGTGCGTGTCCACACCTGAGTTGGCGGGAGCCACAGCGAACGCCCGCGACTAAGTGCCCGACGGTCATGCCGACATTGCCGACATACGTCCTGATTACACCGGCGCGGAACGAGGCTCAGTATATCGAGTTGACCATCAAATCCGTCGTGGCGCAGACGGTGCGACCGGTCAAGTGGGTAATCGTGAGCGACGGTTCCACCGACGGCACTGACGAGATCGTATGCAAATACACTCGGGACAACCCCTGGATGCAATTGATCCGGATGCCGGAGCGTCGTGAGCGACACTTCGCAGGAAAGGTGCTTGCATTTAACGCGGGCCGGGTCGTAGTTTCGGATTTGGACTTCGACATCATTGGGAACCTGGACGCGGACGTCTCTTTCGATGAGCACTACTTTGAGTTTCTCATGTCGAAGTTCGCCCAGGATTCCGAGTTGGGTGTTGCAGGCACGGCATTTTCCGAGGACTCGCTTCAATACGATTACCGGTTCACCAACATCGAGCACGTTTCGGGACAGATACAGCTCTTCCGGTCTCAGTGTTTTGAGGATATCGGCGGCTACCAGCCCAGGAAACTGGGCGGCATTGATTGGGTGGCCGTTACCAGTGCTCGCATGAAGGGCTGGCGGACCAGGACTTTTCCAGAAAAGATCTTTACCCACCATCGCCAGATGAGTTCGGCCATGCATAGTGGCCTCGCCGTTCCATTCCGTGGAGGAAGGAAGGATTATATACTTGGAAATCATCCGGTTTGGGAATTGTTCAGGTGTATCTATCAAGCAACGCGTCCTCCCTTTCTAATAGGCGGCGGGCTACGGTTTGCGGGCTTCGTTTGGGCCATAGTCAGTGGGACTAAGAGCGAGTTACCCGTCGAGCTTATTCGTTTTACCAGACAAGAACAGCTGGGCAGACTTGGGAGATTGTTCGCCAAGTTCTGATGTGGGCCTAAGGATCGCATGCTTCCACTCACTTTGGCGAATACGACTACAGTTGCTTCGCCAAGCTTTAGCTACCGGCCCTTTACATGCAACTCGTGGGCTCATATACCGGCCGTGGGGGGCGGTAGAAGAACATGATGCCCAGCGGAGAGCACAGCGTCGAAATCAGAGTCAAGGGAAACTGGATCAAAGTTCCCGCGGTGGATGTCAATGGCAATCGCCTCATAGCAACCGGGAAGCGGCTGAGGACTGCTAAAGTCCGCGGCGAGGAAATGATGGAGATTGAGCTGGACGATCCGGAATCGTACATACAAAAACTGAAGGGTGATGCAAGGGATGTTTTGAAGGCCGATATTTTTACGTTCACTCAAAAAGTACCGGCAACGCATCCGAAATACGCCTACCCTTTGGAATGGGAGAGCGTTGCCGCGATCCACCTAATTAGCTTCGAGGACTGGTGGAAAAACCTCTCGCAGGAAACACGCAAAAACGTGAGGAGATCCCAGAAACGTGGTGTGGAGGTGAGGGTCAAGGAGTTCGATGACGATCTGATCCACGGAATCCGGGAGGTGAACGACGAGTCCCCGGTGCGGCAAGGGCTGCGTAATGGCTACTACGGAAAAGGCACGGAAGAGACTAAAAGGCTCTATGGCGAGTTTGTCGGTCGATGCGATTTCATCTGTGCCTACGTTGAAGAAACGCTGATAGGCTTTTTGCATCTAGTCTATCGCGGAGAGGTCGCGTCGATCCTGAATCTAACCACGCGGCCAAGCCATTTTGACAAGAGACCGGCCAACGCCCTGGTGGCTAAGGCGGTGGAACTGTGCGCAACAAAAGGCATCTCATACATCACGTACGGCTTATACAATTACGGAAATAAGCGCGATCATCCTCTACGTACATTCAAGATCCGTAACGGGTTTGCGGAGATCCTCATGCCTAGATTCTTCGTGCCATTGACGCGTTGGGGCAAGGTTTGCATGAAAGCGAAGCTCCACAGGGGTCTTGTCGGCATTCTCCCTCATTCAGTGATCACAATCGCAGTCGGCGCGCGCGCACGATGGTATAATTACTACAGGCTTCTTTGGCCGGCGTAGCTCAACGACAGAGCGGCCGAATTGTAATCGGCAGATGGAGCGTTCAATTCCTCCCACCGGCTCCAGTACTTATGCGTCTAGGCGCAACCGCGCTTGCAGAACTGCTATCAATTCTTATAGTTTAATTCTGCTGCCTCGCCCCTAAGGCAGGAAACAGCGGGACAGTCTCAGCCACTGTAAGGGACGCAATGGCCTTCAGCGAGTTGATCGTATTCCCGAATCACCGGCGAGCAGGCTCCGTGAGTTTTGCAGGTGGAACAACCGGAAACTCCCTGCCTCCGCCGAGACCTTTTAATTTAACTCTGCCATGCCAGGAATTGTTGGAGTAATTACAAAAATGGGGCACGAGCGCGCCGGGCGCGCCGTCGAGCGGATGATTGAGTCGGTCAGGCACGAGTCGTTTTACAAGTCCGGAATGCTCGTCGAGGAGTCGTTAGGGGTCTATGTCGGATGGGTCGCCCAAGAAGGCTCCTTCGCTGCGGCTATGCCTCTCCGGAATGAGAAGGAAGATGTTTCACTCGTCTTCTCCGGGCAGGAATTCTCTTCTCCGGACGTCAAGACTGCTTTGAAACAACGCGGACATGACGTCGGGCCGGAAGCGCCGTCCTACCTGGTTCACTTGTACGAAGAGAATCAGTCGTTTCCCTCCTCGCTCAATGGGCAGTTTCATGGCCTTGTGATCGACCGTTCCCGGCAATTGGCGATGCTCTTCAACGACCGGTTTGGAATGCATCGTATCTACTATCACGAGTCGAAGGATGCGTTTTATTTTGCATGTGAGGCCAAGGCAATCCTGGCGGTCTGTCCCGAGCTTCGGACGGCCGAGCCGCGCGGATTGGGAGAACTGATTTCGTTTGGCTGCGTCCTCGAAAACCGCACGCTCTTTCGGGGGATTCAATTGCTGCCGGGCGCCTCCGCTTGGGTCTTTCGCAACGGCGTGAGCGAGCAGAGGCGAACCTACTTCCAGCCGCGCGAGTGGGAAGACCAGACTCCACTAGACGCAGAATCATACTACCAGCAGCTGCGTGACACTCTGGCCCGCAATCTCCCACGCTACTTTAATGGGAGGCAGCCCATCGGTATAGCGCTAACCGGCGGCCTGGACACGCGCGTGCTGATGGCGTGGCACGACGCTCGCCCCCAGTCCCTACCCTGTTACACCTGGGGAGGAACGTATCGCGACAGCCAGGATGTTCTCGTGGCGCGCAAAGTTGCGGATGCATGCCAGCAACCGTACCAAGTGGTGACCGTAGGGCAGGAGTTCCTTTCTCGATTCAGCCGGTATGCGGAACGCAGCTTGTACCTTACTGACGTATGCGTGGACGTCAGCCGCTCCCCCGATCTCTTCGTCAGTGAGAAGGCACGGGAAATTGCGCCCGTGAAGGTCGTAGGGACCTATGGCAGCGAGGTGCTCCGCCATGCCCGCATGTTCAAGCCAGTAGATCCGCCCCCCGGCCTGTTTCTTCCCGAGTTGCTTTCCTATGTTGGCCAGGCACGGTTGACCTACCAGTCGCTCCTCTCGGACAACCCGGTCACCTTCGTCGCCTTCCGGCAGTCTCCGTGGCAGCACTACGGAATTCTCGCGCTCGAGCAGACGCAACTCACCGTGCGCTCTCCCTTCCTGGATAATGAGTTCGTCAAGACCGCCTATCGTGCGCCTTTGTCGGCAGATGGTCCGGCGGAAGTGCGGTTGCGCTTGATCGCCGACGCGAATCGCACGCTGGCGCGAATCCGCAGCGATCGCGGTGTCGGCGCGCGCGGTCTTTTCGGTCTTGCCGCGAGAGGCCTTCTTGAGTTTACGTTCAAATCCGAATACGCCTACGACTACGGGATGCCGCAATGGGTATCCAGCATCGATCACGCCTTCGCCGGCCTCCATCTTGAGCGACTCTTCCTCGGCAGGCATAAGTTCGCGCATTTTCGAGTCTGGTACCGCGACGCCTTGGCAGAATATGTACGGCGGATTCTGCTCGATCCGCAGACTTTATCGCGGCCGTACCTCGACCGAAAAGGCGTAGAAGCGATAGTGCAGGGGCACTTGAGTGGTGGCCGCAATTATACCAACGAAATCCACAAACTCTTGACTGTGGAGCTCCTGCATCGGCTGTTTCTGGATCCTGCATCGATGGCTCAGCCCAGTCCCCCTTCCGCTCCGGTGTCCTAACCTGCGCCTGAGGAAGACCATGCATTTTGGTTTCAGTTGCGTTTTTGTCACTCACGGTAGCTTTGCCAATGATGAGCACGGGCTTGGAAGGAGCCGGTGCCGCTACAACGAGATTCGCGACAACCTGGGTTGAGTGGGTTTTAAGTTCCTTTCCTTATGGGTATTGTTGCGGCGTCACGAGCGGACCTTGTGAAAGATTCCCTGGTTCACGACATCGCTACACTTAAGAACATTCCGGCCGTACGGGCGTGGTACATATCTCGTGAGGTTCGCGCTGGGCTGTGTCAGGAGGACCCATGAAGGCTTTCGACTCGTGCGGCAACTTCCTGCTCGATAAGGAGGGATCTGAGGTTCGGAGTATCGCTGTCCGGGCCGCTGGCGTCACAGTGTTCGCCTCGGGTGTGGCGTTTGCGGTCCAGATAATCGCGACTATAGTCTTGGGGCGCCTTTTGCTGCCCTCAGACTTTGGTGTGGTTACAATGGTGACCACCTTCAGCCTGCTCCTCACGAGCTTCGGGTTAAACGGCTTCACGGAGGCTGTGATCCAAGCGGAAGAAATAAATCATCGACTCGCCAGTAACCTCTTTTGGATCAATATAGGGGTCGGGCTTCTGCTGACGCTCGGCTTCGCCAGCGCCGGTTCTGCGCTGGCACGGTTCTTCCATGAGCCCCGAGTAGCCAGTGCCTCCGTCGGAATCTCCGCTTCGATCTTTTTGACGAGCGCCGCGGTTCTTCATTTGGCGCTTTTGAAACGGGCGATGCTTTTCTCCCACGTCTGTCTGATTGACATTATCGCCAAAGTAGTTCAAGTCTGTTTTTTCATTGTCTTAGCCGCGGCGGGGTGGGGATACTGGGCGCTCGTTGCGGGGATTATCGCGTATTACCTTGTAATTAGCGTCGGAGCTTGGCGTCTCTGCCAGTGGGTCCCTGGTTTGCCCCACCGCGCCTACGGCACCGCATCCCTCGTCCGCGTCGCAACCAATGTGTATGGGCACTTCATCGTCAACTACGCGGGACTGAATACGGACAACCTCCTGGTAGGATGGCGCTTCCACGCGGAGGCACTAGGATTCTACAAAAGAGCATTCGACCTGTTCGTCCTTCCGGCAAACCAGCTCCTCTCGCCGGTGGGGGGCGTCGCCATGTCCGCCTTGAGCAAGTTTCGCCGGGATCCTGTCCAATTCAGGCGGCATTTTCTCCGTGCGATTTCGATTTTCGCGTTCCTGGGGATGGCCATCAGTGGCGACCTAACTCTGGTTGGCAAAGATATGATTCGCATACTACTAGGTGCACGATGGGACGCATCAGGCCGAATTTTTACTTTCTTTGGACCGGGCATCGGCGTGATGTTGATATATGGCACGCATGGTTGGATTCATGTCTCCATTGGCAAAGCCGAGCGCTGGTTCCGTTGGGGTGTCATAGAGCTTGTTGTAACCGTGTCACTCTTCCTGCTCTGCCTGCGCTGGGGGCCGGTAGGAATCGCCGTAGCCTGGAGTGCGTCGTTCTGGATTCTAATCCTGCCGGCCTTGTGGTACGCGGGAAGACCGATCCAGCTCGGCATTCTTACAACGCTCTCTGCGATCTGGAAATACATCGCTGCCGCATTGGTAGCCGGCGTGTCCTCGGCCGTGATTGTCAGCCGGATTCCTTCGCTAAACGCTCTTTCCGGCATGTTTGGAGCGGCTTCACGGCTGGTAATCGTTTCCTCGTTGTTCGGCGCCTTGTACCTGATCCTGGTGATCATTTTGCATCAGGGTCCGGCACCCATCTATCAACTCGCAAGGCTTTCGCGCGACATGTTGCCGCCGGGCTGGCTCAACAAACTCAGCGGGACAGCCGCCTCAGATGACGCCGTTTTGGAGTTCGTTAGACAGGCCAGGGCGGAGTGAGTGCTGACGATGCCAGTTCCTTCTCAGCCTCTTACCGCGAATGATTGTGCTTCGCAGACCGACCTTTTGGGCGGTGTTTCATCTCACGACAGCATCCAAGCGGCCCTGCTCACTGGTGGCAAGGATAGGCCTTACGCTTTCGGCTTGGCAATGGCCCTCATCGCGCAGAATGTTCGCCTCGATGTCATTGGTAGCGACGAAGTCGACAGCCCGGAGATGCACATGACTCCTGGGCTGCACTTTCTCAACCTTTACGGGACCCAGCGCCCTGCCGCCTTCGGCGAGAGAATTAGGCGGGTATTTTTCGCTTACGGCCGCCTGGCACGCTACTCTGCCAGCGGCAGTCCGAAAGTCCTCCACATTCTCTGGAACAACAAGCTCGAGCTGTTCGATCGCACCGTGCTGATGCTCTACTATCGACTATTAGGCAAGAAGATTGCGATCACGGCGCACAATGTAAACGCAGGGCAAAGGGACGCGTCCGATTCCATTGTGAACCGTATCACGTTACGAATTCAGTATCGGCTTGCGCATCATATTTTTGTTCACACCCACAAGATGAAGCGCCAGCTTTGCGAGGACTTCGGAGTGCGCGAAGCTGCGATCACGACAATCCGCCATCCAATTAATAATGCCTTCCCAGACACCAGTCTCACTCCATCCCAGGCCAAGCAGCGGTTGGGCATTCGCGCCGGCGAAAAGACGATGCTGTTTTTCGGCCGGCTTAGGCCTTACAAGGGCCTTGAGTACCTGTTGTCCGCCTTTGAGCGGCTTTCCGCCCGAAGCTCCGGCTACCGTTTAATCGTTGCGGGGGAATCGAAGAAGGGATCCGAAGGCTACTTCGAAGAAATCCGGACGCAGCTCGGGAGTCACGTTAACGGGGATCGGATCATCGAG
>Ga0302326_10001864_pt1 | contig 52482 bp, 38 predicted proteins | sample Palsa_T0_3_FD_202264 | JGI IMG/M metagenome (GOLD analysis project Ga0302326, IMG submission 202264) | Peat permafrost microbial communities from Stordalen Mire near Abisko, Sweden - Palsa_T0_3 | ecosystem: Environmental > Terrestrial > Soil > Palsa > Peat permafrost | place: Sweden: Abisko...
GACCGGGCTCCATCTCCACCACGTCCGGGGACCAAACGAGCTACCAGCCTCCTGCGCTCGGCGGGGCCGGCGGCACGGCCACGCTGAGGGCCACGGCTGCGTGCGGGGCAGGCTGCGTCCCGGTGGGAGACACCGCCACCATCACCGTCAACACCGCCACCGTCGGCACGCTCATCATCCTCGTCCAGGTGCCCGGCGTGGACCCGGCGAACCTCACGGTGACCGGCCCCAACGGCTTCAACCAGACTGCCTCCACCACCTCCAGCACGACGCTGACCGGCCTGGCGCCGGGCAGCTACACGGTGACTGGCGCGAACATCGTCGTCACCGACCCCATCGTCACCTCGCAGTACACGGCGCCTCCCATGTCGGCGGCCGTGCTGGCGAATGCCGTGGTGACGGTGATGGTCACCTACGCTTCTACGCCAGGCTACGGGATGTTGTGGGTCCCAGGCGCAACCCTCGACAGCCTTGACGGCTTCGCCTCGGGTGACCTCACCGTCAACAAGGCCCCCAGCATCACGCCTCAAACCAGCGCCGCGGTGCAGGGCATTGCCTTCGACGCCAAAGGCAACATGTGGGCGTCGCTCGGAGGCGCGCCTGGCTCGGTGGTGCATTACCCGGCGGCGGGTCTCGCGAACTCGGGGCCACCCCCGCTGACCTTCGACGTAATGCTAGACGACGCAAACATCTCCAACCCAGCCGGGGTGGCGCTGGGCCCCGATGGACGCCTCTGGGTGGCGAACTGCACCCCCGACTCCATCGCCGCCTACCCACTCCTCGGTGGCCCAGCCGACATCGTCATCACCAGCTTGGGGGGACTCTTCAAGTGTCCGCGAGGAATCGCCTTCGACAGCACGGGAAACCTGTGGGTCGCCAACAGCGGCACGGGCGGCGTCGTCGAGCGCTTCCCCAACAATGGGCAGCTGGGGGCCGACAACAACGCGCCCACCGTGGACACGACGCTTACGCCCCCAGCGTCCTCCACCCGGCCGTACGGGGTTGCGCTCGACGCAAATGGCAATTTGTGGGTCTCCTTCTGCGGAGGCTCGACGGTGGCCAGCTACGCTGGCGCTGAATTCCCCGGCACCCCCAGCCCTGCGGCCGTCCTCGTGCCGCTGGCCCTGGCGACTCCGCGGACCCTCGACTGCCCGGTGGCGGTCGCTCTGGACAACAGCGGTCTGCTCTGGGTAGCCAATGCCGGCACGGACGCCGGGCCGACGCTGTCGCAATTCATGGCCACCGACATGGCCAGCGGCGGCATGGCAACACCGCAGACGGCGCTGACGGGCATCGGCATCACCGTGGGTGGGTTGGCCTTCAACCCGACGGCGCCAGAACTTCCGCTGCGGCACTAGCCCGTGAAGTTGCGCCCGGCCACCCTGGGGCCCTGGCGCTCGCTTGCTCCACCAGGAAGAGAGACTGCGCCCGCCAAGGGAGTGGGCCCTGGCGGCCGCGCCTCGCATCGCATCGCATCGCCGAAGCCCGCACCCTCCCTGCGGGTTCCAGCAATTTCGAGCCAATTGCCCGGCATTCCCAGCCGTAGCCAACATGAAATGCCTGCCGAGCAAGCCAGCTCCCGGGGGATTGCTGCCCTTGTTTTTGGTTGATGGAACGCGTTGCGCCTCCCGCTGGCATCTCCTGTTGCGCTTCGTTCCACTCCGCTGAGCCGTAGTAGCGTCCCGCGGATGTCCATTGGATGGAGGCTTCTGTTCCCGGTCGTGTTGGTTACAAGGCTCGCGCTCGCCGCTCCCGCCGAGCACGCGGCCGTTCTTCCCCACACCGACCCGGTCCTGGAGCGCGCCATCAGTCGCGTCTACCCGTCGCTGGTACAAATCCACGTGCTCTCGGCCTACAGCGAGGGTGGCCGGGAGCGGAAGTTCCAGGCCTTCGGCAGTGGCGCCATCATCTCCGCCGACGGGTACGTCATCACCAACCACCACGTCGTCGGCAAGGCAACTTCCATCCGCGTCATCCTCCCCACCTTCGAGGAGCTGGAGGCGACGCTGGTCGGCACCGACCCGCTGGCGGACATCGCCATCATCAAGTTGGACCTGTCCGCTCGCCCGGCCGGCTCCTCTCCGCTTCCGGTGGCGCACTTCGGGCGGTCCTCGGCGTTGAAGGTGGGCGACACGGTTCTCGCCATGGGGTGCCCGCTGGCCCTCTCCCAGTCGGTCACCCGAGGGATTGTCGCCAACACCGACATGCGCATCCCCAGGGCGCTGGAGCTGGACGGTGAAAACGTCGGCTCGGTGGTGAAGTGGATTGGCCACGACGCGCAAATTTTCCCCGGGAATTCCGGTGGCCCCCTGGTGAACCTCGACGGGGAGATTGTCGGCATCAACGAGCTGGGAATGGGCCTCGCCGGTGCCATTCCCGCCGACCTCGCCCGCGCGGTGGCCGAGCAACTCATTGCCAAGGGCAAGGTGGAACGCGCCTGGACAGGCATGACCTTTCAGCCACTGCTCAAGGATGCGCCAGCCTCGATGACTGGCGTGCTCGTCGCGGCCGTCCTGCCCGGGACTCCGGCCGCCGCCGCGGGAGTGAAGGCCGGTGACCGGGTGCTGGCCGTGGAAGGACGCCCGGCCAATGTGCGCTTCGACACCCAGCTCCCCGCCTTCACCAACGAGCTGCTCCAGCACACCCCAGGCGCGCCCCTGGTCCTGAAGCTGGCGCGCGGGCCAGCCGAGCTGACGGTGACACTCTCGCCCGTGCTGCGGGACGAGGCCCGGGCCAAGGAGGTGGAATTCAAGGAATGGGGGCTCACCGTCCGCCGGGTGACGCGCATGGAGTCCATCGACCTGCAGCGGCCGGACACGCGCGGGGTGCTGGTGAGCACGCTTCTTCCAGGCGGGCCGTCGGACAAGGCGGTGCCACCGCTTCGGCAAAACGACGTCATCACCCAGGTGGCCGGCAAGGCGGTCGACTCACCGGATGCCCTGAGGAAGGCCACCGCCGACATCCTCAAGGGCGCTCGTGCTCCGGTTCCCTGCGTCGTCACCTTCGAGCGCGGCGCGGAGAAACTTCTCACCCTGGTGGAGGTTGGAATCCTGCCTCCTCAGGAGCCGGCAGCCGAGGCGAGCCGCGGCTGGCTCCCCATCGCCACCCAGGTGCTCTCCCCCAAGCTGGCGACTGCCCTCGGCTACAAAGGCCGGAAGGGCGCGCGGGTGACAGAGGTGTACCCGGATGGGGACTCCATCGGGCTCAAGGTGGGCGATGTCATCACCAAGGTGGACGACGCTCTGGTGGAGGCCAGCGAGCCCCAGGACTCGGACGTCTTCGACGCCCTGTTACGGGCCTACAAGCCCATGAGCAAGGCGCAGTTCGCGGTGCTGCGGGACGGGAGGCCACTGACGCTCAGTGTCACCCTCCGCGAAGGGCCGCGACAGGAGAATGAGCTGCGCATCTACGAGGACGTTCCGCTTGAGTTCCGCGCCCGTGACATCTCGTACCTAGACCGGGTCAGGCGTCGCTGGCCCAAGGAAGAGGCGGGCGCCTTGGTGAGCCAGGTGGATACCGGCGGATGGGCCGCGGTGGGAGGGCTTCGTGCCGACGACCTCATCATGTCCGTGGACGGCAAACCGGTGACGACGGTCCAGGAGCTCGAAGTCCTGTTGAAGCCGGTGAAGGAGAAGAAACCCCACCACCTCACCTTCTTCGTCAAGCGCGGCGTCCAGACTCTGTTTCTGGAGCTTCAACCGACGTGGGGCGACATCCGGGAGGCAGCCAAGTGAACGTCTCGACCTCCTGGGCGCTGTCTGCTGCGCTGCTTGCGGCAGCGCCGGCGCCCGCTGCCGACCTGCGCGTCACTGGCCGTGCCACGGCCGAACAGGTGCGGGCCGCAGTCATCACCATCCGCATCGTGCTCAAGCTGAAGATTGGCTTCAGCGGGCAGGCACAGGACCAGGAACAGAAGGTGGAGGTGGCGGGCGTGGTGATTGACCCCTCCGGGCTCACCGTCGCCAGCGCGGCCAGCATCGACCCTTCGGGAGCCCTGCGGAAGATGGGCGGCGGCCAGACGTCCCGGATGAAGGTCGAGTCCGAGGTGAAGGAAACGACGCTCTTGCTCGAGGACGGGACCGAGGTGGAAGCGGACGTCGTCCTCAAGGACACGGACCTCGACCTGGCGTTCCTCAAGCCACGCGAGGGCGGCCGGCGGTTTCGCGCCGTCACCTTGCGTCCACGGGCCGGAAGAGTGCCATTGCTCACCCCCATCTTCGTGGTGAGTCGCCTCGGGAAGCTCACCAGCCGGGCACTGGCCGTGGCCACCGGGGAAATCCGCGCTTCGGTGCGGGGCCCCGCTCCCTATTACGTCACCGACTCCGAGACGGCGGCCTTCGTGGGCTCGGTGGCCTTCACCGCCGACGGCGCGCCGCTGGGCGTCTTCGTCAACCGCTTCAGCACCTCTCCGGATGGGCGGGGCGGCGGAATGTTCGACGGCGCTTTTGGGCGGACCGGCTCGGAGGTGGTGCTCCCGGTCCTGCGTCCGGTGGACAAGGTGCTGGAGCTCGCGGCGCAGGCGCGCACCATGCATCCGCCAGCCAAGCCCGAGGATGACGTCCACCTCTGAGGGGCACGGGGCTCGCTCCGCCAGCGGCCGGGACAAGGACCGAGCGGCCACCGCATGCGGACTTTGGCATCGACGGAGCGGGCAGGGAGGGCGAAGCCGGCCTTCGGAAAGCTGGCGCCGCCGTTGACAGCTCCAAAGAGGCGCGGGGCTGCTTGGCCTCGTGGGGGAGAGACGGTTCTTCTGCGGACGCGGACGCGCGGAGGAAGCGCTACTGTGCGCTCCTTCCGCCGCACCGTCGTGGAGACTCAGACGATGGACTTCCACCGCGCAGTCGGAACCCTCGTCGTGCTCGCCGCTCTGGTAGCCAGCCCGGCCTCCGCGGCGGCCGAGTCCCCACCACCGGCGCCGGCGTTGGGCCGGCCCCGAATGGACGTGGAAGCCGCCACCGCCGCCTATCTCAACCAGCTCTCACCCGAGGCGCGAGCGCGCTCCGACGCCTACTTCGAGGGTGGCTACGGCCTGCGACTGCTCGACACGCTGTACACCGTAGGGGTGATGCTCTTCTTGCTGCAGACCGGCCTGTCCCGGCGCCTGCGCGAGTGGACCGAGCGGCGCACCGCGCGGCGCCTCTTGCAGACTTCTCTCTACTGGGCTGGGTACCTCGCGGCGACGACGGTGCTGTCGTTTCCGCTCGCGCTCTACGAGGGTTTATTACGCGAACACGCTTACGGGCTCTCCAACTTGAGTTTCGGTGCGTGGCTCGGAGACGAGGCGAAGGGCTTTCTCCTCTCGCTCCTCCTCGGTGCGGCGGTGGTGACGCTGCTCTACGCCATCGTCCGCCGGCTTCCTGGGAGCTGGTGGGCCTGGGGCGCCATCGCCTCCACCGGCTTCGCCGCCTTCTTCTTTCTCATCTTCCCGGTGTTTGTGGCGCCGCTCTTCAACACCTACACGCGCCTCACCGATGAACGCGTGCGCGCGCCCATCCTTCGCATGGCCGCTGCCAATGGGCTTGCCGCAAACGACGTCTGGGTGAGCGACGCCTCGCGCCAGAGCAAACGCATCAGCGCCAACGTGAGCGGTCTCTTGGGGACCGAGCGCATCACGCTCAATGACAACCTCCTGCACCGCAGCACGCCAGCGCAGGTCCAGGCGGTGATGGGACACGAGCTCGGCCATTACGTGCTGAACCACGGTTACAAGCTCCTCGCCTTCCTCGCACTCATCGCCCTCGGGCTCTTCGCCGCCCTGCATGCACTCCTCGGCTGGGGGATTGGGCGGTGGGGCGCCCGCTGGGGCATCCGGGACGAGGCAGACCCGGCGGGCCTGCCCCTGGCGGTCCTCGTCCTGACCGTCCTGTCGTTGCTGCTCACCCCGGTGCTGAACACCCTCGTCCGCGTCCAGGAACAGGAGGCGGACGTCTTTGGACTCAATGCGGCCCGCGAGCCGGACGCCTTCGCCGAGGTGGCCCTGCAGCTCTCCGAGTACCGGAAGCTTTCTCCGGGCCCGGTCGAGGAATTCATCTTCTTCGACCACCCCAGCGGGCGGACGCGCATCCTCACCGCGATGCGCTGGAAGGCGGCCCAGCCTCCTCCCTAGACGGACGGGTATCAGCCGGCGGCGCGCGCACAGCGGAGAATGGCGTCCGCGGAGACGTCAATGTCCGCCTCGGTGGTGTTCCAGCCCAAGACGCTGACACGCATCACCGCCAGGCCGCGCCAGGTGGAACCCCCCAACCAGCACGTGCCGTCGGCCTGCACCCTTGAGACGACATCACGGGTGCGGGCGTCCGCATCTCCACCGCCCGCCGACTCGAACCGCACCAGCACCTGGTTGAGCACCACCTCGTTCAGCACCCGCACGCCGGGCGCGGACCCAAGGCGTTCAGCCATGCGGCGCGCGAGCGCGCAGGAGCGCTCCACCAGGTCCGCCACGCCCTTTTGGCCGAGGGTGCGAAGCGTGGCGTAGGTGGGAATGCCCCGGGCCCGGCGCGAGAATTCGGGAACGAAATTCACCGCGTCCCGCTCCCCGCTCGACTTCACGAGGTAGGCCGCATCGGTTCCCATGGTCGCTCGCAGGACTGCGGTGTCGCGGACGATGGCCACTCCTGCGTCGTAGGGGACGTTGAGCCACTTGTGCATGTCCACCGCCCAGGAATCAGCCCGCTCCATCCCTTCCGCCAGATGGCGACGGCTGGGGGCGACGCGGGCGAAGAGCCCGAAGGCGCCATCGACGTGGAGCCAGCCCCCGTGGCTTCGGACGGCGTCGGCAATGGGTGAGAGCGGGTCGACGGCTCCGGTGTTGACGTTTCCCGCCTGAGCGCACACCACGGCGGGCGTGCCGAGCCGAGAGAGCGCGCTGGCGAGCGCGTCCGGCCGCATTCTGCCCTGCCCGTCTGTTGGCACTCGAACGGGCGACTCGGCTCCGAGGCCCAGGAAGCGGAGCGCGCGCAGGACGGTGACATGCACCTCCTCGCCCACCAAGATGGGCAACGGCGGAGCCCCGAGCAGCCCCTTCGCCTCCACGTCCCAACCGGTCCGGGCTAAGAGCGCATGCCGGGCGCATGCCAATCCGACGAAGTTGGCCAGCTGGGTGCCGGTCACAAAGCCCACGCCAGCATCCAGAGGCAAGTCGAAGAGCTGGCACAGCCAGCGACCGGCCGTTTCCTCGAGAACGGCGCCGAGGGGCGAGATGACGTAGAGCCCGGTGTTTTGGTCCCAGGTGGAGGTCAGCCAGTCGGCGGCCAGGGCCACCGGATGGCTCCCGCCGATGACGAAACCAAAAAACCGCGGACCAGCGCTGGCCACCAGGCCTGCGTCCCCCTCGACGGCAAGCGCGCGCAGGACGCTACGGGCATCCTCCCCCTCCTCCGAAAGGGGAATGTCGAAGCGCGAGCGGAGCTCCGCGGCGCTGGCCGTCGCGACCACCGGGCGCTCGGACAGCGAGGCCCGGTACCGGCGGGCATAGTCCAGCGCATCGGAAAGCAGGGCATCCTCGGACATGGTGCTCCGGAGACTCCCTCAAGGCGTCCAGCACAGTCGAGGGGGGGAGTCCCCGGGGGAGGCGGGAGTTTCACCCTTGGCCCATGTTAGGGAGACCGGCGGCCATGAAAATCTCGACGCGCGGCTTTCTGGACCCGGCGGCCTTGGCCCGAAAGCAGCTGGAGCGCGACCGGCGGCGGCTCGGGCCGAAGCATTGGCTCTTTCTGCACAAATGCGAGCGCATGGCCCCCTCGCCATTCGATTTTCTCCGCGGCTCAGCGCCGCTGTTTTACGCGGCGCTGCGCAGGGCCCCTCGCCTGGCGACTGGCCCGGAGGGCGAGGGGTGGCTGTGTGGCGACCTGCATCTGGAAAACTTCGGGGTGTACCGCCCCCAGGCGTTGCTGGACGACACCAAGTCCGGCGCAGTGGCCTTCGACGTCAACGACTTCGATGATGCCTTTGTCGGCCCGCAGCGCCTGGACGTGCTGCGCCTCCTCACCAGCACCGTCCTCGCCGCGCGGACGTGGGGGCTGGCCGCCCCATCCGTCCGGGACGCCCTGGAGGCCACGCTCAGTGGCGTCCTGGCCGGCCGAAGCGGAGGCACCGCGGGGCGCGCGCCCGAGCCGGTGCGGGCCCTTCTCGACAGGGCCGCCGGGCGGACGCGCAAGGAGCTGCTGGACGCACGCACCGAGCCCATCGGCAAAGGGCGCCGCTTCGTCCTCGGTGAGCGATACCGCGCGCTGTCCAAGAAGCTGCACCGGCGGGCGGTCAAGGCGTTCGCCGCCTACGTCCGGACGCTTCCCAACGCGGTTCGCGGTCACCATGCCGACGCCTGGAGGGTGCTCGACGTCGCTTTCCGGGTAGCCGGGACGGGCAGCCTCGGTGTCCAGCGCATCGCTGTCCTGGTTGCGGGCAAAGGCGGCCCGGACGGCGGTTGGATTTTCGACATGAAGGAGGAGGACGAGCCCTCGGGCCTGGCCTTCGCCACCGGCCATGCTGGCCCCGGAGCCGGCCGGGTCCTCAAAGCGCTCCGGAAGTGCCTCGCCAGCCCACCCCGGATGGCCGGTTCCACGGAGCTCGAGGGGAAGTCGCTCCTGGTGCGCCGGCTCATGCCACAGGAGGACCGGCTGGTCTTCGGGCGTCTCCCGCCGGAGCAGCGCGAGTCTGTGCTCCGCTACCTCGGCGCACTCACCGGAGCCATGCACCGCAGGGGAGCGAAACGGGTACCGGTGTGGCCTCTCGACGAGGCCCAGGTGCTGCTGGACAATGCCGTCACCATGGCCGGCATGTACGAGGCGGCGGCGGTGCACTACGCCACGCTCGCCCGGCAAACGAAGAGCGGCTGAAAACTGGAGCTGTCACCGCCGCCCGCTAGGCTGCACGGCTACAAGGCTGTACCCCTTCTGCCGCAGGCGACTTTGGATGGACTCCAGAATGGATAGAGAACCCCTCCTCGACATCTTCGACGAGCTGAACCGCTTCCGCGAGGTGTTCGAGCGCGCCCAACGGCTGGTGGGTCCGGTCGTTTCCGAGCATGCCCAGCGACTCGAGGCCATGGCCAAGGGGCTACGCAAGTTTTACGGGCCGTCGGTGGACCCCTTCATTCGCCAGGTGGACGATGTGCTGCTCACTGCGCGACGGCTGACCGAGCCGATGAAGGAGATTCCGCTGGAGAAAATGGGGGAGCGCCGCTCCACGGACCGACGTCGTGAGGAGCCGGCTGCCTCTCTCCCCGGGCTCATCCCCCGCTCGCGCTGAGGCGTGGCCCTCAGCCCTTGGGCTCGAACGTCAGCGCCACCCCATTCATGCAGTAGCGCTTGCCGGTCGGCTTCGGGCCGTCGTCGAAGACGTGGCCGAGGTGGCCACCGCAGCGGCGACAGTGCACCTCGGTGCGGGACATGAAGAGTCCGCGGTCCTCGTGGGTGCGCACCGCGTCCGGCAGTGGCGCATAGAAGCTCGGCCAGCCCGTCCCGCTGTCGAATTTCGTCTCCGAGGCGAACAGCGGAAGCACGCACGCGTCGCAGAGGAAAGTGCCCACGCGCTTCTCGTGGTCCAGGGGGCTCGTCCCAGCCCGCTCCGTTCCCTGCTCGCGCAAAACACGGTAGGCAGCAGGCGAAAGTTGCTTACGCCATTCTGCGTCCGTCTTCACCACCTCGAACGTCTCCTCGACTGGCTTGGCCACGGCGGAACCCCCACGGAAGGCACGCACCAACACCCCTGCGCCGAGCACTTGCACACCAAAGAGGAGCACCCGTCGGCGCTTGTTGTTTTCTTGCATAACGTGCCTCACTGTACGGTTCAGCCCGAAGCGACGTTACCGGCCACGCCCTCCACGGGCCGGCGCCTGCACCCTCGAGCGACGACGGCGTCGGCTTTTCGACAATACCCCCCCCGGGGGCAGCAGGGGCGCGTCCCGGCGCCCTGAATCCCACCCGGTGCCGATGTCGCATGGACCCATTGCGAGTTTAACAAGCAGTCCGTTGCGAACGCATCGACTTGGGCGGTGACCTGCGTTAGTCAACTACCCTTCTAGGCTTCCCGGGGAAGGAACGTTTCGCGATGTGGATTGTCCGGCTGGCGCTCCGACGCCCGTACACCGTCGCTGTCCTTTCGGCCCTCATCTTCATCTTCGGGGTGATGTCCGCGGTCCGGATGAACAAGGACATCTTTCCGTCCATCGACATCCCCGTCGTCATCGTGGTGTGGGCCTATCCCGGCCTCTCGGCGGAGGACATGGAGCGCCGCATCGTCCTCATCAGCGAGCGCGCCTACTCCACAACCATCGATGGAATTCAGCACATCGACTCCGAGTCCATCGCCGGAATCGGGCTGCTGAGGGTCTACTTCCAGCCCGGGGCCGACCTGGGGACGGCCATCTCTCAGATTAGTTCGGTCTCGCAGACGGCGAGCCGCATCATGCCTCCAGGCATCACTCCGCCGGCCGTGCTTCGCTACAACGCTGGCAACGTCCCGGTGGCTCAGCTGACCACCAGCAGCCCGACGCTCTCCGAACAGCAGCTCTTCGACTACAGCCTCAACTTCCTCCGCATCCGCCTGTTCACCATCCCGGGGACGTCCATCCCCGGTCCCTACGGCGGCAAGCAGCGGCAAATCATGGTCGACGTCAACCCGACGGCGACGTCGGCCAAGGGCCTATCGCCCCAGGACGTGGTCAACTCCTTGCTGTCCTCCAACATCATCGTTCCAGCAGGCACGGCCCAGATTGGCCGTACCGAGTACAACATCAAGCTCAACTCCAGTCCGGAGACGGTGGAGCAATTCAATGACCTTCCGGTGAAGATGGTCAACGGCGCCACGGTCAAATTGGGGGACGTGGCCCAGGTCCGCGATGGGTACGCCGTCCAGAACAACCAGGTCCATATCGGCGGCCAGCGGGCGAGCTACCTCGCCATCCTCAAACACAGCGACGCCTCGACGCTGGCGGTGGTCGACGGGGTCAGGGAAATCCTCCCCAGCATCCAGGCAGCGGCGCCCGAGGGAATGGAACTGAAGATCGACTTTGACCAGTCGATCTTCGTCCGCGCCGCGCTGAGCAACGTCCTTCACGAAGCCATCATCAGCTCCCTGCTGGTCTCGCTGATGATTCTCTTCTTTCTGGGAAGCTGGCGCAGCGTCCTCATCGTCTCGAGTTCCATCCCCCTGGCCCTGCTGGTCGGGGTGAGCGGACTCTTCATCACCAACCAGACCTTCAACATCATGACGCTGGGCGGCCTGGCCCTGGCCATCGGCATGCTGGTGGATGACGCCACCGTCGAGGTGGAAAACATTCACCGCAACCGACACCACGAACCGAAGCTGATGGTGGCGATTCTCGACAGCGCTCACCAGGTGGCCACCCCGGCCATTGCCGCGACCCTCACCATCTGCATCGTCTTCTTTCCGGTGGTGCTTCTCACCGGCCCGGCGCGCTACTTGTTCACTCCGCTCGCGGTAGCGGTGGTCATCTCGATGCTCGCCTCCTACCTGCTGAGCCGGACGCTGGTGCCGGTGCTGGCACGACAGCTCATGGAGAAGGAGGCCATCGACCTCGGGGAGGGCCCGGGGCGGTGGGCGCGCTTCAATCACTGGCGCGACAGGTGGTTCGAGCGATTCCAGAACGGCTACGGAGCGGCTCTTTCGGTGACGTTGGCTCACCGCGCCTGGGTGATGGTGACTGCGCTGCTGATGCTCCTGATATCCGCCGCACTTCCCTTCGTCGTCGGCTTGGACTTTTTCCCTGCCGTGGATGCCGGATTGATGAAGCTGCACTTCCGTGCCCCCATCGGCACCCGGCTCACCGAGACCGAGCGGCTGGTGCTGGCCGCGGAGCAGAGGATTCGAAAAATCATTCCCGCCAAGGAACTCGGTGCGTTGAATGACAACATCGGCATTCCGCTCTCGTACAACCTGGCCTTCGTCGCGACCGACAACATCGGTCCGCAAGATGCAGAAATCCTCATCTCGCTCAAACCCGGTCACCACCCGAGCGAGGAGTACATGCAGAGGATGCGCGAGGAGCTCCCACGAGATTTCCCGGGGAGCACCCTCTACTTCCAGCCGGCGGACATCGTCAGCCAGGTGCTCAACTTCGGCCTCTCGGCCCCCATCGATGTGCAAATCGCCTTCAACGACCTGGACAAGGGCTACGACGTCGGACGGCAGCTGGCGGCAAAAATGCGCTACATCCCTGGGTTGGTCGACGTCCGGATTGCCCAGGTCCTCGACTACCCGACGTTGAAGCTCGACGTCGATCGCGACGAGGCCGCGCGGGTGGGGCTCTCTCAAAGCACCGTGGCCAACGACCTGCTCACAACGCTCGCCAGCAGTACCCTGGTGAACCCCTCCTTCTGGCTCAACCCGAAGAACAACGTGAACTACCTGGTGGTCGTCCAGACCCCGCTGGACAAGATGGAGAGCACCGGAGACCTCCTGGCCACGCCCATCACCACCACCGGCCAAGCCCTCAACCAGACCATCGCGCGCACGCCCACCGACTCGGCCACCACCTCGGGAGCCTCGTACCTCGGTACCATCTCGCGCCTCAGCCCGGGCAGAACGCTGGGGAGCGTGAACCACGCGACCATTCAGCGGGTCATCAACGTCCAAGGCAGCGCGAGTGGACGGGATTTGGCTGCCATCGGCAGCGACATCCGTAAGGCCATCGCCGAGTTGAAGGACTTGCCGCCGACGATGAAAATCACTCTACAGGGTCAAATCGAGAGCATGGACAGCTCCTTCACCAGCCTGGCGGGCGGACTGGTCCTGGCCATCGTCCTCGTCTACCTGCTGATGGTGGTGCTGTTTCAGTCGTGGCTCGACCCGATGATCATCATGGTCGCTGTCCCAGGGGCTCTCGTCGGCGTGCTCTGGATGCTGGCGATTACCGGCACCACGCTCAACGTCGAGTCCTTCATGGGCGCAATCATGGCGGTGGGCATCGCGGTCTCAAACAGCATCCTCCTCGTGAACTTCGCGAACGAGATTCGCGTGGAGAAGAACATCGGCGCGCTGGAAGGCGCGCTGGAGGCTGGGAAGACACGCCTCCGCCCGGTGTTGATGACCGCCCTGGCGATGATTATTGGCATGCTGCCGATGGCCTTCGCGCTCGGCGAGGGGGGTGAGCAGAACGCACCCCTGGGTCGGGCCGTCATCGGCGGGCTGTTGATGGCCACCGTGGTGACGCTCTTCGTGGTGCCCCTCGTCTACAGCGTGCTCCGCACGGCCCCGCCCAGCGCCCATCGATTGGACGAGCAATTCTCCGCTGAGAGCGAGGGCGCCAGCGCCGGAGCCCGAGGATGAGCATGAACCCCACCGAAGCAACTCCTGGCACGCCTGTACCCAACGCTCGGCGACCCCGAGCACTCACGCTTATCTCGTTGGTGGTGGTGGTGGTCATCATCCTCGGCGTCGGCTTCTTGTACTGGAATCGCCACCACCACGAGGCTGCCGAGCTGAAGAGCCGCAAAGCCGGTCTGGCCAAGGGAAACACCGTTCAGGTGGCAAAGGTGACGGTTTCTCCCTCCGACCAGAGCCTCACCTTGCCCGCCGAAGTCCGTGGCTGGTCCCAGGTGACGCTCTACGCCAAGGTGGCCGGGTACGTGCGAGACATCCCGGTGGACAAAGGAACGCGCGTCAAGAAAGGCGAGCTGCTTGCCCGACTCGAGTCTCCGGAAACCGACCAGGCAGTGGTGGGAGCCCGAGCCGATTTGGCATTGAAGCGCCAGCTCTTGCAGCGGACCAAAGCATTGCGTCCTGACGGAGTCGTCTCTCAGCAGGACCTAGACAACGCCACCGGGGCCGTCCGGGTGAGTGAGGCGACGCTGCAGCAGGACCTGGCACAGCAGTCCTACGAAATCATCGGCGCCCCTTTCAGCGGCACCGTCACCGCTCGGTACGTGGACGTGGGTGCGCTCGTGCCGTCCGGCACTGGAAACACGCAGTCGGTGCAACCAGTGGTGGACTTGGCCGACATCGACACGCTCCGAGTCCAGGTTTATGTCGGCCAGTCGGACGCCACCCGGCTCGTCATCGGTGACAAGGTGACGCTCGCCACGGACAGCGACCCCTCCCACCCCATCGAGGCGACTATCAGCCGGATGTCCATGGGGCTCGACCCAAGGACGCGCACCATGCTCTGCGAGGCGGACGTGGACAACCGTCCGCCCCGTCTGTATCCAGGCCAGTTCGTCAAGGCGACGCTCAAGCTTCGAGGTGCGCTGACGCCGCTGGTTCCGGGTGAGGGGTTGCTGTGGCGCGGCGGCAAGCTCTTCGTCGCGCTGGTCCAAGATGGGCAAGTGCACCTGCAGCAGGTCCTGACCGGCGACGACACCGGCCGGGTGGTGCAAATTCTCAGCGGGGTCCAGGGCGGTGAAACCATCATCCTGAACCCCAGCCCCGAGCTGTCGGACGGCGACCGGGTCCAGGTCGCCGAGCCTCCGGCGCCAGACGCAGGGACGCCCACCGCTCAGGCGGCTGCTCCTGCCAAGGGCGCAACTCCTGGCGGCGGACTGCCGGCAGCTCGCTGAGGAGTCTGGACGAAGCGTCGTCGCGGACGTGCGAACTTCGGCGTCAAGCGCCGTTCGACGCTGAACGTGTTTTTCTTTCGACGCTCGACGCGCGCCTGCCGGGGCCCGCGGTGTGCGCAACCCAACCCGAGCGCGCACAAGCGCGGCACTCGGTGGGAAAGGTGGTCCAGATGACCACTCCTGCGCGAACCGGTCTCCTTGCGCGGACGGTTGCTCTCTCTCGTAAGATTTGGGGTCGGGATGTCCGGCACCTGAATGAAGATTCTGCCCCACAGTGGTGAGCTCTCCGATGTCCCCTTGGTCGAGGTCCTCGACTCCTACTGCCAGAATGGGCAGACGGCAGCCGTCTCCCTCACCATTCCGCATCCCGGAGGTGGGGAGACAACGGGAGCCTTCTTCGTCGAAGCCGGAGCGCTGGTCGACGCGCGCTTCGATGGTCGCGAAGGGGCGGACGCCGTTCAGCACGCGCTCAGAGTCCAACTCGGCAGTTTTCGCGTGGAACTCGGCTCACGCAGCTCGCGCCGCACCATCCACGAGACGTGGGCCGCGTTAGTGGCCAGCCCAGCGCGAGTCCCGCCTCCCACCCTCTTCTCCATCGACGCCGGCCTGCGGCCAACGCCGCCCGCCCCGCTTCCCCGTTTGACTCCCCAGCATCCGACGGCTGTCAGCGCCTCGCCTTTGGTCCAGCCGCAGACACACAGCGGAGTCCACCGCATTCCGTCCAAGGCCCCGGTCGGGCGAGCGCTCGCAGTTGCCGCCGTCGCCGCGACTGCACGCCCGGCGGGAATCCCATTCGTCCCCCCCACCCTGTCCGGACCGCGCTCGCTGCATGCATCCGGGCCGACCACCTCGCCCTTCAGTGGACCTCACACTCCCCCGAGTGGGCATCTGGCACCGGCCCCCTTTGCGAGCATCCGGCGCGAGTCGCTGCGCAGCAAGCTCGTCCGGCCAGCCATCCTCCTCGTCCTGGCGCTGGTCATCGGCGGTGGCGTGGCCGCCGGCTTGTCCAGCCTTCTCAACCGGTCTGGGCAGCCCCAGCAATCGGCAGCTGCGACGAAGCCAAGCCTGGAAACGCCTCCTGGCGCGTCAGGCGTCCCTGGCGTGAGCGCCACCGAGCTGACACTGGGGATGGCCGCCCCGTTGACGGGCGTCTCCAAGGAGATCGGCCGACAGATGAGACTTGGCCTGGACGTCGCGTTCGCCCGCGCCAATGCCAGCGGGGGGGTGGGGGGCCGCAAGGTGAATCTCGTCGCCCTCGATGATGGCTACGAGCCGTCACGCACCCGAGAGGTGATGCGCGAGCTGGTCGAGCAGAAGGGCGTCTTCAGCTTCGTGGGAAATGTGGGGACACCCACCGCTGCCGTGGCTGTGCCCTACGCGCTGGAGCGGAAGATGCTTTTCTTCGGCGCCTTCACCGGCGCGTCGTTGCTGCGCAAAGAGCCGCCCGACCGCTACGTTTTTAACTACCGCGCCAGCTATGGGGAGGAGACGGCGGCCATCGTCCGCTACCTGGTGGAGGTCCGCCACATCAAGCCCGAGCAGATTGCGGTCTTCGCCCAAGATGACAGCTACGGCGACGCTGGGTACCAGGGCGTGACCCGAGTGCTTCGGCAGCTCAAACGAACGCCGAATCCCATTCTCAAGGTGACGTACACCCGCAACACCTCCGACGTCTCCGACGCCGTCGCGCGCATCCTCGACCGGAAATCGAACGTGGCCGCGGTGGTGATGGTCGCCACCTACCGCCCGGCGGCAAGATTCATCGAGAAGGTCCGCGAGCAGCGTCCGAACATGGTCTTCACCAACGTTTCCTTCGTCGGGAGCCAGGCTCTGGCCGAGGAGCTCACCCAGCTCGGTCCACAGTACGCACAAGGCGTCATCATCACCCAGGTGGTGCCGCTGCCCACCGGCCAGTCCACGGTGGGCCTCCGGTACCGGGAGGCGCTGGCCAGCTTTGCGCCGGAGGAGAAGCCCGACTTCATCTCCCTCGAGGGCTATGTCACCGGGAACCTCCTCCTCGAAGGACTCAAGCTCGCCGGGCGGAACATCACGACCGATGGGCTGGTGGACGCGCTGGAGAGCATCCACGGTCTGGACCTCGGTCTGGGCATCCCACTCAGCTTCGGGCTCTCCGAGCACCAAGCGTCTCACAAGGTGTGGGGCACGATGCTCGACGGCACTGGCACCTTCCAGCAGCTCGACCTGGAATAAGCAGCCCGGCCACGCCCGCGTAAGCTGGACACGCGCCCGTGAATACCAGCCCGTCGTCCCTCGTCCGTGCCCACCACATGGACCCCCGCACCCGGATGGCTCACTTGCTCCGTCGAGCTGGCTTCGGCGCGGCGCCCGGTGAGCTCAACGCCCGGCTCGATGCCGGATATGAGCGCAGCGTGGTCGAGCTCGTAGAATTCCACGGGGTAGATGACGGCCTGGCCGAGGTGGACCATCTGGTGGGCGGCCTGCTCGACTTCAACCAGATAGAGGATGTCCGCACCTGGTGGGTCTACCGAATGGTGCACAGCCGGCGTCCCCTGGTGGAGAAGCTCTCCCTGTTCTGGCACGGCCATTTTGCGACCGGCGTCGGCAAGGTGGGCAGCGCGCCGATGATGGCGCAGCAGAACCAGGTCTTCCGTGAACACGGGCTGGGCTCCTTCTCCGAGTTGCTCCTTCGCGTCGCGCGTGACCCGGCGATGCTCACCTATCTCGACGGCGCAGCAAACAGGAAGGCCCACCCCAACGAAAACTTCGCGCGCGAGGTGATGGAGCTGTTTACCATCGGCGTCGGGCACTACAGCGAGCATGACGTCCAGGAGGGAGCCCGCGCCTTCACCGGCTGGGGGCTCAAGGACGGGGCCTTCGTCTTCAACCCCGGCGAGCATGACGACGGCGTGAAGACCTTCCTCGGCCAGACCGGAAAGCTCGATGGCGCCGATGTGCTGAGAATTTTGGCCGAGCATCCCGCCACGAGTGAACGGCTATGCCGAAAGCTGTTTGCCTTCTTCGCCTACCCCAACCCCTCGAGTGAGGCGCTGCTGCCGTTGCAGGAGGCCTGGCGCCAGAGTCGGGGGAGCATCCGAGAGGTGCTTCGCGCCCTTTTTCTTTCGCCACCCTTCTCCTCGGCTCGCGCCTGGCGAGCACTCATCAAGAGCCCGGCCGAGTTCGTCATCGGAAGCATCCGGGCACTGGGCGGAACCGTCACCCCCCGGGCGGTTGTCCCGCTCATGGCGCGGATGGGCCAAGACCTCTTCAACCCGCCGTCGGTGAAAGGATGGGACGGCGGGACTGCCTGGATTTCGACCTCGACGCTGTTCGAGCGATTCAACTTCGCCGCCAGCATCACCACCCAGCGCGGCGGAGAGGGAACGAGCCACGTCGACCCGGAGGCCCTCCTCCGAGGTGTCACCCCGACGAGCCACGGTGAGTTGCTCGACCGAGCCCTGGAACCGCTGCTCGACGGCGATGTCTCGCCCTCGGCCCGAGCGGCGCTCCTCGCGTACCTCAGCACCGCGGACCCTGACCCGAAGCGCCCGGGCGCGGCCCTGGCTTTTGCCTGGGACGCGAAGATGGTGGACGAAAAACTGCGGGGGCTCCTTCACCTCATCCTCGCCTCCCCCGAGTACCAGCTGTGCTGACGGACGAGGAGGACAGGGCCGCTGCTGCCCGTCGCTTCTCCCGGCGTGCCGTCCTCCAGGGAAGCGGGATGTCGCTGCTGGCGCTCACCCTGCCGGACTTGGTTCGCGCTGCGCCATCCCCCGACGGCCGCACGCTGGTGGTGATTCAACTCGCCGGCGGCAATGACGGGCTCAACACCGTCGTCCCCATCGGCCAGCCGGAGTACCGAAAGCTTCGCCCCACCGTCGGACTGACACCGGAGGAGGTGCTTCCCCTGGACCGGGACGGGCTTGCCTTCCACGGAAGCTTGAAACGGCTCCATGAGCGCTGGCAGAAGGGAGAGGTGGCGGCGGTCCTTGGCGTTGGCTTGCCGAAGCCCAACCGGTCGCATTTCGAGGCGACTGCCCTCTGGCAGTCGGCCCGTGCCGAGCCCCAACTCGAACCCTCCGGCTGGCTGGGGCGGGCGCTCGAGACACGCACCGACCCTGTGCGACAACCCCTGGTGGCGCTGGGGATTGGGGGCGGGGGCCTCTCCCCAGTGCTGTATGCCAGGGGCTCTCCCTTCACCTCGTTGATGTCTCTGGAGGCTTTCACCGTCCAGCCGGACCGACGCTTCCCTGGCGACGTCCCGGCTCTCAACGCTGGACTGGCCGGGTTGCAACGAGAAATCTCCAAGGAGCCAGCCGAGCTGGGCTCCCTCCGCCGCGTGGGCCGTACGGCACTCGCCTCCTCGGCTGCCCTGGCGGACGCGGTGAAGGGGTACCGCTCGCAGGCGGAGTACCCCAAGGGGCCCTTCGGGGACTCGCTCCGTCTGGTAGGCCAGCTGATGGCGGCCTCGCTCGGCGTGCGCGTCTTCCACCTCACCCTGGGCGGCTTCGACACCCACGCCAACCAGAAGCGCCAACACGCTCCGTTGCTGCAGCAGCTGTCCGAAGGTGTCTGCGCGCTCCTCGACGACGCGACGGAGCACGGTGCAGCCAGCCGGCTGGTGGTGATGACGTATTCGGAGTTCGGCCGCCGCGCCCAGGAGAATGCCAGCGGAGGAACAGACCATGGAGCCGGAAGTGTCGCCTTCCTCGCTGGCGAGCGCGTCGCCGGAGGCCTCCATGGCCCTGGGCCGCGGCTGGGTGCGCTGGTCGATGGCGATGTGCCCTCCACCGTCGACTTCCGCAGTCTCTACAGCGCGATTCTTAGGGACTGGCTCGCTGTCCCGCCCGTCCCCGTGGTGGGCCCAGCCCCGGTGCTGGGCCTGTTGCGAGGTCCAGCGTAGCGCCGACTCGAGCTGCGCCCTGCGGACGCCGTGAAGCTTTCACGCTGCCTTCGGCGTGCGCGCGCTTCGGGGCAGCACCCACTGGAGCAGCGGGGCCAAACTCACCACCAGCATGCAGCCCAGCACGTTGTACCAGAGGAACCCAATCCTCCCGAAGACCGCTGCGGCGAGCACTGCGCCCTCTCCAACCACCGTGGCCCAGAAGGCGGCCCTGCCTTGCACCCGGGCCAGGAAAAAACCGACGAGGAAGACTCCCAGCATGGGGCCGTAGAAGAGCGAGCCGAGAATGTTTACCGCCTGGATGAGGTTGTCCAGCAGCGAGGCAAACGCTGCGAAGCTTACCGCCACCAGCCCCCACCCGGCCGTGGATAGCCGGGCCACCAGCAATGTTTGTCGGTCCGTGGCGCCTGGGTAGCGCGGCTTATAGAAATCGACCACCGTCGTCGCCCCAAGCGACGAGAGCGCCGAGGAGTTGGCGGACATGGCGGCGGAAAGAATGAGTGCCACCAGGAGCCCCACTAACCCGCGGGGGAAATGGTCCAGCACGAAGCGGAGGAAGATGAAATCCGAGTCTTTCGGGTCGGCACCGGGGACGGTGTTGGCTACCAGCGCACCGGCTTCCCTTCGAAGTGCGGTCAGCTGCGCCTCTCCGGCGCGTACCTGCGAGCGTGCGGCCGCGACGGCTTCCGGCGTGGCGCCCGGCGCCAGCAAGCGGTCGATGGCGGCCCGCTTCTCGGCAAACACCGCGGAGTGCGACTCCTCCAGGCGGGCCACTGCTGCCCCCTGGCGCTCACGCGCCCGGTCGAGCTCGGCACGGTTGAAGAAGAGTGGCGGCGGACTCAGTTGATAGAAGACGAAGACCATCACGCCGATGAAGAGAATGAAGAGCTGCATCGGCACCTTGAGCAGTCCATTCATCAGGAGGCCGAGCCGGCTCTCGGCCAGGGGCCCGCCGGCGAGGTAGCGCTGGACCTGCGACTGGTCAGTGCCGAAATAGGCCAGCTGCACGAAGAGGCCGCCCAGAAGTCCTGACCAAATGGTGTAGCGCGTGTCGAAGCGCAGCGAGAAGTCGACGCCCTTGAGCTTGCCCAGGGCTCCGGCCAACGAGACCCCCTGCACGAAAGACACCCCGGGAGGCAGTCGATTGATGGCAATGGCCAGTGCCGCCACCAGACCAACGGAGATGAGCGCCATCTGCGCCGACTGCGTGCGGCTCACCGCCCGGCTTCCGCCCAGCACCGTGTAGACGATGGTCGTGCCTCCCAAGAGAAAGTTCGTCCACAGAGCCGGCCAGCCGAGCACTGCCGAGAGAACCAGCGCCGGGGCGTAAATGGCGAGCCCCGAGGCCAGCCCGCGAGAAACCAGGAAGAGCAGCGCGGTGAATTGTCGCGTTCTCCGGTCGAATCGCTGCTCCAGGTACTGGTACGCCGTGTAGAGACGTAGCCGGTGGTAGATGGGAACGATGACCGCGGAGAGGATGACCATCGCGATGGGCAGCCCGAAATAGAACTGCACGAAGCCGAGCCCGTCCTGGTAGGCCTGCCCCGGCAACGAGAGAAAGGTGATGGCACTCGCCTGGGTGGCGATGACCGAAAGGCCAATCGTCCACCACCGGATGTCCTTGCCCGCTCGCAGGAAGGACTCGGTGGTGTGGACTCCACGGCTGCGCCACGAGCCGTAGGTGACAATCCCGGCCAGCGTCGTTGCAAGGACTGCCCAGTCGAGCAGGCTCACCCGAAGGCCCTGCCCAGCACCCAGAGAAGGACAATCTCCAGCGCCAGCGCGCCAATGAGGAGCGCGTAGAGGCGTCCCCAGCTCCCGAGCGGCGGACGAATGTCCTCCGTGGAGGGGTCGGGACCTGGCTGCTCAGCCGCCATAGTCGACGAGGTTGGCAAACAGGCGGAAGGCGCCAGGGACACCGGCCGGCAATTGCCTGAAGAAGGCCAGCCCGGTGTAGATGAAGGCTCCTTTGCCAACCTTGGCGATGAGCACTGAGCCGTAGAGTGGCTGCTCGCCCGCATCATGCATCGAGAGTGGCACCTGGTAGCGCTGGTCCCACGTCTCAGCAAAGTACAGTCCCCGTTCCTGCACCCAGGCGCTCCAGTCGCTCGGACCAATTCGGTTCGGCGCCGAGAGCACAGGGTGGGGAGCCGCCGTCACCGAGGCGTCTTCGTCGGTGACTCGCTCATGACCGATGGTGAACGGGAACGGGCCAAGCATCGGCGGTCCGGACGAGGGCCAGCTGGTGGTGTTGTACTGGACGACAACCGTGCCGCCCGCTTCGACGTAGGCCATCAGCTTGTCGTGCAGCGTCGCCAGCGCCGGCTCGACGTTGAAGGCTCGAACACCAAAGACGATGGACTCGAAACGCCCGAGTGGCTGCTCGCGGAGTTCGGTCACCGTCAAAGGGATGACTTCGTACCCGGCCTGCCGCATCGCCTGCGGAACCTCGTCGCCAGGACCTGAGACGTAGCCAATCCGATGACGGGCGTGGAGCACGTCAACCCGCGTCAGCTTCACCTCCGCGGGGGGCAGCCGTGTCTGGATGGGAATGTGTGCGTACTCAATGCGGCGCAGGCCTCGGTCGAAGCGCTTGCCTCCCACTGTCGCCACCGCGCGAAGAATGCCCGTCGAGGCCTCCTTCGGCGGCTGGACACGGAAGGCAAGTGTCGTCTCCCCGCCCGTTCCCAGGGTGAATGGGGCGTCCTTCGGCGTGACCGCGAAGCCCGCAGGCACCTCGAGCGCAAGCGTCCCCGAGGCACCGCCCACGCTGCGAACCGTCACCTCCAACTCCCGCGGCGCCGCGTCCGGGAAAAGCAGCAGCGCGCCCTGTGGATTCACCGTCACCGCCGGAAGCACCTCGAGCCGCCGGTAGCGCTCGCCGAGCACCGGGTCCACCCACTTGAAGACGACGGGCCGCCGAACGAGGATTGACTGGTCGCCGAATCGAAACGTCAGCTCCGCCTGAAGCGGTGCTGGCTCCTCGGGAACGCCCACCAGCGCCGGGTCGCGAACGGGATACAAACCGGCCGTCGGAGCCGCCTCCAGCCACGCCGGGTTGCTCAACCGCGAATCGGCAGCCACGAGCAAAGTCTCCTGAATCTCCACTGGCTGGCCCGCCTCGAGCACTCTTTCCGCCTTCACCGGGTGTCCAGCAACATGGACTTCTGCCAGTGTCACCTTCGCTGGACGGCGGAGCTGAGCCGTCACCGTCACCCGGACATTGGACCCGGGCGACGTGGTTGGCTTTTCGGCCACCACCTCCGCGAAGAGACCCGCACAGGCGAGGATGGCCTGGTCGATTTCGGCGAGCTTCTCCGCTTTCCACGGGTTGTCCGGAAGCCGGCCTAGCTCGGCACGAGCAGCGAGCAGCGCCGGAAGCGCAGCCTCGGGGGTGGCCGGTCGAAAGGCCCCGCGGGCGCGTCGCAGCTCAGCCACCAAGCGCTCGGTATCCGGAACCCGCGACCAATCGAGCACCACACCATCAAACGGCGACCGTTGCATGGGTTCGCCGCCAAGCAGGCGGAAGTATTCCGCCAACGGTGCACGGCGTCGCGCTGCACCGAAGCCCTGGCTCTTGTGGTTGCTGCGGCTGTCGGCGGCGAGCTCTCCGTAGGAGAGACCGAGCCACGGGTCATACGCTCCAGCGTCGATGCGTGGAAAGGCAGCCAATTCCTGTTCGGTCCCGCCCCAACCGGAAGTCTGGTTCCAGACCACCCGTTTCGCCTTCCACGGCCCCCAATGCCGGTGCTCGGCGTCCGGCATGTAGCCCGGGTCCGCAGCCCGCTCGAACGCCTCCACCGCCAGCCGGGACGAGGCCGTGTGCTGACCATGGGTGTCGGTCCAATTGGTTGGAAAGCGCGTCATCACCACGTCCGGCCGGAAACGCCGGATGGCCAGCACCACGTCTGCGAGCACCGCGTCATGACCCCAAATGCCAAGAGATTCCTCGGGACTCTTGGAGAAGCCAAAGTCTCGAGCCCTGGTGAAGAGCTGCTCGGCGCCGTCCATGGCGCGGGCAGCGAGCAACTCCTGGGTCCGGATGAGACCCAGCTCCGGTCCAAGCTCGGGGCCAATGAGGTTCTGCCCGCCGTCGCCCCGCGTCACCGAGAGGTACCCGGTCCGCAAAAGCATCCCCTGGGAAAGGAAAGCGAGCAGCCGGGTGTTCTCATCGTCGGGGTGGGCAGCGACATAGAGGACGCTCCCGACGACGAGCAGCCGGTCGAGAAGCCGCTCGAGCTGCGCGGCGTTGGGTTGAACTGGCCGCAGTGGAGGCTCGGCGGACGCCGTGGAGAGCATCAGGATGAGAGCCAAGGGGACAGCGGGGAGTCGGCGCATGCAATTGGAAGGTCGTGGGGGCACTGTTACGTTGGACCTTCGCATGGCTTTGGACTTTTTCGCTTCCTTCATTGCCGGGGAACCATCGGCGCTGGCGCTGCTGCCCGCGCGGCCGCTTGACGAGGAGGCGTGGGACAACGCCATGCGCCGCGCAGCGCGGCGGCGCGCCGCGGACGGACTGGTCGAGGAGCTGAGGCGACAGGCGAAAGGCCTCCCGGCCTCCCCGGCGCGTGACCGAAACCTGGACCTGCTGGCCCAGGCTGGAACGACTGTCGTCGTGACGGGCCAACAGACGGCACTCTTCCTCGGGCCGCTCTACACCCTACACAAAGCAGCCACCGTCGTGGCACGGGCCCGCTGGCTCTCTGAACGGAACGGACGCCCTTGCGTCCCGCTCTTCTGGCTGCAAACCGAAGACCACGACTGGGCGGAAGTTGCACGGGCGGAGCTGCTCCTGCCCGAGGGACGAAAGTCTTTCGAGCTCCCCGCCGAGACACCTGAACAGGCCCGTCTCTCGATGGCCCAGCGCACGCTACCGGCCGAGGTGGAAACCCTCACCGCCGCACTCGGTGACCTCCTGAAGGCCCTGCCGCACGGTGCGGCCGTGGCCGCTCTGGTCGCCCGGCACTACCGCGCTGGGACTTCCCCAGGCGCCGCCTTCGCCCGAGTGCTCACCGAGCTTTTCGCCGAGGAGGGTCTGGTGGTCCTCGACCCGAGGACGCCCGCCATGGCACGCCTCGCGGCACCCGTGCTGCGCCGCGCCATTACCGAGCAGGACACCATTTCGGCAGCGCTTCAGACACGAGCGCAGGCCCTGGCCGAGGCGGGCTTCACCGAGCAGGTGCACACCCGGCCTGACGCCTCGCTGGCCTTCTTCCATCCGCGCGGCGCCGAGGGCCCTCGGTACCGGCTACAGCGCGCAGGGTCCGGCTTCTGTACGCCCGCCGGTGAAGTCACCCGCCCCGAGCTGCTTGGCTGCCTGGAGTCCAACCCGCTCTGCTTCAGCACCTCCGCACTGCTACGCCCGCTGGTACAGGACACATTGCTTCCCACCGCCGCCTACGTGGGCGGCCCGGCCGAGTGCGCCTACTTCGCACAGCTCCCGCCGCTTTATGCGCTCTTCGAGCTCGAGCTTCCCTTGATTGCGCCGCGCGCGCGCCTGCGACTCTTGGATGCGCGGACACAGCGCCGGCTCCACCGCCTCGGACTTCGCCCCGAGGACACGGACCGCGCGCGGGAGGAAGTCGCGGCGCAAGTGCAGTCCCGGCCGGCATGGCTGCCGCCCTCGGAGTGGCTCCGGGCCCGTCTCCTCGGCCCCCTGGAACGCGAGCTGGAGGCGCTGCTTCCCCATGCCCGTGGCCTCGACCCGGGGCTGGAAAAGAGCGTCCGCAGGACGCGGGACCATGTCGCGTACGGAGTCGAGAAGCTGGTGCGGCGGCTCGAGCGGGCCGCCCTGGCCCGAGACCACGTCACGGCGGAACGTCTCGAGCGGCTTTTGACGGCCCTCCGCCCAGGGGGAGTGCCGCAAGAGCGAATCTACGCCTTCCCGCCGCTCGCGGCGGAGGTGGGGACCCGGGCTTTGGTCACCGGGCTGGTCGAGGCGGCGCGGCCACTCTCCGCCGAAGTGCGGAGCGTCAACTTGTGAAGCCGCTCAGGGTAGGCATCGCTTGCTTCCCGACCGTCGGCGGCAGCGGCGTCGCCGCCTCTCAGCTGGCGTTGACGCTCGCCGGCCGGGGCCACGCAGTCCACGTCTTCTCTTCGGGGGTGCCGGTGCGTCTTTCCAGCGCACGCAGTCCCTGCATCCTGCACCGCATCGAGCCCGTGACCCGACCGCCCCTCGAAAATGGGGTTTACGCGCTTGCGCTCGCCGGAGCGATGGCCAACGTGGCCTTGCGCGAAGGCCTCGACGTGCTTCATGCGCACTATGCGCTTCCGCACGCGGCGAGCGCGCTGCTGGCGCTGGAGATGGTCGCTGCGGGCGGAGGACGCCCGCCTCGGCTGGTAACAACGCTCCACGGAACCGACGTCACCGGCGTAGTCGGCGACGCCGCGCTCACCGCCATCACCCGGCATGCCGTGTTGCACAGCGACGCGGTGACGGCACCTTCGGCCTGGCTACGGCGAGCGGCGGTGAAGAACCTCTCCTTGCCGGAGACGACGCGTGTCGAGGTGGTGCCCAACTTCGTCGACCCCGAGGAGTTCCACCCTCACCCTGGAGACGGCCGGCCCGACGTGCGTCGGCTCTTCCCATCCCTCGCTTGGGACGGACCGGTCCCGCCGGCAGTGCTCATGCACGCTTCCAATTTTCGGGCAGTGAAGCGTGTGGGAGACGCGGTGCTCGCACTGGCCCAGGTCCTGCCGGCTCGGCCGGCGGTGTTGGTGCTCGCCGGTGACGGCCCCGAACGGGCGAGCGTGGAGAAGCTCGCGACTTCTCTCGGGCTCGCAGGCCACGTGGCCTTTCTCGGGGAACAGCTGGAGGTGGGCCGGCTGCTCTGCCAGGCGGACCTATTTCTCCTCCCCAGCGAGCAGGAGAGCTTTGGCCTTGCCGCGCTGGAGGCGCTGGCCTCCGGAGTGCCGGTGGTGGCCACCAACGTCGGTGGCTTGCCGGAGGTCGTCCGCCACGCCGAGACCGGCTGGTTGGTTCCATTGCACGACCCGACCGCGCTCGCGGCGGCGGTATTGGCGTTGCTCGCCGACGAGCCTCGGCGAGCGGCGATGGGGGTAGCAGCGCGCGCCGATGCGCTGGCGCGGTTCCGCCCGGAGCCCGTGGTCGCGCGCGTGGAAGGGCTGTACCGCGAGCTCCTGGCACGCTCAGGCTGAGCTACTTCTTCCAATCGGACATGGCCTTGGCCATCTCATCCGCATTGAAGTTCTTCGCGCTCTTGCCCAATTCCTGCGCGCGCTGAGCCATGGCCAGAGCCTCCTTTGGTCTGCCGGCAGCGGCGAGGAGCTCCGCCTTGGTCCACACGTTTTCCCACGCCTCCTTCAGCTTGATGGACTTGTCCGCTAGCTCCATCGCGTAGGAGGGTTCGAATTTTGCGTCGAGCAGATAGCGCGCCGCTCGGTTGTACGGACGCCAGTCGTCGGTCTTCAGCGCACGAACCTGACCGAGCACCGTGACTCGGGTGGCAAGCTCGAACTTCACACCGACTCGAACCGTGTCCCACTCCATGGCCAGCGTGCCACCGGAGTCGGTGAAGTCGAGAACGCTGTAGGCGAGCCGCTCCCGTGAGGGGATGGTGGTCGCCGTCGCCGGGACGCGCAGCACGTCCTGGGCAGCCTTGTAGCCGTCGCTGCCCCACAGGCTCGTGTCCTTGTTGAGGATGAACGTCCAGCCCGCCTTGGTCGGAAGAAGAAACAGCGCGTAGGTCCCGGCAGGAACTGCCTTGCCGCCAATGGTTGCCGGAGTGCTGAAAGTCACCTTGGTGCACTCATTGGCGCCAGCTCGCCAAACCTCGTCGTACGCTACGACGTCGCCCCAGATTTTTCGGCCCCGTACCGCGGGGCTGGAGTAGGCCACCGTCACGTCGGTGAGCCCGACGGTTTGCTTGATGGTGGCGTTGGGGCTGGGGCGCGGGAGGTCGACCTTGGGAGCCTCCTGCGCCGCAGCGGCGCCGGCCACGAGGCCCAGCGCGACGACTGCCAAGGCAACTCGAGACTGAAGAAACATGCGAACTCCTGGGGACGAGGGGGGGAACCCGGAAAGGGCGCGGACTGTACCCGGGTTCCAGGGGGGGCGCAGGGCGCCTTGAAGCAGGCGGCCGGGCGCTCGACTATTCGCACTCCGAAGGTAGCCTCGTTCGGACTGTTCAGCTGTTCCAAGGCCCACCACGAAACCAGAACCTGCGAAGCGTCGTCCGGGCGAGTCCTCACTCGGACTCGGGAAGACGCGCCGCCCTGTGGGGCGATGGTTGGTTCAGTGGGAGGTCTGCAGCGAAAGACTTTCTTGGTCCGACGCGTCCGAACCGTCGGACGGTCCTGGCGGCCGCTCGGCGCGAACCGTCGACGCCTTGCAATGCTACCCTCAGTGACGCTGAACAAGCCCGACACCAAGCGAGTTCACCACGTCCAGCGGTCACTGGTGCTCCTGGTGTCCGTGTTCGCGCTTTTGCTCTGTATCCTCTCCGTGCTGGCCACCCTCGGCATCGGCCTCCAGTCCACCGTGCGCGCTTACGTTGGCGGCGAAGGGCTCTGGTCCAAGGCCGAGAAGGACGCCATCATTGACCTCGCAGCCTACCTCCAGAGCGGCAAAGAAGAGGATTTCGAACGTTTCCACGACCATCTGCAGGTTCCAATGGGCGACCGACAGGCCCGAGAGTCGCTGGACGGTACCCATCCCGACTTTCCAGCCGCGAGGCATGGCCTGCTCGAGGGCCGCAACCATCCGGACGACGTCGACGCGATGATGAGATTCTTCCGGCGATTTCGCACCGTCCCGGAGCTGAACCATGCCATCTCCACTTGGGCCCAGGCGGATGAGGTCATCGTCGAGCTGCGCTCTCTGGCGGAGCGAATTCATGGCCGTGTTTCGGCCGGCTCACTCTCGGCGTCGGACCGCGACGCCTTCAGAGGTAACCTCTCGCAACTCAACGCGAGACTCACCACTTTGGAGGACGACTTCTCGAGCACACTCGGAGAGGCCGCTCGACGCGTGCACCGACTTCTGGTTGCCGCGATCATTGGCATCTCGATCATCCTGGTTGGCATCGGGACGTTAGCGACGCAACAAATTGCAGTATCTCTTTCCCGAAACGACGTTGCACTCCGAGCTTCCGAGCGGCGGTACCGCGATCTCTTCGAGCAGAGCCCGGCTGCGCTCTACCGGGCAAGCCTCGACGGTCGGCTCTTGGAATGCAATTCGGCCCTGGCTCGGTTGTTCGGCTACGCCTCTACGGACGACGTGCTCCAGGTGTCGACGTCGGACCTCTACCTAGATCTCCCCGACCGCGAGCCTTTTTTGAAGCATTCTCACGACCAACCGGTTCTCACCAACTACGAGGTTCGGCTCAAACGCCGAGACGGCACTCCGCTGTGGGGCCTCCTCAACGAGAGAATCATCCCCGGCGAGGGCATGGGTGAGGCGGTCCTGGAGGGTAGCCTCCTCGACATCACGGAGAGGAAAGAGGTCGAACAGGAGAGCCAATACCGCGCTTCGCATGACCCCCTCACCGAGCTTCCCAATCGGGGGCTGTTCAAGGACCGCCTGGCGCATGCCATCCATCACGCCAAGCGATGGAGCGAGACGGTCAGTGTGATGTTCGTTGATCTCGACTTCTTCAAGCGAGTCAACGACACCCTGGGCCATGCCGGCGGAGACGAGTTGCTGATTCAAGTGGGTCGACGGTTGACGGGTTTGGTCCGGGCCGAGGACACGGTGGCCAGGTTCGGAGGCGACGAGTTCATGCTCTTCCTGAGTCGATCGCGCTCCCCGGTCACTGGATTGGACGCCGTGGCGGCGAAGATTCTCCGAGCTTTCTCCGAGCCATTCACGATTCAAGGTCGTGAAGTCGCCGTCTCGGCCAGCGTGGGCATCAGCCATTACCCCGAGGATGGCGCGGACCCGGATGCTCTGGTGGCGAATGCAGACAAGGCGCTGTACCGCGCGAAGAAGCATGGACGGAACAATTTCCAATACTTTCAGAGCGAGTCCTAGGGTGGACGGCCTGGCCTCAGCGGCCGTGGGCTTGGGCGCTGCGGCAGTCGGGGCATAAGCCCTCGACCTGAACCCGCACCGCTCGGATTTCGAAGCCCTGAGCTTCCACAGCGCCGAAGCGGAAGGAGTCAAACCGCTGGTCGTAGAGGTCGAGGACCCGCTTGCAGCCGATACAAACCAAGTGATGATGGGGTTGCCCCGCGCCTGTTCCCGCGAGCGCCGCTTCGTAGCGTCCATGCTCGTGAAGGCTGTTCACGTCGCTGACCGCGCCGATGGCGCGCAGCGCCTCGAGGTTCTTGTAGACCGTCGCCAAGGACAGGCGTGGCAGACGGCGACGCACGGCCTGATGAATTTGCTCGGCACTTGGGTGCTCGCGCGAAGCGGCGAGCACGGCATAGATGGCGCGTCGCTGCTCGGTGACGAGCAACCCCTGCGCCCGGCAATGCGCGACGAAGGTGGCATCGTCGCTCGCCGCGCTTGCCCGACTGTGCTGAGAGGGTCGCGAGCTCCTCACCCTCAAGCCCTCTCGTCCAGGTCCGCTGCGAGCGAGCGGCGCACGCCCTCTGGCAGCGAAGTTCGATGCTGGTAGCTCGGATGGTCAACGACCAAGTGGGCCGGCTGGGCGAAGTCCAAGAGTATGCCCCTCGTCTCGGCCATCGGAAAGCGGACGTACTGCACTGCAGAAATGCGCTGGCCGTCGTCGCGGCCGGGGTCGAATCGCGCTGCCCTGCGCTCGCCGCGAAGCTCGAAAAAGAGATGGTGCGACAGCCCGCTCAGCTTCCGCAGCTCGGTGGCGACTTCGGGCTCGGGGCCAGTCAGCTCGAGCATCAGTGTGGCCGACAGTTCGTTTCGGTCAGGAAGCATCTCATTGAACCCCGCCAGTTCCTCGGCCACGGCCTCGGGCCCCGTGACACGCTCGGCCCGAAGAATCTCCTGGACTTGAAATTTCACGGTCAGTCGGTTCTCGAAAATCAATGTCATCACCGGCCCAACGTGGACCCGTCGGTGTTTCTTGGCGGCAATGACCTCCTGGCGAAACTGCTCCCGGACACCTTCGTAGAGGGCGGCCGGCCAGAGGTCTTGCACGGTCAGCGGTTGCATCACGGAATCTCCTGCGGGTCGTCGTTCGCCACCTGGTCTCGCCCGGGCTTTGGCGAGCGTTTGACGTCACCGAAGTATGCCCCATGCAGAAGTCGGACCGGATGAAAGGAGCGCCGACCAGTCTTCTGCGTCAGCTGCAAGCCAGCAAGGGGGCAGTCGCTCGAGACGACGTCGGGACTAGCACTCTCGACGGCGTTGGCTGCCTTCTCCGCCACCTTGAGTGACTCCTCGAAGAACTCGGTCTTCATTCCCCAGGTGCCGTCCATTCCGCAGCATCGGTCCACCATGGTCACGTCGGCACCCGCCCATTTGAGTAGGTCGCGCCCTCGGTATCCGAAATTCTGTACGCGGTTGTGACAGGCCACGTGGAATGCCACCTTTCCGAGCGGGGCCTTGAAGTCCTTGGGCAGCTTCTTGGCACGCGCCTGGTGAAGAAGAAAATCGCTCAAGTCCATCACCGCCGCGGCCAGCGCTTTGGAGTCTGGACCGGGCACCAACTCCGGGTACTCCGTCTTGAGCATCAGCGTGCAGCTGGGCCCCGGCGAGAGGACCTTCTTGCCAGCACGGACCGAACCTGACAGCAGAGCGATGTTCCTGCGGGCAAGCTCGCGCGCACCCTCCAGGTCGCCGCCATCGAGCTTCGGCATGCCGCAGCAGACCTGTTCCGGGCAATCCACCTTGCAGCCAGCGTGCTCGAGCACCTCGACGGCCGCTTTGCCAATCTCTGGGTCATTGTAGTTCACGAAGCAGGTGGCGAAGAGCGCGACGTCAGCCGTGGGCTCGGCCGGAACAGGGACTGGCGGCCGTCGGTTCCACCATCGGAGCAGACTCTGGGAGGCGTAGTCCGGAAGCTGACGGTCCTTGTGGACGCCGATGGTATTGTGCATCAGCAAACGGTTGAACGCGTTGTGCGCCGCCGCGTTAGCAATCGGCGCCACCTTGGTCATCAGCTTTCCCATGAAGTCCGTGGCGCCGAGGAATTTCTCGCGGAAGCCAACGCCCTCTTCCTGTGCCTCGTTGATCTTCGCTCGCGCCATCAGCCGCGGGAAGTCGACGGCAAACTCGTGCGGCGGAACATACGGGCATTTTGGATAGCAGAGCTTGCACTCGTAACAGAGGTCGACGACCTTCTTGTAATCCGCATCGCCGAGCAGCTCGACCGGGCTACTCGTCCCTACCTTCACGTCCTTCAGCTTCTCGGCGGCTTCGTATTCTTCAATCATCGGGGCGTCGCCGAGGTACTTGCCCTCGGCCTCTGACCGCTGCGGGTCGCGCTCATCGATGGTGTTGAGCATGACGCCAAACGACGGACACAGGTTGAAGCACAGCCGGCAGCCGTTGCAGATCTCGAAGACGCGGTGCAACTCCGTCTTGAGGTTGGCCTGGTCGAAGAAAAGCGGATTGTCGTACCGAAGTCCGTGCGGATCCGGCTCGACGGGTTTCTCGCCAACGACGGGAAGCTTCACCGGCTCCTCCTCACTGTCGCGAACCCACGCTCGACCCGCCGGTAAACCCGGCGGGGCGTGCGCGGCGAGGCTTGGCCAGGGCTGCTCAGCCCTCGGCCTGGACCTGCTGAAGGCCCTTCGCGAACCGGCCGGCGTGGGACTTCTCGGCCTTGGCCAGCGTCTCGAACCATTCTGCGATCTCGGCGAGCCCGTCATCGCGGGCCTGTTTGGCAAAACCCGGGTACATCTGGGTGTACTCGTACGTCTCGCCGACGACGGCGGCCTTGAGGTTCTTCGAGCTATCTCCAATCGGCTCGCCCGTGGCCGGGTCGCCGACCTCTTTGAGAAAGTCCAGATGGCCATGCGCATGGCCCGTCTCGCCCTCTGCAGTGTCACGGAAGAGACCGGCGATGTCCGGTCGGCCCTCCACATCGGCCTCCTTCGCGAAGTAGAGGTAGCGCCGATTCGCCTGACTCTCGCCGGCAAAGGCGGCTTTGAGATTCTCGTGTGTCTTGCTTCCCTTAAGACTGGCCATTGGGTCGTTCTCCTGTTGCTGCTGGTGTTCGAGCAGTTGGAGAATTATTCTCCAACTGCCCGGCAGTCAATACCCTTCCCTCCCGTGCGACGCCGGCCCATGGCCGGCGCGTCCGGCTGAGGCAAGATGAGCGCTCTCACACCTCGGCATCGGCCTCGATTTCCACGAGGGCCTCTTCGGACACGAGCGCTGCTTCGACCAGCGTGTTGGCGGGCTGAATGTGGCCGAAGCGTTCCCCATGCGCACGCGCCACGGACTCCCATAAGGCCACGTCGCGTACGAATACGCGCGTGCGTACGACGTCTTCGAGTCGCGCCCCGAGCGATTCGAGGGCTCCCTCCAGCTTGTCGATGACGAAGTGGGTCTGCGCCGCAGCGTCGCGCCCACCAATCGCGCGCTCCCTGTGGCTGGCAGTGGTCCCGGAGACACAGATGCGATTCCCTCGGCGAACCGCGCGGCTATAGCCGGCGAGCGACTCCCACGGCGTGCCGCTCAAGCAGATCGTTCGATCGCCATCCGCGCGCGTCGGGTAGGGCGGCGGGAACTCGTCGACGTGGTGACTCAGGTCGCCCGAAGCGGTGAGAAAGGGCGGCTTGCGGTACTCGTCGCCGCAGTCGCCGGGAATTGCCAGCAGTGTTGCCTGCGCTGCGGCGAGGGCACGCCGGTCGTCGTCGTCGAGCCTGAAGGAGAAGACACGGGCGTTGTCTTCGAAATGGGCACGCTCGCCCAGGCGCGCTCCCACGATGATGCCAGCCACCGCCGGCTCCTCGAGAATTGCTCGGCAGGCCACGTTGGCCATGGACACGCCGTGCTTTTTCGAGACGCCATGCGTCGCGCGCAAGACGCGCTGCAACGCCTCCCAGCCACCTGCGCCCTGCACGAAGCGCGCGTACTTCATGAGCGACCAGGTGGCCAGTTCCCTCTCCGACGGCGCGGGCCGCTCCAGCCACTTCTCCGTCAGGAACCCCCCAGCCAAGGTGCCATACGCGAGCAGCTGCACGCCGCGCTCGCGGCAGAGTGCGGACATCCGCCCCCGCGCGCGCTGGTCGATGAGCGAGAACGACAATTGGTTGGACACCACTCGAAATCCGCTGCTGAGCGCGATGCGCAGGTGCGAAGTGTCGAAGTTGGCGAGCCCCAGATGCGCAATCCTCCCCTCTTCCTGGAGTTCCTGAAGGAAGACGAGGCAGTCGAGCCAACTCGGGCTGCTGAAGCGCCAGGCGTGCAACTGCAGCAGGTCGATACGGCTCGCCTTGAGGCGGTCGAGCGCACGCTGGACAGCCGCGCGCACTTGCTCCCGGGTTACGGGGCCCGGTTTGGGAACCCACTTGGTGAACAGCTGGATGCCTTCCGTTGCGGCGCTCTGAGGCACGGCCGCCCGGCTGGCACTGAAGCGACCTGCCACCTCCTCCGCCGAGCCATAGTGGTCCGCCATGTCGAAGGTGGTGAACCCCGCTTCGGCGTAGGCACTCATCGCGCCTGCCGCCGCGTCCAGGTCCACGGTCCGTCCATCGCGCTCCATGTCGGCGAGTTGCCATAGGCCGGTGACCAAGCGGGAGATGGTCAGCCCAGGAGCAAGTTCGCGCCGTTCCACGCCAAGGGTCATCGGGGCAGCAGCCTATTCCGGCGGGAGGGTAGCGAAGATGGCGTCGACGTTCACGCCCCGACGACGGAGCGCCCCCACTTCACGGGCGTAGACCGCACTGCCCAGTGCCATCACCAGAAGCCACAGGGGTGTGCTGCGGAAGTACCAGGCAGAGGGGGCGGTGAGGTCCTTGAGCGTATGCACGGCCAGAAGACTCCCGAGGAGCGCGATTCCGGCCACCGACAGGATGAGCTGTGCGCCGCGGCGGCGAACGACACGCACCTCACGAGCGAGCGCAGGATTTCGCCGGGGAAGCGCCAAGACCGAGCAGCACATCAAGATGAACGTGACCAACATGGAAGTCACCAGGATGTCGACGCCGAGGAAGAAATCCCCGGCCAGGTGACTCCCGAGGATTCCGAGAGAGGCCATTCCGGCACTGGCGAGAATCGCGACGTACGGAGTCCGGAAACGAGGGTGCACCGCCGCCACGGCACGAGGAAAGATGCCATCCTCCGCCCAGGCGAACATCAATCGCGAGACTCCGAGCAGCATCGCCGGCAGGTCCTTGGCCAGCGCCACCGCCGCGCCGGCCACGATGGCAATCCTGAGAGGCACTGGAAGTAAGATGCCGAGGAGCCCCGGCGCGGAAATGTCGTGACGAAGCGCCTCCTGCTGTACCAATTGCCAGGGCACGGCGTGATACACGGCCGCGGCAAACAGCATGTAGAACACCGTGACGATGCCAATCGACAGTCCGATGGCCAGCGGCAACGTCCGAGCCGGGTCCTTCGCCTCGCCGCCTACCTGGGCGATGGAATCGAAGCCGATGAAACTGGAAAAGAGCAACGCAGTCGCGCTGACGAAGGTCCGCAGCGGGTCTGCCACGAGAGGAGCAGATGCGGCACGCCCCACACCGGCGGCCCGCTCGTAGTCCTCGGGTCCAAACCAAAATCCGGCCACGATGACCAGACCGCCGAGCAGGAAGGTCAACCCCAGCAGGGGCACCAGGACCCGCTGGTAGGATTTGACGCCGCGCAGGTTCACGAATGTGAAGGTCCACAACACGAGAAGTGGAAGCACCAGGCGCACGGTCCCCGTCTCCAGAAAGGCGGCGGCGCCCGCGGCCCCTCCCGCCAGCGCAACGTCGCGAAGGAAGGGGACCAGGAGGTAGCTCACCACTCCGATGGCCACGCACAACGAGAACCACTGCGAGAAGCTAGCGATGAAGCCGAGGTAGGGATTCAGCGCGCGGCTTGCAAAGACGTAGCTTCCACCCGTCCGCGGCATCGCCGAGGCCAGGACGGCATAGGCCAGTCCGGCCAAGACCGCAGGAATTGCTGCGGCCAAATACGCCAGCAGCACGTGGGGACCGATTCCGGGCACGTGGCGCTGAATCATAAAGGGAATCACGTTGATTCCCGCGCCGACCATTGAAGCGATGCCAGTGGCGGTGAGCCCGACCAAGCCCATCTCTCGCGCGAGGCCAGGACGCATTCGGTTCACTCTGCACAACGGCGATCCAGCGAGCAAGCGATTTGCTCCCTGTGCCGCGGCAGATCGAGTTCCGAGTGACGTCGGTTCTCCTTGTCACGTCGCGCCTGACAGCGGAACATCACCCGATGCAGATCGGGCTGACTCCTCTCTTCGCACTGGCGACACTCTCGTCCCAACTGGCCCCGTCCGGGGCGCGTGCCGAGGCGCCGCCTCCGCTCACCGTGGCGCGCATCGTCTCTCGCTCACCGTCGCTGTTCGGAACCGCACCTAGCTCTCCGGCATGGTCACCCGATGGAAAAATGCTCGCCTTCCTGTGGAACGACCAGGCGATGCCGGCGCGAGACATCTGGCTGGTGGACCGCGACGCCTCAGCGCTGCGCCGCCTCACCTCCGCAACCATCGGCAGCGGCAGCGCAGTGTCAGAGTTCGTCTGGGAGTCCGCTAACTCTCTGCTTTACCTCTCGGGCGGCGAAGTCCATCGCATCGCTCCGGCCGGAGGTGGCGCACACACGCTCACCCGCGGCGGAGAGGAGAAGGTCGGCCTCTCTGTGTCTCCGGACGGGCGCACGGTCGCATTCCTTCAGGACGGCGACCTGTGGCTCTTCCCGGCTGTAGGAGGTGCCCCCGTCCAGGCGACGCACGTCGGGGTAAAGCCGATTGGGAAGGTCCCGCTCGGCACCTACTACCACCCCGATGTCGAGATTGGCGGTGCGGACTGGGGGGACAACACCGCCTACGCGTGGTCACCCGACAGCAAGCTCATCGCCGTCCACTACGTCGACCGGCGAAACGTTCGCCGATTTCCCATCCCCTACTATTTGACGCCCGACGCCATCCTCAATGAGCTCCGCCGGGGAGCGCCAGGCGACGTAAATGAGGTACGGACGGTTGGCCTCCTCGACATCGCAACGCGCGAGCTGCGCCTCCTCGACCTGCCCAATGCTTCGGGTTCACGCATCGTGGGCTTCGCCTGGTCGCCGCGAGGACCGCTCCTCATCGACCGGGAAACCGACAACTCGGTTGATCGGACCCTCACGCTCTTCGACCCTCACACCCGAGCCCTGCGCGACGTCTGGACCGACCATGGCGAGAACCGCATCTACAACAGCGTGGCCTCCGCCTGGCATCCGGACGGCGTGCGCATTCTTCTCACCGGCGACCTCGACGACCGCTACCGCCTTTACCTCCTCACACCGGGCGATGCCCATCCGAAGCCGTTGACCGAAGGACCCTACGACGTCGACGGCGCGGCCATCGCTGAACCCGGCTCGGCGTACGTCTACTACGTCTCGTCCGAACCAGTGGCCGAAGAGCGCCACGTGTGGCGTATTCCGGCGGAGGGAGGAAAGGCTGAGCGCATCAGCACGCTCGCCGGCCTCAACACTCCATTCGTCTCGCCCGATGGACACAAGGTGGCGCTGCTCCACAGCGATGACCGCACTCCGATGGAGCTGTACGTGGGCGAGCGACGGATTACCCATTCTCCACCGCCCGACTTCGGCCGCATCCAATGGGCGAAGGTGCGCTACGCGAGTTTCAGAGGAAGCACTGCTGGAATCGACCTGCACGTGCGCATCTTCGAACCACCCAGCCTCGACCAGACCAAACGCTACCCTGTCATTTTCGGGCCCGTTTACACGAACACCGTTCGAAACCGTTGGGATGGCCGCTGGGAGGGACTCGTTCAATTGCTCGTGCAGCGAGGGTACATCCTGGTGCAGGTCGACTCGCGGGGCAGCACCGGGTACGGCCGGGCATTCCGCGAGAAGTTCCTCTCGCAATGGGGAGGTTCCGATCTCGATGACTACCAGGACGCGGTCGGCTACATGAAGTCCCTGCCGTACGTCGACCCAGAGCGCGTCGGCATCTTCGGCAGCAGCTATGGTGGCCTCATCACTGTCTTCGCGCTGTTCAAGAAGCCCGGGCTCTTCACCGCTGGTGTTGCAGCCGCGCCCGCGACAGACCCGCGCTACTTCGGCAGCGACGACGTGGCCGTCGCACGAACACCTCAGACGAATCCCGAGGTTTTTGAAAAAGGCCGCGCGGCGCAATACGCGAAGAACCTGCGCGATCATCTACTCATCATCCACGGTATGGCCGACGACGTCGTGCCGTTCCAGACGTCGGTGATGCTGGCAGACGAACTGGTGCGTCAGCACAAGGACTTCGACTTCGCCTTCACGCCAACGGCCACGCACCGCTGGGCCGCCCGGGACGACGACGCCATTTACCTGTACGGGAAGCTCATTGCCCATTTCGACCGGTGGCTTGGTCCTGGTCCACGCCCGGCGCTCGGGAGCAAGCAGTGATCGCCCTTGTCCTGGCAGTCGTCGCGACGGCATCACCTCCCTGCCCTCCCTTTGAGGAGGTGGCCGCGCGTGTCTGGGAGTTCCGCGCGCGCACGATGCCATTCTCCGCCGACGACATCCCCCGGATGGAACGGCCGGCCGGCATGGTCCGTTCCTGGTCCAGAGCAACTGTGGACCAACAGCGCGTCCAAGTCGGGGCACTTGCCACGTGCCTGAAGGTGGCGACGGCGGACGAAGCGGCATGGCCACTTGCCAGGCGCGTTGATGTTCGCCTCATACGTTCGGCACTCGCGCGCGTGCATTGGGAGCTGGACGTGAACCGCCGCTGGGAGCGCGACCCGGGGTTTTACCTCGACCAGGCGCTCACTCCCGTCCTGGAACTGCTCACCGAACCGGCACCCATCAACGCCACTCGTGCACATGAGCTGGTCGCCCGCCTGCGCAACATCCCGGCGCTGTTGCAGGACGGAGAAGCCAACCTACAGGTCGGAGGGGTGCAGCTCTTCGCGCAACTCGCCTTGGCTAAGCTCACCGACATCCGACGGACACTCCAGCGAGTCGAGGTGGGGGTCGAGCCCCTTCTCCCGAAAGAGGCAAGCCGGAGCGACTTCTCCAGCTCTATTGGCGCGGCCGCCGATGCGCTGGAGTCCTTCCGAAGTTGGCTCACTCAGCACATGTCCTCGATGAGCGGTAAGGCCTGTGTTGGCCGCTCGGCTTACGTCTTCTTCCTCCAGCAGGTGGCGCTGATTCCGTATACCCCCGAGCAACTACTCTCGATGGCAGAGCAGGAGTGGGATCGTTCGGTCGCCGCTGAAACGTTGGAGTTGCAGCGCAACGCCGGCGTCCCGCCGCTCTCGTACTTCACTTCCATTGAGCTCCAAATCGCGCGCTATCAGCAGGATGAAGCCTCCATTCGTAAGTTTCTCGAAAGCCACGCCATCCTCACTGTGCCGACGGATCTGCCCCATTTCACGGTTCATCCGATTCCGGATTACCTCAATGCGCTCGGGGATTTTGGGGAGCAGGACTGGTTCACTGGGCCCTCGACGCTCACCCAAGACGGCGTGCGGTGGCTCTACCCTCCCTCTCCGAAACTCGGCTATTTCGGCAGGTCGGGCGCACTGGATCCGCGGCCCCTCATTACCCACGAGGGCATCCCGGGGCACTACTTCCAGCTCGCTCTCTCGGGGAGACATCCTGACCCGATTCGGCGCCACTACTACGATTCGGGTCCCAACGAGGGCCTCGGATTCTACGCCGAGGAGATGATGATGCAGGCCGGCCTCTATGACACCAGTCCGCGCACACGCGAACTCGTGTGGGGCATGAGCCGACTGCGCGCCGCCCGTGTCACCGTCGACGTCAAGCTTGCTCTTGGCGAGCTAACTCTGGCGCAGGCGGCAGAATACCTATCGCAGCGCGGCCCGATGGATGCACGCACGGCGCACGCCGAAGCCTCCGAATTCTCAGTCCAGCCAGGCCAGGCCATGACGTACCAAATCGGGAAGCTACAGATCGAGAAGCTGCTCGCAGAGACTCGGCTTCGCCAGGGAGATGCGTTCTCGCTCCGCCGATTCGATGACACGGTGTGGCTGAACGGCAACGTCCCACTGGCACTGCAGCGCTGGGAGCTTCTGGGGGTCGACGACGAGGTGCGCGCGCTCGATGTCGCGACTAGCCAGCCACCGGTTCAGCGGTCCTCCGAATGAGTCGTTGCGCTCTCAATGAGAGGGCGCGCTGGCTACAGGACGAATACCAGCCCCACCGAGAAGGCACCCTGGACACACGGAATGCCTGCGCCGACGACCAGCGCCGCTCCTCCGTTACCGGCATAGAAGCCGCCATTGGTGACGTAGACCGGCGCGAGGAGCCTTGCCTGGAGCACCACCGCTAGCTTTTCAATGAGGAAGAACCTCACCCCGGCGCCCAGCGTAAAGGCCAGTCGCCAGGTGTCATGGACCGAGAATAGCTGGCCGTTTTCGAGACGGAGGGGTCCGGGCAGAAGAAGCACCGCCCCGACGGTCACGTCTCCGAAGCACTCGAAATCCCCGCACCGGATGGTCTTGGTGATACCCGCCTGAAAGTAGTTGATGTTCAGATGGTTCGGGACGCTGCTCGCCGCGGGGCCGGCCGCAGCGATGAAGTGCGCGTGGGTGCTGGAAATGGTCCACAAAGCCTGCAGCTCGAACTCCGGGTCCACCGAAAGGGTGACCGCGGCGCCGTAAGTGGGCGCTGGGTCCACCTGAATGATTCCTCCAGCCGACGAGGCATCTCCAGTAAACTGGTAGCCAGCCCAGCCGCTCAGTCTGACCGGTCCACGGCTCTCCACGGGGTCCGCACGGACGGTCAGTGGTGACCAACCCAACGCAATCGCGACGGCCATGAGCACACCGGACCGCGACCTCGTGCCTCGCTTGGCCTTGCAGCGCACTGAGGCTCAGAGCCTAGCTCAACATTTACCGTACGCCCGTTTTCATCAACGAGTTCGGGCCACGCACGATGATGGATGCTGGCGACGACCCAACCGTGTTCCGTCCCGGGCGAGCCGTGCTAGAGGAAATGTCCGGTCAGAGGCCCTGATGGATCAGCCATCGACACTCCATCCCGTGCACAAGGCTGCGGCATTTCCGACGATTCTGTGGGGCGGCCTGGTTTGCGGCATCCTGGACATCACCGCCGCAATTCTTGTCTACGGCTCCTTCGGACTGAAGCCCGTGCGCCTATTACAAGGAATTGCCGGCGGACTGCTCGGACCACGGAGCTATGACGGTGGGCTCGCTACTGGTTTCGTAGGTCTTCTTTGCCATTTTACCATCGCGTTCGTGGCCGCCGCCGTCTACGTCGCCGTGAGCCGAAGAATGGCTCTTCTGCTGCAGTACCCAATCGCTTCGGGTGTCTTGTACGGCGCTGCCGTCTACTTCTTTATGAATCAAAACGTTATCCCGCTCTCGAGGGCGACGAAGTATCCGGTTTCGATGGAGATGATGCTCATCGGCGTCGTCATCCATATTTGCTGTGTAGGGCTTCCCATAGCTCTCACGGCGCGCTGGGTTTCGACCGAATAGCGCCGCTGGCTGTGGTGGCGGACGTTGGCTTCGGCGCGAAACTCCAGAGCCGTTTTTCTAAACTTCGGCTATGCTACTCGCGTGCAACGCACCCGTTGCGTTTGAGACCGGCGTCCGTGCCTTATTCACGCCAAGGCCTCATACACTGGCCGGCAGGCCAAATTGCTCACTCACCGGGTGAAGGGTGAGAGGCCTGGCCCTAGCTGTTCGAGGCATTCAACGGTCGCTAGAGGCGACGTCATCCAGGCCTTTTGGGAAGTTAACTCGCTATGACGGAGAATTCTGAAACCGGAGTCGTGGGAGTCCCCTCAACGCTTACCCCACTCGTTGTCGATCGCACGACCTGCCAAGACTACTCCCTTTCGTCGCGCCTGGAATGGCTCGAGACGAACGGGACGGGTGCCTTCGCCATGGGGACGGTCTCGGGGGCGAACACCCGCCGCTACCACGGACTTCTGGTTGCCTCGCTCCAACCACCAGCAGAGCGGGTGGTCACCCTCTCCCGGCTGGAGGAGACCGTGCTCGGGCCGGAAGGCGAGACGCCGCTCGCCACGAACCAGTACCCAGGGGCGCTCCACCCGACGGGTTTTCGACTTCTCGAGATGTTTCGCCTCGACCCCTGCCCAACATGGATTTTCCAGGTGGGGGACGTCCGCGTCGAGCGCCGGCTATTTCTCCTTCGTGGGCAACAGAGTGTGGTGATTCTCTACCGCAGCGATGGTCCCGTGAGGATGCGAGTCGACCCGCTCCTCGCCTTCCGCGACTACCACGCGCTCAACCATCGCAACACCCTGCTCAACGCGACGGTAGTCGAGGAGACGACGAGCGACGTGCGCCGGTTGAGCTTTAGGCCGTACGCCGGCCTCCCGTCCCTCTTCCTGTATCACCCGGGGGAGCAGTTTCTTTCTGCGCCAATGTGGCATGAGAACCTCGAGTACCTCGAGGAACTCGACCGCGGCCTCGACTTCCGCGAAGACCTCTTCCTGCCAGGCAGCTTCGTGCTCGACTTCGCGCCACAGCGACCCGCGTGGCTGGTGGCCACGCTGGACGCGGCCGCGAGGATGGACGGCCCAGCAGTGCGGAAGCTCGAGGAGGCAATGCTCGCTGAGCGCCGGTCAATCAGAGACCCTGTGACTGCACGCCTAGCTTCGGCTGCTCAGCAGTTTTCGGTAGTCCGGTCCGACGGTTCGCCCACCATCATCGCCGGGTACCCATGGTTCACCGACTGGGGGCGGGACACAATGATTGCCCTGCCCGGGCTGCTGCTGGTGACCGGCAGACTGGCAGAGGGTCGCCGCGTGCTGGAGGGATTCCTCCGCTACCTCGATGGCGGCCTGGTCCCTAACCGGTTTCCCGACCGTGAGGGCCCTGCGGAATACAACACCGTTGACGCGACACTTTGGATGTTTCAGGCGGTTCGTGCCTACCTCGGCGCAAGTGGGGACCCCGGTTTCCTTGGCGACGTTTTCTACCCAGCAGCTCGCGGCATCCTTGAGGCCCACTTCCGCGGGACACACCACGGAATTCACGTCGACCCCGCGGATGGACTTCTCGTGGCCGGCGGTCCAGGCACAAACCTCACCTGGATGGATGCCCGCGTCGACGGGCAACCGGTGACACCGCGCCACGGCAAGCCGGTGGAGGTGAATGCGCTCTGGTACAACGCACTCCGGCTCATGGAGGGTTGGGCCAGCGCGTTGGGCGATGCGCCACAGGCGTCGAGGTATGGTGGACTCGCCCATCGGGCGGCGGTCTCCTTCGACCGCCTCTTTTGGAACCCCGCGAAAGAATGCCTCTACGATGTAATTCTTCCCGAGGGGCCCGATGGCCGGCTTCGCCCGAACCAACTTCTGGCATTGAGCCTCCCCTTCCCGCTCCTGGACGAAGAGCAGCGCCAGTCCGTCCTGCGCCGGGTGGAGTCCGAGCTGCTCACGCCGGTGGGCCTTCGCACGCTGGCGCGAGGCGAGCCGGGCTATGAACCTCACTACCGTGGCGGCCCGGCCCAACGCGACGCCGCCTACCACCAGGGCCTGGTCTGGCCCTGGTTGCTCGGTCCCTTCGTGGACGCTTACCTCGCCGTTCGCGGCAACCGGCGCGAGACGCGCAACAACTGCGTGGCCTTGCTGCGCGGGCTGGAGGCGCACCTGGTCGGCCAGGGATGCCTGGGTACAGTCTCGGAGTGCTTCGAGGCGGAGTTGCCCTTTCGCCCGGTCGGTGCCCCGGCGCAGGCGTGGAGCGTCGGCGAACTGCTCCGTCTCCAAGCTCAGGTCCTCCTGGAGCCTGCCAGCGACGCTGGGGCGGCGCTGCGTGGCCGTGAGACTTGAAGCCAAAGTCGGCCGCACTGAGTAAGGAAAATCGAATACGTTGGTGCGTATCGTGGCCGGCCACTTTGGGCTGACCCCGCCTCAAGGAGCTACATCCTGTCGCCCCTGATGGTTGCCGCACTACTGCTGACAGCCGCCGAGCCGCGACCAACGGTGCAGTCGGCACTAGCTGCACTACACCGTGTCGTCCGATTCGAGCGGGTCGCTATCTCTCCAGACGGTCAGCGTGTGGCATGGGTCGAGGCCGCTCCAACACCCGACGGTCCATCCGGCACCCTCCGCATTCTCCGAGTCGCGGACCGGTCGGCTTCGCAGGCAGCGCGTGTTACCGCGGGGCACGACGGGGCAGTTCACGAGGAGGACGAGCCGGTCTTTTCGCCCGACGGACTGCAACTCGCGTTCCTCTCGGACGCCGAGCACTCCGGACAGCCGCAGCTCTACGTGGCTGCTCTGAAGAGCGGCGCCATCCGCCAGCTCACCCATGCCATCGGACACCTCGAATCCCCGCGTTGGTCGCCGGATGGCAAGCAGCTCTCCGTCCTCTACCTCGAGGGAGCAGTGGATGCGCTGGGCCCACTCGGGCCGAGTCCGCGCGAGACGGGCGTCATCGAAGAGGAAGTTCATGAGCAGCGCATCGCCCTCATCTCGGCAGACGGGGGCGAATTGACGCCGGTCTCACCGGCAGACCTATTCATCTACGAATATGCTTGGAGCCCGGACGGGACCCGCTTCGTCGCGACCGGGGCGCACGGGATGGGAGACGACAATTGGTGGGCGGCGGATCTCTTTCTCGTCCCTAGGGCGGCAGGAGCCGCGGTCTTGCTGCACCATCCATCGCTTCAGATCTGCGAGCCAACCTGGAGTCCAGACGGCACCCGCGTGGCATTCATCGAGGGCCTGATGAGCGATGCCGGGGCCAACGGTGGCGACGTCTTCGTGGTCCCCGTCGCGGGGGGGAGCGCGCGCAATGTGACGCGCGGCATGCGAGCCTCGGCAACCCAGTTGAACTGGACCGAGCCGAGCGGGTTGGTGGCCGCTGCGGTCATCGGCGGTGATGCCGCATTCCTGCGGGTGGATCCGGGGGGTGCCAGGCACCCTGTCACGCTCTGGCAGGCCAGCGAAACGGTGACCCGGCATTGGGGAGTCTCTGCCGACTTTAGTCGGGATGGGACCAGCACCGCGGTAGTACGCACCTCGGCCCTTCAGGCCCCGGAGGTTTATGCCGGGCCGCTCGGTGCATGGACCCGTGTTTCTGCCGCAAACCAAGGAGTGCGGAGTCCGGTCTCCGCGGTGAAGAGCATGACCTGGTCGAGCGAAGGCCGCGACGTGCAGGGCTGGCTTCTTCTTCCAGCGCCCACGACACCGGGCGAACTGGCACCCCTCGTCGTCTGGGTGCACGGTGGGCCCGCATCCGTAGTCACCAACGAGTTCACCACGGACGTGCTTTTGATGGTGACTCAGGGCTACGCGGTCTTCCGTCCCAACCCCCGAGGAAGCTTTGGCCAGGGCGAATCATTCGCTCGCGCGAACGTGAAGGACTTCGGCCGGGGAGACCTGCGAGACATCCTGAGTGGATTGGACCGGGTGGAGAGCAGTGAACCAGTGGACCGAACACGGGTGGGGATCACCGGCCACAGCTACGGCGGCTACATGACAATGTTTGCAGTCACGCAGACCTCGCGTTTCAAGGCTGCGATTGCTGGTGCAGGGATCGCCAACTGGCAGAGCTACTACGGCCAGAACAAGATTGATAAGTGGATGCTCCCGTACTTCGGGGCAAGTGTGTACGCGGATCCGGCCGTCTACGCCCGGAGCTCGCCAATCACCTACATCACCCGAGTGAAAACGCCGACGCTAATCCTTGTCGGAGAGCGAGACGCTGAGTGCCCGGCTCCGCAGAGCTACGAATTTTGGCATGCCCTCAAGACCCTGGACGTTCCGAATCAGCTGGTGGTCTACGCCGACGAGGGTCACCATTTCCGGAACCCGGCACACGTGTTGGACCGCGCGCAGCGCGAGGTTGCCTGGTTTGATCGCTACCTTAAAGGAATCCCTGCCCCGCCCATGCGCTGACTCGGACGCAGGTTATCGACCAGCATCAGAACTGTAGCTGGGTGCGAGACCAGTTCCGCTTGCTGTCGTCCGAGCGGCGTTTACGGTCATCGAGTTTCCGGGGCCCTGCGTGGCACTCGATGGGAGCGCTTGGGTAGCGCCCGGCGCATAGCCCGGCGGCGTGACCGGTTGAGGCGTACCCTGCGGCACAACAGGAGGGGACCCCGGCGTGAACTGCTGTGGCGCCGCTGGTGTGTTCACGGGAGCGGAGCCCGGTGTCGTTTGCTGTGGCGTCCCAGGGGTAGTCACGGGCGCCGAACCGGGCGTGGATTGCTGAGGCGTCCCTGGCGTGTTTACGGGAATGGAGCCAGGCGTCGCCTGCGGTGACGTCCCCGTGGTGGCGACGGGAACGACTCCGGGCGGGGTCACCGAGGGTGGCGAGTTCCCGGGAGCATTGCTCGGCATCGAAGGAGGCGACGCCGGCGACTGTGCAAGCAAAACGCGCGTGGCCAAAGTTCCAGGTGCCATCAGCACGGAACTAATCGTCACCAGGATCGCAGTGCTCGTCATCGGCTGTCTCCACCCGGGTGCAATCTGAACGCCAGCTTGGACAAACGCGGTGCTCGGGCGCAGCCGCGGACTCCATTCGGAACTCTAGTGCTTCGATCCAGGCTTGCGCCGCACTTTGATGCCAGCTTTTCGAGCTTTGGATAGGCCGATCGCGATGGCCTGCTTCTTGGTCATTCGACCATGCTTTTCGGATCTCTTGTGGTGCATCTCCTCCCGTACGAAGGCCCCAGCTTGGGTAGATGCCTTGTCCCCGCGCCGTTTGGACGCCGTCGCGCGGCGCCGGGTTGCGGTTTCAGGCATGGTCGTCCTCCGTTTCGATTTCAAATTCAGCGACTTGCCAATCGACATCAATCTCCACGTCGACATCGACATCGATGTCGATGTCGACGTCCATTGACTCGGCGGCCCGGAAGACGGGGGCGGCGCGGAGGACCTCTCCAGATTCCTGAGCTGTTGTCATAGGCTGAACGCTCCGATCCTGCGACTTGCCAACTGCATGAATGAGGCCAGGCCTCCATCCGGTCGCACTCTCGGGACTCCCGCGACTCCCGCGGCACGCTCTGATGGCCTCCGCTTCATCGGCACAGGGGCCTCCTGTCAGGCGGGTAACCCTTCTGAAGCCACAACTCCTCAGCTAGTCATAGGGCCGCCGTTTCGAAACCCCCGCGCTCGGACGGACTCCGAATCGTCGCCCAGGGCAACCCGTTCTCCCCAAGGATGGGGAAGCGTTTCCTGCGGCTCGGCCCGGGCTGCCCTCGGTCGACTAGCGGCTAAGAGAGCTCGGAGATCGGCAAGAACCGGGGTGCGCGACCACACCGCGGCAGTCCGCCTCGGTGGGGCATTTCACGACAGACCCGTGAGTCACCCCGCTCTTGCACCGCGAACGGCATCGCCGTCTTCTCGCCCGTGCGCGCGCTGGCCAGGAAGACGGTCGCGTTCAAGACACGACAAGCGTTTGGCTGAGAAGCTCGCCGACCGGCGATCGGTCTCCATTCCGATAAAGTTCGCGATGCCCAGCCCTCACCCCGTGCCATCAATGTTCTTCGTCTCATCGGTGGATTGCCGGCGCTCGACGACACCGACTGATTATCGGTCGCTTGGCAGGCGGCCTTCGGGAATTTGTCCGGCTCCGGGCTCGAGCTGCGCACGACGGATCAGCCAGGCACCTGCAACGCAGACAACTCCACCGAACACGGAGAGCATCGCCACGTGTTCTCCGCGTACGACGACACCAAGCACGAGCGCCACTGCCGGGATGAGGAAGGCCGTAGCTGAGGCGCGCGTAGCTCCAACCCGGCCCGCGGCGATCGACAGCAGGACATAGGCGATGCCCGTTCCAAGCGCGCCAAGCGCAAGGAGGGCCAGCAGCGGACCTGCGGTCCAACGCGCACGCACAAGGTCGGGAATACCGAGGGGCGCGGTCAAGACGAGTCCCACGAGTTGGGCTCGCCAGATAACTCGGAGCGCGCCATTCCGCTGCTGGAGCGGACGGGCAAGGTTGAGGGCGAAACCGTAGGGAGGCCACCGCGGCCAGAATGAGCAGGACGCCGTCGACACTACTGCGGCCTTCGCCAAGCGAGGGCCACGCGATGAGCACCGTGCCCCCCAACCCGACGGCCAGACCTGCCGCCACGGCTCGCGATGGCGCGCGTCGAGTGAGGCCCGCTGCCACAATGGCCGTGAAGAGGGGGATTGCCCCGTTCAGCATTCCGGTGAGCGCCGAGGAGACGCGCTGCTCGGCCAAGGGGAACATGCTCAGGGGAAAGGCGAGCCAAAGCACACCGAGCAAGGCGATGCCCGGCCAGTCGGAGCGGGCCACCGACCCGCGCGCTGATGGAATGAGCCCGAGCGTGATGAATCCGATGAGAATTCGCGTGAAGGTCAAGCCGTTAGGGCCGACCGATTTGAGTCCCTCCGCGATGAAGAGGAAGGACGCACCCCAGATCAGCCCAGGGCCGACCAGCAGGAGCCAGTCCGTGGTCGTTGTCCACTCGCGCGATGAGGAAAGGTGCTTCATGGGTCCTTCCGGCGATAATTTGCGCGAACGGCAGCCTCCGTTCCCTTCCCGCGAGATACCGTCGTACCTCGTTCCATCAGCCGGGGAATCCTAGGAGGTCTCGACCAAGAACGAGTGTGGCCAGATGAAACAACAGCCGGCCCCGCTTGTGCCTGCCCCTGCCATGACTGACAATCCGTGTCACGGGTTCCGCACCGCCGCACAGAAGCACTGACAATAATCGAGCGCATAGCGGATAGATGCTGCAACCCTCCCTCGCTACGCCGAACCAACGCGATGCTGGACTGGCCCGCGCCATAGGCCCCTGGGGTCTAGGAGCAAGCATCGTCAACGTTGTCGTCGGCGCTGGCATCTTCGCTGTGCCAGCGGCCCTGGCCAAAAACGTCGGGCCTTACGCCCCCTTTGCATTTCTGCTTTGCGCAGTTGCGATCGGGTCCGTCTCGATCTGTTTCGCTGAGGGTGGCAGTCGAATTCCGACGAGCGGTGGAGTCTATGGCTACGTGAACGAAGCTTTCGGGCCACTTACCGGCTACGTTGCCGGCACGCTCCTCTGGTTTAGCAACGCGCTAGGCAGCGCCGGCATCGCGGCAGCCCTAGCCGACGCAGCGGGCACCATTCTGCCACCGCCGTTCAGGTCAACCGCACACGTTTTGGTCATCGTCGGTGTCGTCGGTGGAATCGCGCTGGTTAACCTCGGCGGCGTGACGAGGGGCGCGCACCTAGTCAACGCGGCGACCGCGCTGAAGTTGATTCCACTCGCAATTTTTGTCATCGCCGGCGTGGGCGCCATTCAGCGGACAAATTTTGTGCCGAGCGCACATCTTGATACCAAAGACCTCGGGCGCGCCCTGATCCTCGCCGTATTCGCGTTTCAAGGCATGGAGATAGCGCTGAGCGCGAGCGGAGAGGTGGCGCAACCGGCACGAACCATTCCACGCGCACTGGGGATTTCGATGATGACGGTGACCGCGCTCTACGTCGCGATTCAGATCATCGCCCAAGGAATTCTCGGTTCTTCACTAGCACAATCAAACGCGCCGCTGGCGGACGCCATGGCGCGCATCAGTCCGGCCTTGCGTGTGCTGATGCTGGCTGGTGCAACGGCTTCGATGTTTAGCTTCATCGGTAGCGACATCCTCGGCACTCCCCGCGTGCTATTCGCATTCGCGCGAGACGGACTTCTGCCTAGGCCTCTTGGACAGGTCCACGCGCATAGCCAGTCACCGCGCATCGCGATCCTCTGCTACTCGGCGCTCGTCGTTGGACTCGCCTTGACGGGAACGTTCGTTGAACTCGTGGTGCTTTCGACTCTCGGTACGGCAGGGCTGTATATCGCTGGCTGCGCTGCGGCGTGGTGGCTTGCGCGCCGTGGGGTGGCATTTGCCGGCGCGCCGCTCAGCTTCCGGTGGCTGGGAGCCGCGGCGGCGACGGGGATCTTGAGCATGCTGGCGCTTATTGCGCTGGCGTCGCGGGCGGAAATTGTCGGCCTGTTGGCCGTAGTCGGTATCAGCGCGGTCCTTTATATGCTCCAGGCTCGTGTCGGGCACGCACCACGGTGAGGAGGAGGAGCGGGTGGGTTCGGCGCGTGGAGGGCTCCTCGATAAAACTCAGCGCGGAAGAACCCACCGACCCAAGTTCGCGACCTTCCGTCCAGCGCAAAGCGAACCGGTTGCATGTGCGCCCCGAAGGACGCGCGCACGCGGCGCTTGCTCGCTGCAGGCCGCTACTTTGTCACCGCAATACACTCGACCTCCACCTTTGCCTTGAGCACGAGCCCCGCCGCCGCAATGGTCGAACGGGCCGGCGGATCCTTAGGGAAGGATTTCGCATAGACGCCGTTCATCGTCTGAAAGTCCCCAATGTCGGCAAGGAAGACAGTGCACTTGACGACGTCCTCCATGCCAAGGCCCGCCTTGGCGAGGTTGGCCGCCAGGCCCTCCAGCGCCGCCTGGGTCTCGGGGCCGACGCCGCCCGACACAAGCTCGCGCGAGCCTTGCGTAAAACCCAGCTGTCCGGAGACGAATACCAGGTCTCCCGCCCGCACGACGGCCGAGAGTGGCGCCCCGCTATTGCCGGGCACCAGGACGCGCTTGCGTGTTGCCGTCATGGGCGTGGCCGGCGTATCGGCGAGAGCGGGAGCAGCGAGGACGACCAGCAAGGCAAAGAGACGGATCACGGTCTTACCTCCGGTGAATTTGAGGCAGGCTCTGCCGACGCACGCGCGTGGAGGGCAACTACTGCCCGCCTCGCAGACTCAATCGCACCGGCCATCCAGCCGGTCTGGTACCCCATCGCATCGCCGGCGAATTGGACCCGGCCGACCGACTTGCAGACCAGCGCGTACTCGGGCGGCCGTCGGCCATCTTCGCCCCAGGCCGCCCACGAGCCGAGCAGCCAGGGCATCTTCCCCCACGCCACTGAAAACGCAGCCTGGAAATGCTGTCGATACGGCGGGTGCAGCTTCTCGCCTTGCGAGAGCGCTGTCTCCTGCCGCTGCGCGTGGCGCATCGCCTGCAGCTCCCGCGCCTGCGCGCCAAAGACGTAGTAGCCAACCAGCACTCCCTTTTTTCCCAGCATGCCGGTCGACGGATACATGATCTGCGTGATTGTCTGATCGGTGGACGAGTTGCCGCCGAAGATGCGGTCGTCCTCCTCCCAGAAGCGGCGCCCAAACTGTAGGCCCATTTTCCCCGCCATCTCGTACTTCACGGAGGCAATCGCTGCGTGCAGGTCGGGGGAAAAGTCGGTAACCACGTCGCGGAGGGTGGTAAGCGGCAGCGCGCAAACCGCATAGTCGGCGCGCGTCTCACGCTGTCTGCCCCGGCCGCCGTAGACGACGCGCACGCCGCGCTCGTCCTGGCGCAGCTCGCGAACCGGGGCGTTCAGCACCAGGCTGGGCCCCAACTTGCGCGCAAAGGCGTGCGCCAGTTGATCAGTGCCACCCACGATCTGCAGCATCGCGGGCTGCTGGAGCGGGCTACGCAGAAAGAAGTGGCGAAATCCCAGCTCGCGCGCCAACAGGGCCGAGCGCGCGAGCGGCGGACCCACCTCGCCCTCGCTTTCGCCGGCGCCTGGAGATACGAGGTAGCCACGACTGCGCGCGGTGCCTGCATAATGGCCGTCCTTCTCGAGCCAGCCAAAGCTGGAGAGATAGTCGAGGAGGTTCGCGCGATCCTGCTCGCCCAGCTCTGCGTCCAGCGCTTTCGCGCTTACCGCCTTCGAAAGAAGCTCCGCAACATACCCATCCTGATCCCCCTCCACTTCCTTCTGACGGAGCCGCTTGCCAGCGAGCGGACCCTTCGTGGTGTAGTCCCACGCGTGGGGGTTGCGATTGACCATCATCTCCACCGGGACGCCCAGCTCGCGGCAGTAGTCCAGCGTGACGTGGAAGCCGGGGATGCGCGCGGGGCCGCAGTTGTAATAGAGGCCTGGGTCGAAGTCGCAAACCTGAGTTTCGCCCTCGGTGTCGGTGACCGAGGTACCCCGCCGAATGGAAAAGCAGCGCCCGCCCGGGCGCGCGGCCGCCTCGAGCAACGTCACGGCGTACCCGAGCTTGCCCAGCTCGTACGCGGCGGTCATACCGGCGATGCCGCCTCCCAGTACCAGCACCTTTTGCCCGCGCCCGCGCTCGGTACGCTTGGGCGCGAACGGCTCGCCCGCCTGGGCTCCTCCGAGACCGAGTGCCGAGAGCGCCCCCTGCACCGCCGCCGCGCCGCCTACCTGCCCGAGCAACTCAAGAAACTGGCGCCGATTCCTCGCCAATGTGCCTCCCTCTCTAGCCGCGCTTGGCAGCGCAACGGCTCAAGAACCTCTAGCACAGCGCAGGGTGAAAGCTCCCTGACGCTCGGTCGTGCGCCGAGAGTACCGGTGGACGCTGTTTGCACTGATAGCGGATGTTCCGCCTCGTAGAAAAGGCGGTTGCCTCCCCCTTCTCGTTAAGCGAGCCTTCAGTGCGGGCCACCAACTGTCTTTCCAAGTCCGCTGCGGTCCGTCGACCGCATAGCGAGTAGATAGCGAATGCTGCCCGGAAAACGCGCTAACCGATTGACTTCATTGTGGAGGCGGCGGGAATCGAAGCCGCGCTTTTCGCTATCAGCTGGTTCCAACTGGCCCCAGAACCAAGCAAACGCGGTCACTTGCTCCGACGAATCCCAGCATCCGTCGACGGTGGCCGGCACCTTCGGAAGTACGGAAGTAAGGCGCTCGGACCCTGTCATCGCGGCGCTGCGGGGGGTCCTCGTGGCCTGGGAGGCCGGGGGCGACCGCGCGCCGCTTCGGCGTGCGCTGCTTCGTCTGCTATCTGGACTCGAGGACGAGCCGGCCCGCTGAGTTTCACGCTGGCGACCCTCGCGCTTTCGGCGAAGGCGCTTTAGACCTGCTTTAGACCACGTTGGGCGGTGGTCTACGGTTCCCGGGGGTAGGCCAGGTGGATGGAGTAGAGCGTGGTGATGTTGTGCACAACATCCACCGCGTACGCCGCTCCGCTTGCGTGGCAGACGTTGCAGCTTTCAATTGGTTGACCACCCGTCGGCGTGTAGGTGTTCAGCGCGGCGTGCGCAATGTCATCGGCCGCGTCGTGACACGTGATGCATGCTC
>Ga0302326_10001865_pt1 | contig 52473 bp, 38 predicted proteins | sample Palsa_T0_3_FD_202264 | JGI IMG/M metagenome (GOLD analysis project Ga0302326, IMG submission 202264) | Peat permafrost microbial communities from Stordalen Mire near Abisko, Sweden - Palsa_T0_3 | ecosystem: Environmental > Terrestrial > Soil > Palsa > Peat permafrost | place: Sweden: Abisko...
CTGGGCAAGGCCCATTAACAGCTTCGGATCGTGCTCATACAGCCCTGTCAGGGCCTGGCCGTAGACCGCAATGGCCTCGGTGCAGCGGCCATGACGGCACAGTTCATCCGCATAACGCTGGCGGCTCGCCACGCCCCCGCTGATGCGCGCCTCAAGCTCAAGGCGACGCAGATCCTGCTGTGGGTCGAGTGCGTTGCCGACGCCGCGGACGGCGCGACGCGTCACACGATGACTCGAGAGTCCCGGCAGAATTTCAACGACGATATAGGCGATCGCGCCCGCGATGGGAAGAAACGCGATGGCCCAGATCCACAGCGTATTTCGACCCGTACGGAAGCAATGAACGATCAGCAGTACTTGAATGATGATCGGAATGCCGATCGACAGGTAATAGGCAATCATGAGCCCGCAAGGATAAAGGCTTCGCGGCCGGGCACAATAGGGGTGCGCTATTGCTGATATTATGCCCGCTACGTAGTCCGATCATGGCGTGAGACATGCGCATCCGTTGGTGGTTCCTGGCAGGCCTGCTGTACCTACCAGCTCTGGCCTGGACGCAGGACATACCGGCCCCGGCGGCCGCCGCAAGGCCGCGTATCGGCCTGGTGCTCTCCGGTGGCGGGGCTCGCGGCAGCGCCCATATCGGCGTCCTCAAGGTCCTGGATGATCTGCATGTGCCGATTGATGCCATTGCCGGCACCAGCATGGGTGCCGTTATTGGTGGCCTGTATGCCAGCGGCATGTCGGGCCGGCAGATCGAGAAACTGTTCTCCTCCGTCGACTGGCAGGATTCATTCCGTGACCGCCCGCGGCGTGCGGATCTGGCATTCCGGCGCAAGGAGGAAGACGACAACTTCCTGATCAAATTACCCTTGGGCCTGCAGGGGCGACGGCTGCTGATTCCGCAAGGCCTGATCGAGGGTCAGAAGCTGACCGAGATCCTGCGACGGGCCACACTGCCGGTGGCTGAGATCACTGATTTTGATCATTTGCCGATCCCGTTTCGCGCCGTCGCTACCGACCTGGAGGATGGTTCACCGGTGATCCTTGGGAGCGGGGATCTGACCACCGCCATGCGCGCCAGCATGTCAGCGCCGGGCGTCTTTATACCAGTGCAGCGCGAGGGGCGATTGCTGGTTGATGGCGGCTTGTCGGAAAACCTACCCATCGATGTCGCGCGCGCCATGGGCGTGGACATCCTGATTGTCGTCGATGCGGGCTACGCGCTACAGCCTCGTAACAAGCTCAAATCAATCACGAGCATCTCGAATCAGGCTCTGGCAATTCTCGTCGGTCACGACGTGGCGCGCCAGAAGGCCACGCTGGGGGCGCGCGACATCCTGATTTCCCCGGAGCTTCCGGATCTCTCCTCGATCGATTTTTCCGTCGTGGCACGTGCGGTGTCTGCGGGCGAAGACGCAGCCCGGGCCTCCAGCCCACGGCTGGCTGAGCTGGCGCTGTCGGGCGCTGAGCTAGAGCGCTACACGGCCTCGCGGGAGCGCCCGGCGCCGCCTGCGGGCAATATTGAATTCGTGGCCACCGACCCGGGATCGCGCTCATACCACCGGCAAATCGAGGATATGTTTGCCAACCTCATCGGCAAGCCGGTGAATGCCGATGCCATAGATGAGGATGTGGAGACGCTCTACGGGCGCGGCTATCTGCAGACGCTCGACTACCGGCTGGCACAGGACTCCAACCTGCGCCAGGGCCTGACCTTTATGGCCGAGCGCAACACGTGGGGCCCGAATTACCTGCGCATGGGCCTGTCGCTGGAGGATGACTTCCGGGGACTGAGCACCTTCAATGCCGCGGGCCGGCTGACAATGACGGAGCTGAATTCTCTGGGCGCCGAATCCGTGCTAGATCTGCAGGTCGGCGAGGATCCGCACATATCGGCCGAGTTCTACCAGCCGCTGTCCAATGTCTGGCGATTCTTCATCGCTCCGCATGCCGAGGCCGAATCCCACGAATTGCCGCAGGTTGAGAACGGGACGCAGATCGGTCTGTACCGTATCAGCACGACCGAATACGGGGTGGATACCGGCAGCGAGCTTGGCAATTGGGGCGAGATCCGCGTCGGAGCGCTCGCCGATCACGGCGATACACGAGTCGAGCTCGGGGATTTTACCGTACCGCCCCAGGACTTCTCGGTGGACGCAGCGTTCCTGCGCTTCAGCTTCGATAAACTGGATCGCACCTACTTTCCCCACAGCGGTGAGTCATTCAAGATTGAGCTGCACCTAGAGGACAACACTGCCTCGACTGTCGGTACGGACTTGCTGACCTTTGACTGGCGCTCGGCCTGGACCGAGGGCAAGTACACGCAGGTTTTGTGGGTGTCGGGGGGCAGTACAGTAGGAGGCAGTCAGACGAACCTGCGCACTTTCTTTCCGCTCGGAGGATTCCTGCAGCTCTCGGGCGTGCCCACTGAATCTCTGGCCGGCCCGCAGTACGCGATTGGTCGAGCCATCTTCCTTCGCAGTGTCGGCAACGGTGGCGAAGGGGTCCTGGATGTTCCGGCCTATGCCGGAGTTTCCTTCGAGGCGGGCAACGTATGGAGCAGTCGCAGCCAAATCAGTGGAGATTCATTGCGCAAAGATGCATCCGTCTTCTTCGGCGCCGACACGTTCCTGGGACCGGCCTATATTGCGGTCGGATATGATCGGAACGGAACAGCGGCCTACTATCTGTTTCTAGGCCACAGCTTCTAGCGCGCGGAGCGCCTCAAAGCCCTCGACTGGCCGCCAGATTTTCGACCTTGGTATAGACCAAGGCCGGTCGGTCGCCCGGGCGGGAATATTCGTGCTTGCGGCTCATCTCCCTCAGTGCCGCATCGCGCTCGGCCGCGGTCGGAAACCAGTGCTCGCGCCGCCAGTCGGCCCCGATTAATTTGCAGAACGGGTCCTGCGGCTTGAGGCTCACCCGCAGTCCATAGGGCCGCGGCTCCTGTGTCGGGGGTCGGCGAAGATTCTGTGCGTTGCTGATGCCCATGGGTGTTTTGCCGTTGAAAGTGCAGGGCCGTGCCCTGAAGTTATATTGTGTCGGTATGACAATCAGACACTTCTTGGAGCGCTTGTGAGCGGAGCTTTGTCACATTTTGTAAATGGCCGGCCGATTCAGCCGCCGTTTCCAGCGGGTATGGAACGGGCAGTGTTCGGCATGGGCTGTTTCTGGGGTGCGGAGCGGATCTTCTGGGAGCTTCCCAGGGTCTACGTGACCGCTGTGGGCTACGCCGGCGGCAAAACTGAGAACCCCAGCTACAAGGAGGTGTGTTCCCGAGCGGGCGGTCATGCCGAGGTGGTTCTGGTCGTATACGAGCCGACGGCGGTGTCCTATAACGCCCTATTAAAGGTCTTCTGGGAGTCCCATAACCCGACCCAGGGTATGCGACAGGGTAATGATCTTGGCAGCCAGTACCGTTCTGCTATTTTCTGCTATGGCGATGTGCAACTGGCTGCCGCGGAGGAGAGCAGGGAGGCGTACCAGGTGGCATTAAGCCGATCCAACAAGGGCCGAATCACGACGGAGATTCGCGAGGACCCAGTATTCTACTACGCCGAGGATTATCACCAGCAGTACCTGGCGAAGAATCCGAACGGGTACTGCGGGATCGGAGGCTGCGGAGTTCCCTTTAAATCTGCGGAGTTACAGGTGGGGGAGAAGGCGTAGTCGTCGGTTAGTTGAAGCTTCTCGCATGAAACCAGCCGGTTACCGGCTGGCCACGTCGGAGATCCAGGTGTTTCTGCGGAAAACGCGAGTTGATTTCAACGTCGAGGTCTAGCGGAAGCCTACCTTTTCAAAGCAGGCGCTTCCGGCAAGTACCTGGGTGGCGCGGCTGCCACGCCAGGTGGCGACCACACCGCGTAGAATTGGTGGCTCGATCGACAACATCGAGGCGATAATGAGCCCTTCCACCGAATCCAAATGGCGCCTGCGCGGCGTCCGCGTCGTGCACGCCAACGAACTTGATATAAACACCGCGCAAACTCCGGGCATGAATCGCGCGGCCGCGATTACGAATGCGCGTGCCGGCGCCGAGAAGCTTTGGGCGGGCACGGTGGTGATCCATCCTAAAGCCAAAACCGGCGCGCATCATCACGGCCCAGTAGAGAGCGTGATCTATGTCGTCGCCGGCCGTGCGCGCATGAAGTGGGGAGATCAGCTTGAATTTGTCGCCGAAGCGGGACCTGGCGATTTCATTTATGTTCCGCCCTATGTGCCACATCAGGAAATCAATGCGAGTGACGAGGAACCGTTGTCGTGCGTGCTGGTACGCAGCGGGCAGGAGCCGGTGGTCATAAATCTCGATTTGCCTAACGTTGAGCCGAATCCCGAGCAAGTGCATTGGGTTGATAACATTCATGAGGCACCAAAAATTTAGCGCGCTTTTTTGTTCGGATTGCGCAAAAGGGGGCGCCGATTTCGATGCAAGCTCGCCGCGCACAACGTATCACTACTGAACATGGGGACTTACCGGTGCCCTCGCCGGCAGTCCCCGAACATTGGTGGCTCGAATGCGTAATTTGCTCGGCGTGACTCTCGCGTTCATGGTTCTGAGCGCTTCCGTGGACATCTGTGCCGCTCAGGCCCAGCCGGCTCCGGACAATCTGTTACGAGCGCAAACGTTTTTGGGATTTAATCCCAAGACACGGTGTCCGGATCTGCGGGTCACCGACGGGGGGACCATGGCAGTGGTTGTTTTCTGGCTCCCGCGCAGTGGCATCCCGTCAAAGATCTTCATCAAGTCGCCTTCGGGTTCGAACGCATTGGATTCCGCGGCAATCAGCTGCGTCGCCAGACTTCGATTCGCACCCGCAACCACGCTGGGCGATGGTGACCCTATCGCCTCCTGGCAGCAGATTGCCTTCAAGTGGGCCAACCAAGGCAATGCGGTAGAAACGCGAGCAATGATCTCCCAAGGCCCGCTATCGGGGGCAAGTCGAGCATCCGAACCCATCGCCAAAGCGCCGCCGCAGATAACGGCCAATGCGAGAGAGGAGGACTTCGTTGGCCAGGCGAACAGCGTGACTGTGCATGCCTGCGTCGATGAAACGGGGAAACTTGCACAAGAGCCGACGATCATCCGCTCTTCGGGATCGGCGTCCCTGGATCAGGCCGCTGTGAGAATCGCGGCATCCGGCTCCGCATATTACCGGCCCGACACCTCGTCCAACGGGCCATCCGTGTTCGGCTGCGCGCAGCTGGTGATCAAATTCGACGCGAAATAACTCGGAATTCCGGTGTGGAGTTCCGGTCCATCCAGTCTTGGAGATTTATGAAGAGCCCTTCGTTCGGCGCATTAGCGAGTTGTCAGCTGTTTTACGGTCTCAGCGCTATTTCCGTTTTGTCCGTCATCGCATGCGTGGGGTACCCAACGCCCGCTATGGCGCATCCGGCGGTTGCGGCCAGTGATCCGCTGCGGTTTCCCGCAGACCAATTTGTATTGGACAGCGTGTCAGTGAAGACGGCGGCAGGCGAAAGGAAAGTGGTCTATCGCTCCTACCAGCATCTTCTGTATGTCACTAAGCCCGTTGACAAAAACTACGAAAGCCTTGATGTAAAGGTTCCGATCTCCATCGACGGCAAGCCGGTCGACGCATCTAATGCTCCGATTCTCTTCATTGTCGGCGTCGGCGGCTACATGTCCTCGCCGAACATTCGGGACACCTCGACGATCATGATGGGCGGTCCTGGTGGGCCCGGTGCGCCGGGTGGTCCGCCGCCTGGACTGGGCGGTCCAGGTGGTCCCGGCGGCCCACCGGGAGGGCCGGGCCCCAGCGGCGGTTTTGAAAATATGGGTTTGGCCGAAGGCTGGGTCATCGTCCACCCTGGGGTTCGCGGGCGTGACAACAGGGACAAAGAGGGCAACTACTATGGTAAGGCTCCCGCGGCCATCGTCGATCTCAAGGCCGCCGTGCGGTATATCCGCCACAACCGCGGCGTTCTGCCAGGCAACAACGAACAGATCGTCTCGACTGGATGCAGTGCCGGTGGGGCGCTCTCCTCGCTGCTGGCCGCATCTGGGAATAGCCCGTTGTATGAGCCGTACCTAAAGGAGATCGGCGCCGCTGAGGCAGCCGATAATATTTTTGCAGCCGGCTGCCACTCGCCGGTCACTGACCTGGATCACGCTGACATGACCTACGAGTTTGAGTTTGGCGCCTCTAAGACCATTGGCTCGCGAACCGTTGATCAGGCCATTTCCGCGGAGCTGCAGGAGAAGTACAGAAGCTATCAGGCTTCTCTAAACCTGAAGGGCAGAAACAATTTCGGCACGCTGACTGCCGATAATTTTGGCGAGTACATGGTCAGCAACTATCTTGCGCCATCGGCCGAGCATTACCTCTCGGGACTTTCGGATGACAAGCGCAAGGAGTATCTGGCCGGGAATCCATGGCTATCCTGGGACGGTAAGCGGGCTGCGTTTAAGCTCGCCGATTTTGCTTCACAGCACATCAAGCGCTTCAAAGGCGCTCCGGCCTTCGACGACTTCAGCATGACTTCGCCCGAAACCAATCTGTTTGGCAACAGCTCCAGCAACGCGGCGCATTTCACCAACTTTAGCCTGCGGCACGCAACTGGCGACCCCACCGCTACTATTGATCCGCAACTGCAGAACGTTGTAAACATGATGAATCCCATGTACTTCATCCTTCAGCACAACCCAGGTGTCGCGTTGCACTGGTGGATTCGTCACGGTGCCACCGAAACGGATTCTTCCGGAGTCGGCGCCGTCAACTTGGCGACGGGTCTGGAAGATATGGGTCACGATGTCAACACAGTGCTGTACTGGGATGCTGGCCACTGTGAGGATCTAGACCCACAGGGCTTTGTCACCTGGGTCAGCAAGGTTACTGGCTATCGACCGGCAAATTGATCGCGGGCAATTGAAGGCCCGGTCCGTCCAAGAATACTTCGTCAAAGCGATAAAATTTGATTGGCGACGCTTGAACACTGAGTGCGCAAGGCAATTCGGTATTAAAGCCCCGAGTTGGCCGCCCAAGGATTCTCAGATCTGAGAACCGCCACAGTGTTGGGCTCTAAGTGGGCCTGGCCGGAACGGGCCGCCTATATCTGACCCTGCTCGACCCATTGGCCTTTCCCATTGCGTGGAGCCGAGCCCATTAGCTGCTCCAAAGTATCGGGGTCGACGGGCTTGGTGAGGTGACGGTCGAAGCCCGCATCCATCGCTTTGAGCCGGTCACTCTCTTGTCCCCATCCGGTCAACGCAATGAGCGTGATATTGCCTCCCCACGGCTCTTGCCTCAAGGCCTGGGCTACTTCGTAACCATTCAGTTGCGGCATGCCAATGTCCAAGAGCACGATGTCAGGGCGGAATGACTGCGCCACAGACAGCGCAGCACGCCCATCGTGCACCACGCGCACATCGTGTCCCGCCATCTCCAGAATCATCGCCAGGCTGTCGGCGGCGTCTGTGTTGTCATCCGCAACCAGTATCCGCGAGCGCCTCACCGTGGCCGTGGGTGCATCGACTTGAAGTGCCGGCATCACATCGGTAGTGAGGACAGGCAGTTTCACGATAAATTCACTGCCGTGTCCCAGGCCCTCGCTGCTTACCTCGACACTGCCGCCATGCAGTTCGGTCAGCCCATTGACCAGCGCAAGACCGATTCCAAGACCGCCTTCCGAGCGCACCGCAGCGCCCTCGACCTGAGAAAACATCGCGAAAATGCCGCGCAGCGACTCGGCGGGAATGCCTATACCGTCATCCTTGACTGACAACGCGAGCAAACCGTTGTCCATATAACCCGATAGCGTGATGTGGCCGCCGGCATCGGTATATTTCGCGGCGTTCGTCAAGAGATTGGAAATCACTTGGGACAAACGCAGAGGATCGGCTTCCAGGTATACGGTCTTTGCGGGCAAGGTCACGATTAGCTGGTGACTCTTGCTATCAAGAAGCGGCCGCGACGCTTCGACGGCAGAATCGACCACGCTATTCAGCGTGATGTGCTGCTTCTTCAGATCGAGCTTGCCTTGGGTAATGCGCGCGACATCCAACAGATCGTCCAGCAAAAAGGCCATGTGCTTGACCTGACGCTGAATAACGCTTCTCGCCCACTGCAGTCGGTCGGCTCCTAACTTCGAAGAGCCCAGCATTTGGGCCGCATTGCGGATTGGCGCGAGAGGGTTACGTAGCTCATGCGCGAGTGTGGCCAGAAACACGTCCTTGCGCCGATCTGCCTCCCGCAGCCCAATCTCGGCCGTCTTGCGATCAGTGTCGTCAAACAAAACGCCCACACTTCGTATTGGTTCTCCCGATTCATCGTACAAGAATCGACCCAAGACCCGCAGCCAACGCACAGCGCCGGTGTCGGCGCGATTGATGCGAAACTCCTGCGAGAAGAGTGTCCGCGTATCGCGCGACTTTGAGAAAGCCGCATCCACGGCCCCGAGATCTTCAGGATGCACACGGCTGCGCCACAGCTGCTCGCTTGCAAGTTTTGACTCATCAGGGATATAGCCGAGCAGGGCGTAGTGCGAGCGGCTCCAGCGCAATTCCCGCGTCCGCATATCCAGGTCCCACGTTCCCATGCCAGCTTCATCAATGGCGACTCGCAGGCGCTCCTCGCTCGCCTTAACGTGTTCGCCGGCAGCGCGGCGCAGTCTACTCAGGCGAATATGTGTTTGCACACGCGTGATCAGTTCACGTGCGCTAAATGGTTTGACTAGATAGTCGTCCGCGCCAACATCAAATCCTTCGATACGGGCCTCCTCTCCGGCGCGGGCAGATAGGAATATTACCGGCGTAGACTCGGTTAGCGGGCGATCACGCAAAGCCTTCAATAGGCCAAAGCCATCGAGCCGGGGCATCATCACATCTGTAAGTACGAGATCCGGTCTAACGCCAGCGTCGATGATTTTGAGCGCGTCCTCGCCGTTCACCGCAGAGATCACTGCAAATCGGGACTGCAGCAAGCGGGTAATGTACTCGCGCATGTCGCGGTTGTCGTCCACGATCAGGATAGTCGATCTTTCGTGTGAGTTCGTGGTCGCCGATTCTGGTTCCGGCGGAGTGAGCGCCAGTACAGTGTCGCTTTGCTCCTGGTAAGCAAGATCGGGCAGCCAGCGCTGTGCCTCTTCTACAAACGCTTGGGCCCCGCCCAGACTCGTTGGCCGGTCACCCTCGAGCGTCACCTGAGTACTAGGCAGATGTGCGGACCCATAAGGAATGCGCACCCGAAAAACGCTGCCGCGCCCCAACTTGCTTTCAACCTCAATCGTGCCCCCGTGCAGCGTGACGAGTTCGCGTACCAGTGACAGGCCAATGCCAGAGCCTTCGTGGGTGCGACCGCTTGCTCCGGGAACACGATAAAAGCGATTAAACAATTGCGGCAACGCTTCGGTCGGTATTCCGATCCCGGTATCCGCTATCAGTAACTCGGCACCGTCGCCGCGAGCGCGTACCTCTACGCAGATATCACCCTCAAATGTGTACTTAAACGCGTTCGATAGCAGGTTAAGTACGATCTTCTCCCACATTTCTCGATCAACAAAAACAGCCTCCGGAAGTGTGTTGCAAGTGACTACAAAACCGAGACCCGCTCGCTCCATGGCTGAGTGAAAGGCACTCGCAAGTTCCTGCGTGGCGGCGGCAAGATCGGTTGAAACGTAGTGTGCCTGGACGCGCCCCGCTTCGATGCGGGAGAAATCGAGGAGCGTGTTGACGAGTCGCAGTAACCGTAGAGCGTTACGGTGGGCACTGTCGAGTGCCTCGCCCCGCAATCCCTCTGAGGGTTGCTGCAACGCCTCGTCAAGCGGCCCTAACAGCAGCGTCAGTGGAGTTCTAAATTCATGAGACACATTTGAAAAGAAGGCAGTCTTGGCGCGATCTATCTCCGCGAGCGCCTCGGCGCGTGCCCGCTCAGCCTCATAGGTCTGGGCATCGGAAATCGCAGCCGCAAATTGTCGGACGATCAGATCGAGGAATCCTCGATACCCATCATCCAGAGGACGTCGCGGCGAAAGTCCTGCAATCAGGACCGCAATACTCATCGGGGATCCTTGCCTGATCGGCAAGACCATCGACTGACCGACACAATCCGGCCAAAGCTGTGCAGTAATGGAGCCGCGGCCGCCTTGCGGGAGTTCGACGAGTTGAGGTGTACCACTACGAATTGCCGCTTTGATAGGCCACGGTTCCGAACGGCTGGCCACGCCGATCTGCTCAGGCAAACGCTGCTCTGGAATATTTCCAAAGTAATGGGTGAGCTTCAGATGTTCTTGACTGTGATCAAGAAGATATAGGGCGGCAAAAGATATATCGAGAGGATTATCGGCAAGGACATCGACAAGCCGTCGGCATGCCTCCTCGGTAGTTTCGGCTCTGGGTGATGCCGCGAGATCTCTCAGCACTCGCAGTCGGCGCTCGCCAATCACCCGCTCCGTCACCTCCGTTACGACGCAGAGCATGCCGGCGATGCGACTGTCATCGTCGTAAATCGGGCTATACGAGAATGTGTGGTAGGTTTCTTCCGCAAAGCCGAAGCGCTCAAGGAAGAGCGGCAGGCCTTCATCCCAAGTCGCCCGACCTTCCTCGAGAACCCGCTGAATGCGTGGACCGATGTCAGGCCATATCTCCTCCCAGACCTTGTCGGAGCGGGCACCTAACACCCAGTCGCGCTTCATGCCGACGGTAGGTAGGTAGGCGTCGTTACAGAAAAAAGTGAGTTCGGGGCCCCAAAGCATCCACATCGCATAACGTGAATCGAGCATGACGCGCACGATGGTCTTGAGCGATTGCGGCCACCCTTCGGCCGGCCCGAACGGCGTCTTGCTCCAATCGAGTGCGCGCATGCGCTCGCCCATTTCGCCGCCACCGGCCAAAAAGTCGAGATTTCTTAACTTCTCCCGGGGAACGCTATTCATGACCTCGGCTAATTAGTTGCTGAGTTAATGGAAGAGTACGATGCGCTACCCGAGCTTGCAATCAAGCCCGTGAGTAGCCACGGCGTTGCAGGATTTGCAAAAATCGAGCTACGGTCTGGCTCCTGAACGGAGGTCGCCGGGACGGTTCGAAGGTTCGTTGGAAACTGCCGTGGACGTGGATCCACGGCAATGCCCACTGGAGCTGCTGTCACGGCGGCCGACTGAATCTCGGTAACTTCATGCGGGCTGATGAGGGGTAACCATGATTCCGAACTTTGATGAGTATGCGGCGGAACTGCGGTCGCAGGGCTATGAGGAAGTGGTAGTCCGGGAGTGGTCGCCAAGTGAGATCGTGGAGACGCATCGCCACGCCTTTGACGCCAAAGCGCTGGTGGTCAGCGGCGAGATGTGGCTCACGCAGCGGGGTGCTACGCGTCATCTGGTGGCAGGCGATGTTTTTGAGCTTGATGCCGAAGAACCGCATGCCGAGCGCTACGGTGAGTCGGGTGCAACCTACTGGGTGGGCCGTCGCGCCCGCTGACACGCCTGTGGGAATTTCAAGGAGTATGGCCCTGCTGGCCTGAGGGGATCGGCGGCTCAGGCTTCTTTGAATAGCGGGCGTTGGTCGCCGCGCCGACCCTGCAGCGCTTTGTTACCCATGATATCCAGATCGCAACTGGTTAGATTGCGATCCGGACCAAGATCTTGATTCAATCGATTGATTCGATCAATGGCGGGCATAGAGACAATCAACTTCTTTCTTGATCGCGCTAAGCACAATCTGTATCTGACGAATGAATTTCACAGGAGCGACCGGCAATGGAAATTAAACCATTATTCACTGCGACGGCGACTGCAACGGGAGGACGAAATGGCCACACCGCGGCCGACGATGGTTCAGTAAGCGTCGATTTGTCAGTTCCAAAGGCAATGGGAGGTCCGGGAAGGCCTGGTACATCGACTCCCGAGCATCTGTTTGCCGCCGGCTACGCTGCCTGCTTTGGAGGGGCACTCGATTACGTTGCCAGCCAACGGAAGCAGAATGCGAAAGCGGCATCAGTGACCTGTAGCGTCACGATTGGCCCACGTACCGCCGGTGGATTTGGTCTTGCCGTGAAACTTCACGTCGTGGACCGCAGTATTCCACAGAGTGAACTCGAGGCTTTGGCACGCGAGGCGCATGAAAAAATCTGCCCCTACTCACATGCCACCCGCGGCAATGTCGACGTTGATCTTAGCGTGCAGGGGTCCTAAGAATTCCGCTTGCAGGAGTGCCGATAGATGAATGCAATAGTGAAGGAAAGCAAGTGCCCCTTCGGGCACATGGCCGGCGGTGGTACATCGAACAGAGACTGGTGGCCGAACGAACTTCGGATCGATCTTCTGCATCAGCATTCCTCGAAATCTGACCCGATGGATACGGATTTCAACTACGCCAAAGAATTCAAGAAACTCGACTACAAGGCGCTCAAGCAAGATCTGCTGAAGGTGATGACCGACTCCAAGCCCTGGTGGCCCGCGGACTTTGGCCATTACGGCCCGCTTTTCATTCGCATGGCATGGCACAGCGCAGGTACCTATCGAATTACCGACGGGCGCGGCGGCGGCGGCCGGGGGCAGCAGCGCTTCGCACCGCTCAACAGCTGGCCGGATAACGCCAGCCTTGATAAGGCGCGGCGACTGCTCTGGCCTGTAAAGCAGAAGTATGGCCGCAGAATCTCCTGGGCAGACTTGATGATCCTGACCGGCAACGTGGCCCTCGAATCAATGGGCTTCAAGACTTTCGGCTTTGGTGGCGGTCGCGAGGATGTATGGGAGCCGGATCAGGATGTTTACTGGGGCCAGGAGAAGGCGTGGCTCGGCGGAGATTTGCGTTACTCCGGCGACCGTCAGCTCGAGCATCCGTTAGGCGCGGTGCAGATGGGTCTCATTTACGTCAATCCGGAGGGGCCAGACGGAAAACCCGACCCATTGGCCGCTGCTCGGGATATCCGCGAGACCTTCGCTCGCATGGCGATGAACGATGAGGAGACGGTGGCACTGATTGCGGGCGGGCATAGCTTTGGCAAGACCCACGGTGCCGGCGATGCGTCGCACGTGGGTGCCAATCCTGCAGCGGCGGATCTTGAGGCGCAGGGATTGGGCTGGAGCAGCAAGTATGGCAGCGGAATTGCCGGCGATGCCATCACAAGCGGCCTCGAAGTAACCTGGACCACGACGCCCACAAGGTGGAATAACGATTTCTTCAAGCATCTGTTTGGGTACGAGTGGGAGCTGACCAAGAGCCCGGCGGGGGCTCACCAGTGGCGACCCAAGAACGGCGCCGGGGCAGGCACCGTGCCTGACGCGCACAACGTTTCCAAGCGCATAGCGCCCAACATGCTGACCACAGATCTTGCGCTGCGCATTGATCCTGCCTACGAGAAGATCTCGCGGCGGTTCATGACGCACCCCGAGCAATTTGCAGAAGCCTTTGCGCGAGCCTGGTTCAAGCTCACTCACCGCGACATGGGTCCGCGATCGCGTTATCTCGGCCCTGAAGTTCCGGCCGAAGAGCTGCTGTGGCAGGACCCGGTTCCAGCGGTCGATTACAAGTTGGTCGATGCGCAGGACATCGATGCCCTTAAGGCCAAGCTCCTGGCCTCAGGGCTCTCGGTCTCTGAGTTGGTATCCACGGCCTGGGCTTCAGCCTCCACGTTCCGTGGCTCGGACAAGCGCGGTGGGGCGAACGGCGCACGCATCCGTCTGGCCCCGCAGAAGCACTGGGCCGTGAATGAACCGGCGCAGCTCTCAAACGTGCTAAGGATCCTCGAAGGCATTCAGGAGGGCTTCAACAAGGGCCAATCGGGCGGCAAGAAGCTATCGCTTGCCGACCTGATCGTGCTTGGCGGTGCTGCTGGCATCGAGGAAGCCGCAAGAAGGGCCGGTCACACGGTTGCCGTTCCATTCACGCCCGGACGCACCGATGCCTCGCAGGAGCAGACCGACCTCGAATCCTTCGCGGTGCTTGAACCGGTGGCGGATGGCTTTCGAAACTTTACCAGTGCGAAAATGCCCGCATCTGCTGAGGAGATGCTGCTCGATAGGGCGCAGCTGCTGACCTTGACTGCTCCGGAACTGGTGGTCCTGCTGGGTGGCATGCGCGTACTGAACACCAATGTGGGCAGCAGCAAGCACGGAGTTCTTACCAAGAAGCCGGAAACGCTAACGAATGATTTTTTCGTCAACTTGCTGGATATGCGCACCTCATGGAAGGCGGCCTCGGATACCCAGGAGGTGTTCGAAGCGCGCGATGCCAAGACTGGCCAGCTCGAGTGGATCGGATCGCGTGTTGATCTGGTGATTGGCTCGAATGCCCAGCTTCGCGCCCTCGCTGAGGTCTACGGGAGTGCCGATGCGCATGAAAAGTTCGTTCACGACTTCGTCTCGGCGTGGAGCAAGGTCATGAATCTGGATCGCTACGATATCGCCCGTTAAAGGCCCTTCGGGAAGCGTTCCTGCCGCCGGGCTGGAACAGGAATCGGGCCGAGCCGAGGCCTAGGCTGCGGGCCTTGAAGCGACCGAGCCGCCCGTGATTCGGGCGGCTCGGTCTATGCACATCATCTAAGCCCCGTGTGCCGCGTGATCAGAATCGCACGCGGAAGCCAACCATGCCGGTCGTCTGGGACTGGCTTCCGCTGGTTCCCACAGTCGTGCCCGGGAAGCCGTTGGCCAGGCCATCCGTGACTTCGGAGTAGTTCACACCCAGGTAGGCGTCGTAGTGCTTGTTGAAAGCGTAGTCGGCGACGGCTGAGGCTTCGTAGAAGTCGCCGGCGCAGAGCAGCCCGGCATCCGCGCAACCGATGCCCTGGGTGCCGGTCGTGCCAAGCCCGATGGTCCAGCTGTTCTGGTTGATGTGATAGAGCGCCGCCGTGTAGCTCCAGCCGTTGTGCATCGCATATTTGGCGCCGAGCCATTCCATGTTGTAGACCGCCGAGTTATTGATGTTGATACCCACACTGATTGGGTAAGCGCCCTGGGCTTCGCCAGTCGTGTAGGGCCCATGGGCTTTGGTCAGATGGGTGTAGCCGGCATACACACTCAGCTTATCGGCAGCTGACGGCGGTCCGCCGTTGGCAAGATCAAAGGTGTATTTGCCCATCGCGCTATACAAGGTGTCATCCGAGATGTACGCCGCGAGACCGGGCGACGGCAGTGGATTGACCCCCAGATCGTCGAAGGAGCTTCTCAGATTAACCACGCTGTTTTCATTCTGGAACACGGCATCAATGGACAGGCCGCCGAACGTGCCGCCAAGGTTGGCACCAAAGGCGCTGCCGAGCGTGCCCGTGTCATAGCCGCCACCGGTATACATCGCACTAAAGTGCACCGGGCCCGAGGCGTAGGTGTATTTGAACGAGTTGTCCCAGCGCGCGCCTTCGGTGCTGCCCGCACCGCCGTTGAATCCCGAGTAGCCCAGGAACGAAAACGCATAGGAGAGTCCCTGCGGATCGTAGTTGGCCAAGGTGCTCAACTCGAGCGCGTTCTGGCGGCCAATGGTCAGGGTACCGAGCATTTTATTGCTGACACCGCCCATTAACACGGAGTTGAAAGCCTGTCCGCAGCGGCTGCTGTCGGCGTTGGCAGTCTGGTGCCCCTGAGCATTTGCACCGTTATCTGCAATGCTCGCGCAGGCGTCGGTCAGGTGTCCGGAAAGAGGGTTAAATCCCGTTTCAGCCTGTGCGATCAGCGTCCAGTCATCGGCGATCGGCTCGTTGACCCGGATGCCGATCTTGGATTGTTCGAGTCCGCTTTCCGCCGCACTCGAGACTGAGCCGGCGAAATTACGGGTGGTGGTGAACGCCTGGTACTCAAGGCCGCCTGGCAGCGTGCTGCTAAGCGGTACGCCGCTGCTTTGATAGGCGTAGCCGACATCGACAGTTCCATAGACGGTGACGCCGGCGAGTGACAGGCTGTCGGGTATCGGATCCTTCATCTGCGCCTGCGCGGTGGCACACACCATCGCCAGACTAATTGCCGCCCCGGTCAAATAACTGGATCTGTTCATAATTATCTCACTCCGTAAAAATTATTATCGCCTGCCAATCTCAAGAAGCCGCTTACGGCGGCTCGTGGCGCAAACGCATTGCGGATTTCTCTGCAAAAGTCACATCCGTCCTTGTCTGTTTCCCCAAAAATGAACTCACGTTTACACTCATATCGTTGCGCAAGCGCTGACCCACGCGTGGCGCTCAACTCTAGATTTGCTTCTTTGACGGCCACTGGCACTCGCAGGTAGCTGCCGCATTGATTAGCCGCGGCACAATACAAGCGCCCATTGGCCGAAGTTCGCCCCCGCAGTTCGTTTTCCTTGGCCTCGTTCCGCTTCGCGTGCGGTAAACGTCAGGTTTATGGCCTTGCCCCCCGAAATTGCCGGCAGATCCTGAGCCGCTGGGCCGTGGGCTGACATACGCCTTTAGTATTAACTGTCACAATTCTGGGTGTTTTATCGACTAAGGTCGTAGCCTTTATCCGCCGCTCAATGCGTTTGTGTTGCGGCTCCGCAACGCCCGATTGAGCAGGCATAGTCAAAGCCTGTGCATCCTATCGGCCGGCGCAGGTCGCGATTGGTGAGCGCCGGGAGGTCGGTCGGTGACTACTGCGTCGTGGAAAAGGCACTGCCGGCTCGCAAGAGAGCGTTGCGTCGATAAGGCAGGTTTGGGTTGCCCGAGCGAATGGGGACTGCTGTAATCCCAAGTGCCCAATGAATCGCTCAAACACCGCCACCACCAAGATAATTGCTGCTCCTGATCTCCTGACCGTCGAGTGGAGTGACGGAACCGCCAGTGAGTTTGCCAGTGTCTGGCTGCGCGATAACCTGCCTGAGGATCGCGACAGCCACAATGGCCAACGTCTGATCGATGTCGCCGACCTGCCGCCGCGGCCTCGCATCAGGGACGCCGCGCTTCAGGAAGCCGAGGTCTGCGTTCAGTGGCAGGACGAGGATCGAACTTCCAGTTTTTCGCTCGTCTGGCTCCGCGAGCATCGGATCTCTGGTCAGGAGAGCCCAGCACCGGTGGCGCAACCCTGGTTTGAGGGCGCAACACTTGATCCACGCGCGAGTTTTGCGTGGAAATCACTTTCGATCATCAAGACAGACGCCCAGGAGCGGCACTATTGGCTGCAGCGGCTCTTGCAGGATGGCATTGCATTCCTGAGCGAGGTTCCTGCGATCGAGAGCGGAATTCTGGAAGCCATGGGGTTGATGGGGCGTGTAGCCGAAACCAACTATGGTCAGGTCTTTGACGTTCGCGCAGTGGCGCAGCCGGAGAATCTGGCCTATACCGATCTCGGTCTAGGCCTGCATACCGACAATCCTTACCGTGAGCCGGTCCCGGGATTCCAGGCCCTGCACACGCTCATCGCTGCACCCGAAGGCGGCGACAGTCTCTTTGCTGATGGCTTTGCGCTGGCAGAGCACCTGTCTCAGACGGCGCCCGAGGCCTATGCAGTGCTCACGCAAACCGCGGTGCCCTTTCACTATCGCTCCAGTACAGCTGACCTGTACGCCGAGCGACCCCTGATCCAACTAACCTGCGACGGTGCCGTCTCAGCGGTGCACTACAACAACCGCTCGGTCGCTCCGCTGCGCCTGCTGGCGCGCGAGTGCGCGTCCTTCTATGCTGCCTACCGGCAATTTGCCAACCTGCTGCGTGAACCGCGATTTCAGGTTATCGCGGCGCTGAAGCCCGGAGACCTGGTGCTCTTTGACAATCAGAGGATCCTCCACGGTCGCACGGCCTTTACTTCGGCTCGCCATCCACGCCATCTGCGCGGTTGCTATCTGACCCGTGACAGCGTCTACAGCGCAGCCGCGCTGCTGCAAATGCAATTCGGTTACGCAGAGTTTTCATGACAGCCGATGAGATTCTGGCGATCTACGCGGAGCAGGGCTCGGGTGCGTATCTTGGCGAGCCGGTGAGCGTTAGCGAGCATGCGCTGCAGTCGGCCTATTTTGCCGAAGCCGCTGGTGCCTCAGGCGCGCTGGTTCTGGCGGCATTGCTGCATGACATCGGCCACCTGATTGAACAGGCACCCAATGACATCGGCGAGTGGAAGAGCGACGCGCAGCACGAGCTTACCGGCAGCCGCTGGTTGGCCCGGCGCTTCGGACCCGAGGTGTCCGAGCCGGTGCGCCTGCATGTTCCGGCCAAGCGCTACCTGTGTGCGACCGAGCCCTCCTACGCCAACGCTCTGAGCGCCGCCTCCGTTATCACGCTTAAGCTTCAGGGCGGCCCAATGTCGCCAGCCGAGACCGAAGCTTTTGAGGCCGAAGCTTACTGGCGCGAAGCGCTGCTCGTGCGCCGCTGTGATGATCAGGGCAAGCTGCAGGGATTGCGGACGCCAGATTTTGACCATTACCGCGCTCTGATACAGCGGTGGGCCACGGCGCCGCCGCAAGCTGCCGGATAGCTGCTGGCGATCGCCGCGATTTTCGGGATCAGAATCGCGCCGACCCGCTGCCCGAGCGCAGCAGGGCCGGCGCCCAATCTGACGGCTTCGCGCAGAGCTCAGCCCGCGACGGCAGTCTTGCCGGCCGCAGCAATGACCTCATCGGCCACCGACCGGGGCACTGGGTCATAGTGCGAGAATTCCATCGTGTACGAGGCACGCCCGCTGGTCATGCCACGTAAGTGCCCGATGTAGCCAAACATCTCCGACAGCGGCACTCGCGCCACGACGGCCACGTTGGTGCCGCGCTCCAGCTGCTCCTCGATCGAGCCGCGGCGGCGATTCAAATCGCCGATCACATCGCCGAGATAATCACCCGGGGTCACCGTCTCGACTCGCATCACCGGCTCGAGCAGGATCGGCGAGGCTTTGCGAATCGCCTCGCGGAAGCAGGCCTTGGCGGCGATTTCGAAGGTGAGGGCGTTCGAGTCGACGTCGTGATAACTGCCATCGGTGAGCGTTGCGCGGAAGTCCACTGTCGGGTAATGGCAGAGCACGCCATCTTCCTTCTGGATCTTCAGGCCCTTCTCCACTGCCGGCACAAACTCGCGCGGTACTGAACCGCCGGTCGTGTCGTCGACGAACTCAAAGCCCGTGCCACGCGGCAGAGGCTCGAAGATTATCCACACTTCGGCGAACTGGCCCGAACCGCCGGTTTGCTTCTTGTGCGTGTAGTGCTCTTCGATCTTCTTGGTCAGGGTCTCCCGATAAGCGACCTGCGGCTCGCCCATGATGCCCTCGACGCCAAACTCGGTGCGCATGCGATCGAGCGTGACCTCAAGATGCAGCTCACCCATGCCTCGCAGAATAGTCTGATTGGTCTCCGGATCGGTCTCCAGGTGCAGCGAGGGATCGGCGCGCACCATCTTGCCCAGTGCGGCGCTGAACTTCTCCTGCTCGCCCTTGACCTTCGCCTTCACCGACACGCTGATCACCGGCTCCGGAAAGCGCATGCGCTCGAGCACCACAGGGTTGGCCGAGTCGCTCAGTGTGTCGCCGGTTTCGGTATCCGCCAGTGATACCAGCGCCACGATGTCGCCGGCACGAGCCTCGTCAACGGGGTTCGAGTCCTTGGCGAACATCTCGACCATGCGTCCGATCTTCTCGCGCTTGCCGCGAGTCGTGTTGAGCACCGAGGCGCCTTTGGTGAGTACGCCAGAGTAGACGCGGATGAATGTCAGGGCGCCGTAGACGTCGTTGATGACCTTGAAGGCCAGCGCCGAGAACGGCTCGTCATCCGAACAGGCACGTTCGCCAATCGGATCACCGTCGGCATCGACGGTCTTGATCGAGGCTACGTCCGTCGGCGCCGGCAGGTAGTCGACGACCGCGTCGAGGACCTGTTGCACGCCCTTGTTCTTGTACGAAGATCCACACAGCACGGGCGTGAATGCGGAGGTCAGGGTGCCCTTGCGCAGGCAGGCGCGCAGGATCTCAACCGAGGGCATCGAGCCATCGGTCAGATGTGCTTCCATCGCCACATCGTCCATCTCGAGGCAGGTGTCCACCAGCTCCGTGCGGTAGTGGGGCACTTTGGCCAGCAGCTGACGGTCACTGGGCACCGTGATGTGCAGGCGATCAGCCAGATCCGGCGTGACGTCCAGCTCCTGCCATTCGGCATCCTTGTCATCCGAGTCCCACACCAGCGCCTTCATCGTGACCAGATCGACCATACCCTTGAAGTTATCCTCAGAGCCGATCGGGATTTGCACCGGTAGCGGGCGGGCGCCGAGGCGCTTCTTGATCATGTCCACGCAGCGCACGAAATTGGCGCCGCTGCGGTCCATCTTGTTGACGTAGCACAGGCGCGGCACATCGTAATTGTCGGCCAGGCGCCAGTTGGTCTCAGATTGCGGCTCGACACCGGCGACGCCGTCGAATACCACGACGGCACCGTCCAGGACGCGCAGGGAGCGGTTGACCTCGATGGTGAAGTCGACGTGGCCCGGGGTGTCGATGAGATTGATTTTCTTGTCGCGCCAGAAGGCCGAGACCGCGGCGCTCTGGATCGTGATGCCGCGCTTCTGCTCCTGCTCCAGGTAGTCAGTCGTGGTCGAGGTCTTCAGATCCTTCGTATCGTGGATATCGATGATCGTGTGCTTGCGCCCGGTGTAATAAAGGATGCGCTCCGTCGTCGTCGTTTTGCCGGCGTCGACGTGGGCAATGATGCCGATGTTGCGGATATCGGATAGGGGGATCGTGCGGGCCATAATTAGAGTTCCGTTACGGTGTCTGGTCTGATGAAAGTGGATCGGCCAATAAAACAGCGGCGCCGTCAAACTCCGATAAAAATCAGTGAGTTATCTGGCGCCAGCTTGAGCGGTCGACGGGTCGGCCGATCAGTGGGCGCGGAGTTTGACACAGCACCGTGGACGCTGCCAAAAAAACATGAAAGTTCTGCGCCAATTCGCGACTTATGACATCACCGAGATTGCCTTGGTTGGCACTTGCCAACCCACCCAGCTGAAATGCGGTAGTTCCGGGACTAACTTTGGTCCGGGACGGGCGGCTGGCCACGCCATTGGACGCGCGGGATCTGAATGGCGGCTAAGGTGGGCGGATGTGCCTACAGCGCTGACGGGTGCCGCACCCGGCGAAGGGCGAGATCGCGGCGCTATACAAACATATAACTGACTGCGCATCCGTTCCTTCGTGCGGCAGGCGGCAAAGCCCGGCGCGCGGCTCCGGAGCGCTTCAAAATCACCTTAACTGATTGTTATATAATGAGTTACTTTGCAATTGGCCCCATCGCGGCCGCGCTCGTTGCGGCTCCTGTGAGCTTCGGGCACACTCTAAATCGTTAAATAATCATATAGCCTTGGAGTCGGCCGAAATGAACGCGCGCATGGGCCTCGGTCGCGATTCCCAGCAAGCATCTGCGCAGATCGACCGCTCCCTGGCTTGTGCCTGCGCTGAGCTGAAGCCGGGACATGCCTTGCCCCGCGCCTTTTACACCGACCCGCTGATATTCGAGCGCGACCTGCAGCGCATGTTGCTGCGTCACTGGTTCTGCGCCGGGCATGCCAGCAGCATTCCCCAATCGGGCGACTACTTCCTGGTCGAGCTGGGCCCGGAGTCCGTGATTCTTTGTCGCGATCGGGATGGGACAGTTCAGGCATTGCTCAACGTTTGTCGTCATCGCGGATCGCGGGTGTGCATCGCGCGTTCCGGCAGTGCCGTGGGCGGTGGCTTCACCTGTCCCTACCACGCCTGGTCCTATGGCCTGGACGGGCAGCTGCGTGCTGCCCGCGAAATGCCCGATTCGTTCAAGCGGGAGGAAGCCGGACTCAAGCGGCTTTCGGTCAGGGTGCTTGAGGGACTGATCTTTGTCAGCTTTGCCCACGATCCGCCGGCGCTCGATGTGACCGCTGCAGCGCTGGCTGCCAGCGCGGGCACACATGGCTGGGCGCAGGCCAAGGTTGCGCACCGGGCCTCGTTCGAGATCCACGCGAATTGGAAGCTCGCGGTAGAAAACTATATGGAGTGCTACCACTGCCAGCCCTCGCACCCGGAATTCGCGCGACGTCACGTGTACTCGCGCCCCGGATCGCAGAGTGTGGCTCTCGAGGGCCAAGCGCGTGCGCGCAGCCAGTCGCTGGGCGTCCAGATCTCCGATGTGGACGGCTATGGTTTAAAAGCCCAGCCGGGCCAGGAGTCGACGGCGGTGATGCGCAGTGCGCTCTTCGCGGGGCATGCGACGGCCTCACCGGATGGACTGCCGCTGGCCCCGCTGATGGGAAATTTCCCCGCCTACGATGGCTGTTCAACTTACTTTGATATTGGTCCGCTGAGCGATTTTCTAGCCTACCCGGATCATGGGCTCATCTATCGCTTTATTCCGCGCACCGTCCAACGAACGGAGATGGAAGTGATATGGCTGGTTGATGGCACTGCGGTAGAAGGGCGGGATTATTCGGTTGAACGCCTCACCTGGCTCTGGCAGGTCACGAGTGTTGAGGACAAGCAGATCATTGAGCGCAACCAGGAAGGAGTGAACTCGCACTACTACGAACCGGGGCCGTACTCGCTGCAAGAGGAGTACGCGAATCGATTCGTCGAGTGGTACCTCGCGGACATTGGAGCCGCCGCCGCACTGCAAGCTCCGGCCTGAGAAGCGTACGCTAGAGTTCTACGCGGCTGGCACGCCAGCCGTTACAGGCTAGCTGGTAACCTTCAGGTCAGCCGAGCGCGCCTCCGGCCCAAACGCGGTGCATACGACAAGCACGATAGCGACAATCGCCACGGTAATGGCCAGCGCGAGGCCGTAGTTGCCGTCGTGCGAAGCCGCAAAGGAAGACTGCACTACGCTGAGCTTGGAGACGGCCAAATTGCCGAGCTGATAAGCCAGGCCCGGAAGGATTGCGCGCACCGCGGGGGGCGAGAGTTCGTTCAAGTGCGCGGGTACAACGCCCCAGGCACCTTGAACCATAAACTGCATCAGGAATGCGCCGATAGCGAACATCACTGCGGTGGTTGAGAAAGCCCATAGATATATCATCGGGATTGCCAAGGCCGCCGCAAGCATGATGGCCCGCTTACGCCCCAGGCGCTCTGACAGCGAGCCAAACAATATCCCGCCAAGGAGCGCACCAAAATTCATCGTTATAAGAATGGGCTGTCTAACGCTATTTGAGAAACCATGCTGCTTTTCCAGGAAAGCTGGATACAGATCCTGGGTGCCGTGAGAGAGCGCGTTAAAGCACGCCATCAATACAACTAGAAAAATGAGCGTAGGTAGATTCTTTATTGCCGCATTCCAAATTGTCGCCGCCGATGCTCTTTTCGGCGCCGCTCCAGCTAGCCAAGCTGGGGACTCCTGAACGCCCATGCGGATGAAAATGACCAATAGTGCCGGCGCTGCACCGATAATGAACATGCCGCGCCAGCCCACACGGTCGAGGGCGAAGAACGCCACCAGGGAGGCCAGCAAGTATCCAATCGCATAGCCTTCCTGGAGCATACCCGAGAAAAAGCCGCGCCGTTTTGCCGGCAGTGTCTCCAACGCAAGCGCTGCGCCGACACCCCATTCGCCGCCCATGGCGAGTCCAAATACGGCGCGCAGCACCAGGAGCGTGGCAAGACTGGGTGCGAAGGCGCTTGCCAGCTCAACCAGCGAGTAGCTTAGGATATTGAGCATCAAAATGGGGCGCCTGCCGAATTTTTCGGCAAGCCAACCGAATAGCAGGGCGCCCACCGGTCGAAATGCGAGCGTAAGAAATACGCCCTCCGCAACCGCCGTTACAGTTGCGTGAAACTCCTTGCTTATTGACGTTATACAGATCGTATAAATGAAAAAGTCGAAGGCATCCAGGGTCCAGCCCGAGAGGGAAGCAAAGAAAGCCCGGCGCTGCTGGCTCGTCAGTTCAGTGAAAGCTTTGAACATTCTGGATGTGCTCCCCAGTTGAATGTGAGCGAAGATTAGCACGGCCGGGCAGCCGGTTCTGCACCTCTCGATAGCCGTTCCCGGTCCGCCAGCGTTGGTATGGCTGGAATCGGAATTTGATGCGATACCTTATGAGCGTACCTGTGCAATTCTCCGGCGGAAAGGTGGGGTACGGGGGGCGAAGGGCCGCCTGGCACTTTAGAGGCGAATTTGTCGGCGTGGCGGCCCCGCGCCGCGTCGTGAGGATCCCCAAATAAAACAAGTAAATCTGCAGGGCTACCTGACTCGCATAGGAATCACCGGGCCTTGTCCAGCAACCGCCGCGACACTCGAGCGGCTGGTTTATCGACATACTCATGGCATTGCGTTCGAAAACCTAGCCAGTCTGGCGGGTGAGCCGGTCTCGATCGAGTTGCATGCCGTCCAGGACAAACTGATTGCTCGCGGCCGGGGCGGGTACTGCTTCGAACACAATATGCTGATGTGGGCCGTGCTGGCGCAGCTGGGCTTTCCCGTAGCCGGTCTGGCGGGGCGCGTGCGCTGGAACTCACCCGACAATGGAGTACGCCCACTCGGACACATGGCGTTGCGCGTCGAGGCCGATCAGCAGCCGTACCTGGTTGATGTTGGCTTTGGTGGACTGACGCTCACTGCACCGCTACGCCTTGATGTTGGCGAACCCCAGATCACAACGTTGGAGCCGTTTCTAATTCACGGGGGCACGCAGCGCGCACGCACGCTCAACGTGCTGCTGGAGGGTTCGTGGAGGCCACTCTATGAGTTCGAGCCAACCGAGTACCAGCCGATGGACTACGAGGCCTGGAACTGGTGGACCTGTACCGCACCAGAATCTCCATTTGTGGCGCACCTAATGGCCGCACGTCCCGTGGCAAATGGGCGGCACGCGCTGGCTGACAATCGATATACATTCCGGCCGTTGGGTGGCGTTGCACATACGCAGGTGCTTGGCACCGTGGCCGAGATCCGAGGCATTCTGAGCAATGAGTTCGGGATTGCCGTTCCCGAGTCTGCGGCGCTGGATGCCAAGCTGGCGACGCTCATCTAGCTTTCCCATTACAGCGATATTTCTCCGTGTAAGCTTTGTATCGGAACGAGCGGCAGTTCCACAAAACCGGCGAAGGTATACATGAATCGTAATCGACGATTGCGTTGGCGCGGACCGCTACTCATGATGGCAAGCTGCGGGTTGCTGCTCTCCAATCATCTGGCGGCGGCTGAGCCAAACACTACGGCAGCGCCGGAGTCAGTCCAAATTGGGGACCTGACCCTACGAACTGCACCGACGCCGATCCGCGACCGTCAGGGCTGGCGGCCGCCACGTCTCATTCTTATTACTTCTGACTTGCGCGACCAATTGCCAGCCTTGCGCCAGATCGCTCCGGATGTGCGCTTCCTGGAAGTGAATTCACGTACCCCGCTTGCGGCAGTGGCTGACGCCGATGCCGCGATCGACACCTGTGAGCCCAAATTCATCCAGGCGGCCACCCATCTGCAGTGGATCCAGTGGATGGCCGCTGGCGTTGAGTACTGCGCCAGCCAGCCGGTGATTCAGCAGCGGCAGCCGCTTGTGACCAACCTGCAACGCGCGGCGGCCTCAAGTATGGCCGAGCACGTGATCGGGATGATGCTGATGCTGAGTCGACACCTGGACTACTACTACCGACTGCAGCAGCAGCACCGTTGGGCGCCAGAGCAGGCGCCGCAGATTGTTGATCTTAAGGACCAGACCATACTCATCGTAGGGCTGGGTGGCATTGGCACGGAAGTGGCCCGGCGTGCTGCCGCCTTTGGCATGCACGTGGTTGCGACGCGTGCCAGCAGCCTGGGCGCACCCGACTATGTCAGCTACGTCGGCACACCCGATGAACTCCCGAAGCTTGCGGCGCAAGCCGATTTCATCGTCAATTGCACGCCGCTGACGCCGCAGACGCAGGGTCTGTTCAACAGGGCGCTGTTCAGAGTGATGAAGCCCACGGCGTATTTCCTGAATGTCGGTCGCGGCGGGAGCGTCGTGGCGGCTGATCTGATCGCCGCCATCAAGAGCAAACGCCTTGCAGGAGCCGCTCTGGATGTCGCCGACCCCGAGCCGCTTCCCGCATCGAGTGAGCTGTGGCGACTGCCCAATGTGCTGATCACGCCGCACATTTCGGGTGAATCCGCAATCACCGTGAAGCTGCGCAATGCAGTGCTCATGGAAAACCTGCGACGCTTCGTGGCCGGCGACGCCATGGTGTCGGTGGTGGATCTGCAGCGCGGCTATTGAGAAGCACCCATGACACGATGCCGAAACTGCTTTGGTGTTCTGAATTCCAGCTGCTGAGCGCGCTGAACATTCGCTCGTGGGATGTGCTGGCGTTTCAGCGCCTTGGGGCGACCGCCTCGCGCTACAGCGTGACAGCGCTATAGACAGCAGTGAGTGTGAACATCAGCAACGCGCAGAAAAAGTAGGCAGTAGTCAGAACCGCAAATTTAAGCACGGTGCGCGTGCGTCCCTGTGCATAGACGCGGCGCATCGAGCGGTACAGGTACCAGAGGATATAGAGCCACAGTGCAGTGCTCATCCAGCCCTGCACCTTCTCGGATGACACCAGCAGTTCCAAACATAGCAACAGCGAAACACTGGCGAAAATAAAGGCGTGGTTGTGCAGCAGCAGTAACAGATGCTCGACGTAGTAGCGGCGCGGATGCCAGTACAGCAATTTCATCAACGCGGCGATCAGCGGCAGAAACACAAACATTGCCCGGCCCGCATTGTGGATCATGCTCTGAAGGAGCCCTTTGCCATTGTCGGCCTGGGCCTTTACGCAAGCCGCGACCGCGTATTCACGCACCCGACCCTGCAACCACGCCGTGGAGATATTGGATTCGCAGTCCGGGTTGCTCTTTAGTTCTCTCGCTTTCGCATCCAAGGCCGCAGCACTCTGGAGCGCCTTGCGCGCTATGGCCTGAGCCTCGGGATCCGGGTCGGCGTCGAGCTCTTTTTGAGCCTCGGCTAAGGCGGCCTTGGTCCGATCGACTTGCGTAGCAGCATCGGCGCCGGCCACTCTTGGAGCGGCCAGCTCCGAGTCCCGCGCCAGGCGCGTGGTCAGCGACACCATCAGGAAGAACACCACGCTCAAGACAATGTAGAGCCGGAACGGGGGCAGGTAACTCGCACGTCGACCCGCCAGGTACTGTTGCGTCAGGAATCCCGGGCGGAAGAACAGCGGAACAAAAGTGCGCCAGACCCGTGAGTCGGCATGTGTGATGACTTCAGCTGCTTCGCCCAGGAACTCTGAGAGCGAATGCACCTGAAGCTCGACCCGCTGGCCGCAGTGGCTGCAGAAGCGATCCGCAACCGGCGTACCACAATTGGCGCAGGTCGCCGCCGGCTCTTGCGCTACCAGCGCATGAGAATTACTGGATTCAATCAGTTCAGATCCCGGAGTCGACATGTGACCTGCAGTTCGCGCGTTGGTGGGTTGCACGCATCATATCGAAAGCCACGTCGCCGGATGGCCGCAAAGCTGCGGCTCAAGGTTGTGGCGCCGCCGCCCTGGCGCCGAGGCGGCCAACCCAGACGTACAGGGCTAAAATAAACAGGACAAACACGCTTCCACCGAGCCAGATCGAAGGATTGGCAAAGGCCTCGCCGACCAGCGCCAGCGGCGCAGGCTTGCCAGAGAATACGATCACTGCGGCGAGCACCACACCCATCAGACCTTCCCCGACCAGCATGCCGGAGGCGAGCAGTACGCCCAGCTGGCGCGTGCCCTCGCCATGGGCTGTCCGCGCTGCGCGCCGATCGAAGAGCCAGCCGGCAATCGAGCCGACCGTGACCATCAGGGTGGTGGAAGTTGGCAGGTAGAGGCCGAAACCTACCGCCAGTGGGGACAGATGTGCGCGCGTGGTGCGCCGGACAACTTCATCGAGCAGGATGACGACGATACCCAGCACGGCACCGGCGCCGAGCAGCGACCAGTCCAGATTGCCCTGAATTACGCCCTGGGCCAGCGTCGAGATCAGCGCGGCCTGTGGCGCCGAGAGCGCGCGCGGCGAGGTGACACCGGGCGCGCCCGCAAAACCAAAGGCGTGATTCAACAGGTCCAGGACCGGCGGAATGACGAGCGCACCGGCGAGCACACCAATGATGAGGGCGACCTGTTGCCGCCAGGGTGTGGCATCCACCAGTTGGCCGGTCTTCAAATCCTGCAGATTGTCGTTGGAGATCGTTGCGGCCGCAAATACCACGGCCGTAACCAGCAAGGCATACGCAACCAGCGCCGGCGCGGCCCCTTGCGGGAGGCTCGGTTGAACAAACATCGCCATCGGTACCGCCGCGCCAATGACGACCAGGATCCCGACGCCGGAGAGGGGGCTGTTCGAGGAGCCGATCAATCCTGCCATGTACCCGCAGACCACGGCGACAAAGAAGCTCATCACTGTGACGAAGACGACACCACCGACAACCAGCACCAATCCCTGGTGAGCCAGGCCACCCTGCTGGCTGAAGCGCGCAAGCAGCCAACCGATGGGGAGCAGACAGCCCAGCGTGATCGCTCCCACCAGTCCGATGGGCAGATCCTGCTCGGTGCGCGGCAATGCGGCAGCCTGGCCGCCCTTGCGAAGGCGCGCGGCCCGCATCGAGGCGCGCAAGCCATCCACCACGGGTTTGGCCAGCTTGGCCAGCGTCCACACCGAGGCGACGCCGATCGTACCGGCGCCGACAAATCGCATCTGGTGACTCCAGACCGCGTTGGCTACCTCCGCTGCATCACCTGCCATCGGGTGCAGGCTGGTCAGATACGGGATCACGAGGCCCCAGGCGATCAACGCACCAAAGGCGCTCGCAATACCCACCCATAATCCGACCAGATGGCCGACAGCAAAGAGTGCGAAGGAGAGATTGAAGTCATAGCCAGTGGCGGCGCCGCGGTTTCCAATTCGAAAGTACTGGGCCACATCGCTTGCAAACAGCTGTGTCGCGACCAGGACAAAGAAGGCTGCCGAACTGATGGCGCCCACGAGGATAGTAAGCAGCCCCGCGCGGCTGGCCGCCTGCGCGCCGCCCCCATCCGCGCCGTCTCCGTGCGCTCCAACACGCAACACCTCGGCGCAAGCCACGCCCTCGGGATAGGGCAGATCGGAGTGCGTCACGAGTGCGCGGCGCAGTGGCACTGTGTACATCACTCCCAGTACGCCCCCGACGGCACAAATAAGGAACGTGGTCAGATAGGGAAAGCCACTCCACCAGCCGATCATCACCAGTCCGGGCAGCACAAAGATGATCGAGGAGAGTGTGCCCGCCGCTGAGGCGACGGTTTGTACGATGTTGTTCTCCTGCATCGAAGAGCCCTGGAATCGACGCAGGATCGCCATCGAGATCACGGCGGCAGGTATCGAGGTGGCGAAGGTCAGTCCCGCCTTCAATCCGAAGTAGGCGTTGGCGGCCGTGAACACCAGCGTGATCACCACCCCGAGCAGCAGGCCGCGAAGTGTCAGTTCCTTACGCTGCGTGAGCTCGCCGGATTGTTGATTCAAAATAGCTGGCACTCCTTAAGAATATGGATTTGTAGGCGTGCCACAGCGGCTGTCGGTGCGTAGGCGCGCGCAGTAATCGTGCGATAATAACCAGAAGAACAAGCCGGATGCGGCAATTAGAACCGCCGGGGTGGTCAGGATGGCAAGAGTTCAGGTTAAGAAGGTCAACGGTGCGCTGCTGTGGGCGCTGGCGCTGCTGTGCGTGGGACTGTGCCAGGATCGCGCCTCCAGCGCGGGGGCACCGGCTGCTGCCGCTCGGGCGGGCACGCCGAGCTGGAGCGAGCTCGCGCACTGGCCTGATTTCACCACGGGGATGTGGGCCGAGAACTACAAGTTCAACGGCAATCCCAAGCCACCGCTGACTGCTGCTGCGCAGGCGCAGCTCGATGCGCTACCCAAGGGCCACGAGTCCGGCGGCATCCTGTGTCACCCGCTCGGCATGCCCGGAATGATGATGCCCGGCTACCCGATGGCGTTCTTCTTTACGAAGGGCTCGATCTTCATCATGTCGGACATGGATGACCTGCTGGTACGCCACATCTATACCGACGGCCGCCAGCATGAGGATCCCGATCCCTCTTGGAACGGACACTCCATTGGCCACTGGGAAGCCGGCACGCTTGTCATCGACACGGTGGCCATCAATGCGGAGGCGCCGCTGGGAGGTTTGCCCTCGGGCGGCACGACCCACATCATCGAGCGCATACGCCTGACCGCGCCGGACGCGCTGGAATGGCACCTGACCATCACTAACGCCGAGATCCTCGCGCAGCCCTGGGAGCTCACCAAGACCTACGTGCGCCACCGTGACTGGGAATTGCAGGAGGCTTCCTGCGTCGAGGGCAACCGTGATGGCACGGACGCCAGCGGCGCACCACGCGTTGATCTGACGCCTCCTAAATAGCGGAGCAGTACATCATGCCAATCTTCACACGGTTCATAGCGCGCGCGATCGGGTCACTGCTTGCTGCCGCGCTGCTGCTGGCAGCTCCCACGGGGGTCCAGGCGCATCATTCGTTCGCGATGTTCGACAAGTCCCACACCGTCACTATTGTGGGCACGATCAAGTCGATCGAGTGGACCAACCCGCACGTGTGGATCTGGGTCTCGGTGCCAAACGCGCAGGGCGGCATGGACGATTGGGGCCTCGAGAGCGGCGGACCCTCGCAGATGAATCGGATGGGCATCCGGCGCGCGGTATTCATCCCCGGTGAAAAGATCACCGTGGACGTCTATCCAATGAAGGATGGGCGGGTGGGTGGACAATTCAGCAAGGCGACGCTGGCCAGCGGCCAGAAGATTGACATGATGCAGAGCGTGAAGGCCTTTGCAGCCGGCGGCCAGACCGCCGATGGTGAAGCGACCGGCGGCGATGCAAAGTGAACGGAGATACTTCGGGGCGGCGCGCGCGCTTGCACCGTTGCGGGCCATGCTGGTCGTGCTGGGCAGCGCGTTGGGGGCATCTGCGGCGCAGGCCGAGCATCGCCCGGTGCTGAAGCCGGCGCCGGCGTGGTCCATCGTGCTGCATGGTGGGGCAGGCGTGTCGGAGCGCAAGGACATGTCGCCAGCACGCGAGGCTGCTTACCGCGAAGGGCTGCGTGCAGCGCTCGATGCCGGTTCGGCTGTGCTCAAATCCGGCGGCTCGGCAGCGGATGCGGTGCAGGCAGCGATCGAATTGATGGAAGACAATCCGCTCTTTAATGCCGGTCGCGGCTCGGTGTTCACGGCGCAGGGCCGCAATGAGCTCGATGCAGCGATCATGTCGGGTGACACGCTCAGGGCCGGCGCGGTGGCCGGCGTGACCCGCACGCGCCACCCCATTGCGCTCGCGCGTGCGGTCATGGACCACTCGGCGCAGGTCATGCTCATTGGCGAGGGTGCGGATGCCTTTGCCGCGACTCAGGGGCTTGAGCAGGTGGAGCCGAGCTTCTTCTTTACCGAGGAGCGCTGGCAGCAGCTCGAGGTTGAGCTGCGTCGCCAGGGCCAGCCGATTCCGCCGCGACCGGCCGGCGCGCCGCCGCCGCAGCCCGCGCTCAAGCCGGTTGCCGCCCTGGCCCCATCGGATCACCGCTTCGGCACCGTCGGCGTAGTGGCGCTCGATCGCGCCGGGCACCTTGCAGCGGGCACATCCACCGGTGGCCTCACGGGCAAGCGCTGGGGCCGGGTAGGTGACACGCCGATTATCGGTGCCGGCACCTACGCCTCCGATGCCTCGTGCGCGGTATCCGGCACGGGCACCGGCGAATATTTCATCCGCTTGACGGTCGCCCGCGAGATCTGCGCGCTGGTGCAGTACCGACACCTGTCACTACAGGCGGCGGTGGATGATGTGATTCATCGCCAGCTCGCAGTCTTGGGCGGCGATGGTGGCGCCATCGCGATGACACCGGATGGCCAGGTCGCCTGGGCTTTCAATACCAGCGGCATGTTCCGCGCCCGTGAGGCCGACGGGCAGGCGCCGCTGGTGGCGATTTTCCCTGACGAACCCTAGTTGCTGCGCGCTAACATGCCCACTACGGGCGCGCACCCAGTGAATCGGCGGCTCAGACCGGCGCGAATTCGCCGTTAGGCTGCAGCATCGTCAGCACGCCGGAGCGGATATCAAACATCGTGCCGGACAAGCGCAGCTTGCCCGACTGAACGCGCTCATCGATCCAGGGGAAGGTGCGCAGATTGTTGAGCGAGAGTTTGATTGATTCGAGCTCGATGTCACTTTGCAGATCAGTCGAGCCGCGCGCCAGCACCCGTTGTCGGGCTGGCTCAGCGATCCGCATCCACTGCACCAGAAAGTCTCCGCCCGGATCCTGTGTGCTATTGAGCAGCGCCTGGATGCCACCACACATGGCGTGGCCCATCACGATCAGATCCTCGACCTGAAGGACGCGGACCGCGAACTCCAGTGCGGCGCTGGCGGCGTGGAAGGCCGTGTCCGGTTCGTAGGGTGGCACAAGATTGGCGACATTTCGCAGCACGAACAGCTCGCCGGGCTCGGCATTGAAGATCATGGTCGGGTCCACGCGGCTGTCGCAGCAGGCCACGACCATCGTGCGCGGTGACTGGCCGCGCGCGGCCAGTCGCTCGAAGGTTGCGCGTCGTTCTGGCCATTGCTGGCCACGGAAGCGGCGATAACCCTCTATCAGCTCTTGCATGCTTGATTCCGGATCCTCGGGGAACGAGCACTATAGCAGGTGGCCGTCGGCGCAATTTTTGCCGGCCACCGGTTTCAGCCGCGCTCGTAGATGGCGTAGATTTTCTCGCACGCTGTCAGGACTTCCCAAACCCCGTTGAACCCGCTGGGCACCAGAAAGGTGCTGCCAGCCTCAAACAGCCACTCACGCCCGCTCTCAGCGCGCAACCGCACGCGCCCGCTGAGCAAGTGGCACAGCTCCCACTCGGTGTAGCGAACGCGCCAGCTGCCGGCACTCGAACTCCAGCGGCCGACGTGAAAATGCTGCTCCGGATCCGAGTAGGCGTTGCAGATCTGCTGGACTGGCGTTCCGCTGAGCAGCCGGTCGGCGGCCGGTGCGGTCGGTTCCGCAGGGCCGAGGTGGGCGAAATCTATGATGTCCGCAGACATTGGGTGACCTGCACGCCGCCGCGCCTGGCGACGCGCAAGCTATGGCGCTATTGGCGTGATGATCTTCAGTGCGGCTCGCTACCGGGCTTGGCATCATCGAGCGGGAAAGTCTGCGCGCCCGTGGTGTTAGGAGCGGGCGCCGAGATGGGCGGTGCCGGTACAGCGGTAGCCGCCGGCGCCGCTGCTGCTGGCGCGGGCTGGGACAGGCCGGCTGCGATTGCGGCGATGAAGCGGCGCGCGGACTCTGAATTGGTCGTGACCGCGCCGCTAAAGATCTCCGCGGCGCTTACGCTACGGCCGTAGTAGTCATGGTTTGCGTCCCTGTTGAATGTTATGACCGAGCCGTCCAGCGCGAGGCCCGCGAATAGGCCGCGGCTACGGGAGTAGGAGTAGATCTCCGCATCGATTCCCGCCAGTGCCTCGCCCTGACGTCCGACCGGTCCGGCAGCCACTGAGGCGGTTGCACCCAGCGTGAACTGGCCGCGCCCGAAATTGTCCAGGCTGCGCTTTGTGGCAAAGATCAGCACCACGTCGGTTGACTGGGCGCCGATCTGGAATCCCCAGCTGCCACCCGTCAAGGACACAAATGCAGGGTTACTGAAGCGGCCATTGGCATCGCGTGCAGAAATTACACCCCAGCCATGCCGGCCGCCGAAAATAAAGGCTCCCTTGATGACATCGGGAATGACCGCGATGCCGTAGGCACGATCCAGGAGCCAGGTCGGAACACCCTGATCCGGAACGCTGCGCAGTTCACTCAGCACCGTCGTGGCCTGAATGAGCTTGGCTTCTTCCTCGGAGGTCTGCGCCCACGCCCCTGCGGCCGGAAGCAGCAGCGCGAACAGCAATACCGCCCGAAGGCGGAGAGAAATCTTCATGGTCGTACCCCTGTATGTCAGCTGCCCGCGTCCCGAGCAGCGCTCACTATGGTGGATGTGGATATTCCGTCAATACCACGCGGAAATAAAGAACTCCACTACATTGGCAGTGAGCACGTACAAAGGTTCCTGCTGCGGGGTAGGAGCGGAAACCAGATCATCGCGGAAGTCGAGGTAATTGACGCGCAGGTGATCGACACTCAGGTTGACGGTCGCCTTGTCGAGCCAGGAGAAGCGGGTGACCGGCATCTGATAGCTGATGCCGGCTCCCACCGTCATGCTGCGGAAGCTGGCCAGTTCCCTATCGCGCGCGAGGAAGTTCTGCGAGTTCGCGTACGGAAAGAGGTCACTGTAGAAGGTTGCATGCGTCTGGGTGTAGTAGCGAAACAGCGTATCGAGCGTGAGGTTGTGCTTGAGCGGCTGCATATATTTTAGCGAGCCGTCCTCGGCCGACACGCCCCAGGTGTCCTCATAGACGCGGGCATCGCCGGTCAGGGCCGCGCGCCAGGGCAGGTAGTATTTGAGTTCGACCGAGGCGGCGTTGCTGGTGTGCGTTTTCGGGTAGACCTGGGGCTCGAAGCTGTAACCGTCGCCCGCGCCAGTGAAGTAGCGGGCCTCGCGATAGGGGCTTTGCAGGTAGCCTTCGCTCTCATCGGTCTCGAAGTTCAATGAGGCCAGCAGGTTGCGAGTCAGCACCTGGGTCACGCCGATGGACCAGTTGCGCCGGTCGGCGCGCGGGTGAAAATCCGGATCGATGATGCCATGGAGCGTCTTGCCGACGATGTCCCAACCGCGCGTATAGCCCATCGAGACGGTCGTCAGATCCCCAAACATGCTCTGGCTGACCGCCAGAAAGCTGGTCTTGGCGTTGTAATCGGGTTCGACGCTGTCGATAAAGCCACCGCTGTAGGTGGTCTTTCCGCGCAGATAGTCGGCACTGATAGTTTCCTGGCGCCGGATTTCCTTGTAGGGGCTCGCCTCGGTGACCACATCGATCGAAGCGCTGGTGATCATGTCGACGTAGTAATTCACGGCAACCGAGAGGTTGTCGCCGATCTTCTTGCGTACCAGGAGGGAAGGGCCCTCGACCGTGATGCCGCCACCGCCGTAGTAGTGCCAGAGGGCATCGGCCCGGTCGTCGGGCAGCACGTCGGCATAGGCAATTGCACCGCACGCCACCGCGACGGTCAGCCACCGGATACGCCAGTTGCTCACGCTACGCGGATCCGTCAGTTGCAGCCGCAGCCGCCGCCGACGCCGCCGGTGGCGCCGCGCGCATCCTCACGGCTCTCAAACACGTGATCCAGGTAGACACTGGCCACCGGATTCGGATCGATCTGCATGATCGGGTCGGCCAGATGCTCACGCTCGTAGGGCTTCACCCACGGCTGGACCGAGCTGCAGGCCGCCAGCAATACCGCCAGCAGCGGCAGAGTGATCAAAGTTCGCCAGCGGCGCAGCTCTCGCATCGTTACTCCCGGGCCAGCGTCCGGATCTGGTCCATGTACTCGTTCTCTTCACCGGGCTTGTAGCCGCGGTGCACAAAGCGAACCGTGCCCTTGCGATCCAGTATCACTGTGTTCGGCATGCCGGCCACATCGTAGAGCTTACTGACCTTGCTGTCAGTGTCGAACAGTATCGGAAAGGAGACAGGGGTGGCCTTGAGCCACCCGGCAGCGTTGCTTGAATCCGGCTCGACATTGACGCCGAGCAGTGTGACACCGAGACCCTTGTAGCGCTTGTACACCTGCTCGAGCACCGGCATTTCCTGACGGCACGGTCCGCACCAGGAGGCCCAGAAGTTGATCAGGACGACCTGACCCTTCAGGGCATTGAGATCCACCTTTGGGCCGCCCATCGAGGCCAGAGAAAAGCCAGGGCCTGGGGCGCCGGGCGCCAGATCATCAGTAGCACCGGCGAGGGATGCCGCAGCGAGCAGCATTGAGCACAACAGCGAAGTCTTGAGAAGTTTCATGGGGCGTAGTCTCCGGCAATCAGAAAAATGCGGACGCACCGATTGTCGCTTCCATGTTGTTCTTGATGCGGTAAACGCCCAGCAAATCCGACTTGATCGCGATGTCCTGCACGTCCAGGTGAATCGAGAGCCAGTTCGTGGGCAGCACCCGGAATCCGGAGCCAAAATTCAGCGAGAAATTCTGATCCCCGCCAAACTTCACGCTGCCAATTCCGCCAATCATGTATAGCGCACTCGTCATGGCGAGCTTGCGACCGATAAAGATCTCGCCAGGCAGGAAGTTGTAGCCCAGCGAGACGTTGTAATACGTGAACTGCCTCTCAGCATCGGTAAGCAGCTGAACATTACCGCTCAGTTCCTCGTAACTGGTCTTCCCGCCCTTGGCGCGCCCGTAGTTGGCCTCGAAAAAGTAGTCCTCGGTCAGGTGGTAGTCGTAGCGCAGGCTCGAGACCGGCCCGGTATCGAAGTCCTCGATCGACATGATGCCGAAATTGATCCCGAGCTCGGAATCATGGGCCTTGATCTTGGGCACGGTGATCTTGCGCCGATCCACCTCCGGCTCGATGACCGTGGGTGGCACGGCATTGTCATCGTCCGTATTGGCAGTCACGGGCGCGGTCACCGGCGCCGCCTTGTGGTGCCAGGGCCAGTGAAGCGAAGCACAGCCGCCCATCAGGCAGCAGCTGAGGCCTAGAAGTAGAACCCGAATCCGACTTTCCATTCGTCCTGGACCTCATTGAAATTGGTATGCGTAAACACTTCGTGGTTACGGAATTCGGCGCGCACAAAGAATCGCCGCGTCATATACATGCGCAGGCCCCCGCCCACATAGGCGGTCTGGGATCCGCGTACTTGGGAGGCGGTAAGCGTAGTCAGCGGATTCACGACCTCCCAGCCAGTACCGAGCGTCAGGAAGGGAGACAGCCGCCATTCCGGCGCAAAGATGTGCATCAGGCCGACGTCATAGATATAACCGGTCGAGACATCGCCGAGAAACTGCGAAGCAGTGAGCTCGGCGTGCAGATGATCGGTAATCGATAATCCCGCAAAACCTGAAATCAGCGAGGCACCGTCCACTGACCCAGCCGTGATGCCTGCCTCCCAGCGGTGCGTGGCGTAGCCCTCGCGGTTGCCCGGGTTGTAGCTGAAGCGCGTGCCATCGGCCAGCCGCAGCTTGTTCATAGAGGCCGCATCGGCCCAGCCCTCGAAGCCGCTTTCAGTGCGGATCCGGAACCAATCGGTCCGGCGGAACAGCACGCGCACCGATTCGCCGCGCTCGACGACCTGCTGCACCGGATAGCCTCGGCCGGGCCCGGTGTGCAGTTCCAGGTACGGTTCAGTGACGAACAGCTGCAGCGACTCGTGCGCCGCCCTGGCCGGGGTGGGTGCGAGCGCCACCAGCCACAGCAGAACTGCAAGGGCCGTGCTAATTAGGCGGGGAGTTAAACGGGTTGTTGTAATACTGGGCTCCAATATCTGCCCATTCCGAAACCATCCGCAGCTCGACCGGCGAGAGCAGTCCCACATGATTCACGTAACCGGCTGGTGGAGTGGCTGGTGGGTTCGTAAATACCTGAAAGAAGTTGGAGCTTAGCGCACTTCCCACGGCGATATCTGCGCCGCGAGCAGGAACGATGACCGTCTGAGTATTGCCCATGGCATCAACGTAGGTAAGATTTTGTGCCGCAGCACCCTTGAGCAGCTGTGAGTAGCTGTCATCCTGCTGCGGATTGACATTCTGAGTATCGTCCAGAACCAGGTTGGCGGCCGGCGGGATCGGCGGGTTACCCGCGCCACCGGATACCGTCGCTGTGTGGCACCCCGCACTGTTGCAGGTCGCGTTCGTGGTGCCATTGGGGCCGACCGCTGCGTTGGGCCAGCTGCGCGTCGTCACCCACAGCGCCTCAAGACCCATTGGCTTGCTCACCGCCGGGCAGGTCATGGAGTTGCAGTCATAGTTGATCGTCAGCCGGCAGTGGTAGTCAAAGGGCGCACCCGGCATCTGGACCACCGAAACGATACAGGCATTCTCGGGCGCCGAGTTCACCGGTGCCGCAAGCGGTGGCGGCGTGGTAAAGGCCGTGGAGCCGTAGCTGTTCTCCACCGCGGGGTTACCAGCCAGAGCCGCCGCCGAAGCGGGCATCGTCGCCTGCACTGAGGCCGCGGTGCCAAACCATGGATCCGGATTAACACCTGTGGCCGTGTTGAACTCGACGTTCAGATCCGGTAGCAGCGCCGTGAGCGCCGGTCCGCCACAGGTCGCACCGGTCAGCGTCTCTGCCATCGTATCGCCAGGGCAGGCCGGATAGGGCGAGGTTGTCACCTGGCCAGGAAAATTCGTGTTGGCAGCCAAGGCCCCGGACCAGGCGCTCGTAAAGAGGTTGCTGCGGCCGTGCGAGTAGGCACTGATGCCGAGCATTTGCGGAGCCTGGCCCTCGACCAGCTGCGCAGCAGCCGGCACGTGGCAACCATTGCATTTGACCGCCTCAGTGGGCCGCACCTGCAGCCAGGCGGTATGGGCCGGGAAAATGCGGTTGCCATTTACATCAACAACCGAGATCTGGAACGGCACGTTGGCCGGCACCTGCACCACGACCGAGCCATCGGGCTCGATCGGCACGTAGCCCAGGATCTCGCGCATGTAGTCGTTGCCCGGTGCGAACGAATCATTCTTGTCGAAATCCAGCACCTGTTTGCTCGGAATCGACACCGCGGTCTCGATCCGCAGGAAGCGCGCCGGCCTGCCAGTTGCATAGGTCTGCGCGATGCCGGTGATTCCGGTCGGGGGCAGCAGCGCGCAAGCTGCGGCGCCTGCCGGTACCACATTGCATGGACTGCCGTCCCAGTCATAGACACTGCGAATGTCGATCGTGCCAGTGGTCGCCGCGAGCTGGGTCGAATTGAGCCCGGCATACTCGGCCGGTGCTGAAGGCCGCGGCTGCAGCGCGACGATGTTGGTGACCATGACACCCTCGACCGGCACCACAACCGGCGCGAAGGTATTGTCACCCGGATCGAACATCCACGCGCTGTAGAGCTCGGGGGCCTCGGTGAGCGCTGGGTTGGCCAGATTAGTCGTGGAGCACGGCAGGATCGTGCCAGCGGTATTCTGCAACCGGCACTCGCTCCAGGTGACCAGGATTCGCCCGGTGCCATCCCACAGCGGGAAGGCCGAAGAGAAGCGGCCGCCCGGGGAGATCAGCGGCACGCCGGTGGCCGTGGTCACGGCGGTGAGCACATTGTTCTCGGTCGCGGGCGACAGGGCCACATTGGTGCTCGGGTAGGGGCCGTATTGCGCCGAGCCCTGGTACTGCACCAGCGGCTGGTTGTTCTCAGCGTAATGCTGGACATCAACGATCTGCAGATTGCCACCGAAGTTTGCATCAGTGTAGGGGCGCACCAGTGCCATCACCGAGCCGCTGGGCATTTCACGCGTCTGCACGAACTGGACTGAACAATCGAGCGCTGGCGGGCAGGTCACAGCCGCCTGCGGGTTGGTCGACTGCGTGACGTGGCTGCCGCGACCAAAGAGCAGTTCAACATCCGTGCCATCGGGATTGGCCGAATAGAGTGAGATGCCATCATCGGCCGATACGCCGCCGTTGCTGGCGTGATCCCAGCGGCTCCACATTACGCGGCCGCTTTGCAGCACGGTGACATCGACGTCGTGGCTGGGATTGAAAGTAATCTGATGGACGTTCGTGCCATCGGGGTTCATCACATGCAGATCGAAGGCCGATTCCTTCAAATCCTCTTCCTGGTTCGGAAACTGCTCCTTGCCCTCGTTCACCAGCACGCCGCCGGCGTCGAACTGCAGCGTGCTCGCAAACAGGATCGTCCCATCGGGCAGGATATGCGGCGAGATGTACTGTGCGGCGACACCGGTCGGATCAATGGTCGGGTTGATAGCCCGCAGCGAGTCGGTCGCAACGGTGTAGGCGTAGATATTCCAGAACGGCGGATCAAAGTTCTTCTGCACGGTCGGCTGCAGCACCGTGCGCATCGAGAAGACGATCATCGTGCCATCGCTTGAGACATCGACATCCTTCACATCGTGCACGCCGGCGACGCGCGAAGTGATGTTGACCTCGACGCCACCCTGGCTCGCCGGCTTGAGCAGGTACAAGTCAGAAGGGAAGAAGAAGGTGGTGCGCTGACGCAGATCATCCAGATCTCCCTTCTGAATCTGCTTCGCCGTTGGCATGGTGCGCTTGACGTAAGCAATGCCGTAGTCGGCAGTCTGGCTGTCGACGGGCTGATCGAAGGCGATGTTGACGTTGCTGCCTGAGCTGCAGGCGCTCAGCAGCGCGAGCGCGAACAATCCGCCGAGCAGCGCCCGGGCGCCGACCATCACGCGATGGTGGGATTTCACTTCGTTGGGCTGCATAAGAATTTGACAATACATCCTGCATTACTCCCGGCGCCAGCACGTCTGTTCAGCGCCGTTAACCACGTCACGTCACGTCGAGCCGTTTTGGGTTGATCTGAGCGCATTGATCTGCCACCCAAGCGTTCGCCGTTGCCGGCGCAGCGCGCGGGCGGCGTAGCAGACTCTAAGGAAGCTGCCGGAATTGAGGCTCGCACGTTTCATGCCGCCCCAGCATAGCTTGGCGACGTAATACGGGAGAGTGTCGGTACTAAGCGACGTCCGGCCTTGGAGACATTACAGAGCGGTTGTGGAGCTGGCTAGTATGAGCCTGCACAGATTGCGCGAGAGCCTTTTAGGGAGCAGAAGAATGGCCGACCGTACTCGAAAACTGGTTGCATACGCATTGCCGGGCATGGCGCTGGCCCTGTGGGCGGCCGCGCAAACCCCGGCTTTTGCCGGTCCCAATGAACAGGCCGAGCGTTTGTTTGGCCGTCTCACCGGCTCGCAGCCGAGTGCCGCGGTGCTGGCGCAGATGTCCGCGGATATTGCGGGCGGTTCAACGGGCGCGATCTCTGCGGCGAACCTCGCGATGCAGGATCCGGCCTTCTACAACGTCACGATCCGCAACTTTGCCGCGCCGATGACCAACAAGGCCCAAAGCGTGTTCGTGCCACTCAATGATTACACCGCGACCGTCATCGGCATGGTGCGCGACAACGTACCGTTCAACACGGTGCTGTCAGCCGACCTGCTTTATGTTGGCAGCCCGAACACGGGCGCACCGGCTTATTCACCTGCCAACAACAACAACTACCAGTACCTGGATGACAACGCGGTTGATCTGTCGAACCCGGCGAACCTGCAGGCCTCAACACAGTCCTCGCTCCTGGGTCTGCCGACTGCGGCGACTGCCGGTGTCATGACCACTGCGGCCGGTGCCGGTGCCTTCTTCTATAACGGCACGAACCGGGCGATGGTGCGCTTCACGATGATGAACTACCTGTGCGATGACCTGCAGTACATCGCTGATACGACCCGGCCCTCCGATCGCATCCGCCAGGATCCCGCGCGCTCCCCCGGTGGCGACAGCCGCGTGTTCCTCAACCAGTGCATCGGCTGCCACTCGGGCATGGATGCGCTGGCCGGTGCCTTCGCCTACTACGACTTCAACAACGCGACCAACATGGAGACCTACACCCCTGGGCAGGTCGTGCCGAAGTACAGCATCAATACGACGAACTTCCAGTACGGCTACGTGACCGTCGATGACAGCTGGAAGAATTACTGGCGCAGTGGTCCGAATGCGCTGCTCGGCTGGAGCGCCGCGCTCCCGGGCACCGGCAACGGCGCCAAGGCTTTTGGTCAGGAACTGGAGAGCTCGCAGCAGTTCACGACCTGCCAGGTACAGAAGGTGTTCCAGGCGATGTGCCTGCGACCACCCGGTAACAGTGCCGATTACGCACAGGTCTCGCAGATTTCGGCGGATTTTGCGGCCAACAACTACAGCATGAAGACCATATTTGCTGAAACCGCTGTTTATTGCATGGGCCAGTAGGGAAATAACCAACGTGAAAACACTCTTCACCGTCCCGCACCGGCTGCTGATCGTCGCCGCCACCCTGCTGCTCGGCGCTTGCGCTGGCGGCGGCGCGTCGACGACGCAGAACCCGAACCTGAGCTCAAGTGCCCAGGCCACAACCTATACCGGCCCGGCTCCGGCAAGCGCTGACGTCGAGGCCTTCGAGACCAACCTGTGGGTCAACATCGCCAACCCGAGCCCGCCAGCCGGCACGCCGCCCTGCGGCAGCTGCCACAAGGCTGGCGGCCAGGTGCCGGAGTTTGCCCGCACCGATGACATCAACCAGGCTTACGCTGCAGCACTCACGGTGGTGACGCTTTCGGCACCCGGTCAGTCAACGATGGTGCAGAAGGTGCTGGGCGGCCATAACTGCTGGCTCTCGAGCACGCAGGCCTGCGCTGACATTCTGACCACCTGGATCACCAACTGGGCCGGCGGTGGCGCCGCCGCCGGCGGCACGCAGATCGCGCTCACGCCGCCGCCGCTGCAGACCGTGGTCTCCTCGAAGATTTTCCCCGCGGACCCGACACTCTTTAGTCAGACGGTCTATCCGGTGGTTACGGCCTGGTGCGCCCGCTGTCACTCGGACACGGCCGCCAGCCCACAGCAGCCGTTCTTCGCCAGCTCCAATCTGGCCATGGCCTACCAGTACGCGCAGGCCGAGATCAACCTGAACACGACCAACCAGTCGATGTTCTACATCCGGCTCGCGCAGCAGTCGCACAACTGCTGGGGTAACCCGGTCAGCTGCCCGAGCAGTGCCGCGACCATGTTGGCGGCGATCAATGCTTTTGCCGCCGGTGTGCCGATCACGCCAGTTGACCCGACGCTGATCACCTCAGGCGCGCTCACGCTCAACCAAGGCGTTGTGGCCTCTGGCGCGAACCGCTATGACGCGCACGACATTGCCAAGTGGACCTTTAAAGAGGGCAGCGGCCTGACCGCCTTTGATACCAGCGGTATCGACCCCGCGATGGATCTGACGCTGCAGGGCCAAGTCTCCTGGGACAGCAACTGGGGTATCACGATCGTCTCGGGCGGCAGCGCCCAGGCGACGACGCAGACCAGCACCAAGCTGCTCAATCGCATCAGCGTCAGCGGCCAGTACAGCGTGGAGATGTGGGTCAATCCGAATAACGTCACGCAGACCAAGGCGTACGTGGCGAGCTACTCGGGTAGCGACACGACCCGCAACTTCACGGTGGCCCAGGATGCCATGCAGTATGAGGGTTTCAATCGCAGCACGAACACGAGCCTGAATGGCCAGCCGACATTGATGACCAACGCCAACGGCATGTTTGCGCAGGCGGCCCTTACGCACCTTGTAATGACCTACGACCCGGTCAATGGCCGACGCTTCTATGTCAACGGTAACTTTACCGGTGACACCGATACCCTCACGGGTGGTGCGCTCAACAACTGGGACAGCACCTTTGCCTTCCTGATCGGCAATGAAGTCTCCGGTGATCATCCCTGGGCCGGTGACGTGCGCTTCGTGGCAGTCCACGACGCCGCGCTCACCCAGCAGCAGGTCCAGCAGAACTACGCGGCCGGCGTGGGCGCCTCCTACTTCCTGCTGTTTGATGTCAGTGCCCTGACCGGCACATCGCAGTCCTATGTGATGTTCACGGCCAGCCAGTACGACAACTACAGCTACCTGTTTTACCGGCCGACCTTCATCAACCTGAATTCGGCGTTCACGCCCAGCACCATACCGATCCAGGGTATCCGCATCGGCGTCAACGGCACGGAAGTCAATGTGGACCAGGCCTACATTCCGGTGAACGTGAGCATCAGCTCGAGCACCTACAGCGCGACTAACGGCCAGCTGATCTCGCCGATCGGTACGGTGATCCCGCTGCAGAATGGCCCGACTTCGGACCAGTTCTTCCTCACCTTTGCGCAGATCGGTAGCAATACGCACACCTATACGACGCCTGCACCGACGGCCCCGGCGCCGGTGACGCTGGCTCCGGTCTCGGACATCGGCCTGCGTGTCTTCAACGAGATCAACGCGACGATGTCGGAGCAGACCGGTGTGTCGATGCTCAATACCGGTGTGAACACGACCTATCAGAACGTGCTGCTGTCGCTGCCGCCGGTCTACAACATCCTGTCGGCCAATTCGGCCGGGAATATCGCGACCACGCAGCTGGCGATGCAGTATTGCCAGGCGCTGGTTAACGATCCGCAGCTCGGGCCAGCGTTCTTCCCGGGCATGAACTTCAGCAGCCCGCCGAGCCAGGCCTTCAGCACTGATGCCGGAATGGATCTGGTGATCACGCCGCTGATCGACAACCTGATCGATGCGAATCTGGCCAGCATGCCGAGCGACGCCCAGGTGCGCACGGAGCTGTACAGCCTGATCTCGACGCTGAAATCGTCGAACAGCGCCAACACCACCCCCGTCATCACGATGGCCGCGTGTACTGCGATCCTGAGCAGCGCCACGTTGTCCCTCAAATAGTTTCGCTAGCAAGAGGCTGAAGCCATGAAGATCCGACGCAACCGGCCCCAGACTCGCCAGCCCAATCCGCATGAGCTGCGCAACCTGAACCATTCCGCGCCCGTGTCGCGCCGGGATTTTCTGGCGCGCGGCATGATTGGCACAACGGCGACCGTGGTGGGTGCGAGTTCGATATTCGGCATGTTTGCCAGTCCTCGAAAGGCCTATGCACAGCTGGCCGGCGACATCGCGGCGCTGGCCAACTCGCCGTGTAACATCCGACCCGGTGCCGGCAAGGTGCCATTCATCGTGTTCGACCTGGCGGGTGGCGGCAATATTGCTGGCTCCAACGCGCTGGTGGGTGGCCCGGGCGGGCAGCTGGACTTTCTCAGCACCGCCGGCTACAGCCTCCTCGGGCTGCCGGGCAACATGATTCCGAACTCCTCGGTCGGCACTGGCAACTTCATCGATACTTCTCTGGGTATCGCGATGCACAGCAAGAGCTCCTACCTGGCTGGCATTACGCAGATGACCGCTACGACGACTCGCGCCAACATGAATGGCGCGGTGATTCCGGCGGTCAGCCTGACTGATACGATGAACAATCCGCACAATCCGATGTACGGCATCAACACCGCCGGCGCCGCTGGCGACCTGCTGGTGCTGATCGGCACCGAGAGCACCGTCTCGGGTGGCAACTCGGCCGCGCCCAGCTACATGATTAATCCCGAGGTGGCGCCAGTGACCGTGACGCAGCCTGCGGATGTCACCGGACTGGTCAATACCGGCGCGCTGGTCGGCCTGCTCGACCAGGCCGATGCGGTCTCGGTGCTTGAGTCTGTGGAGCGGATCAGCGCGGCGAAACTCGGCAACGTCAGTACGCTGCTGCCGAGCACGCAGGATACCGCCGCCAAACAGCTGGTGCAGTGCAGCTACGTCAAGTCAGCGTTCCTCGTGAACGAGTTCGGCGATGCTGTGACCACCCTGGATCCAACGCAGGATCAAAACATCGTGGGCGGCTCCAACAGCATCTTCACCGCGGCGCAGATGCAGGATCGAGAATTCCTGGCGACCGCTTCAGTGATGAAGATGGTTGTGAACGGTCATGCCGGCGCCGGCACGATCGAAATGGGCGGCTTTGACTACCACACCGGCGATCGCATGACCGGTGAAGCCCGCGATTTGAAGGCAGGCCAGTGCATCGGCGCCTGCATCGAATACGCCGCCCGCGTGGGCGTGCCGATCATGATCTACGTGTGCAGCGACGGCTCGCTGTTCTCCAATGGCATGGTCGACAATTCAGTCGGTGGCGGCGGCAAAGGTGTCTGGACGGCTGACAGCAGCACCACGGCCGCCTCGCTGATGCTGGTGTACGACCCGAAGGCGCAGCCGGTGGCGCTGATGAACCAGATCGGTAGTTTCAACAAGAGCGGCTCGGTCAACACGACCAGCAGCCCGGCTTCGCAGGCGGTCAACCTGCTGGCCGAGACCGTCGTGCTCAACTATATGGCACTGCATGGTCAGGCCGGAGCGTTCCAGAGCATGACCTGGGCCAACGGCCTAAACACGGGTCTTGGCAGCACCGCTGCCTACGACAGTCTAATTGCCTTCCCGCAGCTCGCCTCGGTCTCCAACGGCGTCATAACCTGACTTTCCGGCACACTCAGGGCGCCCTCAGTGGCGCCCTGAGCCTGTTGCTGTCGCGCCCTACAGACGCTCCAGGCTATTCCCGTGCGGCAGTTCTTGCCGCACACTCCGTCGGGTCCTTCCCGAAAAATGTGAGTGACCTCATGTATTTGCGCAATCACGGTCGCCGCGGCTACCTCAATAATGTTAAATGCGATGAGTCGGTCGGCGCAGCAGCCGTGGCCGGATCGCTGGGGCGTCGCAAGCCGGCCCGCAGGATCCGGGTAGGGCTGTTGCGCGCACTGGCTGGAAGCGTGTTGTGCACGCTGTTGTGGGGCGCGAGTGCAGTCGCCGCGGATCGGGATGCTCCCGATTTCGTGCTGCCTGCGGCGAACGGCAGCAACGTGCGCTTGTCGGAGCATCGTGGGGATGTGGTGCTGCTGCTGTTCTGGAGCAGTCACTGCAGTACCTGCGCGGCGCAGCTCAGTGCGCTCGATGCGCTCGATGGCACCTACCAGTCGGCCGGTCTGACGACCCTCGCGGTCAGCGTGGATGACGAGCCCGCGCGTGCTCTGGCCTATGCCCAGGAGCACCGGACGCATTTTCCGCTGCTGCTGGATCGTTCGAAGCAGGTCGGGCGTGCGTTTGGCGTGGTGCAGTTGCCGACGCTGGTACTGATCGATCGTAGCGGTACGGTTCGCTACGTGAACAGCGATCCGAGTCGCGACAAGGGCAGTCTGGTGCGAGAAGTGCGGACGCTGCTCGATGATCAGGTCGGACCGGTGGATGGGGTCGGAAGCTGACATTTTTTTGGTGGGCGCAATCTCTATGAATTCAAAAACACTGGGTAGTCGGTGGCTGATCGGCGCGCTGCTGCTCATCCTCGCGGGCGCAACGATGGCTGCCGATACACCGGCAGCGGCCAGCGACACGCCGGCTGCCACTGCTGCACCGGCAGATGCCAGTGCAAGCGCCGCCGACAGCGCCGCCGCCGCCCCGGGCACGGCCGCGACGACGCCCGAAGGCACACGCAGCCTCGATGAGGATCTGCAGGGCCTGAAGAAAGACGTCGTTGATCTGAACCGCGATCTGTTCGTGCTCGAGGAAGAACTGCTCTATCCGGCCAACACCCAGGTGGCGGTGTTCGTCTCAATGGATGTGGGCGATTTCTTTGCCCTTGATTCCCTGACACTCAAGATCGACAACAAGGAAGTTCAGAACTATCTCTATACGCCGCGCGAGACCGCGGCGCTGATCAAGGGCGGCGTGCAGCGCCTGTTTGTCGGCAACCTCAAGTCGGGCCAGCATGAACTGGTCGCTTTCTTCAGCGGCAAGGGTCCCAATGACCGCGACTACAAGCGTGGTGCAACGATCAAGTTTGAAAAAGGCGTCGGCGCTAAGTACCTGGAACTAAAGATCACTGATCGAGCCCGGCGCCAGCAGCCGGAATTTGAGATCCGAGACTGGGAGTAGGGCGCAGCATGCGTCGGCTCCGCGCCCTTGGCCTTGCTCTGCTTGCCAGCACTTGCGTGCTGCCGCTGGCGCATGCGGCCAAGCCACCCTCTGACAAGCTCGCGCCAATCCATGTCCAGGATCTGTACTACGGCGATGTGCTGTGGCGCCTGTTCGCCGGTAAATCCGATTTCGAGACGCTGACGGCACTGGAGGCCTACCAGTACTGGCAGCTGATGCCGCACCATGCTGATGATGCAGCGCTGCTCGCCGGGAGCCTGTATCTCTCGCTGGGCATGCACAATGAGGCCGGGCGTCGCTTCGAGGCGCTGCTGACCGACAAGGTGCCACCCGGGGTCCGCAACCGGGCCTGGTTTTACCTGGCCAAGGTCTGGTACGCCCGCGGCTATTACGATCGCAGCCTCGATGCGCTGCACCGGATCAGCGGCAAGTTACTGGGCGAGCTCGAGTCTGAGCGCCAGAACCTCACCGTCAACGTGCTGATGCGCCAGGGACGCTTTGACGAGGCCGTGGCGCAGTTGGCCAACTGGCACGGCACACCCGACTGGATGGCCTACGCGCAGCTGAACCTGGGCGTGGCACTGGTGCGCCAGAACCGCATGGATGAGGCCGACAAAGTGCTGGCAGCGGTCGGCACGCTCGATGTTGCCGGTACCGAGATGCTGGCGCTGCGCGATAAGGCCAATCTGGCGCTCGGCTACGCGTGGCTGCAGGCCAAGAATCCGCAGGCGGCCCTCGTTGCGCTCAACCGCGTGCGTTTGACCGGGCCTTACGCGGCGCGGGCACTCCTCGGCGCGGGCTGGGCCAATGCGGGGCTTAAGGATTACCAGCAGGCGCTCGTGCCCTGGCTCGAGCTGCATGATCGCAACCTGCTCGATGCCGCCGTACAGGAATCTTATCTTGCCGTGCCGTGGGCCTACGGGCAGCTTGGCGCAGGCGCCCAGGCGGCCCAGTACTACGAGTCGGCGATCCAGTCCTTTGAGGAAGAGTCGGGTCGGCTCGATACGGCAATCGAGCAGATCGGCAATGGCCATCTGCTCGATCAGCTGCTCAGCGCCGACAAGCACGGCCAGCAGGGCTGGTTCTGGCAGCTGATACAACTGCCCGATGCGCCACAGTCGCGCTATCTGTATGCGCTGTTGGCCGACAACGATTTTCAGGAAGGCCTAAAGAATTACCGCGACTTGGGCTACCTCGGTTCGACGCTCGATACCTGGCAGGAGAACATGGACGCCTTCGGCGCCATGATCGAAACCCGCCAGAAGGCCTACGACGAGGAACTGCCCAAGACCGACGCGCTGCTGGCAACCGATGCCCCCACGCGACTGCGCGCCGAGCGCGGCTCGATCGACTCGGAACTCACCGCCATTGAAACCGGCAGCGATGTCGCGGCCCTGGGCACGAAGGAGGAGCGTGCGCAGTGGGAGCGTGTGCGACGGCTCGAGGAGGCGCTCGCAACCGCCGGGAGCGGTGAGGATCTGGATGAGGCGCGCGCCAAGCTCAAGCTGATCAAGGGCGTGCTCTACTGGCGGCTCGATGCGGCCTTCAAGGCTCGCGTCTATGCCAAGCGGCGCGAACTGCGGGCACTGGATGCCTCGCTCAACGAGGCACAAAACCGCTGGGTGCGTGTGCAGAGCGCGCGCCAGAGTGTGCCCAATGATACCGGCGAATTCGCCGCGCGCATCGCGGCGCTCGCACAGCGCATCAGCGCGCTCAAAGGGGCGCTGGCCACGGCCGGGGAGCGCCAGAGCGGCTACCTCGTGCAACTCGGGCAGGATGAACTTGCCGCCCAGAAGGGGCGGCTTGCGGCCTATGAAGTCGAGGCCCGGTTTGCGCTCGCTGACATCTACGATCGCGCCTCGGCACCGAAAACGCCGGCGCCTGCGCCACCGGCCGCGGGCGATGATGCGACGCCCGAGTCCCCGAGCACCGTGCCACCGGCTGATCCGGGTGCGATGCCGGCGCCTGCGCCGCCGCCGGGTGCGACACCATGAGCGTGCAGCTGTCTGCGGCACTGAGTCTGCTGCTGCTCGCGGCCGGCAGCGCTGTGGCAGCTGACAACAGCAGCACGACGACGCCGGCCACGGTCGGCAGTCTTTCCAATCGCAAGATCGAAGTGCACGCCGATGGCCCGAGTGTTGGGACGCAGGGCAAGGCGATGGAAAACTATCAGGCGTTCCTAAAACTGCAGAATGCCGATCCCCGCATGCGTGCCGAGGCACTGCGCCGCCTGGGCGATAATAATCTCGAGTCCGGAGAGCTTGATCGGCTCTCCACCGAAGTTACCCAGATCGACCAGCAGGGTGCCGAGGCGATCCGCCTGTACTCGACGCTGCTCAAGGCCTATCCCGACTACCCGCGCAACGATCAGGTGCTCTACCAGCTCGCGCGCGCCTATGAAACAACTGGCCAGAGCCCGCTGGCACTGACAACGCTCGATCGCGTCGTCAAGCAGTACCCCAACAACGCGCTGATTCCCGAAGTGCAGTTCCGCCGCGGCGAGCTGCTGTTCTCCGCCAAGCGCTACCCGGAGGCCGAGACCGCGTACGCGGCTGTCATCGCCGCCGGCCCGAATGGCTCTACCTTCTATCCGCAGAGCCTCTACAAGCACGGCTGGTCGCTGTTCAAGCAGTCCCAGAACGAGGAGTGCCTCGAGTCCTTCGCCAAGGTGCTCGATCTGCTGCTGATCGACCGGCGCCATCCCGGCGCCAGCCGCGATATCGAGAAGCTGCCGCGCACCGACAAGGAGCTGGCCGAGGATACGTTGCGGGTCATGAGCATCTCCTTCTCCTATCTGGATGGGGCCAAATCGATCGATCAGCTGCTCGCCAAGCACGGCTCGGTCAGCTACGCGTGGCTGCTGTATTCCCAGCTCGGTGATCTCTACGTCGAAAAGCAGCGCTACCAGGATGCGGCCACGACCTACCGCGCCTTCGTGGCCCGTGACCCGATTGATGCGCACGCGCCCAACCTCTCGATGCAGGCGATCCAGGCCTACAGCAAGGGCGGATTTACCGATCTGGTGCTCGATGGCAAGAAGGAATACGTGCGCAGCTACGGCTATGGTGCACCGTACTGGCAGAACCGCGAACACGCTGCTTTCCCTGAGGTCGTCAAAGAGCTCAAGACCAACCTGCACGATCTGGCCGAGCACTACCACGCTACCGCCCAGCAGACCAAGAAGCCCGAGGACTACTCGAGCGCGGCCGGCTGGTATCGTGATTACCTCGCCTGGTTCCCGGATGAATCGGACTCGGCCGAAACCAACTATCTGCTGGCCGAAGCGCTGTTCGAGAGCCACCAGTACACCGATGCGGCATCCGAGTATGAACGCACGGCCTACCACTATCCGGTGGGCGCCCGTTCCGCCACGGCCGGTTACGCAGCGCTCGTTTCCTATCAGAAGCAGGAGCCGCTGTTACCGGCGGCCGAGCGCGCGGCCTGGCACAACAAGGCGATGGAATCGGGCCTGAAGTTCGCACAGACTTTCCCTGATCATCCAGAGAGTGCCGTGATCCTCACGCACGCGGCTCAGGATGTGTTTGCCAGCGGCGATCTGCCGCGCGCGGTTCAGGTCTCACAGCTGCTGCTGGCGCGCAATCCGCCGGTCGATGTCGCCAAGCAGCGCATTGGCTGGACCATCATCGGGCAGTCAGAATTCAACCTGGGTGTCTTCGATCAGTCCGAAGCGGCCTTCAGCAAGGCCCTGGCGTTGACTGCAGCGAGTGCGCCCGAGCATGCGGACTTGAGCGAGCGCCTGGCGGCCGCGGTTTATAACCAGGGCGAGGCCAAGCGCAAGGCCGGCGATGAAGCGGCTGCGGCCGATGATTTCCTGCGCGTGGCGAGCGTCGCGCCGGGCTCCAAGGTGGTCGCAACCGCTCAGTACGATGCCGCCGCCGCCTTAATCACGGCCAAGCAGTGGGATCGCGCCATCGGCGTGCTCGAAGCCTACCGGCGCGACTATCCGAGCAGCCAGTACAGTGCCGATGTCACCGACAAACTGGCGGTGGCGTACGTCGAGGCCGGGCGCCCGGGTCCGGCGGCGGTCGAGTTCGAGCACATTGCCGCGCGCCCCGGCGAGGATCCGGCCCTGGCACGCGAGGCGACGCTGCGCGCCGCGGATCTGTATGAGAAGTCGGGCAATGCGGTCCGCACGACGGTGATGCTCGAGCAGTTCGTCGAGCACTATCCGAGTCCGATACCCGATGCGATCGAAGCGCGTGAGCGCCTGCGGGTGCTGGCCGCCAAGGCGCAGAACAGCGAGCGCGTGAGCTACTGGCAGCGCGAGATCGTGCGTACCGATGCCATCGCCGGTCCCGCGCGCACCGATCGCACGCGCTTCCTGGCCTCGCAGGCCAAGCTGGCGCTGGCCGAGCCCTCCCGCGATGCCTTCCGCGCCATCCGCCTGGTCGCGCCGCTGAAGAAGACGCTGGCCGAGAAGAAGCAGGCGCTGGAAGTGGCGGTGCAGAACTACAAGGAGGTTGCCGCCTACGCGGTGGCCGAGACCACCACAGCTGCGACCTACGAGATGGCGGAGCTGTACCGGACACTCGCGCACGATCTGCTCTCTTCGGAGCGTCCCAAGAAACTCTCGGCCGAGGAGCGTGATCAGTACGATTCGCTGCTCGAGGAGCAGGCTGATCCGATCGAGGAGCAGTCGATCAAGATTCATGAACTCAACACAGTACGCGCACGCGATGGGGTATACGATGAGAGCGTGCGCAAGAGCTTCCAGGCGCTGGCCGAGCTGAGCCCCGGCCGCTACGGCAAGAGCGAGCGCAGCGAAGTCCTGATCAGTGCGTTACCGGCCGAGGCCGGCGCCGCTGCGACAGCTGACCTGAAGCGTGCGATCGCTTCGATCAATGCCGGGCAGGGCACGGAAGCCGAACTCCAACTCAAGCAAATGGAGCTGCAATACCCGATGCTGGCAGTTCCTGCGGTTGATCTGGGCCTGCTGGCGCGCCGCGCCGGGCATCTGGCCGATTCGGAGGCCGCGCTGCAGCGGGCGACCGAGCACGAGCCTGGCTACGCACCGGCCTGGAGCGAGCTTGGCATCACGCTGCGCGAGGAAGGCAAGTTCACTGAGGCCCGCAAGGCCTACGAGCAGGCCATTGCAGCCGATGCCAATTACGCCCCGGCGCACCGCAATCTCGCGGTGCTGCTCGATCTGTACATGGGCGATCCGGCGACCGCCCTGGGTGAATTCGTGAAATATCAGATGCTCACAAACGAGCAAAAGCCG